>OLLV01000322.1_pt1 | contig 60664 bp, 93 predicted proteins | sample 1604641 | NCBI WGS metagenome assembly OLLV01 (sample SAMEA104055725, study PRJEB20765) | soil metagenome | biome: Arctic tundra; feature: Polygonal ground; material: soil | place: USA | collected 2011-09 | depth 0-0.5 m
TGTTGACCGTCGCCAGCGTCAGCGCCCCGCCAGCCGCTAAAGACGCATCCCCCGAGATCGTTGCGCCGGCTACGGTCGTGCCGGTCCCTGAGCCGTATTGGGCGATCTGAGGGCCGGTCCCGCTCGATACTGTGCCGGAACCGCCCGAAATCGTGACGCAGCCGAATCCTGTTCCGGAGGTCCAGTTCAGCGCATCGTTGGCCGCGGAACAGTTCGGAACCGCTTGACCCGAAGGCGTCGTTCCCGTCAGCGCCCCAAGCAGCGTGTTGGCGCTAAGAGTAGGAAGCTGCGCAAGCGTCGCCTGCCCCGTCAGATCGGAGAATCCCGGCTGCGACAGGCTCGGGACGCCCAAGATCGAAATCGAATTGATCCATTCATGCGTCGTCGCCCCGAGGCTTTCAATGCCGCCGAGGGTGGTGGCCGATGGGTTGCCGAGGGATACCGTGAAGGTGCCGGTTCCTGGACTCGGCGAAATCACGATGCCCGTGTTCCCCGCCGTGACGCTGACGGAACTGGCCCCACCGCAGGAACCAGCAACCCAAATCCCCCCGGACCCGAGGACGCAATCGCCATTCACCGGAGCTAAACCGGCAGGCGCATTCGTGCTGTTCGATAGGACGAGATCGCCCGTCGTCGGCCACGTAACCACCGCGCCGATCGCGGAGGGCAGGATCTTGTGAAGAACGCCGCCCTGTTCCAATCCAAGGTAATCGCTCGCCCCGGGCGTCGTGGCTGTCGGAGCGTTGAGGACGGAATTGGCCCATGATTGCTGAGCCTCGGCGCGCGGGGCCGAAGCCAACCCGAGAGCGATCAACAGAGCGGCGCAAGCATATTTCATGGGGCGCTCCAGGAATCGGCAAGCCCGTTTCCCCGGGCCGCGAAGATCGCCTGCTGAACCATTCGCCCATGCAAGGTCGCCCTGATCGAGGGGCGCGTCGATGCCGGTTTCTTTGGATACGCGCGGTTCATGTCCATCGCAAAATGCGGGTCCAGCAATATTCGATCGAACAGCGAGTCCGTTCGGAGCTTGAGGGCTGTCTTGGCGTTCCCGAGCACCATCTTGCCAGCCAACGAACCAACGGCCGCGGCGGGGGCCATAAGGGCTCCCAGCGCGTGGCCGAACACATGCCCGACGCCGCGCCCCACATGCTCGCCCGCATGTTCGGCGAGCAGCATCGTGGCGGCCGTGCCGAGGTTGTTGCCATGCTCGTCATGCCCCATCTTGGACCGCAGCTCGGCCGTGTCGGAGCCTCCCGGCATCTTGGCGTTCGGGACCAGGGCGCTCCGTTTCAGATCCGCCGCTATGGCGTCGAAGTTCGGCAGCCTGCCGGGGAAAAGCGTCCCAAGCACCTGGCGGTTTTCATCGACGAACTTGCCGAACCGCACAGGACCAAGGGCGCCAGCCTCGCTGCCCGGCACGGCTGCTCCGGCGAGCTTCGCCTTGATGTGATCGATCGCCGCCCGTTGAAGCCCTTCCTGTGCCGCCTTGTTGCCCTTGGTTAGATCCATCAAGAGCTTGGCTTTCTGAGATCGGTTGGCCCCGGTGAAAACCCTGGAAATGGCTTTCTCCGGATCATCTTGCATAAAGGCTCCGGCAACGGATTTGGTAAACTCGTCACGTGCCGTTTCATGCTCGGAAATCGCGTTCTCGACTGTCTTCTGCGCCTCGGTCGCGTTGGCGAATTTGTCCTTCAGCCCCGGCACGGCCGACAGGGCGCCGTCATGCTGGCGCAGCCAGCCATCCGCGAGACGCGGGACAACCGCACCATCCCGCACCGCCGCTTGGGCAAAGCTGAAGGCCGCGTGATCAATCGCGGCCTTTTGCGCTTCGGGGCGGTTGCCGGTGATTCGCTGATATTCTGCCATCCGCTCGGCGCCCTCGGGGCCGGGCTTGAAGAACCGCGGCAGGATGCTCGAATCACTCCAGCCGGGTTTCAACGGGTTGGCCTTGGCGTGCTCGGCTATGGCGGTTTGGATATCATCCAAGCGTCGTTGCGCCCGCGCCGCCGTGCCGAATTTATTCAACAACTCCGGCCGCACCGATACAGCGGCCCCATGAGATGAAAACCACTTGTCATATTCTGGCAGATTGAGCGTGCGGTCGTCATTCTGGGCTGCACGACGGAGCGAAAACGACAGGGCGTCATCGATAGCTTTTGGCGGTCCTCCGGCGGCAAGGAACCGATCTATCGCGTCCCGACTCGTCTTGCCCGAATTGGCGAACATCCACGGGACTTCGGCGTCGGTCAGCTTGTAGGAATCGTATGCCCCACCCTTTTGCAGGATCTTGCCGACCGCGTGAAGCTTTCCCGGAGTTTCGCCTCGGAAGGTCTGGCCCATCTGACGATAGCCGGTGTTCCATTCCGAGAATTTGTTGCGCGCATCGGCGGTGAGAGGCGTCAGAGGCTCTTGCGGAACTCCCTCAGCACCCGAAGCACCTCCAGGTCCGATCGCGCTCTCGCCCGACGGTCCAGCCGGTCCAGCGCTTCCTCCTGGTCGTACCGGCTCATCCCCGCTAATGCCTTGGTTAACAAGGCTTCGCACGTCTGGAGATCGTGCTGCCGCTCGTCGGGCTGTGGGGGAAGCGGCATAGGCTCGTGCGACATCGGCCTGAAAATTGGCGCCGACGCCTTCTTGGTTCAAGTCACCGCTAAGACGATCGGCAATCGGGGGCAACCCTTGATGAATCACCCCAGCCTGTTCACCGACCCCGATATCGTTGACGGCATCTCCGATCGATTGGTCGATTCCCCGCTTGAGCATCCCCAAACGCAAGGATTCCTGCGGCGAATGATCGAGGGTCTGACGGAGACGACCGTTGATGTTGGCGCGCATCTGGAACGCCTGATCGACCGGGATCAAATTTCCCCAGCCGGAAACCGTATTGTATAAATTCTGCTCCGGCCCGCTGAACTGCGCGCCGCTCGCCGGCGTGAACATATCCTTAATCTGCCCGACAGCTGCCTTTGCCGCGGTCGGTTGCATTCCCATCGTGCCATTGGGGTCGATCGCGTTTCGCATCGTTTGCAGCCGCGACTTCTCAGCCGCATACGCATCGGCAATCGGATCGCGCATCGCCGCGCCATAGGCCGCCGGAGCCGCCGCACGCTGCTCGACCGAACCCAGCGCCTCTTGACCGCCGAACTGCCCCGTAGCCGCCGCGAGATTGCTCGTAGCGCCCTGTTCGGCTTCGACGAGCGCACTCGCCTGCGGCGCTCTCTCGGCCTCTACAGCGCCACGTGCGAGCGCTCCTTGCTCTTCTGGAAGCATCTGAGGCGATGCGCCCTGTAGGGCGTGCCCTGCGTTCTGCTGATGCGTTTGGATCACCTGATCCGTCGCAGCATCGCTGTTAGCGAGGAATTGCTTCAGGTAGTTCTGCGTGTCTTCCGGGCTTGCCAGGGACGGAGCCATGGTTTCAAGCGCATCCGATCGGGCCGTCGCGGCTTGTCCGCGGCGTTCCAACATCACGTCGCCGAGGTTCGTGCTTTTGCGTTCCTGCGCCCGCTGCGTCCCCAGCAAACCGACATCACCGGAGAGATCCGCCGTGGTTCCAAGCGAGCCGGGAATGAGTTCATGCCGGCCTGTATCGAGAGCGGTCCCGACATTCTCCATCGCCGCCGCCGGATCTGCCGCTGATGCCCGGAGGCGATCGGCGGCGCCCTGCGAAGCAACGGCTTCGCGCGTGCTGGCCTGGAGCGGAGGTATCGTATCGTAAAGATGACCAGCGCCTCTCCCAATTGCATCCGCAGCGGCAACCCCAAACCCAGCGGGAATGCCGACGCCCAATGACCCAACTTCATATCCTAGGTTTTCATACCCTGGCGGCGCTACCGCTGCTCCGGCTTCACCCCCAACCCCGGAAAGAGCACCGATCGCCGCATTTGCCGGGACCGAACCCGAGGCCAGCATGTCCTCAACGCCCTTCGCGGCCGGGCCGACAATCCCAGTCAGCGCCTTCGCCTTGGCCGCCATGTTTGGCCCGAGCATCCCACCGATGCCCTGCCCAATACTTTGCTCGACCTCGGCCGCCTTGTCCTGTGGTGGAATGCTGGCGGTTCCAACGCCGACTTGCGCGAGAAGATTGTTCCACCATTCGGAACCTGCAACCGGGCTCTGAATGCCCTTATAGCCGAGAGCATGCGGGATGACATTCACCCCCGCCGTTGCGAGATCGACGGGGGCTCCGAGTGATCCGGCGATCAGGCCCGTGTCGGCCCCGGCGGCGAGATTCGCCAGCGCGCTCGGCTTCGCTTTTGGTTCCGGAGGCGGCTTTGCTCCCGCGAGGGCATTGTCGATATCTGACAGGATCGGAGGCGCTGCCGCTTGGGTTGGCGCGCTGTCCGAAGCCGGCGGTGGGGCTGACAGCGCCGTATCGATATCCGACATCATTCCTGACGGGTCAGCCATTATTGAAAGAGCCCGTTTGCGGTCGCGTACTGAGCCTGCGTCCGCATCTTCTGAAGTTCCTGACGCCCCTCGGCCGTTCCGTTCCACTTCGCAAACAACGCTTGACGAGCCGGCTGATCCATCCGATTCACGATGAAAGTGTATGGCGTAACAGGGGCATTCGACTGCCAGTCGTTCTCAAATCCCTCGACATGCCCAAGGCCGCCGTGGTTGCCTTCCCATGCCGACTGCGCCTTGGCCTTGGCGATCTGATAGTCGCTCTGCCCCTGAAGCTCGCCGATCACCATGCTGAGGCCCTTCGGAGACATGTCTTGGTTCGGCAAGGTGCTCTGCACGAACTGAACTTCCTGATAAGCCGCTCTCGGCGAAAGCTCGCGCGTCGCCTGCCGAATCAATTGACCACCGTTTTTCTGGAAACTCTCCCGCGCAGCCACGGTGTCGTCATAGGCCGGGTTGACCAAGCGAGCCACTTTATTGAAGTCGCCGACATAACTCGCGCCAGGGCCGACATACATATTGCTGGCGTTGTCTTTGAGGACGTTCAATGTCGAAAGCTGGTTCTGCGCCGCCTGCGCGGCCTTCAAGGTTTCATTCCGAACTTCCTGCTCGTCGTCGGCGCGCTTCTCCAAAGAGACATTCTCTCCGGGGCCGAGCTTGGTGACATAGGAGCCATTTCCGGACCCTGGCGCTCCCGTAGCAGTTTGACCCGCAGATCCTCCGGTTCCCGTCTGTCCAGGAGCCGGTGGAGTCGCCCAATCCATGATTTCCCGCCCTGTCGTCGGGTCAACGATGGATCGCTGAATCGGGGCCGTATAGACCGGCTGACCACCAACCAAAGCCGTGCCGCCAGGGCGCACGCTCGACGTGGCATAGGGGAATTTCGCCGCAGCCTCGCCCCCGGCCTGTGTGATGGCTGGTCCGACTTTGGCCGCAGCTTCCGCTCCCGCGACCTGCCCCTGAAATCCCGGCATGGCCTGTAGATGCGTGACGTACTGCGACATCGCCGCCGCCGGATCTGCCGCGAAACCGATCAATGAATATTCCTGTTGCAGCCGCTGCTTGGCAAGTCTGACCTCGGGCGAATCCGCTGTCGTCAGTTGAGGCGGAGGCGGAGCGCTGTTGGCGCTGTTGGCTGGCTGTCTCGGCGGGACTCCCGTGGCCGCAACAGCGCCCGGATTGACCGGCAGCGGAGCTTGCGTCGCGCCCGAATTCTCTCCGGCCTTGATCCCTCCCGACACGGCCGCGATGTTGTCGTGAAGATCCTGCGTCGAAGGCGAATTCTGGTTCTGGAACGCCTGCATGGCGCCGACCGTCTTCGCCGCAACCGCTTCGGCCTGCGTCGCCTGCGCGTTCTTCAACCTCAATTCCGGCTGGTTCTGCCGTTCGGATTCAAGGAATTTCACCCCCTCCAAAGCGCCGGCGCCGATGTTCTGCAACGCATGAGGCGAGTTCCCGGCGGCCATGCCGAACCCAGCCGCGGCGAGCGCGAGCCAGGGATTCGGGGCGCTCCCCTTCGTCAGCCTGTCCATCGCCGATGTATCCGGCGCGGCGCTCGGAACAATGCCGCTGCTCACACTGGGCGAAACACCGCTGGCGCTCACGTTAGGCGATACGGAGGAGCTTCCTCCCGCGCTCGGAGAGATCCCGCCGGAGGGGTTGGTTGAGCCTCCGGCGATGCCGGTGCGAGCAGAGCTTCCAGTAGGAGCCGCGCCGATGTAGCGCTGCGTCTCGCCCGGCAGAACGGAGGAATCGCGCCCGGAGGCAAGCCATTTGTCGGCCACGCCGGGGCCGGCGTTATAGGCCACCATGACGGCCTGCGGATCGTGGTATTTCGACCAAAGGTCGTTGATGATCGAGTTGCCTACGCGCTCGTTGACCTTCGGATCGTACAGACTCTCGCCCTTTTGCATATAAGGCGCGCCAGTGGTCGGCATGATCTGATAGGTGCCGATCGCACCCTTCGGACTGACCGCATCCGGACTACCTCCCTCACGCGCGAGGATGCCCTTTACGAGGCTCGCGGGAGCTTTGCTGTCGTCTCCGCTGTCGGGAGTCGAAATCGTCACGCCATCCGCTACGGGAGCCCCGGAACTCGGCAGAGCAAGATCTGAAGCGGCTGGCAAATCCGCTACCTGAGAGCTTGGCGGAGCAATCCCGGAACCATAGGAAACCGGCGGAGAGATCGGCGCGGAAGCCGTCTGAGGCCCCAATGTGCCGGCGCGTTGAAGCGTCGCCATCGTCGTGGGATCGACGCCCGCCGCCTGCAAAAGCGCTGCATCGGGGTCTACCGGCCCCCCGTCATCATAATGACCGACGATTCCGCCGCCTCTCGCGTTACCGGCCGGGACGGAATTGCTGAAAAGGCCGCTCTGCTTCAGCGCGGTTCCCCACTGGCCCAATTGGGCTCCCGTGATCGCTCCGGGAGAAGTTCCGGGCGCGATGCCCTGGGGAGCTTTCGGAGGCCCCATCCCGCCATGCCCGGCAATCCCGGTTTTCGGCACCACCGAAAGCCCAACTTGCGGAATGGCCCCGCTCGGCAATAGAGGGTTCGGATAGGGGCCGGTCGGGACAAATCCGCCATCGTCGCGTCGCGCCAGAAACGGCCGACCGATGACGCCGCGCGGGATGCTATCCACCGCCCCGCCATCAGCGAGGAACATGCTGCCGATCTTGGCGATTCCCGCGATATCCCCGAGCGCGCCGGCGATCCCGGAACCGCCGCCCGTCGTTGTGCTCGTCGCGCCTGGCGTGCCCATCGGTGAGAAGGCAGCGTTGCGGCCTCCCGTCGTTCCCGTGGGGACAACTGACATCGAGACATCCGGAACACTTGAGCCGCCCAAGATCCCCGCGCCCATAGGTGGAGCGCCGGTAAGCGGAATCATCCCTCCTATGCCGCGCGCCGGGATGGCGCCCCCGGCCGCAGCGCCGAAGCCCACATCTTGGGCGATTGTTCCCCCTGCCGAACCCGCGTCAGCGCTTGACCCAAATAGACCGCCGGCCCCCGTCAGATACCCGGACGACCCGAAAGCGCCAGTTGCGCCCAGAAGGCCCAGTCCTCCAACTCCCACCCCCGCCACCTGAGACAATGGACTCGCGGCCGGAGAGGTGGTCGAACTTGTCCCGCCCGAAGCGCCTCCGAGCCCTTCGAGAATATTGGCTTCCTGGTTGAGGGCTTGATAGGGATAGGACTGAGCTTGGACATATTGCTCATAGGGTACGTTGAGTTCGGCTTGCTGCTGCTGCTGATCCAGAGTGCCCCCTTGGATCATCCCCTGCTCGGTGCCGAGATCTGCGTTATAGTTTTCCTGCCCAAGATTGGCTGCCTGAGACGACGCCTGGCTGCTGAGCCACGCATTCGCTTCGTTGGCTCCCAACTGGTTCTGCTGTTGGGTATTGAATTCCCCTTGCGCGTTCGTGTAGCCGGTGTTCTCCAATCCCGCGATCACCGGGGCTTCGTTCGCCTGCTGCTGCCCGGCCGTTATAGCCTGAGCCACGGCAGACCTGTCGCCTCCGAAAGCCCCTTGCGCCACGGCATTCCCGACGATGCCGGTCTGCTGAATCGCATTCTGGTTGTTGAACTGCTGCTCGGCCGAGTTGACGACATCCGAGGTGTACGGGCTTTCGTACTCGCTGATGGCGCTCGGGCTGAACTGCTGGACGCTTGACCACAACGGTTGAGTCGCGCTGCTGAGATCGCCCTGGGCTTCACCCAGATAAGGTTGAAGATCCGCAGCGTTGTTCTGGATATTACTGATGCCGGTCTGTTCCTCAGCCGGCATGTTGGCGACGATCTGCCCGGGATAGGGTTGCGCCCCCAAATTGGATTGATCAAGCGCCTCGGCCTGCCCGGCAACAGTATCATAAGCCGCCGAAACATCAGCGGGAGGGGCCGAAGAAGTCGTCGTCGTATTGGTGCCGCCGCTGCTCATCCCATTGGCTCATGCAAGAATATGGTTTCGATCTGCGGCGCTATCTTCCTAAACAACCGCACTTTCGCTTCCGTTTTCTCCTTTTGCAACACGCCCAACACCAAAGGACGCCCCATCTGGTCTGAATACCATTTGGCGAATTGTGCAAGAGATGCGAAAACACCCGAAGTCTTCGGCTTTACGAAGCACCACCGTTCGTAGCAGATCCATGCCTTGCTGTTCCAAGGTTCTGCTATATCGATCCCGATGGCCCCGATGATTTCCCCGTGCCTTCGAACGACTCCGATAGAAGACATCTTTCGATCCGTAGCCTTGCGGATGCTGTCCATCGCCGCCGTCAGATCGACATCAATCGCCCCGTGCGCGGCGAACCCCTTGAGGAACGCCAGCATTTCATCCTCTTCCCCGGCGAGAAGAAGCGAAACTTCGGGAGGTTTCGAGAGGATCTTGCTCCCAAATCCTCCACGGTAGAGATAGACCGCCCCGACACGCTGAAGAAGACGATCATAAAGCCGGTGTTTCCCGGCCATTTCAGGGCCAGAGCCGGTCGTCATGATCACCGGCATCCCGGTATAATCCGCCGCCCATTTGGCGAACTGGACCAGATTCTTCAGGATATGCGAGCCACCCTTGCGATGATCCACCCGATGATCCGGCCGGTGATCCGGATGAACGAAGCAATATCGCTGATGCCAGAATCTAGACCGAGAATACCATGGCAGATCCGCAACGAGCCCGATCGAGGCGATGATCTCACCATCCAAATGCTGGACTCCGATGATCGAACCTTCCCGGTCTATTCCCCGGCGGATCGCCTGCATCAATCTCTCTTCGCTGACCGGGCAGATCGCCTCTTCATCGTTCAACATCAGAAGAGACAGCAACTTGCTTTCATCACCCTTGACGGCTATCCGGACGGCAGAGGGAGAGTAATTCCGCGCCACCATCAGCGGGCCGCCGGTATGAATCTGGGGTCGAACCGCAATCTCAACGTTCATCGCTTCACCGGGCCGGGCAAATTCTTGAGATCCTTAATGTGCCGCTTGCGGAATTCCAAAACGGCTTGGTCGAAGAGATCGTGCCCCTTCTTCAAATTCCCCCCTCCCCACAATCTCGCAATCTCGGGAGGCGTGATCATCTCGCCATTGGCGGCCAGGATCGGCGTCGGATGGCCCTCGCCTTTAGTCCTTCCCCCTTTGGCCTGGACGTTTGCGCCCGGCGCCATCATGGCCCCGCTGAACTGCGCCGGAGGTCTTGGAATCTGAACGCCGGCCCCTTTACGCCCCGGGGGAAGCGCAGTTCCCTTCGGCCCCACCGAGAGGGCCTTTTCAAGAATGGCCCCTCCCGCGAGTCCGTTCCCCTCTCCCAAGCCAGCCAGAACATCGGCCGGCCACACATAAGATCCGCCGGGCGGAGATGCGTTGACGACATCGGTTCGCCCCGGGCTCGATCCGTGAAGGAACCCTACCGTCGCCGGCGCAACCTGATGGCGCTCCCAGGGCGGATCGGCCATCCCCATCGAGACGCCCCCGACATCCCGATGCGGCAGGGCGCCGCCGTGTTTCATCGTTCCCGTGATTCCTCCGGCGGGGTTCAGCGGATTGGCGATCCCTTGCTGTGGTTGCTGGGATGACTGGGCCTGTTGGGGCTGCCCCTGCGTCTGCGGCATCGCGCGCTTGGCCGACAGCACCCTTTGGACGATCTGCCCTTGCTGGCTCGCGCCTAGCTGAATGGCGAGCTGCTGCAATTGCTCCGGGCTCATCGCCTGATAGCGCTGGATCTCAGACTGTGCGATCGGGTTCTGGTTTGAAGCGCTGGGAACCATCGACGCCGGCAAGCCCGGAGCAAACGAAGTCGCCCCGCCTGTATCGTATCCTCGGATGCCGCCCGATGGCGAAGACAGGTTCATGTCAATCCCTAGGATAGCACACTAAGCGATATAGGAAAACTGCCCGGCAAAGGTGGAGGTATTGGTGAAATCGCTATTCGTCGCCGCCGTCGCCGCTGCTGCTCCGTTGATGAACAAGGTCAGCATAGAGGAAGAGGCCCCTACCGAGCCGAAGAAACCGGACAGGCTCGCCATATTTGAGTATGCGGCGACGATTCCGCCAGATCCGGCATTTGTCGGGTCGGAGGACGGCGGAAATGGCAACCCAGAAATAGTAGCGGCCCCGGTCGAAGACCCTTTGCTCGTCAGCGTTATGAGATATCGACAGGTAATCTCGGATCTGATCCCATTCGTGATCTTCGCATAGGAGCCGAGGAACGTTCCGCTGATGCCGACCGAGGCTCCCCCGAACGCAAGCACTGGCGCCCATGCCCCGGTCGTAAAAACCGTCGTGATCCCAGGGATGACCGGGATAGCGCCGCCGTCCTCAACTGATCCTCCGGAATCGGCGAAGATCGCGAGATGCCCTACCGTCACTGCCCCCGTGACCGACGCCACCGTGCTATCGGCGTTATTGCTCGCCGCTTTCGTTCCGGCGGTCCCGACCCCGAGACTCGTGAGAGCCCCCGCCGCACTCGTCGCCCCCGTCCCGCCCTGAAGGATCGGCACCACGATCTGCAACGAGGTCTGCGAGATCAGCCGCCCCAATTGAGCGGCGATGTTTTGAAGAGCGGTAGCAAGATCCCCAAGGCCCATCAGCGGCGTCCATCAGGCTGCCCGCGATAGCGAATCATGCCGAACCTTGGGTTTGACCCGAGATCATTTCCAGAGAAGGTAAGTTGCATCTGACGCCCCCTCCCCCTTGGAAAAATCGCCTGCGTCGTGGGCGTGATGGTGAACGGCCCCGAGGTTCTTGGCGTGCTTTCAGGATAGTCGAAGAACGCCGCCGTGCAGGTCATCTCTGTCCAGGTTCCCTTGAAATCAGGGTAAAGCTCCCGCACGAAAATTACCTGATCTCCCTCTGAAATCGTGATCATGCTGGTAGTGATCGAGTACGGAGCTGGCAGGCCGAGGGCGTCGAACCCCACATCATGCTGATCCACGTATTCAGTTTCATGGCCTCCCAAAGGAGCGCCGAACACGTTCTGATCGATCCACGCCGTGTGATGGTGATAGCTATCGGCCGTCCATGCTTTGGTCGCCAGGTTGACCCGGGCGTAGACAACCGAACCATCCATCTGAGGAACCGACCACCCGACTTCACCGTAAAGGCTGTCGGTTTTGCAGACGATGTATTGCTGCATGGTGCGATCGATGTTCGCGAACACGCTATCCCATACCGGACATTCGATCTGCTGAACCCCCTCGCCGAGCCAGAGGAAAAACTGGTTGTACCCCATCCAGACGATTACACCGCCGATCGTCCCGACAACATGCTGACCAACAGCCCCGCAATTCAACCCCAAAGGCTGAAATCCGTAGACCAAAGGCGGTTGGATATATTGCATCGAATAGAGAGCGAGATCAGTCCAGATCAGGTTCTGCCCCCCGATGGCGAGCCCGGCCGTGATCTTGCTGCCGATCGGGAGACGAAAGCTCCCGGCCTGGTTGGTCGCGAGCGGGATGAACGACGTGTAGTCCCCGACATCCGACCACGCCAACAGCATCGGGTCGAACACATGGTCGGTCGCATCGCTCGACCCGCAGCAGATCAACTGCTCTTCCTGTGTCGCGACGAAGATGAAATTGTTTACCTGCGGAGCGGTTGGCACATTGACGGCTGGAGATCCTGTTCCGGTCGATGGCATCCACACATAGACCGGCCCTCCGAACGGGCACGCCAGCAGAAACTCGCCCCAATTCGCCAAACTGGAATCAAGATTGGCCCATCCCGCCGCAGGCGTAATGTCATAAACCGTCGCCGTCGAGGCATCGTAGAGATCGAGCAGAATCGTTCCGCCGATCCCGAGATACGAGATGTTCGATAGAGCCGTCCACGCTTCCAGGGAGCGAGGGATGCCGGCCCCCGGCATATTGCAGAACAAGGCAAAGCCTGCATCCTTCTGCGGGATGCCCTCGAAAAACCGGATATTGGACGCTGCCGACCACGAACCCTCGTTCAGCAAGGGGGTCTTGACGGTGTTGATGCCGGGCGCGAGCTTAAGCGCGGTCAACGCCATTTCAGGTCTGCGGCGGAGTCGCTGTCGGGGTCGGGAGCCGGGTCGACCAGCCGTTCGATGACAGCCTGATCCGGGCCTGCTCGACCTCAGCCGACTTCATCAGGCGCTCGTACTCTGAAATCCACGACAAAGGCTGCTGAGGATCTTCCGACGAGGCCGAGAAGAGCCGCTCCCACGCGCTGCAAGCCACCATCTGGGCCGCCAGAAACAGATCCGGGAGGAAGTTGCTGATGAACGTGCCGTTCATCTGCGTGACGTTGTTGGCGTATAGGGGGAGAGGTCTTTGCGTCCCCCAGCACTTGACCTCATAAGGCTGATCCGGCGCCGGGCCAACCATTACCGAAGTCTGGTTGAGCGGGCACCACACCTTGGGTATCGACGGATTCCCAACCGCTCCATCGCCCGGATAGAACGCATCCATCGCCTCTTTCGAGATCGGGTCCAAGGCCGGCATTGTCACGGCGGGAGGGCCGGGCAGCACGATCCGGATCGTCTGAAGGACCACGAACGCCCCGACAGTAGTCGGAAGAATGAATGTCCTTCGGTTCGCCGACAAAGTTCCGGTGTCGTCCGGGACGTAGGTGTTCAAGAGATCAAGGTCGCGCAAAATCCTCTGCTCGGCGGAATCAATGAAAACCGGGTATTGCGCCATGAAATCCGGATCTGTCGCATACCCGGCCTGCCCGGCGTACTGCGCCAATGCGGATAGATTTTGCGTGTAGTTCATTTGAACGCCAGGGTTACGGAATCGGACAGCGGATTGTTCCAGAGATCAGGCTGGAATTTGTAAATGCCGTATTGTCCAGATTAGTAATCGCCCCGGAAACACCATTGGCAAGAGTTATATTGGACTGACCTTGTGTCCCGTACGCAAGGACTTCACTGCCAGTGGTTGTAGTCCCAGAGGCAAAAAGCATATTCAGGCTGGTGGTGCCAAATCCCCAGGTCTGACAGGTGTATGGCGCTCCGGTGATTACCGCAGTCCCGGTAGAACTTCCTACAGCGGAGAGATTGAGGCCAAAAGTCTCCGAGACCGTGCCATCAGGCTCGCGAACAGCGGATGCAGTCCTGGCGGCATAAGTAAGGCCAGTGGCAGTGCCTCCGAAAGTCAGACTTGGAGTCCAGTTAATAGCCGGGACGCCATTAGCGTGAACCGTACCAGTGGCGGTATCGGTCCACCCGCCGGCTGCGATCATGTTGGTCAATCCAAGAGCCGACCAGACGCCGCCACCAAGCGCCGTCGCGCCATTGGTGACTATATTGGAAAATCCCGCAGTTCCCGAGCCAGCTATCGTTAGACTTCCCAAAATGAACGTATCCGACACGTTGAATGACGAATAGGCTACATTCGGCATCGTGAAGCTGGCGACGAATAAATTATCGCCGTCGAACTTGGACTCTTGCATTCCCCCGGCGGCGCCCATAGAGAACATCGGAGCCCCAACCGCCAAGATGTTGGTATTGGAGATGATGCAGCGCAGGCACGTCCCGGTCCCGTCGGAATGGATAACCGCTGTCGCCCCGGCCCCGGCGGTCATGTCGGCGGTTGAGTCGTCGATGGTGTAGATGCCGTTTGGCTGGGTTACGACATTGAAGAAGTCAATCAGATAGCTGACCCCGACATTGCCCTGGTTGAACTGGCACTGAGTGCAGCTTATCGTATTTGAGTCAGTGCCGGTGATACCAAGATAGGCATTCGCGGCAACATCACCAACACCATTAGTGCCAAACCTGGAGTTTGATATATAAACCTCTGGAAAACTGTTCACAACCACGTGATCATGAACAATGTTCCAAGTAAAAACCCGCGTATCATGGGCAGCAATGCCATCAACAACAGTAGCGCTATCCCCGTAAGTCAGTCCATCGTAGGCGTTCGTCACCAATACATTATCCTTGGTCGTATTATAACCTATGGTTTCAAACCCGACATCGCCGGATATGGGAGATCCGTAAAATGACACCCAAAGATCATGAGCCGCCCCGGCTTTCATGCCGTTCGCCGAAGTGGTTCCGGATGTGACGCACGGACTGGCAATCCCAGCGGGGCAGACAAGATGGAACCCGTTAGCCGGATTCCCGGGCGCAAGCGGTGATTCTCCGAAGACCGGCACGGCACCGAATGCGAGAGCGGTGGATGAATAGAAACCATTCGCCGGACCAGATAGAGATAACCCAAGCGCCGCCGCTGAGGTTATGGCGGTTGTGATGGCCGTGTGGTTGTCGGTCCCGGTTGAACCGTTCCAATCCCCTACGGCCCCCCAGACACGTATATCCGCGCCACTCGCCGGGAAATCGGCCACCCAGCAACCGCCCCCACCTGTGGGATCGACCTGCGCGCCGTTATCGCCAGAACCGCTCCCGATCGAGCAGGGGTTCGGACTCCACACATAGCTCATACCGCCCCCATCCCCGGCGGTCGTGTAGCCGTCGCGCATGACGGTGGTGTAGCCGGCGCTCGCGACGATTGCGGCCGTAATGGCCTTCAGAGTCGCAAGCGAAGCCGTGTGCCCCTGGATGGCTCCCAAATTAGAAGTGAGCAACCCACCCACGATTGAGAAGCCAAAACCGAGATCGGGGGTAAGGTTCGTGAGCGCGATCCCGGCCTGAAGCATCGTCGCCGTAATGAACCCAGCCGGGATCGTGAGCGCCAGCGCGTCTCCCGTCGCTCTCTGGTAGGCGATATCGATCCAATTCCCCGATCCCAGCGCCAGGAAAATCGCCGTATCTCCCGCCGCCGCCGTAATGTTTGCGCCCGTCGGCAGGATCAGAGAGGTCGCGTTGTAATCCAGAGTCGGTGTGCCGGTGAACTCGACGAATTTGATCTGCCCGGCCGGAGTAGTGGTTCCCAACGAAGCTATCGCCGCCGAGCCGCTTACTAGCACCCCACCTTCAGGAACGCTCCCGAGATCGGTTGTCGCCCCTGAAGCGATCGTCAGCGGTATGCCGCCCCCAACTCCCGCGATCAAGATGTTGTTCACGGTATCGATGTTGAAGACCGGAAACCATGTCGCCCCTCTTCCATCGCACTGGTTATAGACATAGGTTGTCGTCGTGTTATTCAGCCACCAAGCTCCAGCGGACGCCAGATTGCAGACGAACGGCTGCGTCGTCCCGATATTAAGAGATTGCAGGGCGTTGATATCGTTAACCGCAGCTTGAAAATTCGAGCGTATTGGCGAAGAGGTATAAGGCAATCCGCCGGCTGGAAGAGCAGGATTGATCGTCGAGGCCGCGAGGGCCGGAAAGGCCAGGGCCGCCAGAATAACCGTCAGAATATGCTTCATCATCGATTCCCTACGCATGTCCGCTCCGAACCGTCACGTTGATGCCCTCCCAAGCCCAGAACGGCGCTCCCGGAATAAGTCCGAGCACAAAAACCGCGCCGCCCCACACCAAAGCCGCGTTCACGACGGGCGAACTCTGAAACAACGCCTCGCCGGAGCCGATTATAACCGTTTTCTGCTGTGATGGCGGCGTATACGTGTACAAACTGAGCAACGAAGCGGCCGAATTACCCAATACCGGGCTCATGTTCTGCGCCGCAGCCACAAAACTAGACCCCGTAGGTGCATAGATCAGCAGATAATTGCGGGTTACATTGGCCGCGACGATCTGCTGCCCGATCCCAGACGCATTTATCGTTCCGGAAAGGTTGTTAACCCCATCCTGCACTAGAACATTGCCGGAATCATCAGTCAGAGGCTCGGTTCCTGCGTCATTGACCAAGATCGGAACTGGGTACCCGGCATAAAACAGCGCTTCAAGGAGCTGCGTGTTGTTGCCGTAAGCTGGCTGCCCGAAGAACTCCGTCAGCGGCGTCGAAAGAGACGTTCCCTGCGACCCCACGACCTGCGTGAAGCTGTTGAGGTTCTGATCCTGCGCGAAATACTCGACCCTGGCCTCGAACACCGGAGGCGGATCGCGCGGAAGAATTACAGGACGCAATTGATCCTGTGGCTTAGATAAACAACGCCTACAATACCGGAATCCTGTATCGGCCAGAGAAGATCCGCGATATTCGTACTGATCGATCAGAGCGACCCGATTCCGCCACTCGCCACAACTGTCACAGACTCCGAATGCTCGCGGAGCCCTTGGGGCTACTCTGGCTCTACCATGGATATCGGCGAAGCCCATCACACCCGCCAATATGCGGACATCGATGGCCGGATAAACACTTCGCTTTTCTCCGTATCCTCGGAGGCGGCGAGCGCCCAGGCTTCGGTTTCGTCATCGAGTAACCCGCCCGCTCCCGGCGCTCCGATCAATTGGGGGGCGTATTTGCGGGCCAGTCTTTTCGCGAGATTGGCGCACAGCCAGTCGTAGAACCGCGTCGCCACATCGGGAGATTCGTTGTTCGGAAGATTGGCGTCCTGCGCCATCCGAAGAGCGAAATACGTCACTGCCGCCGACGGATAGCCGACGAACGGGACCGGATAGAACGTGATCGTCAAGGGTAGCGGAGGGCCGAGCCGGTTAACCCAATAGCTCGTCGGGGGACCCGGGATCAGCTTGTACGCGATCATCGCGTAATCGTCATGGCCGAACGGCTTCAGCCAGCGATCGATCGAGCCCGTAATCACGGTTTGCGGGTCGTTCACGATGATCGGCTGAGAGGGATCATAGGTCGGGAAGTCGAGATCCGGCCCTGCTCCGGTGTTCAGGATGATGTTGTAATAAGCATCCGAGATGCTGACGACTTCCGGGGGAAGCTGATAGGTAGCCTGCCCCTCGATGAGCTGGATGACGTTCTGCTCAAGCTGGAAAAGATTGATGCCCTTGTTGCTCAGCGCTTGAAGGGCGAGGTTGAGGCTTCGCCTTGCGTCCGCCATGTGAACGCCCGTCAGCGATGGGCCACGCACCTGACATCGGCTGAACGCCTCCAAGACGACATCGGAATTGGCGAACTCGCCGCCGAAATTATAGGTTCCCGATGTCGTCATGGAACATTCGAATGATCAAGGATCAGGGGCCTACGGGCGGAGAAGCAGCTCGATCGGCGGCGGCTTGCGCTTCGGCCGCGTCGCGCTGCCCTTGCGCCTGGCGCTGTTGTTCCGCAGCTTGGCGGCGCTGTTCTTCGGCCGCCAGACGCGGAGCCTCTTCCTTCGCCCGCACATTGGCCCGCACCGACGCCCGCTGATGACGGTATTCCTCGGTCTCTGCCGTCGTCATGTCGCGGCGCTCGATCGGCCCATCGATCAATTTGCCGTCGAGATCGAATGCCTGCACGCCATCCCAACGAACCGGATTCCACGGATCACTTTCGCTCTTGCGCGCCATCGCGTTGCCGGCCGGGATATCGCCTGAACCTTCGTCATGCGCAGCTCGGAGAGCGGTGTCCATCGTGGCGGCCCCGCGGGAACCATCGCGCTTCCCCCACATGCCGGCGGCGATGAGCTTCGCCGATTGCGCATCGGGAGCGTCAATCTCGTATTCTTCACTGAAATGACCATCGTTGACCCGCACCTTGAAGTGCGTGCCGACAACCTCGAAATCCGCCATCACTTCTCTCCTATGCCGGGATATTTGCGATCAACAGCGCTGCGAACCTTGGACTTCTCCGAACTTGATCCATGTTGCGAAACCCTCGCCAGGGCGTTGCGGGCATGATTCGCATTTTCGATTGGATACCGCCGTCCAGGTAGGGCGAAATCATCGGATGGGATGGCGTCACGGGTCTTGGCCGTCAGAGCGCCACCCCGACTCAAGAGGGGCGGACGGAGCTCCCCTTGGCTTGCGTCCCCTGCTTGGCGAGCTTCGATTCGTAGGGCATCGACTTGACGCTCGCGCCGCTGAACGGATCTTTCGGAGTCATCCGACCCCCACGGGCGCGCTTGTCCAGACGCTCCTTCGGCTCCTTGCCTTCGACCTTGCCGCCGCGCTTGTGGCCCTCTTTCTCCTCGGCCACCATTTCTTTCGTGCGCTCGTCATCCTTGACCTTCCCCTCGGACGGCTCCTTCATGGTGCGGCCGCCCTTGGCGCGCTTTTCGTGGCGCTCCTTCTTTTCCATCATCTCATGCTCTTTGCGACCGCTCTTCATGACCCGTCTCCTTAAAGGGCGATATCCTTCATCCCCACCGTCGTCTCGATCGCCTGCATGGTGACCGTTCCGGTTCCGGATGTATTGGTGAGGCGAAACGCAAAGACCGGGATATCGATGATCCCGTTCGCGCCTGTCGCGAGATTGGTGAACAATTCAAACGGAATCGCCACCGGAGGAACGTTGCTCAGCGGTTCGACCGAGGCTCCGTATGGGAGAAGGTTCGCCTCAAGCGCCGCATTGATGTCGTCCCACGTAACCTCGACACTGTATGTCGCGGCTCCGGTGACAACTCTGGTCAAGACGCCTATTTTGCCGACGCCGCCCCATTCCCGGGCGATCCACGGGCCGGAGCCGACCCCGTTGGTTCCAAGCGTCGCCGCAGCAGTCCAGCCCCCGCCAAGCGGAAGGGCGGACGTAACGGTGGCGAAATCCTGATTCGTGTAGACCGTTCCGGCGCCGCCGGAAGGAACCGCCAGGGTTTCCGAGATCACGTTGCCGTAGCGATCGGTTCCCGTGACAACGAGAGTCCTGGCCGATCCCTCACTGCCATAGGTCAGCAACACCCGGCGAGGAACCGCCGGCGCCGAACCCGTCAGAGTCAGCGCGGTCCCGCTCGTCGGGGTGACCGATGTCACATAGAGGTTGGCGCTGGCGGTGGCGAGCGCGAGGCTGACAAAGACCGGGTTCATCTAAGCTCAGGCCTGCGGAACGCCGAATAGAAATTGCGGATTGGCGAAGCTCGCGTTCGTTTGCTGGAAATTCGACACGCCATGATCGATCCGCAACTGAACCCCGGAAAGCGCCAAAGCCGAGATCGTCCCGTTCGACGCGGTAGCGCCGATCCCGGAGCCATTACCGATCGCGCTCGTCAAGACGGTGCCGCGCACATCCCCGGTGCTGGAGGTCGCGGGAGAGGTCGTGACCCCGATGGTGAATCCGGTCTTGGCCGTATTCAGCAGCGAATTCCACCACACCGTCGTATCGGTCGCATCGTCCATCCGCTGTGCAAAGCCGAACTCGTCCGACGTGCCGACCGAATACGTGTAGGTGGCGTCAGTGAACCCGGGAACGACCGAAGCGATGTATTTGAACGCCTTCTTGCCGTAGGTCGTCGTCGCCGTCGCCGGGACGGTCGCGATGGCCTCCGTCATGGCCTGCCCGTAGACATCATACCCACTGACCGTGATCGTCCCGCCGGTTCCGGAAGCGTTGTTGCAGACGATCGCGATGCCGCGACTGAGACTCTGCCGGGGATCGAGGAAGAGGCCCGGGCCTTGCGCGAGAAACGGAGAGTAGGCTTGCGGGACAGGCCAGCCGAACTCGGAGAAGCCCCACGTATTGCCGGTCCCGATCGCGCAAGGATTCAACGACGCCAGAGGCGTATTGTTGAGCACGATATGCGTCGAATCCGTGATGCTCAGCACATTGGTCAAGAGCGGAATGTTGCCAGACGCCGCCCCGACACCCGCCAGGACCAGGGGCATCCCGACGATGTATTTCGTCGAGTCCAGCACGACTACAGTAGTGCTGCCGGATGTGACGGTGCCGAAATCAAATCCCCAATCCAGCGCAATCGCCGTCGTAACCGGGGACGATCCGTTGAGGTTGCCCGAGAACGGAATAATCGGGATGTTGAGCGTGAACCCAGCCGCCGGAGACGAGATCAGCGTCATCGCCGTTCCGGAGACGACATGCGCAGCAGCCGCAATCCCGGCCGCCTGATGCGCCATTGGGATCGTGATGACTTCCTCGATGATGCTCCGCGTCAACAGCCCCGGAACTCGACCCGTATATCCCTGCACCTGATCGGCCAGGAAGGTGTAGCGCGGGTCCGGGATTCCATATCCGTTGAAGAACACGCTCGGCCCGTGATCGGGATTCGGACTCGGCAAAAGGTTCACGCCGCCTGGAGAATTCTCCAGGTTGTCCATGTCGCCCTGAACGAAGAGCGGGCCGTTGAAATTGGTTGCGCCCATCAGGCGGCCTTCCCGAGAATTGCTGCGGTCATTGCAAGAAATTCAACTAATTGGTGGGGTAGGACCCGAAACCCAATCGCCAATCGTCGAACCCCATATAGTATCTCTCGTATGCTTTGACCAACAGATTGTCCGTGGTGAAGTCGACCTGCATGCTGGTCTCGAAACCGACGCGCTCCAGGTAGATCAGGCCCCCGAGATCGCTGAGGACGAACCATGCGTAGGGGCTCGTCAGGAAGTCCATCGTGACATAGCCGTCGGAGAGGTCGTCGTTCTCCTTGATGGCGGAGATGTCGTTGTTGGCCGTCCCGGTGCGGAGCGGGGTTTCCATCAGCCGCTTTGCGACATGACGGAGTTCGACCGGCACGACGAGCTTCTTGCCCTGGGCGCCGATCAGCAGGTTCGCGTTGTCACGGAACCGGCGGATGATGTTGTTGCCGTAGAGCAGGGTCGCTTCGTTGAGGCCGATCGCGTTCAGCGGGGTATTGGGGATCGAATTCCCGTCCACCGGATGAACCGTCGAGAACAATGCCACGCCATCGCCGCCGATCGCCGCGTTATAGACGTTGCCCTGGTTGAGCACGTCCGCAGCGATGATCTCCTTGGTCTGGCGGAACGACTTGATCAGGCCGAGATTGGTCGGGTCGAACTGCGTCTTGTAGAGATCGTCATCGATGGCCTCTCGGGTGAACGAATACCCGAGCCCGATCGCAACATGGATATGGTTGTAGACATAGCGCTGGCCGGCTGCGTTGTCGAATGGAGTAGGGCCACCCTGATTCTTCAATCCGGCCAAAGGCAGGTAGCGCGCGGAGACGGTGCGTTCGACCTGAAGATCCGACATGCCGGTGGCGAATATCTGGCTCCACTGCGTCGGGATCTCAGCGTAATCGCCCTTGATCTTGCGAACTCCGGGGAGAAGCAGGGCCGGGATTTGTGAGGTTGAGACTGCCATGACTGCCTCCTATATCCCGGTAGCGGTGATATTTTCGGAGGTGTTGAGCCTCACCTGAAGATAGTTGTTCGTCGGTTGGGTCGCGTAGTTCAGCGTCGGGTCGTACCCGGGCTGAAACATTTGAGAGAGACCGAGGACCCGCAAAGGAAGCGTCGCCGTCGTGTTGTTGTAGGTCGTCGCGTCCGCATAAGCGGTCGAGATGCCCGTCGAGGTGTTCGGGCTGCCATTCAGCGCGAGGTCGATGTTGCCGCCGCGCAAAAGATTGGTCGCCGGGTTTACGCCCGATTGCGTCCCACCGATCTGCACGGTGAAGACCGCGAACGGATCGTCCACCACCCAGCACGCCACATCCCCGGCGGCGTTTTCAGTGCCGGCCCACCAAGGCTTGTTGACGTATTGCTGAAGGACCGTATCGTAATATGGCATGACACCGGCAAAGACGCCGAGGGAATGACTGTCCCCCGCCGTATAGATGCCGACATAGCCGTAAGCCGTGGAGCCGGTGCGCGTCTCGACGAGATCGCCGAAGCCGATCGCGGTCGCGTACCCTTTTTTGATGTAATAGACGTTGGCCTGATATGTCGGCGCGGCGCCAAGGAAATTCTGCGCAGGCCGCAGGCCAAACCCCGCAAGCGTGAGTGTCGCCACGGACATGTCTCCATGCCGCGGTCGCTTGCCTCACAGCTTGTTCGGAGGCGTCCGCTAAAAGTTTAGAATGAGGCTAGGTCAGCTTGACCGAACCCGACGAAATCATTCCCTACTACATGAAGGATCTTGTCAAGCCTAAATCTCTATCCTCAGATCAGCGGGCGGATGCTGGCGTCAATGGGGCCTGCCCCCGTATGTGCGCGTGAGTCCCTGGCTGCGAACTGTCGTCCCGAATCGCCGGCAGCGGCTTGCGCGAGCTTGTCCGAAACCTGTCTCCGCGCCACATTGCTCGCCTCTTCACGCGCCTGCTCGGTCAATCGCATCGGTCGCATGTAAAGTCGGCATCCATGGCGCTCGATCGTCGGCTTGGCCCAGTCCGGAGGGACAAGGGACGGGAAATGCGACTTCGGAACCGGCAGCCAGCCGCCTTGCTGAAGCGACGTGATCTCCGATGAATCGACTTCCTGCCCGTTCACCTTGAAGGGCCAGTACGTGTAATCCCATCCGGATCTACGGCCAGTCATCGGAACGTCGAATGTCGTGTCGTGATCGCCTCGGCTTTCGCGGGTAAGATGCCTGCCTCCGTCCCCGGCCGCTTCGATGGCGCGCTCCAGCTCGTCGACCTGGATATCGACCGCATTCGTCTGCTCCGGCGGCATCGCGACCGTTCCGACTCGGGAAGCCGGACGACCACGCGACTTCGCAGCTTCGCGTCCCGCTTGAAGAGCGGCCTTGTGCTCCGGCGAAAGAGTGCGTTTCACGGGAGCCGGCTCTTGCGGCGCGATGCCGGATCCCATCAAATCCTGAATATCGCTCATCGGTAGTTCTGCTCCACCTTGAGGCCGGTATCGCCGCCAGATCGGGCGATGTCCCTGATTTCCTGCTGGTCCGACAAATATCTGGCATAGCCGGAACCGGGCTCGCCCTTCTTGTCTCGGTAACCGGCAATCTTGGCGAAGTCCTTCAAATCCGCCGGCGTGACGCCAAGGTGCTGGGCAATCGAGCGCTCGTCTCCGCCGCCGTTCCTTCGGCCATAATCGCCGAGCTGTCGGCTTACCGGAGCCGCCGTCGCCGCTGCGGATGACCCGCGCCGCTGTGTGTTCACTGCCTGCCCTCCGCGTGCGGGTTGTTCCTCTCCGCGTTCAAACGCTTCGAAGCTCTCGAATTTCTTCATTGCCTCGCTCAAGCCCCGGTAGTAAGCCGGAGTTCCGGGCCTCACCCCATCAGCTACGATCCGGCCATGTGCCCCGATGGCGTGGTTGTAGTAATCGCCGTCATCGTAAAAACGGGGATTGGCGTCCATCCATTGCTTATCCGCCGGATCAACTTCCATCGCTCCCCCGGGGGTCGAGACGCGGACTTTCGTCGCATCCGCCTGTTGCTGCCTCGGCGCAGCGGCGACTCTGGTTCGTTCGGCCGCGAGCCATTCCTTCTGCCCCTGAAGCGTGTTGAGCTTCGCCCGGGAATCGGCCAAACGATCATACGCATCCGCCGTCGCAACAGCGTCATTGGCGCTCTGCGCCGCCACGATATCGCGTTTCGCCGCCTCGATCGCCGTCGTATGCGAGGCAATGCTGCTATCGATCGATCGATCGCGCGATGAAACAGCCTCCGCCCCCGCCGTAGCGGCGTGCGTTCTGGCTTCGTCGCGCTCCCGCTGCAATGCCTCGGATCGGGACCGCTCAGCCGCCAAGGCCGCGTCGGCGCGCTGCGTCTTCTGCACCGCCTCAGCAAGAGCATCTTCCGGACGTACCGTCTCGGTTGCCTCGCCGGAGGCTTCGATATCGCTCATCAGGCCACCATGTCAGGATGTGGGATGCGCCCGTAGATATCGGTGTCGTAAATGAATTTGCAGGGGAACCCAGCTGCATATTCGACGCCAATTTCTTTCAAGACGCGGCTTTTCTTCGCGTTTGGCGGCGATAAAGACACCATGCGCGTGCTCTCTTGAAGGCCGAATACCCAATTGCCGACCCTGATGTCTTCGCGCACCGGCTTGTCGCCGACCTTGACGACCAGCATGACTTTCCCCTGGAAAAATGATTCCTTGGCCGGGGTAGGATTCATGAACCCTTTCCCGCTCTCATACAGGTCAAACAACGATTCCAGCGACAGCCGCTCTTCGACCGGGAACCCCAGCTTCTCCGACCACATCAAGCCGCTCTGAATGTAAGGAGCGACGAGAAGCTGGTTGCCGAACAGCTCGATATCGGAGAGATCGCCGAGGCTGTTCATGATCTCCTTGCGGGCGTCGTACCGCACATAGCGATGCAAAACCGAACTGCTGTTTAAGGTGCTGCTCATTTGCCGTCATTAACCCTTTTGACAAGATCATCCAAGGTGGCGCGAGCCGACTTGAGGCCCTGAAACACGCCGAACTCCGCCGTGTACGTCTCGAAATCCGGGGATCTGCTTTCGAGCAGGGACTTCGCTTTCTCCGCCATCTTCTCGTCCATGTCGGCGCGGAGGCGGCCGATGAATTCGTGTAGGGGAATCATCTACCGCGATCTTCAACATACGGGGTTTCCTGATCCAAAGCAGGACCAACATACTCTCCCCGACTCAAGCTCGCGAAATCCCCACAGTATCCCCAGCGTATCCAAATGGGCGAGCCTGATCCATTGTCCGACACCCATTCCGCGCGTTCATAAACCCAGTGCGGCTCGTCTCCGTAGCCATAGTCAGCGCGGCGCACATGCCACTTCAAATGCCCATGCTGCGGCGGAACATAACAACCTTGGGGTTGCAAATACCAGCGCTCGCTCAGCGCCGCCGTCGCACGGGAGAAGGAGGACGTAGTGTCAGCCATCCTTCCGCATGTCCTCAAGCACATCAAGGTGAGCGCGCCCGAGAACCCCAGCAAGCTGAGACGCCATAATGTCCCCCGTCTGAATCACCCGAAACTTGGAATCCACATGGATAGCCACCACTACCAAGGCAACCGTAGTTCCATCCTCTATTTCGGCCCGGATGTCGTCGAGCGCCTTCAGCATGTCCGGCTTATAGGGAGCCTCAGCCACCTTGAGCGGAGAAACGCTCATTAGACAGATGGTGTGCCGCTAGGAGTAGATATAGTAGTCATGTCTTTACCTTTATTATATCGTCGTACCGACCGCGGAGCGGCCAGTGACCTCGATGGGTGAATTCTATATCCGGGTCAACCCATACGTCGAACCCAGCAGCCAGCGCTTTGCGCACGAAGGCTACATCTTCGCCACAGAAGAGATTCCTCGAATCGATGCCTTGCTCAAAAATCTCGTATATAGGCCCATCATAAGAGAGATTCGGCCCAGACTCCCGGTAAACTCGTGATTTTGCCGCCAAATCCTCAAGCACAACCCGTTTTATCCGGCAAAAGCCAATTGGGGCCATCAATGCCTTTACCATACCGTCATTGCGAATGATCTTACCGGAGCTATCTACCGCAAGATTACATGGAAATTCAACTTGCTCTTGTTTCATCCGATACACGCCGGCAACGATGGGCTGAGGTCGAAGAATAAATTCAATCACCTTTTCTGCCGGCCACCCCAGATCATCGTCAATAAAGAAAAGATTGTCGGTTTCGGTAAACCGACTTAAAAACGCCGCCACTAGCTGGTCGCGAGCCAGCCCTATAAATGGATTCCCCGTCGTCTCGATGAAACCGTATGGTATCCCCCGAGCGCAGAGAGCGGTCATGGTCTCGCGCATCGACACCATATATTCAATCGCAACCGTTCCGCGACTTGGCGTGGCGATTACCACACTTTCCATTTACACAGCCCCTCCGGCCCGGCGCCGTTCATGCTTCCGCACCGTGACCTTGCCGCCATCCTTGTAGGCCGCTTCCTTGTCCATCCGCGCCTTTGCTCCGCCACCACCCGAGTCGATCGGATACACGCCGCCACCCTTGGCCTTCTTGTCCTTTGGGGTATCGCCCTGGATCATGAACTTCTTCGGTTCCAACCCGGACGCCTTCAGCCGCTCCGAAGTCGTGGCGTTTGCATCTACCGCACCGCCGCGCTTCATCGCTCCCGGAGGCCGAGGCGGCATTCCGCCGGGTGGCATCCCAGCGCCGGGTGGCATCATACCGGGAGGCGGGGCGCCCGGAGGCATTCCAGGCGGCGGAGCCATCGGCGGACGCGGCGGCATTCCACCCCCTGGCGGCATCGGGGGCTTCTGGGCCGCGAGCTGAGCCCCGATCTTCATGCCCTGCTGCTGCGCCTGCTGGCGTTCCGCAGAACCGCCGCCAGTCGAGATGATGATGTTTACGGCTTTACCGCTGGTTCGGCCGCCCCGGGCTCGTTTGTCCAGCCGCGTCTTCGCATGAGGGCCATTGATCTCGCCGCCGTGACTCTTGCCGGTTCTGGCCGATGGCTTGACCATCTTGTCGACGAGCGCCCGGTCTTCCTTCTCGTCCGAATTCACCGCCCCTCCGGAGGCGTAGCGCTTCAACATGCGTTCGCCGGACGCCTTCGCTTCGGCCGCGCAGGGATGCGTCATATCAATCCTCCTAGCTTGGACATGCGAAAGCGGTGACAACCGTAGACCCGGCTGGCGCAATCGCCGTGATTGCCCCCTGGGGAATGAACCCCCACACATTCGAATCCGTAACGGCGTACTGACCGGAAACGACGAGGTTTCCAGCCGCGGTTATCGACGCGGTTCCACCGGTCAAATTGAGCCCCAGGACGCACGTCGCAGCCAGGCACTGTATGAAGACGCCGGTGCGCGTCACCCCCGCGGGAGGGGCAGGAATGAACGCCTGCGAACTTGACCCAATCGTGGCCGAGTAGTTCGCCGTCCCGCCCGCATTGCAGGGCGGCGGAACCGATACGACCGGGGTTTGCGCGAATGCCGCACGAGTCGCAAGCAGCGCCAGAGTGAAGACAAGGTTTCGCTTCAGTATCATTTCGGCTCCTTGGCTGGCTGCATTCGACCGAGCGCGCCTTCATTGGCCTCATGCGCGTTCTGTTCACGCTGCATCCCTACATCATGCGCTCTCTGCGCTGCCGCGTCCATGCCCTGGGCTTGAACCTGATGCGCCGCCTTGGCTTGATCGCCCTGTACTTCCGCAGATGACTTCACCTGCTCGCTCTGCGAATCGAGTTGGGCGATCTTCTCCTTGCTCGCCCGGTCGGCCGCGCTTTCTTGAGCTTGAGCCTGAAGATCCTGGGCCTTCGATGATGCCTGGATCTGCGCGGTCTGAATCTTCGCATTCGCGGCGACGACCTGCGGAGGGGGTTGAGGCGGCGCGCCCGAACCAGGCGGCTTCAGGAACCGTTTCGGCTGCGACAATTGCAGGGCCGATCCGAAAATGACCTCAAGGATCTCCGGCACGTTCAGATAGGGAGCGGCGTTCGGGTTGGTCGCGATCTGCATCATCGCCGACTCCCGCATGATCCGATGAATGTGCGAGGGCGTGTTCGGATCGCTCGCCGGGACAAGGTGCATGTCCTCGAATTCAGCATCCGTCTGCCAGTCATGCGCGGGCGACTTGTTGAACTTCGTCAGCATCGTCGGATCTTCGGCAATCAATTCCCGCAGCAACTCGAATTCCTCGGCCCGCGAGGCGTGCAATCCCTTGTGGACAGCCTTCATGACCGTAGCGCTCTGCTCGATCATCGCGACCATCGTTCCAACGGGAATATTCGCCGTCCCCTCCCCGACCTGGAGATCCAGCTTGCTGCTCAGATTCTTGCCGTTCTGCTCCAGATGCTCGATCAAGGCCATTACGTTCGTGTCGAGCGGCTTGACCGGCAGAGATTGCAGCGCATCCCCCACGCTCTTCTTCATCTGCGTATCGATCTCGGTAACGCCGCCAGGCCCCATCCGAAGCCGGGTCGTGCCCCTTGGCAAAGCCCCCTTCTCAGCCAGCCATGCCGGGAATATCGACATCATGCCGACATCAATGACCTCCCGCTGCAACGCCGTTAAGGCTCGTTCGGTATTGCCCAAGAGATGAATAAACCCGAGATAGTAGAACCCGAACCCAGGAACCAGCCCGAACATCACATAGCGCTGGCGCTCCTTGAAATCGTCATCGTCCTCTTTCCAGTTACGCCGGATGTCCAAGACCTTGCGCGAATCCTTGTCGATCGTGATCTTGTACGGCAGCGGAAGAAAAGTGCGCTCGCCTTCCTCCGTATGCTCGAAACCCTCAAGATCACGCTCGCAGCGGCATTCGTATATTTCGTGCAGCTTGTCAGCCGGCAGATCCCGTCTCCGCTGAATCCCCTCCGTGGCTCCGATCGTCTGCTCCAGCGTGGTGGGCTGATCAGTCGGCGTCACCAACGGGACATCAAGCCAAAACTTCATCCACTGAAGACGCTTCACGTCCGAGTGCCGCATCATGATGCGCTCGGTCACGCGGCCAGCCGTCGCAAGATGAACGGCTTCGTTCGATACGATCAGATTCTCGGCCTTCACCCACTCCGAAACCACCATCTTTCGCAAAGGATTGTAATACACCTTGCGGAACTGTGTGCCGACCGGCCCAAGACTCCACAGCATCCGCGTGAAATCACGATAGTATTGCTTGTCAACCGACGTGAGGTAATGGTTCATGTCGCTTTCGAGAGCGTCAGCCAAATCTTCGCGGCTGATGCTCTGATCGTCAGCATTCATCGGAGGGCCACCATTGTCGCCCATCTGCGGGGGCGGCGTGACCTCAGTCCTCTTGTCGTCGCGCACCTTGACCGGGCCATCGGCAGGCAGGAACTCCGCCGACGCATTGGCCCAGAAGTTCAACGAGGCTTCAAGCATCAGGGTATGCCACCCCTTGCTGATGCTGTTCTGATCGTTCGCCTGGTCCGAAGCCTCTTCGAGCTTCAGCCCCTCGTATTCAATCGCCTTGGCCGTGATCTCTTCCCAGTCTCTCCGGGAGCGCAGATCCGCGTCGATGCCTTCCAGCAGATCCCGGGCAATCCCCATCAGATCGGATTCGGACAGTTCGTCATCTTCCGCAAGATTGGCCCCGAACTCGCCTCGGAGGTAATGCGGTTGCGGCTTGTCGTCCTGTTCGTCTTCGCCAGGATCGATATCGTCGGCGATGCCCCTGACTTCATCGGCGACGCGGCGCAGTTCGATCAGCTCAGCCGTCGTCTGCGTCGGCAGCCGATCTCGGCGAGCTGGCTCCCGCGTAATCTGACGGAAAGCGCCTAGGCCATCAGCCATCGCCGGCATCGCGTTTCGCGCACGCCCGGCGCAGCAGCCCCATCACATACGCTTCGCCGCACAAGCGAACCAAGCGCTCGATTATGTGCACGTCCTCCGGGTTCTGCGTGACGGAGCCGTAATTCAATTGATCCCGCACCTTGACCGGGAGTTCGTCGAACAGATCCATCGCCTCCTGACAAGTAGAGGGGCCATACGACATTACTGCACCTGATCCGATCCCGGCGCATTCGCCGCCAGGGGCTCACTGGCCGCGTCTGTCGGGACGGCCAGGTCCGGATGATCGATCTTGCGCTCTTCCCACTTCGGACACGAATACCAGGGCCATGTAGGAGCCACTACGGGAATCACGACGGGCCGAGGCGGTTGACCGGCGAGCTTCGATGGCTCCATCCCGACGAAACACGGCTGCGGCGGCTGCGCCCAGCATTGCAAGTCATGTCGAGGCCCAACATGCCGAGCATGATCGCAGGCAGCGCAGGTCCGGTCATGGCGCTCAGACATCGTAAACCGCCGGCATCTGTTTCCTGTACTGCCGCCGCTCGAACTCGTCTGCGTCGTGCTCTTCCATCCTCACGGCGACTCCGGTTGCGCGCAAGTAGATCAACGCCTGAGATACAGTGTCAACGAGATCATCATGCTTTCCGTTCGGAAACGCCAGCACCTCGTCAATCACCATCTGCGCCCACTCGCGATTCGGCGCATAGACTACTCCATTCTCAAATATCGGTACACAGGCATTTATCCGCCCTACCTTGTCGCCAGCCGGGGGGATCAGCTTGATTATCATCTCGCGGCGATGCCCTATCAATCTGTAGATCTCCGCCGTCACGTCAGTCCCGCGCGTCGCATCCTCGACCAGCAACGTCTGAACCTTGTTCTTCCGGCATATCTCCAGCACATCCTTGGCCAGCTCATGCAGGCCGCATCGTTTACGATATGCTCCGCGCAGCATCAATTTCGGCTTCTCAGAATCCGGGTGCTCGAATGCTGCCCATACGGTCAGTGCATTGTAATCGTTTGACTCCTTCTCCTTAAACGAGGTATCGAGCGATGCAATGCACGTTCCGTAATCCGGAAACGTCTCGTCTTCCCAGAACTGCCACCATTCTTCGAGGATGATGCCGCCGCCCTTCGGGTACGGGGATTGCTGCATGCGGCCGGCGAACATGTACCGCCCGAGATCCCGGCGCATCCCTTCGACGATCGGGCGCGTGAAGCGGTTCCAGTCCATCACGTCGTCGATCCGATCCCCAAGCGGAGAGTCCGGATCGATGTATGATTGTCCGCGCACATCCACCTCGATGCCGGGCAACATCTCGCCATCAGAGTCCAATCCGCGCGGATCAGCCCAGCCCAGTACGGTTTCACAGTGACGCAAGGGATCGTAGAGCATGGGAATGCAAAGATGCACCCATTCGTCCCCACCCTCAGACAATATATGACCGCTCACATCCTCAGAATGAAGACGCTGCATTATTACTACGATGGCGGACTGTTTTTGACTGTTGAGCCGAGTGGTGCTGATCTCTCGCCACCAATTTAATGTTGTGGCGCGCTCTGCTTCTGACTCAACACGCTCTGTATTGTGCGGGTCATCATTAAGAACTATGTCACCCCCGAGTCCAACCAATGAACCGCCTACAGATACTACTGCACGTGAACCACCAGCGTTGTTATCATATTGCATCTTCGTATTCATATCTTGCAATATTACAACACGCTCTCCCCAATTTTCTTGATACCACGGGCTTTCGATCAGCCTGCGCATCAGTAGACTTGATTGCATACCGAGCCGATCGCCGTAGGAGCCGCACAGGAACCGCACCTGTGGACCGGAGAGATATGATTTTTTCGGCTGCGCCCAGATCCATGCCGGCCAGCAGACCATCGTGATCGTAGTTTTTGACGCCCTTGGTGGAACGTTCATGAGCAGCCGTTTGATCCGCCCCTGCGTGACCGCCTCCAGGTGCTGGCACATCGCTTCAATGTGCCAGTTCTCTTGATACGGTGATGGATCGATCCAACCCCATGCCTGGCGCACGAACTCGGCTAGGCTCTGCTCGGCGCGGTAGCGCGAGATCGTCCGAAGCGCAGCAGCTGGGTCGGCCAGAGCGGCCGGGAATGCGCTCATGACGGCTGTCGGCGTTTCGCCCGCCAGCGTTTCATATACTCCCGCTGATAAGCCGCCCGATCGAACCTGCCACCGGAACCAAGCAGCACCGGCTCCGATTCCTGCTCATGACCGGCAGACACCTGCGGAACAGCTTCAGCCGCGGCAGCCTCAACCTGCCGTTCAACAATCGACGCAGGCGGCTGCGAAACTACCGCCTCCGTAAATCCACCACCACAAAGCCCGTAATGCCGCTCCCCACATAATCGACATTTCGGCTTGTCCATAGGCGTTAGTCTAACACAATCCGAAGAATCGGCAAGGTTAGTCTAACTGATGGTGCATGTTAGACTAACGAAATGATGTTAGACTAACGGGCGGCGCGCCCATTGTAGGCTTACGCAATCAATTTCATGGTCTGATGGCCCTTGCGCAGCAGCGCTTCGAGCTGGTCCAGTTCCTCGGCCGTTAGCATCGACGGATCAAATGGCACAACCGAAACCGACCCGGAGTGTGCAATTTCCTGCTTATCCCGCCACTTCGCAGGCTGTCGGTTGCGAAGCCAAAGACTAGCAGCCTGGGTATCAGGTGGAAATCGTTCAATGTACGGAACGATCAAGGGTTGGCCATCGTCGTTGAAGATCTTGACTGCCTCATGTTCGTATCCCATGGCCCTATTGTACAGTCTACTTGCCACTTCGGCGTCAGCTTTCATCTTTCCCGCGTGAATGGAATGATAAAACTCTGGATGAACATCTTTCCATAGATTTATCGTACGCTCGTTTACATTAAAGAAATCAGCCATTTCGCCATCGGTCGCGCCCAGCAGACAGAGCTTGCCAGCCTCATGTGCATACTGATCCCGGTACTTCGTCGGGCGTCCGCCAGCGTGTTTCATGTTGCACCTTTAGCACTTATGCCATTCAGTTTCAAGATGTTGCGTGGTTTGCGTGACGCGCGTTCTTGCGGATCATATCGTAGTCGGCGGCGCGTTTGGTCATGATAAAAATTGCGCTGGGTGCATTTTATCGCTTGACCTTTTCCATGCGCTAGGCGCATATTGTGTTCACTGAAACCAGAGAGGCAGGAGAACGGTGATGGGATATCTGGTAATAGATGCTGAGGGTTATTACGGCGATTACGCCACTGTGTATGCAGCCGCCAAGGCGCTTAATGATCTTCCGCGCAAATATGCGCGCTCGCGTAACACGCGGGTAGTGTCGGACGGCGGATTCCCACGCGCGCCGGGCGCAAAAATTCATCGACAAGACGCTGGACAATACCGCGAATGTCTCATCTACGTCCTGCATCGGGGCGACGAGTATGTGGATATTAGCGGTAGCTCTTTGACGCGAAATATAAGGAACGCATGGACATTCGCGTCGCGAGCCGGCGCAGAACGTCAGTTGCATGATGGCCCATGGGGCCACGGAATAGATCCAGGATTGCTCGATATCGACGCGATAAGCGCGATGTTGGCGATTTAAGCGGCCTACCTCGAAGCGATCCGCTGGCGACAGGGTTTCGTGTGCATGTGGTGCGGCGAGCGAGGCGAGCCTTTTCGCTTCGCCAACCGTCCACAGGTGCAGCGCTACCTTAGCAACAAAATGCAGACATAGGCCGAAACCAGTTGACCCCAGATGAATTCCACTCCTGGCGCAAGCGCATTGGATGGTCGCAGAGAGAGGCTGCCGAGGCGCTTGGCATTTCGATAAGCCAGATCGCCGATTACGAGGCTGGCGCGAAACGCGGAACCGATCGCCCATCCGTCGTTCCGAAACCCATACGGCTGGCTTGCGCTGCCTTGCTGCTTGGGGTGAACGATTATCCGTCATAGCTTTACGCCGGTGATTGCGCACTTAGGCCGCCTCCGTCGCTTCGACACCAAGCCCGGCCGCCGTAACCGGATCAACCGTCGTTCGGCGCGCGCGGTTCGCTACGATTTGAATTCCGACTGTCATCGCCTCGCTGAATGATCGGCAACCATGCTCTCTAGCCCAGAGATCGCGAGCTTGCTGCGCAGCCGTGTCGCGAGCCGTGCCGGTGCTGTTGGGTTCGACGCGCCGCTGCGGAACATAATCCGGGGGGTCGCTTGCGGAGTAGCGTGGCGGGGGTTGGGTCACGACTATTTGTCCAATTCGTCAAGTTCGGAAGTGATAACCCGCCGTAGGGCGTTTCTCTTGTGCGCAGTATACTGCATTCTCTCCCGTAGCGCAGACAAACTCGGCCAGAATGTCTCGGTTCTTCCAAGATATCTTGTCGCCTCTATTGCGACATCAGCCGGGAATCCTGACATCTCTTCCTCGTAGATCGAAATCATCATCGCCATCTCGGTCGCATCCTCGGCGCGCGATTTGGTCGACAACCGAAGCCGCACCAGCTCCCGCCTCAGCACCTGGCTCGGGGCGGAACTCATTGCTCGGTCGACTAAGGCTAGGGCCACTTCGAGATCCTGATCACCCGGCCGGCAGGCCAGCGTGAAGCTCTCGAACGCGTCGTCAAATCCATACGTCGGATCAATTTTGGTCGTCCGTACCTCCCTGAGAACTGAGGAGATCGAGCGCGGCAAGGAGGCTACCAGCGCCCGGTCGGTTGTTTCGGGGTCCGCGCCCAGCATTGCCACGTCCAGCGTCGGCAAGTTGGCGACAGCGGTTCCGAAATGTCTTCTGCCAGTCGGTCTTGCGGGCACGCTGGCCGCCCTCGGCTCCCCAATAATCGACATACTCCGGGATGACCCTCGCCGGGTCGAGTCCGAGTCCGGTGCAGAAGGCGAGGTTTTCGGGAGAAGGCTGCCAATCTGTCGGAAGCCTGTACGCTCGTCCATTCGATCCCCCATCAACGGTCACATTTTTGGATGATGCGTTAGCATCATCTTTTTCCTTACTTACTTCTTCTAGGTTGGTAGGTTGGTTAGTTAGCTTTTCATCTTGAAAACCGTCCGGTTTCTCTATACCATTGATTTTCTTAGAAGGTCGGCCGCCTTTCTCGCCGTTTTCCAAAGCTTTTCCGTGACGATTCCGAGCCTTTTCCAACTCAATTCCGCAACGTTTCACGGAGATTTCCGGCCCGTTTTCGACTATTTTGCCGAGGGTAATAAGCCGTTCCATCGTCCGATTAAGGGCATTTCCGTGGATATTGCAGAGGCGGGACAACTCCCTCCGCTCCCCTCGGATAGGGCCTCCGCGCGAGTAGATGAGGCTGCAAATCGTCACGTACACACCACGCTCAACCGCCGTTAACTCTGCCGTGCCCGAAAGCCACTCGTCCGGATACCAATCGACGTGCCTGACCTTCACGGATACCCCCGGACATTACGCGGCGCGCCTTTGATTTGCGGGGATGGGACCGCAGAGCAATCTTTGCAGGCGAGCCCGCACGACGCGCCAATGAGGTTGCCGCTGCGGACTGCCCCCAAGCCGTTTCCATGCGTCAGATGCGGTTCCTATGGCTCGCCAGTGCGCCACAGTACGGTCGACAACTCCGGTCATGGGATCGCTCACGATATATCCTCGACCGATACACCGTAAAATGCGGCGAGCTTTGCCAACACTGCGGCGCCCCGGGATAAGCGTAGGCTCTTCTCATACCGCATTACCGTCACGCGGGTGCTCCCGATAGCTCTTGCAAGCGTCTCTTGACTGATCCCCCGCGACGCGCGCAGCTCTTGCAGGCGACTGAGCTTTTTGGGGACGATCGGGGCTTCGCGCCGCGCTATAATCCCCAGTTCAACCTTCACCTCATCGGCGAAGGTTGGTCCGATACGATACCACGGCTCCGGCTTTGATGACCAGTCGACAATGGTGTCGGTCATGCCGGCTCCGGCTGATTTACGGGCGCACGCTCTTCCCGGAGCTTCTGACGACCGCATTCTATTGCCAGTTCCCATGAGAGGTAGCTGTCGAGATCGGGGTCGAAATCGTCTTCGGTCATGACGCCCTCGTAATAAGGACGCGCGTATTGTAGATGGCCTCGAATACTGCTATCCTGAGCTTACTTTCGGCAGTCTGAAATCCCTTCACATCCTCGTATATCCACTTGCCGAGTTGGTGGTCGTGATATATGAAGTCGGGTCTATATTGGCATTGCCGGCCATTCGGTACACGCTGGCTGCGGATGAGGATCGGCCGCCCCTCAACAGCCAGCGGATACCGCACCTGGCGCATCAAATGCGATATCTCGCCGGCCCGCTCTAGGAGCTTCAATTCCTGCCAACGGTGCATTTCGGCCTTTGAATCGAACACGACGCCGTCAAGGGTGCGCTCTTCCTTCGGAGCAACGCCGTATTTCGAGCGCTTGCCGACGGAGCGCATTGCCGTTCCGAGGTCGGCTACGGTGAGGTTGTCGATGCGCGTCATGGCCGGAAGGTCGCTGCGATATGACGGCTGAGCGGCAACGGTATCTTGGTAATCATGGCGCTGGCGGCCTTGCGGCGCGGCGAAGCGCTTGGCAATTGGCAGAGGTTCCCATCGAACCATTCCGCGCCCGCGCCCTTGCGGCCTTCGGCAACGCCCTCGATCCCGCAATCTTGGGAGGTGAAGCGCACCCCGTTGCCCTTGTCGGTTCGGCGGCCAGCGATCCGGGTGAAATCCTGCCCACACTTCGACGGATCAGACCAATTCATGCCCGGAGCTTTGACGCCCTCGCGCACCGCTGCGGACTGAAACGAGCCGCTGCCGTCGAAGCGGAACCCCGGAACTTTGAATGCCCGCGTGTCCGGCATGAGCGCCGGCACATCGCCCCAAAGGTAATAGCTCCCGTAGTTCCATCTGGCACGACCGACCCAGGGAATCGCGCCGCGCACGTTCTCAACGATCAACGGAATACGTCGCGCGGCGGCCAGCGAGGCTTGCTCCTGGATGCGGAAGCACGACTCGAACAGCCGGTTGAGATCAGCGAGCATCTGCCCGGTCGTGTCGGCGCGGATCGCCGCCGCCTTCGCCTTCGCCAGTTTCCACGGCATCGCCATGTAGCTATATTCTTGGCAATTGTGAACGACCACACCATCGGCGACGTAGCTGTTGTCCTCCTCGACTTCGATATTCCAAACCTCAGCGACAACCTGGCCTTCCGCGATGTTTCGCACGCGGCCCCACTGCATCCCATAATCGCACTCGACCAAGCGATTATGATCCGTACCAGGCGTCCATCGCGTGTCCCAACTGTCCCGCTGATTTACCGTGCGACCCTCAATTTCATAGGTCGGCGGCCGTGGTTGATGATGCACCGTCGAGACGGACCCAAGAGAGGCGGCAAGGAACCGCGTTCCGATAGCCAGCCGCTTGCTGACCGTAGTCGTCTTGATGATCTGTGTGTGCCCATTGAGGTCTGCGTTCCCATCCGCCGAGACGTATCCGTCAAGCAACGCCTGACGGCGGCTCCGCTCCAAACCGAACGCCCATGCCGGCCACGATTTCCCAGCAGCGCCGAGACCGAAGTGATTGGATAGCCATTCCGTCAAGGAATTGCTCGCCGCCGTGAAGCGCGCCGTTGTTCGCTCGACAGAGCGCCGCCAATGCAACTCTCCCAACATGGCCCGAGAGCCGGCGCGCGGCGCTACAACAGCAAGCCGCCGTTCAAGATCGTCAGCCTCGTCGTGGGCACAGCAGATGAGCACCTCGTCGCCGCAGCGTTGCGTCTCAGGCCTTCGGCGTAGCCATCCATCACCGACCCAGCGGCCTACCATCCACCAAAATGCGGGCGTATCGGGGAGATCGTTCGGTAGCGGCGGGATCGGAAGCTCGTCAAAGGCGACTGGGCTGGCCCAATGGCTTCCTTCGCTCTCAGCCAGCGGAATCCAAGTCGGTTCCTCTAATTGCTTGGGATGGTACGTCCAACCGACATGGAGGGAGCCGCTGTCGCGTCTGGCATAGACGGGATGTTTGGCGGTTCCTTCAAGGACCGCCCCGTAACCCGATGCGATAACCGTCGCCGAAACGGCGCCCCCCGTCCGCAACACACGGCGCCAGCGGTTCCTATGCGTCAGAACAAGATCGCCGCTGGTGATCTCTGGAATGGGGATTAACCCGCGAGCGGTCAAAATCAGCGTCTCGGCGACGAAGCACGGCGGCGAGGCGACGATCAGGGCGGCGTTACGGAATTGCGAGCCATGAAGTGTGCGCACATCCTGAATGACAAGCTGCGCCGGATAGCGGTGATCGCCGTATTGGTGGCGCTCGATATCGAAGCCGACGCAATCGTAACCCTCGGCGAGCAAACCATCCGTCCAGCCACCAAGGCCGGCGAAAAGGTCAATTGCGAGTGGACGCGTCATCTCTCAAAGCACCCGAAGCCCGCCTGATGCTCGAATGTCAGAAGCCCCTGCCGTGGCCCTCCTGGCTTCGCACAGACGCACCAATCATTCCCTAATCGACCCTGGAGCCATGCCGCCCATTTACAGCCCATGGAACAGTCCGGGTATGCAAGGGCGGCGTTTTCATAGCGAAATACATCGCCCCCGAAACCAGCGTAATCAGTGTCGAGCGCGGGGCGTACTGCCAACAAACCTTGATGCGTCACGGCTTTGCTGGTCTTCATGCCGAACCTCGGTCAAAGAGGTCAGACTGTCCGCGTTTTTGGTTCCGTGTTACCCTGGCGTTTGCGGCATGATGCTTAGCATCATAGGATAGATGACAGCGCTGGCATGCGGCCCTGAGGTTGTCGTCGTCGCACCGCTCCGGTGTGTGGTCAAGGTGCATGCAGGTCAGCACGACTACTGACCCCGTTACTGGATGCGGCTGACCGTTAATCGCGTTGCACCGACCCTCATGACCGCGCCCGCACTCGCCTTCACATTCACAGCGGTTTCCCGCACGCTCGGTCCGGATGCGCAGGCTGATCGCCTTCCAGTCCCTCGGGTAGCGAGCGCGGTTCTCCGGCGATATCGGCATTATGCCGCCCCTCCCGAACCGTCATGCGGCCCAAACGACGGCAGCCCCGCGACAGCTCGGATGCCATTCGCGTAGTCGAGAAGCCTGTCCATCCGCATTCCACATCCGTTCACCGAGTAGTACCCATCCGGCCCGGCTCCGATGACGCGGAACCCCACACTTCGCAGGTATTGCAGAAGCTCGATCACTTCTTGAGATTCACGCTGTCGCCAGGGGGAAGCGTATGCGGGGTTGGAGCGGCGCGTTATCATGGCTTATCGATCGCGGGAGGGTTGGGACAGTATGCCCGGCCCTCTCGCCCGCCTGTGCAGAACGGGGTCAGGATGGGCCGGGCCGCGCGGGACGAGTCCCCCGACTCAGCCCCGCGGTTGATGGCGGTGCAGGCGTTGACGCGCCCGATCGCGAAGGGGAGTGAGAATGCTGGAATGGTCAAAGCGGGCCGCCCCACGGCTTGCCGCTGCTCATCACCCGATGTTGCGGGACATTCGCGTCGTCGCTTATCTCGGCCACAAGCGCCATGACGACAGGGGCGAGTTCGACGCGCCAGAAGTCGGCGCAATGGTGGCCATCCCGAAACAATGCAACCATGCCGTCGCCGACCGGACGTATGGAGTAAGTCATCACCGCGCCCTCCGCTCTGCCCTTGCGCATTGCCGTCCGATTGTTGCGCTCGTCACGCACCGCCGCCCCGGCCGCGATGAACGCGCCGGCCAGCACCGCAATGGCGAGCATTACGGCAAACGCCACAACAACCCAGGAAATGAGGATGAAGGCGAACATCATGCTGTTTCATCCGCGCTGCAAAATCCCGGCGCATCCGGCCGGAGCCTCACGTCGTCGGGAACCGGATATGGGTATATCTCGGTTTCCCGCGGCATCAGGGCGTAAGGCCCAAGCTCCGGATGCGCGGCGCGGTAGGCGAGAAGCGGCGCGGCCTGGCGTGCGCCTTCCGCCAGCTCTTCCGCCGAGAGCAATTCCCGCATTTCTTTGCGCGGCTCGGCGGCCGGCGGCGGCGGTGCTTGTGGCAGCTTCGCGCGCTCGCGGAGGAGGCGGTACGTGTTCATCAGCTCATTGAGCGACATCTTGAGCCAGCGCTCGGCGTCAGGCAGCGTGTCAAGTCGGAGCTTGTAGACGACATGCTGGCTGAGCTTCGGCGACGTGATCTCGACCGGGAGACCGCAGTGATAAAGCTGCGGTGTTTCGTGTCCGTGTCTATTGGTCACGGCGAACCAAACCTCGCTCATGAGCAGCCGCCGCTGGTAGAGCCGCAATTGGAGCACGTCATGCACGTGCCGGTTCGAACCATTGTGAAACCGCCGCAGTCCGCGCAGCAGTCACCGATGGGTTGCATCTGCTTCGCCTGGCGCTTCCGAAGGATGCCGCGCGCCTCGGCCGGGCAAGGCAGCCAACCGCCCTCATGCTCGCCCCAGTTCGGCAGCATGCAGTTGCACCCGATGATGCTCTTGCCGAGCAGCCGGTTGCACTGCGCGGCGGCCACGGGCTCGCTCATCGGATCGCCATGAAGCAAACCGCCGCCACGAAAATCAGAATGCCGAGGGTGATATCGCTCATGACAGCGCCTTGTCGAATTTGCGGGTCCAGGTGGTTTGCCATTTCGCTATGCCATGGGCGCGGGACACCACTAGATCGCGCCGCAGAAGAGCCTGCAAAGTTGCATATCGAACGCCGACAAGATCGATGTAGCGAAGCCCGTCTGATCCAGGCTCGGGCAATTGCCGAAGCGCCTCGATCATCGCTGGCGTCAACCCTTTGCCGCTCATGCCGCCACGCCCCCGCGCTCGATCCAAATGACGAACCTGCGCGTAACTCTGCGGCGCAATCCGGCTGGGGTTTTTGCAAACGGTTCCGAGTGCCTGCGCCACGAATGGCCGTTCAGGAGCAGGGTGCGGAATGCACGCACGATTTCTAGTTGGGCCGGCTCGCCTTTTTCACAGGGGTGCCGGCGCTTCGCGCGAGCGCTTTGGTATCTCATGCCGCCACTGCCTCCCCGCCGCACAAGATGAATGCACGGAACCGCTTGCGGTCGTCTTCGGGCGCGTCCGTCCAAATCGCTATGAGGCGGTCGTAATGAGACGCTCCGGGAATGGTGGCGGCGGTATCCTGGACTTCCCGCTCGCCCGTGGTGTCCAAACCCGGGGTATCCGTTCGAGGGTGGAACGGAACTCCGGGTTCCAGGCCCACGTCGGAACCGGCCGTTCGGGGAGGAACGATTGCCGGCTCAACGATCTCTCCGGTGTCGGCATCGTGCTCTTCGTCTACACGACGCACCGACTCTTCGTATTCTGGTTCGGCTTGGGATACATCGCGGTCGGTTACGACGCCGCGGGAGACGCGGGCAGCGGGATAAGACTTCCCGTCCTTGCCCTTCCGAGTCAGGTGCTCATTGTTAGCACCTGCCGGCACAATCTCTTTCCGCATCGCCAGCACGAAAGGATCTGAAACCCCGCAATGCTCGGCAAGCCGGCGGTTCGACCATTTCGACCATTCGTCGTCCCGAAGCATCCGCTCGACGGCGCGGCGTTTGTCGTTGTAAGTGCGGCGCAGCCCGTGGGCGGCATTTGCCGACAGCGAATGCAGGATCGCCTCGCGCCGATCGCCTTCCTTGATCTCCGCCGAGATCTTGTCCAGGCCGGCCGTTTCCGCGCCCGCAACGCGATGGTAGCCGTCGGCCAGCCAGTAGATATTGCCGTCGTTGAACAGGGTTACGGGCGGGAACACGGCCCCCGCCTTCATCGCCGCTGCATATTCCTCTACAGTCTCGCTCGCCAGCGCCTCGCGGGGCTGACATGCGATGTCCCGACGAATGCGGGATATCTCTATCGACGGCATTTTCCCTCCCGGAAGTGAAGTGTCAGGCGCACTCGTAAGCGTCGAGGATTGCGGTCATGCTGCGACCTCGCGAGCTGGCACGACGGTTGCTTCGACTAGCGCTTCAATTGAAACGTTGCCTTCCGTCGCATCCGAGATGCGGCGCAGCAAATCGTGCGTGGGCCTTAGCAGTCGCGCTTCGACGCGCGAAAGAGTGGACCTAGTGGTGAGCGCCTTAACCGCCAGGGCCTCTAGGCTGAGGCCGTTTTCGCGACGGTACGCCTTTAAGGGATGATCCATCATGAACGCGATGTTGCATCCGACGTAACGCGGCGTCAAGGATTTTGTCCGACCGGCCCCGAGCAATAGAGATACTGAAGGCATTGGCCCTAACAGGCACCGGCTCGTAACCCTAGCCTGACCGCAGACCGTTGCCCTAGCCGATAGGCCGGCTAACGGCACGATAGTCTGCCGGCTCGAAAAGATTGTTGCGTAGGACGTAACTTTCCTCTTGCGTCGCCATTGCGTCGGACGTAACATCTCCCCATCACATAGCGACTCCACCGGGTCGCTGAGGGGAGACGAAGATGCAGACATCTCGCCAAGATCGCAACCTGATCACGCTGACGCGGGACTTGGCGTTTGCTGCCGGGCAGGACGCGGCCAACAAGGCGATGCGCATCCGTATCGGCCAGCATCCGAAGCAGGCTCTCCGGTGGAATGCCGACGAACGCGATATCGCGACCTCAGTCACGAATGAGCTGCTGCTTTACGTGCCGGTGTCTGCGGGTGGCCTGGACGGCTTCGATCTTACCGCAAAGCAGCGCGCCGATCTACTGATCTCCGACGAGAAGTGGGGCTTCTATCGCGAGCGTTCGATGCGCTGCCACAACGGCGGTCCTGCGCTCGCCGCCGCCGCCTAGCAAATCACACAACCACCCCGCTATGGCGGGCTGAGGGGAGACGCAGATGATCCAGCTTATCAAATTCCTGTCGTGGACCGCAAAAGCGGCGCTCGAAATCGAAATTCCCGATGACACGGAGGAACGCTGGCGCCTACGCGCGGCAGTCACGATAGCGGTAGGCCGCGGGGCCAATCTGAGCGGGGCCGAGCTGAGCGGGGCCTATCTGAGCGGGGCCTATCTGAGCGGGGCCAATCTGAGCGGGGCCGAGCTGAGCGGGGCCTATCTGAGCGGGGCCTATCTGAGCGGGGCCAATCTGTACGGGGCCGATCTGTACGGGGCCAATCTGAGCGGGGCCTATCTGAGCGGGGCCAATCTGTACGGGGCCGATCTGAGCGGGGTCAGGAATGATCTCTGGGATGTCCTTCTGCGCGCGAAAGCGGAAGTGCCGGCGCTGCTCGCAACGCTCCGCGCCGGGCGCGTCAACGGGCAAGTTTACGATGGCGAGTGCGCCTGCCTTGCCGGCACAATCGCGAATGCCCGCGGCGTTAAATACACGGAGCTTGGTTTCGCGGACTCGAACCGACCGATAGAGCGCCTGTTCCTTTCGATCAAGGAAGGCGACACGCCCGAAACCAATGCCGTGGCGAAGATCGTCGAAGACTGGATCGTCGAATTTCAGTCGCTCATCAGCAACGCCGCCTAACCCTCCACGCGTCACTGCCGCAGATTTTATTGCGCGCCGCGCCGGCGCTCTAGCACCCAAGGGAAAACCGGGAGGTTCTTAGTATGGCATGGTTCATCCTTCTCCCCATATTTCCATTGCTTTTCATCGCATTGGCCGGACTATCACGTAAGCGAGGGGATCCCAAACCGCGTATAAGCCGTTGGGAATGTTCTGCACTAAAAGTTCGGCACTATTATGAGAAATATCCAGACAGGCATGATGCGGCTGCTATTGCATCTCGTTTCGGCCTCACTGTCGGAACAGTTCATGATATCCGCGCCGGGCGACAGAGCCACCCCTCCACTACAGAGTAAACGAGGCCCGCTATGACCTATCCGACGACGCATAAAGAAGCATGCGAAGCTGGGGCGGCATATTACGCCACGCCCGATACCCACGACCATCGCGAGTACGCAGGCGACATTCTGCACATGCTCCCGCGCGCTCAAGAGCTGAACACCTTGTTTCTATACGAGATCAGCTTGGTTCTCACCTCGGCAACGGCGAAGCTGGTCGAGCGCGGCTATTCGAAGGCGGATGTGAATGTCTTTGGAGGCGGAAGGTCATCTCCGCATGTCTCGATCTATCCGCACGGGATGGCCAAAAGCAATTCCGTTTACCTCAAATCAGACGCCACGATCGGCGATCTGCTGGCCGCCGTCGACAACCTCCCGGATATGACCGAGGCGACGATCTGGGCGACCCTTGGATGCGCGCCGGACGGGACGGTAGCGCTTGAGGCGGCGCAATGAAAGAGTATCACAAAATTCAGACGGTGTTTCTCCGCGATCCGGAGACAAAATTCAGAACGTTATTGCTGGGGCAGTACGCCGAGCCAGAATTTGCGTTCCTAGCGACCAACGAATGGATTTTCACCGAAAAGGTGGATGGTACAAACATCCGGGTGATGATCTGGGAAACCGGAAGAATATCGTTTGGCGGCAAGACCGACAACGCATCTATTCCCGCACCCCTTGTTTCTTTCCTAGAGCAACGGTTCTTCCCACAAGAGAGGCTACTTAGGGATATTTTCCCAGAGGGCGGCTGCCTCTATGGCGAAGGTTACGGCGCTCGAATTCAAAAGGGCGGCGGCAACTATCGTCCAGACGCCGGCTTTGTTCTGTTCGATATCAAGGTCAGAGAATATTGGCTTCAGCGCCAAGCCGTCGAAGACGTGGCGGCCAAGCTGTCTCTCGATATCGTCCCCATTATCGGGAGCGGTACGCTGCCAGATATGTGTGAAAGAGCCAAGTTCGGCATCAGGTCTATCTGGGGTGATTTCAAGGCAGAGGGCATCGTTGCGAGACCAGCTACTGAATTACGCACCCGCGCCGGACATCGCATAATCACCAAAATCAAAACCAAGGATTTCGCGGCATGACCGCCCTTCACGAAGCCTCTATGGCCCTTTACCGCGCCGCAGAGTGTCAATCCTCCATGCTCGCCCGGGATTACGTCGGGATAGCAATACACGCCCTGCACGAAGCCGGCGCGCACGACCTCGCCGAAGAGCTTACCGATGCGGTGTGGACGGCGCATGTCAACGGGCTGTCGTATGCCCGACTGGGAGAGTTCGGGGACCGGGTGGTCGAGCTGCAACGGGCTGTGGCGAATCGGAGGGTGGCGTAATGGAACTGCTGCCATTCACTTGCGCCTATTGCGGCAAGCCGACCGCGAAGCCGGTTGGCGCAGTGACCCGGGCGCAGAAGATCGGAGCGCGGCTCTATTGCGACAAGGCGTGCGCCGCCCTTGGGCGCAGGAAAAACAAGACCAAGGCTCAGAAGGTTGAAGAAAAGCGTCTTTACGATATCAGATATCGCGAACGCGAAGTCGAAATGCTCAAGATAAAGAAAGCGGCACGCTACCAACTCATCCGAGACCCCGCGAAAGAAGCGATATATCGGAAACTGAATATGCCTCGGCATGTCGAGTATTGCCGGCGTCCCGAATATGTAGCTTGGAAACAGGAATATGACAGACAACTGCGGGCAAAACAATACGGTGAGTTCGCCGAGTGCCATCTTTTGCTTCTCGATCTGGACCGCGAAGTCAACAGCCGGATGAGCGATTACGACGTTCGGATGGCTAACGGCATCCTCAACAAAAAGCTTCAAAGGAGACGCGCGTATGGCCGACTTGACAGCAATTAATTTAAAGAAGGCGCTCTGGGAAACCTTGAACGATATCAAGGACGACAAAATGCAGGCATCCCAGGGTGATGCCATCGCCTCACAAGCGCGGGAGATCCTGCGCACGGTGAAGACCCAGCTACAAATCTGCACGCACACCAAGCGCAGTGTGCCGCTGGAAATTATCGAGTTTTCCGAAAAGCCATAGCCATGACCACCCGCACCCCACTCGACCCGCGCCCCTGCCGCACAAAAGCCGAAGCCGCGCTTGATGGGGCGGTGCGGGCGCTGGAAGCAATGATTGGGCGACCCCGCGAATTCGATATGGCGGCAGCGGTGCGTCAGGTCATTGCCGATGTCCGCAATCTCGTACCGGAGGCGGGGAGATGAGTGTTTCAAACGCGTACGTGCGCGTGAATTGCGATGCGCCGAGGTGTCGAGAAGAGATCGAGATTGATCTACCCTTCACCTATGGCGGTGTTATGCACACCGAGGGCCACTACGACCACACACATAGTGCGATCGGGAAACGGCTGCGGAAGCAAGAATGGATCGTCAATACTCGCGGCCACTTTTGTTGTGGAGAATGTGCGCGATGGCCGGAGGCGCGGAGATGACCCCCTGGCGTCTGATCATCTTCGACGCAACGCTCTCGATCCTGGCTGTGGCGGGAGTCGTGTTCGTTATTGGGTTGGGGTTGGTGCTGTGACCTTCGCCGAGCAGGTCGAGCGTGTCGCCATTGCCCTCTGCTGGGCTGAACGGATCGTGCCGCGTGCATCCGCTGACGCAGCGCAATAAGCCCACCACTATTCAGATCCGGCGCGCCGCAATGCTCTACGCGCCCTCTATGAGAGGACTGGCGATCATGGATGATCAAGCGCTTCAAGTCGACCGGCCGGCGCAACTGCCGACGATCAAGTCCGATGCCGGATCGCTGATGGAAGTGATCAGCCGAGCCGCGAGCGATCCTTCGACCGACGTTGATAAGCTCGAAAGGCTCTTGGTTATGTACGAGCGGATCACGGCGAGGCAGGCAGAACAAGCCTACCACGACGCCATGTCGGATGCGCAGGCTGAAATGCGCCCGATCGCTGCGGACGCGAACAACCCCCAGACCAAGAGCAAGTACGCGAGTTTCATGGCGCTCGACCGAGCCTTGCGCCCGATCTACACGAAGCACGGGTTCTCACTCAGCTATGATACCGACGACGGAGCGCCCGCAGATTATGTCCGAGTGGTCTGCAAAGTCTCCCACCGCCAGGGTCATACCGAGCGCCCCCGCATCGATATGCCGGCTGACGGCAAGGGCGCCAAGGGCGGCGACGTGATGACCAAGACGCACGCCACCGGGGCGGCGATGACCTACGGGCAGCGCTACTTGATAAAGATGATCTTCAACATCGCCGTTGGCGAGGACCTGGATGGCAACGACATGGCCGGATCGATGAGCGTCACAGAGGCGCAGCGTGACGCCCTGATGAACCTCGCTGACGCGGTTAAGGCAGATAAGCGCGCCTTCTGCGAATACATGGGCGTGGCGAGTTTTGGGGAGATCGCGGGGCGCGACTACAAGAAGGCCGAGGCGGCTTTGCAAGCCAAGGGGCGACGGGCCGCTAAGACGGACGCCGCAGCATGACGCCCGACGATATGATAAGTGCATTAGAGGCTGGCGGTCAGCATCGCGTTTTACGTCGCCTGCGCGCCAGAAAAGTCGTTAACACTCGGGGCGACGGCGAAGAAGTAAAACTCGGCTTAGCACTTGATCTCGAAACGACGGGGTTTGATCCTCTACACGACGAGATCATAGAACTGGCAATCCTCCCGTTTACATTCTCGGCTGACGGCATGATTTTTGAAATAGAGAACGGCTATGCGTCCCTTCGTCAACCAACGATACCTATTCCTAGAGAAATAACTGCCCTTACCGGCCTGGATGATAAGACGGTTGCGGGACATACCATTGACCTCGCGAAAGTCTCGGCGCTAGTTGACGCCGCGTCTCTGATCATTGCGCACCATGCGGGTTTCGATCGGCCGTTTGCCGAACGGCTTCTGCCAGTCTTCGCATCAAAGTGCTGGGCATGTTCTATGTCGGATATCAACTGGCATGAAGAAGGAATCGAGAGCGCTAAGCTTGCCTGGATACTAAATCAATACGGCATTTTCTATGATAGCCATCGTGCAACCGTAGACTGCCATGCGCTGATTGAGATCATGGTGCATATTCTGCCGAAAAGTAGCGAGGCGGGACTCTCCAAGATACTCAAAGCTGCCAGGTCCCCTACGTGGCGCGTGTGGGCAATGAATTCCCCGTTCGATACAAAGGATATCTTGAAGAAACGCGGATATAAATGGAGTCCAGGCGAGAACCATTGGCCAAAATCTTGGTATATCGATGGCGATGATGATATAAAAGAAACTGAAATATCGTTTCTAAAATCCGACATCTATCGGCGCGATATAAATCTGCGGGTAGATAAATTTACGGCGTTTGATCGATTTTCAGAGAGGGTCACACCATGACCCTGAAAATATTCGACTGCGAACAAGGGTCGATCGACTGGTTCCGGTGCCGGCTCGGCCTCCCAACGGCAAGTGAATTCGGCTCAGTGCTAGCGAAAGGCGAAGGCAAAACCCGGCGCAGCTATTTGCTCAAGCTCGCCGCCGAGGTGATCACCGGCGAGCCCGGCGAGTCCTTCACGACGCCAGCTATGGAGCGCGGAAAGATGATGGAGGAAGAGGCCCGCCAACTCTACGTCTTCGTCCATGACCCCGAAATGGTGGAGCGCGTAGGATTCATCAAGAACGGTCTAAAAGGATGCAGTCCCGACGCTCTCTTAGGCAAGGGGGGGATGCTCGAAATCAAATCTAAGCGGGGCGATCTGCTGATAGACGTGCTCTTGAAAGACGAAATGCCACCGGAGCACAAGGCCCAAGTGCAAGGCGCCCTTTGGGTAGCTGAGCGCGAATGGCTGGACTTCTGCGCGTTCTGGCCAGGGTTGCCGCTGTTCGTCAAGCGGATCGTCCGTGACGAAAGTTACATCGCCACACTCTCGGCCGCCGTCGACGCCTTCAACGATGAGCTGGCCCTTACAGTAGAGCGGGTCCTGTCCTATGGCGGGAAGCTGGCGCCATGAATCTCCCCAAGCGCCGCAAGCGGGAGCGCTCCGGAATAGAGCGTGTCCCACAACGCATCTTCCAGCGGCATCGGAAATTTGTGCGCAGCCATTCTTGCTGTGTGCCGGGATGCGCGGGCCTGCCGATTGAGTTCGCGCACGTCCGCAGCGCGGCGAACTCAGGCGTCGGCTTGAAGCCGCACGATTCCGCCGGGGTCGCGTTGTGCGCAATTCACCATCTTTCCCAGCATATGCTAGGCATGGTCACGTTCCAGGCGCTCCACAAGATCGACATGAAGGCCCTGGCGGCCGAATTTACACGCCGGAGTCCGGACGTTGAAATGAAGGCATCCCTCAAGCTCGTCAGCGCGGAGGAATTGGAGAATGTCTGAGACTCCGGCAGCGATCCGCGCTGTCTTTGCCGAATGGCGCATGGTGAAAACCAGGAAGGTGCTGGCCCTCGTATTCGAGGTGCCTCTGGAAACACAAGGTGACGTTCTCACCGTGCTCGGTGCTCCGATGCCGGACGCTGAAATATGGTGCGGGATCGCCCGGCTACAGCCCGTGGCGGCCGAACCGGAGAAGCCGAAGGACGAAGCCAAATCCCGCCGGGCGAAGGAGCTTTACGACGGCCTGACGCCAGAAGAGCAGGCGGTCGCGCGGGCTGGAAGGCTGGCGAAGGACGAAAAGTTTCAGACATGGATAGCCGAGACCGCGTTGGATCTTCCCGTCGGGGCCATCGCCTCGGAAGCCTACGCGGCGCAATTTATCCGGGATTGTTGTGGAGTCGAAAGCCGCCGGGAGTTTGCCACCAACTCCACCGCCCGTTCGCTGTTTAGCACCACCGAAACCGAGTATTTGGCGGCAACCGGCCAGCTCTCCGAGATCCACTGATCACCAACCAGGGAGAGAAACACCATGACACGCGACAATCCATTTGGCATTTCCGCCGTTTACCGATGCGTCGTTCATCCCGGCAAAGACGAGCCTGAGTTCGGATGCGACATTACACGCGGCCCAATCCTCGCCGCTACGGCATGGGGTGATTCCGAACATGAGGCCCGGTCGCGCGCGCTGGATATCATGAGGCTGCTGAGCATCCCACGAATGGTGCCGCCACGTTTCGTGTTCGAGCCGAGGGCGGCGTGATGGCAGACGATCTCAAGCTTACGTCGGGACTCCGGGCGATCCTGGAGCGGATAGAGCGTCAGAGTCCGATCCTCGCGTTATTGATCACGGCGAGCGGTGGACGGGCAAGAAGTCAGGTGCGCGACTTGATCAGTGCCGGGTACTGCAACTTGGTTGATCATCCTCGGGTCATGGATCGCGTTAGCGACACGCCTGCCGAAGCGCTAGAAATCACCGACGCTGGACGAGAGGCGCTGAAGCGGATGACTGTAGTGACCAATACGGAAGAGGGGGCGATGGCTGAGCCAGTAAGGCGCGATTGGTGCGAAGAACACAACCGAGGCTCGCTCGCTGCGTCGGATAACCTTTGCCCGGAATGTCAGCAGCAGACAATTGATCATCTCCGTGATGAAATTGACAAATGTCGCACCGAGATTCAATGCGCCGCTGCAGCGATCGAGCGGAACGAGCTTTTCTTCGGCCCCAGCACGCCATCCCAGCTCATCGGGGAGAGTGAGCGGGCGCCGCGGCCATTGTTTTCGACCGCTATTTGGAAGAGCCCACGTGAACGGGCGAGCGAAGGCACTCTCGATCTCTCCGGCGCGCTCGACATCATCGATGAGCTTAATGGCGAGGCGTTTCACTGGAAGACCGAGACAGAAGTCGCCTACGCACGGGGAGTAGAGGAATGTGCGCAGTTACTGGATACAAGAGCAGCTGGATACGGGTCCATTCCCATTACGATCTTCACTGGTCGCATTATGGCTGAGGAATTACGGGAACAAGCTTGCCAATGCCGCGCCCTTCTCACGCGAGCGCAGGAACCGAAATGATGACTACCAAAGTTGACGGGTTCACCAAGCCATCAGATGATGAATTACGGACCTTTTGGCGTAAAGCGGGTGGATCGTTCTATGGACCGCATGTTGAACACGGAGACATGGAAGAGGCAAATTTGCTTCTGTTCCTGCGCAGCCTCGTAACCGCAGCCCCGCTCCTACCCGAGCTGGCCGAGGCGCTACGGAGGCTAACCGCGCGCTTTGAAAGCGCCTGCCGACACGCTGGGAATGACGAAGAGGCCGTGAAAGACGCGACCGAGGCGGATTGCGCTCTGCTGGCCCGCTACGATGCGGCGGTGAAGTCATGACTCCATCTATGCACTTGAGCGCAATTGTCCTGTCGTTTAGTGGCCATCCCGACGCTGAGGCAATCAAATTAGCGCTTCATCGCGCCTATTCGCTTGGCCATGAATTTGGTGTCTATCGTGCGGCCGAGGTCGTAGACCGTTGCAATCGCGAGGGTCCATACAACGCGATCGGTGCGGCCGGCCGCATTCGGGCATTAAGGATTATCGAACCGCAGAAAACTTTCGACGCCGAAGAGTCATTCTTATGACTGCCCGCGCCGCGAGCTTGCTCGCTATGACGCGGCGGTGAAGCTGTGAAGCGCATCCCGATCGTGGCCGCTCGACGGATCGCCGAGATGTACGGCTATGATCAAGTGGTCATTATCGCGCGGAAGGTGGACCCCAACGGTGGCGAGCACTGCACCACGTATGGCGTGGGCAAGGAAAACTGCGCCGTGGCAGCTAGGATTGGTGATTTTCTGAAATACAAGGTTATGGGTTGGGTAAAAGATGCGGCGGTGAAGCCATGAAGTGCATCAGCCTATGGCAGCCCTGGGCTTCCCTGTGGCTGTCTCCGCGCAAGGTCCACGACACCAGACATTGGTCGACCTCGCATCGAGGCTGGTTATTGGTCCACGCGGCGAAGCGGTTCGAGAAGAAATTTGAGGCTGACGACCCGCTCCGCCTGATCCTCGACGACGAATTCGGTGGCCATTGGGCCATGGACCTTCCGACCGGCGCGCTGATCGGCATGGTGGAGATCGTCGCGTGTCGGCGCACCGAAGAGATCGCATTTCCGCAGCCAATCGAAAGTTCTGACGACTATCAGTGCGGCGACTTCGGCGATGAGCGGTTTGGCTGGCAGCGCGGCGGGTATCGCTGCTTCGACCGGCCCATTCCGTATCGCGGCGCGCAGGGCATCTTCAGCGTGCCAGACAATCTCATTCCAGCGATAGAGCCATGATCACCAAGCACATCCTCGGCCCGATCTGGCATCCGATGCTGTGGGTAATCCGCAAGCTCCACATCCCGCCGGAGTTCTGCCACCACGCGTTTATCAATACCCTTGTGGTCGACGGGTGGCTCCGCAAGCAGCTTGACCGGGGGATGTATCTCTTGGCGCTGGCGATCATGTTCGGGGTGCTGTGGCCGGCGGTGAAACTCGGTTTGATTAAGCCGGCTGACGATGTGGAAGACGGTGAGGTAATATTGTGACGTGGGGTTCTAATCCAGAACCAGATCCACCGGAGATATTTCCTACATGGGGGATGTTTGTCGTGACGGCAGTGGCGTTCTGCCTTTGGATTTGGTGGAAGGCGTCATGACAACCCGGCAACAGATGGTGCGGAGGTGGAATCGTGAGACGCTACGTCTCGATCCTGAAGCGGGCGCACGCCGAACCGGAGTTTAACGTGGTTTGGGATATGGCGCGCAACCGTATTCAAGTCTATCGGTGGATTGGCGTGTTTCCGCAAATCGTGCGTTTGATCGAATTTACGGGGCGCGTGAAATGAGCGATATTCTAAACGCGGCGATCCACGCCGCTTGCGATGCGATTTGCAATAATCCCGGAGATTGCGGTTACCCGACCGATCCAGCATGTAAGAGATTATGTGATTACGGAACTTTCGCTGAATTAATGATCGCCCACATCGCCGCTCACCCGGACCCGGCAGTGATCGAGAGAATGGCGCGGGCGATGGCTGAAGCCATTAAGCCTGCTTTTTGGGAAATGATACATGAGGGTGGGGAAGGGGCACTGGTAACGCGCGATGATTTACGCAGCGACGCCCGCGCCGCCTATGACGCCCTGTTCGCTGGGCTGCTGAACACCGGGATGGCTGACGATGCCGGCTGATCTCCACTTATACATGGAGTATGCAAAATGCACGAACCGTATGAATCCTTGCGCGGATTCTGGCAAATCAGAACCCCGCCGATCGAAGTCGATGGCGCTGCCGAGTTCTTTATAATTGGATGCCAGGGGTATCGCAGCAGAGAAAAATGCACGGAGGCTATAGCAGAGATGCGCCCTCGATCGGAAGAGACCAAGGCACGCCACGATGTCGGCTGATCCCAAACCACTGAACTCACGCAATACCGCGCTCGTCCCCTATGAGCCACACACTCTACCCGGGGAAAAACGGACCTTGGCCCAAAAAGCGGCTTCGTTGAGCGTTGAAATTGCATCGATGGAGGACGCGACTCTACAGAAGATATTTGCCGCAATCTTTGATGATGGACAGGGGGAAAATGCACGAGATGCATTTGTGCGCTATTGCCGCGCAAACGACCGTCATCCTAGCGAGATGCACGTTCTTGCCGGAAATTCCCTGGAACAACGTTTGTGGGAAATGGTCGAGCGACAGCAAACGATGATCCATGATGCAAATCTCACGCACGATTATTTGCGCCTCCGGATAGAGACGGAGATTGCACGAAAAACTCGACGTAGCGGAGGCTAACGATGTCGGCTGACTCCAAACCACTTACCCCCGCCGCGTTCCGGAGGATCATCAAGCAGATCGAGCGTCACAAGGCGGCCATTGCCAAGCACCGCGACGCGCTTCAGGAGATTTACGACAGCATCGAGGGCGTCGTCGAGAGCTGCGATCGCGGCATCGAATCACTGGACTCCGCGATCCAAGATTTCAGTGAGCACCTGTGATGCCGGCTAATCCCGCACCGCCGGCGGTGCAGCTTCGGGCGCTACGGATGCTCGATTGCGTGCGCGCCGGAACTTATTTGGCCGGATGGCAAATCTCGGCGACCGAAGCGACGCTCGACGCTTTGGTTAAGCGGAAATGGGCGATACGCGACGGAACGAAGTACGGGCTGACTGATGCCGGTCTCGCCGCCCTGGCTCGCGCGGAGGGGAAGCATGGCCCCACGTGACCTCAGCCGCCTGCGGTCCTTCATCGCCGCTGGCGGATGGACTGACGGCCTGTTTGATCGCAACTGGGCCATCCGAATGGAACGCGAGGGTTGGTTACGCTGGGTAACAACGGCCGGGCATGGCGAGCGTCAGTACGAGCCGACCGAGGCGGCTGTGGCGGCTGTGGCGGAACTGACTCGTGTAGAGGGGAAGAGCGATGAGTAGATATAGCATCTTGCCATGGCGCGAATATTTGACCCCAGAAGAAAGGGTGGTGATAGAGCGCGCTGATGCAGCGAAACGCGCGTGGCAGACGCTCAATACGGCGCGAGCCGGCATCGTCAAGCGAGCGATCCAACGCGCAAAATACGAGCTGACAAAGGGCAATGTCGGTCGCAACGCCTTGGCTCACGCGCAGAAGCCTCATGGGAGGACAGAGCGTGACTGATCCCCTCCCAGCGGCGGCGATAGACGAAACGGAACGCAGGATCGCGATCCTTGATGGCCTTACCGACAAGTGGGCCGAAGAGGTCAATCTGCTGTCCATGATCGAGAACGTCGTCAGCCCGATGCGCCTTAATCGGAATGCTCCCCAAGAGGTGCGGGATCGCTTCACGCATAGAATGAAGGTTCAGATCGACGCCATCTGCCGCCAATGTTTCATGGAGGGGGCGATGCGCGTCTTGGATGAGCTGCTCGAAGAGCGCCCGGTTCGACTCACCAAGGGTGTGGGCGATGCCGGGTGAGCGTCTGGTCCAAGCAACATTCTCCGAATCCCTGGCACGGCGGTTCGCGGAGCGTTCCCGATGAGCGACTTGCTGATTCAAAAGACGGCCAGCATTTCGGCATGCAGATTATTCCGCTACCGACTCACCCGATACTGGGGTCCGGGACCGATGCTGCCCTTCGTAATGCTCAATCCTTCGACGGCAGATGCAGATTTTGACGATCCCACAATCCGTCGCTGTATGAGCTTTGCTAGGCGCGAAGGCAAAGGCGGTATCGTTGTCGTCAATCTCTATGCCCTACGTTCGCCAAGTCCGGCCATCCTCTCCGATTCCCCTGATCCCTTCGGCCCGGACAATGGGGATGCTCTCATCGATGTAGCGGATTATGCCGCCTCCAACGGCGTGCCAATCATTTGCGCCTGGGGTACGAAGGGAGATATCCGGCCGGGCCGCGTGTTAGCGATCCTTTCGACGCTGCGGAGTGCGGGCGCTGAATTGAAGTGTCTCCGCAAGACAAAGGCCGGGCACCCGTGGCATCCGCTCTACGTGCGCGGCGATAAAGAGCTAGAGGCATTTTCATGACTTCCCTCTCCGATCGTTCGCGGAGCGCGCCGGGATGAGCGAAACAGGCGTCATCGATATCTTCACGATGCCGAACGGCGATCTCCGACTCGACTTTGCCGGGGAGTACGTTGCCGTCATCCGACACGAAATGGTCGACAGCCTCATTAATTCGATGCGCGAGAGCCAGCAGATCGGTCGCGTGATCCGCGAGAGCGCCAGCGGCGTCGCGTCGGGGTTTGGCGAGGCATGATCCCCATCGTCACATCATCGGGAGAGCCAGGATGAGCGAGCTTGGCCCGCTATGGCGTCCTCGGTACTTCTTGGCCAGCATGCTGATCTCGACGGGAATGCGAATCATGCCCCGGTGCCGCTACCGTCGCGAACTGAGCGAAGCGCTCTGGGGATTATCGTTCCGCGTCCAGGCTCACAGCGCGGCGTTGCGAAGCGCCGAAACTGCTCTCCCCGATCGCACACCCCCGTCCCGTACCGAGAGATAGTTGAGTGCCCTACTACCATGCCACGCAGCGCGATCGATTGCCGTCTATCCTAAAGCGCGGCCTTGGCTGGTCCGGCGCTGAACCCAATTGGCCCGGCATCGAGCGCGGCGTCTATCTTGCCGAAAAGCCGGAGCACGCCGTCTTTATCGCTATCGATTGGTTCATGCAAGCCGCTGCCGATGATGCGAGCCCGGCACAATATCTCGACAATCTGGTTCTGATATTGATCGATGACACACGGGTTGCGCGTGCGCAGCTCGGCCCCGATCCCGACATTTCGCGTGATGGAATCTGGCTTTACCGCGGTGTCATCGATGTCCGCAACATGCCGATCTTAGAAACCACGGACGTTCTCGCACCACCAGAAGAACCAGCAGACCTTGCGGAGACAGTGAATTGGATGCGATCGATTTGGGGGAAGACGATTGCTCAGCCCTGCCCCGGAGCTTGAAAGGCTATCGCTCTAGCTTGTAAAGACTAAGCGACTTTCCCCAAGCAGCCTTTATCCTATACGCCGTCCTGCCGCTGCGCTGCGATCGGTAGGAGCGGGAACCATTCGCCAGGCGAGCCGTCAGATCCGTCCATTGGTTGTTCGCCAGCTTAGCCAGATAGCCGCCGGGCAGCATCGCCGGGCACGGAGCGGTCAGGAGTCCCCGGAAGTCATACCGGGGATCAGGCGTGCAGCCTGAGGGCGTGGAGAGGCCAAAGAATTTCGGGGTGCAGAAGTCGGAAACCCAAATGCCGTTTTTCTCGTATCCGTCCGCATCCGCTTCGACCGCATCTGAAACTTCGACAATGAACTGATCAGCCCCAACCGGAACCATCCGCGTGCAAAGCGGGTCACATTGCATTTCCAGCAGCTCATGTGAAATCGTGACCGAGAGTTTGCACCCATCTGCCAAGTCGTCGGCTGCCCCGATATCGGAGGTCGGGTTGCCGTCAGCGTCGATATGAAACCCCAAGGCGCCCGGTTCGTTGCAGTGGTCGACGATGATGATCTGCCGCGCGCTGTCCGGAACCTTCATGCCTTTGGCGGCGAAGATGACGCTCGCACCGCAGTCGTATCCCCAGAATGGCACGAAGTCATCGTTGAGCTGAGCGTCGAGGGCCGGGCAGTACGACGCGATCTCGGCGTCGGATACGATCGTCGATTGGTTAATCAGCGCGACGACGTTTGCCATCTCAGGCCGCCGGGGCTGCGGTGATCGTGCCGGTGACCGAGGCGAACCCCGAGATCACCGGAGGGCCGGCCGCGCCGAGATAGGTGCTCCCGGTCACGTCGAGCGTCGCGGTAGGGCTGTTCGCCGCGTTGCACTGGATCTCCCCGGCGACGCCGTTACCGTTGAAGATGGCGTTGGTGAAAACTGATGCAATGCCGGGGTTCGTGGCGATAGTTTCCATCTTATAGCCGTAGAACACCATGTTGGATGTTCCCGGCGCTAAGACAAATGTCGTGCCGATTGCGGTGAAGTCGCCGCCATTGGGAATGTCGACCACGCTGCCGGCTACATTGCCGGTCGGGTCCGGGCTGCCGGTGAAGGTCCCGCCGTTCAGCACCGTCGTACATGCGCGGCTCTTCAAGGCGTGTGTGGAAAGAAGCCCGCAGGTCGAGATATGCTGGTTCAGCGTGACGACGTTCGCCGTGTCATCGTTGAAATACATCTCATGCGTCAGGCCATTTCCAGCGCCGTTATCGTGCGTGTAGCACCCGGTCAGCGTCCACGACCCGCCGTTCGACAAGATGCCGTCCTGGTCTCCGGTGAATTCGACGTTGTTGAATATGAATGGGGTGAGCCCGGGGCCGTCATCCCGCGCGCCTGCGCCGTTGTTGCCGTTCGCCGCGGAGATCGCCGCGTTGCGCAGCGTCAGTTTCTCAACCACGACGCCGCCAGCGCCGAGGACCAGGATCGCCTTGGTCTCATCCAGCGGCAAGTTCGCGGCGTCGAGAATGGTGACCCCAGGGCCAGCGCCCGCCAATGTCATCTGCACGCTCATCTTCGCCGTCGCAACGATGATGCCGGCCGGGAGAGTCAGCGTCCCTCCCGCGCTTACGCCCGCTACGATCGCCGCCAGCGTCCCGCTCGTAACCGGGCTTCCGGTTGCGCCGGAGATCGTGGTTTGCGTCGCGGGCGGCGGGGGCGGGACGACAACCGGGATCGCGCTCGGCGGCAGCCAGAGCGCAGAGCCTCCGCCGGAGTCAAACAGCGAGGTCGCGTAGAGAGGCGTGCCCGTGCTGCGGCTGTTGACTGTCGGAGCGTCCGTGTCGGTCAACCAGCCGATGCCATTAACTTGAAGAGAATTCGTAAACATCAAGTTCATCTGCCCGGCGACGGTCTGCACTATAAGCCCCGTCATTCCAGCAAGGTCAGCATTGATCGTGAACACTTGCTCCCCGGCTCCGATCCCGGTCTGACTCGTGCATTCCAGCGCGCCGGTCAACGCTGCTTGCGCGGTCCCGAAGACCCCGACCAAACTGAATCCATTGCTCGCGAATCCAGCGCCGGGGTTGCACGCCCCCCCAAGCACGATTTGATCCGGCCCCGTGCCGAGCGTGACTGGCGCAGCGATGGCGATCCCCGCGGGCATCTGCAATATCGGGTTGGTCGGCGGCGTGACCGTTCCGCCTCCCGTGGTCGTGCCGGTATTTGCGACCGTGCCGTTGACGGTGACGTTGCCCGTCGCGTTTATGGTAACATCGCCGGTGATGTTGAAAACCGCACCCGTGGTTGGCGTGACCGGAGCGGCAGGCATGGTCGGGGTAGTCGCTGTCGCCGCTCCCCATGCCGTGCCGGTCCAGGGCCACCAAAAGCCTCCGGACAATACCCAGACATTTCCGGACGCATCGATAACGAGTTTAGTGGCCGCGCTGCTCGTCACCACGACGCCGTTGAAGGCGACGGTGTTGCGAGCCCACGTGAAGGTTCCCGATGCCGTTACGAGGGCACCGGAAGAGCCTGCCGCGAGGGCAGAGCCCGGAGGCGAGAGCGCGGCCATGTCTTACGGCCCCGCCGGAGGGGCTGCGGGAGTTCCCGCCGCGGCGAGCGCGGCGGTCAGAGCGGTGATGTTCGTTACCGCCGCCGCGACGGCCGGGTCGTTCGCACCGGCCGTGTTCGCCGCCGCAAGCGCCGTCACTTCGGCGTTGATCTGCGCAACGGTTGCGGTGACCTGGGTTTGCAAGGCCGTAACGGCCGCGGTGAGTTGTGCGTCGCTCATGATGGTATCCTCTTAATTGGTGGGGAATTACGATGGCCCTGCGACGAACGTCGCCCCGATCGCGCTCGCCATCAGCGCTAGGGCTTCGGGTGTAATCTTGTTGCTTGCCAGGAAGAGGGGCGGGACACGGTTCGCCGCTATCAACGCCGCCGCCTGAAGCTCCGAGCAGATCCAGGAATCGTCTTCGCGCCAGTCGCGGTTGAAGGCGAAAGCCCATATGGCCTCGCTGTCGTAGGGCTTGCCGAGCTGAGCATCAAGGAAGGCGTAATAGGCCGTAGACTGCGCATCCGTTGCCGGTATCGTGAAGATCACCCGACTCGAAAACTTCTCGTAATTCGGGGGTCGGATCTGAACTCCGGCAGGATCGCCGCCTACCTTGTCGGATCGCGCGCCAAGCAAATGGCCGCTTGGCAGCACGCAATCGACGTGGCTCAAATGCCCCGCCGAAAACCAGCTTATCGCCCATGACGAGAAGCCCGGCGTCAGGACGAATTGAAGCTGGATCTCGGCCAAAGGCTACAGCCCAACCGCCGGGGCGAGGGTCAGGATGCTCGGCAAAGAGGTCAAAATCCCCGCGGTCGAATTGACCGCCTGGTTGACATCATGAACCTTGGCGATGCAAGCCGTCTCAAGCGTCGTGACTGCCCAATTGAATTGAGCCGAGCCCGGCTGGTAGAGGCTCGCGATCTCGGCCGTCGTAAACGCCCCGATCTGCGTGCCTTGCGGCGTAGCGGCGAGCACCTTCTGAATGGCCGCGGCAACGGTAAGCGCTCCGCCAGCGCAGTTCGCGCCATCGGTATCCGGCGGCGTCGCAGCGAGCGCGACCTTCTGCTGCTGCGTGAGATCCGTTGTCGCTGTATTAGCAATCTGATTCAGGATCGTGTTGATCTGATTCGACTGGGCCGTCGAGAGGGCGCAGCCGCCGAGCAGAGCGACGCAGGCGATGGGAGCGAGAAGTTTGCGCATGGTTGATTCCCCTTTGGGTTACGGTGTCTTGGTGGTTGTCTGAGCGTCCGGGCTCGGTTGCACGGCCGTTCTCATCCGGGCGCTTGCGAGAGCGGCGGCGTGGGCGACCTGCTTGGCCTTGCGCTGCGCCCACCATCCCATCGCCAAAGCCCCCACGCCGACAAGTCCGCTCGCCAGGGTTTCGAGTCCCATTTCCATTCCGGGAGTCTGAAGGGTGAGACCATGAAACATCCCCGCTCCCGCCGCCAGCATGAAGATGCCGCGCAAGAGTAGGAGAATCTGGTTCGTCGCCGCTACGGTCGGCGTTGACGCTACCGTATCTGAGGCCGGAGGCGCGGGGATCGGAGTTGCGGTATCGGTCATGCGGAGACTCCGTGCGGATATGCAGCCAATATCAGAAATCGTAGACGGACGCTAGGGAATCCGTTAGCATTCACGGGCTGCGGAGTGGTGAGAAAGCCGCCTCACGCTCCTTCGGGAATGGCACGAAACCTGCGCCCGGAGGGAATTAACTTCTGCCCCGGCAGAGGCGAAGAGATCCGAGTTGGCGTCCGGCCCGCAGTAACTATCCCCAGCTTGTCATGTCGGAGGCGATCCGCTATAGTTTCTGTGCTGCGGCGGCGTGGATGGACACGCGGCTAGGGTGGTCTCCGTGCATCCCGTCCACGACACCGTTTAGGGTATCGGTTGCGAAAGCGCCGTAACGGGACACAAGCCGGGATCGTCCGGCCCGCAGCGACTTTAGGATGATATGCTGGCGTAGCTCAATTGGTAGAGCAACCGCCTTGTAAGCGGTAGGGCGCCCGTTCAAATCGCGGCCGCCAGCACCATCAACCCTCCGTATTCCACGCCGCCTCGCGCTCCGCCGCCAGCTCACGAATGCGCTCAGATATCGCTTCGGCATCGTCATAAGCCATTTGCCGGCGCGATGGTTCCGGCCTCATCCCCGTCTCAACGGGCCGGCGCGGTAAACAGGATCGCTGGTCATCGGCAACGCTCGATCTCAACCCGCCACAATGCGGGCAGACGTTCGTTACCGGGTCAAATTCATGGGCGGGAGGTTCGGGCATAGTTATCACCCTTTCCGCCCACCGGAGTATGGGAGGTTCGCTCCCCCGGCAGAGACCTTGTCCTTCGGTCTACAGACCCGACGCTCGGATCTGCGCGTACTAAGGTTCCCCGGCTTTCGCCTCAGACCTTGTCTGCCGCCCATGCGCATTTTTTGGGCTGCGCAGCGTTGCGGGTTCGGACTCTGGCCGCAACGCCCATTACCCTCCGTCGGAACGGCTCCGTACGGGCCGCGCGGTGCCGGGTCAGCAGAGCGCGCGATAGTTGGACGCTTTGAGAACGGGAGCGCCCGACCGTGAGGTGCGATCGGGCATCCGAGGGTTGCGTTGCCGTGGCAAATCGCATATATCTCTCGGCAGGAAGTCAGGTCGCGCCTACGACTGAATTCCAGAAGGCGCGGTTGAGCCCACAAGCTCTCGCGCCTTCGCCATTTCAAGATACCACATTCTGCGGGCCGGTCCACCTTAATCGCCTTCGTGTGCGGGGGTTGTCATGCTAGGGGCGATCCGCTAGAGTTTCCGGGTCGCCCTCGGGAAGAAGGCTGCTGCTGGGATCAGTAGCGCGGGAATACCGCTGCACTGATCCCAGTTCACGTCGCCGCTCCGGGAA
>OLLV01000232.1_pt1 | contig 59448 bp, 52 predicted proteins | sample 1604641 | NCBI WGS metagenome assembly OLLV01 (sample SAMEA104055725, study PRJEB20765) | soil metagenome | biome: Arctic tundra; feature: Polygonal ground; material: soil | place: USA | collected 2011-09 | depth 0-0.5 m
CATTCGATCCCTCCGATAAATCTGATTCGTCGCAGAACCAGCTTCTCGCAGTCAGATCGAATGGACAACCTATTGAGAATTCACACCTAGGCCGAAGGCCTAGGTATCCGGATCGAACAACACCGAGGGCTGAAGGCCCGACACATCTACGCCGCCGAAGGAACCCGCACCCATGACCGCCGCTAAAAACAGCCTCACCCTCCGCCCCAAATCCGAATGCAAATGGGACCTGGTCTCCCTCGGCGAAGTCATGCTCCGCCTCGACCCAGGCGACGTCCGCGTAGCCACCGCCCGCACCTTCCAGGTCTGGGAGGGCGGCGGCGAATACAACGTAGCCCGAGGCCTCCGCCGCTGCTTCGGCCTCAAGACCGCCATCGTCACCGCGCTCGCCGACAACCCCATCGGCCGCCTGGTGGAAGATTTGATGAATCAAGGCGGCGTCGACCAGTCCCACGTCCTCTGGACCAAATACGACGGCGTAGGCCGCACCACCCGCAACGGCCTCAACTTCACCGAGCGCGGCTTCGGCCTCCGCGCCGCCCTCGGCTGCTCCGATCGCGGCAACACCGCCGTCTCCCAACTCAAGCCCGGCCAGATCGACTGGGACGAGATCTTCGGCAAGGAAGGCACCCGCTGGCTGCACACCGGCGGCATCTTCTGCGCGCTCTCCGAGACCACCCCCGAAGTCTGCAAGGAGGCCATGGTCGCCGCCCGCAAGCACGGCGTCATCATCAGCTACGACCTCAACTACCGCGACTCCCTCTGGAAGTCCATCGGCGGCAAAGAGAAAGCCACAGCCGTCAACCGCGAACTCGCCAGCTACGTCGACGTCATGATCGGCAACGAAGAAGACTTCACCGCCGCCCTCGGCTTCAAGATCGAAGGCGTTGGCGACGACCTCGGCGAACTCGAATCCGCCAGCTTCCGCAAGATGATCGAAACCGCAGTAAAGGCCTACCCCAACTTCAAAGCCGTAGCCACGACGCTGCGCCACGCCAAGACCGCCACCGTCAACGACTGGGGCGCAGTCTGCTACTACGAAGGCCAGTTCCACGAAGCCCGCCCCATGCCAGACCTGGAAATCTTCGACCGCGTAGGTGGCGGCGACTCCTTCGCCTCCGGCCTGATCTACGGTTTCCTCAACGACAAAGGCGCCGACTGGGCCGTCAACTGCGGCTGCGCCCACGGAGCCCTCGCCATGACCACCCCCGGCGACACCACCATGGCCACCTTCGACGAAGTCCAGCGCATCATGAAAGGCGGCGGAGCCCGCGTACAGCGTTAGTCTCGAACCACCACACAGCTGTCATTCTGAGCGAAGCGAAGAACCCCCGTGTTTTGGTCGGAGCGCGGAAAGTTTTCAAAGAAGGAAGTTCATGGATACTCCAGAGAGCATGAAATCTGAGCTGGCTGCTTGGAACAACGGTGCTGGAATAGACCTTGAATCCTGGATCGGCTCCGAAGGCAGATTCTCGCTAGCCGTAGGGAATGCGTCCATCTTCTGGCCCGAATTCGTAATGTTTGAGGGCTACATTTTGCGGAAGGGATTTGCGGAATCATCTCTCCGTGGGTTCGAGACCTCAAAGGATGCCAATCGCAGGTCGGTCGAGTGGGTCATGAACCATCTGCATCTTACTGACATCCAATTTTGGGGCTGCGAGGATGCTTCAAAAGATAAATTCATGCTTCTCGGAAATACCCTCAAGGAAATTTATCAGGCGAAGCTTCTCTGGCAGTTTCCGGACAATCCATGCACTGTGGAATTCCACATACCAGATGACGACGAAGATCTAGTCGACTATCAACTGTCGTTTTGGCAGAAATGCCTTGAATAGAAACCATCATCTTCGGTCTTGGCCGTTATTGAAGTGCTGGGAAGATCAGTTTATTTGGCAAGCGCCAAAGGCGCGTCTATCTTGGTTGGGGCCTAGAAATCAGTCTTGTATGAACAGTGGAGCCGCGCCAGCGATGAAAGCAAAGTACCGAGTTCTAACATTTATTCTGGCAGCGAGCGCATGTGTGACGCTTGGGTTCTCTCAGACTCCATCAACGGTGCCGCCACCTTCAGCTCTGCCCTTAAAGTTTGAGGTCGCCACCATCAAACCTCACATCGGCGACGACATGGGCTCGAGCGTCGGCTTCGGAACCTCGGACCGGTTCAAGGCTTCCAACAACACGGTCAAGCGTCTCTTGCAGTGGGCAGGATTTAATATTCCGGGCGAACGGATCTTTGGCGGCCCAAAGTGGGTGGATTCAGCGCGTTTCGATATCGAAGCGAAGCTGGAGTCTGACAGCTTTGCGCGTCTCAAGACGATGAACGATCGAGAGAAGAGGGAAGCATTGGAGCCTCTTATTCAGAACCTGCTCGCGGAACGTCTCCAATTTAGGTATCACTGGGAGCTGCGCGAACTTCCCGCTTATGCATTGACCGTCGCCAAAGGTGGTCCGAGACTGCAAGCCGCTGCTCACCCCGACCAGGGAACAAGCACCTACACAGGGCGAGGACACGTCAAGGCGACAGATATGGGACTTTCCGCCTTCGCCGATCTTCTAACCGACGACGTATCTCCTGAGATAGGCTTTGTCATTGTCGACCGCACCGGCCTTACGGGTGTTTACGATTTCGACCTCAAATGGAGTCCGGAAAATGGCGCTTCGTCGGAGATGACGCAGACCGAGAGCGCAGGCCCTTCGCTCTTTTCCGCCATTCAAGAACAGCTTGGTCTAAAGCTCGAATCTGCAAAGGCTCCCGTCAAGGTTCTCGTCATCGACCGCCTCGAAATGCCCTCCGAAAACTAGCAGGCGAGTGCATGCCTTCTCTGCTCCCTCTCTGTTCCTCCGTGTCTTCTGTGATTCGCTTTGCTTTCGCCATAGCCATCCGAAAAACCTCTGTCAAGCCCCAAAACCACCTAACTCCATGAGGACAAACCAAATAAAGGGTGGCCGTTTAGTTTCTTCAACCTGCTATCATTAACTCAGGGTCGATGTAAATTCTCCTGGCGGATGCAAATCGGAACCATAAGCCAAATGGAATCTTATATTTACCTCTAACTATCCTGGAATCTTATATTTGCAGGGTATTAGTTCCGTATCTCGCTGTAAAGAAGCGATTTAGTAATACCACCCCCGGGGGGGTGGGGGTACCCGGAATCATCAAAAGTCGGCCGAAAGCAGAGCCACCACCAAAGGATCCATCATGCAAAAAACCGCCGTCCTCGCCGCCCTCAAAAACCTGGGCCTCGTCCCGGTCCTCCGCGCCGAGTCCGAAAAGCAGGCCCTTGCCCTCGCCGACGCCATCGCCGCCGGCGGAGTCACCACCCTCGAAGTCACCATGACCGTCCCCGGAGCCATCCGCGTCATGCGCACCCTCGCCGAGCAGCGCCCCGACATCCTCGTCGGCGCCGGCACCGTCCTCGACCCCGAGACTGCCCGCATGTGCATCCTCGAAGGTGCGCAGTACGTCGTCTCCCCCGCCCTCAACCTCCGCACCATCGAGATGTGTCACCGCTACTCCATCCCCGTCCTCCCCGGAGCCCTCACCCCCACCGAGGTCATCACCGCCTGGGAAGCCGGAGCCGACGTCATCAAGATCTTCCCCTGCTCCGCCATGGGTGGCGCGAAGTACCTCAAAGGCCTCAAAGCCCCGCTCCCACAGGTCGAAATGATCCCCACCGGGGGCGTCTCCCTCGCCACCGCGCAGGAGTTTCTCGAAGCCGGAGCCTTCGCCCTCGGCGTTGGAGCCGACCTCGTCGACCCCAAAGCCATCGCCAAAGGCACCCCCGAGGTCATCACCGAAAACGCCCGCAAATACCTCGCCATCGTCCGCGCCTTCCGCGAAGGCAAAGCCGCCGCCAGCTAAATCCAGCCAGCCAGATCCGGCCAGAAATTAGCCTCGCTCCCGCGTAATCCAATCCCTGCAAGCCCCGTCTATGTCCGTGGGAAGCGCTTTGCCGCGCCAATCCCCGCATTTTCACGCATCAATTCTTAACATTTCTGGTGCAAATGCAGGAGTGCGGCAGTTAGAATCTCGCGACTGCCTTAAGGAACGATTAAGAATCTATGGAATCGATGGACCGAGTGATATGCCGCAAGTGCGGAGGAGCAACCTCCATACGCATCAGCCGCAACGGTTTCCTGGAAAAGGAGGTGCTGAGCCGTCTCGGCATCTATCCCTGGAAGTGTGGCGCATGCGGATGTACCTTCCTCTTCCGCAGCCGCGGTCTGCGCCCGCAACGCTCGCGCCGTTCAAGCGGCCCAGACCCCAACCAAAGCCCGCAGACGTAATCCTCTATCCCGCCTCCACGGCTCGCGGAACCTGCCTGACCCACAACAAAGGCTGATGGATCGGAATCGTCCGCAGAACCTCCGGCGAAGGCGGATCCGGCGCAAGCGTCTTCCAAAGCGCCGCATACTCCGGCCGCTGGTAAGCCCGCGCACAGAACAGCAGACTCGCCCGCCGCCCAGGCAACTCCGTGAAGTGCTCGTTATCCGCGCGAAACGGCCACTTCGCGCGATCCGCGATAAACGGAAAGTGATACGCAATCGCCCCGCGCATCGACGGTCCATCTTCCAGCGCATACTCCCAAACGCTGTCGAACCGACTGGTCAGCAGCATGCAGATCGCCGCCAGCATATCCAGGTTGAACAGCGAGTCGCGATATGGCGTCGCCGACGTCAGCTCATGCGGAAACTTCCCGTCCGCCGAGATCTGCGCCCGCAGCGTCACCGCGCGGAACCGATGCCGCAGCTCCACCATCGACTTGTCCTCGGACTTCACGCCGCCATTCTCCGGCGCAGTCAGCAGCGAGTACGCGCTTACCTGCAGAAGCCACGAGGTCCCGTGATGATCCTTACGATCTCGCGCCAGCGCCGCCAGCCGAGGCCCGCTGTCCTGCGCCTCAGTCAGCCACCGCAGATACGCCGCAAACCACGCACGCACCGCACTCAACTCCGCATCCTTCAGGACTCCGGAAGCCGCCACAAACGGAATCGACTGCGCAATCTCCACCAGCGGCAGCGTCTCCAGAATCCCCTCAAAGCTCCCGCCTTGGTCCGGCGCAATCTTTTCCCCGATGCTGGTATTCGTCCGCATCGTCGACCCTTCTTTCACCGGCGCTACAGTCACCTGCCCAAAGTCCATCCGAGGCGTCATCCGCGTCGCCGCATCCACAAACCACGCGCGAAGATGCACAGCAGCCTGCTCCGCGTACTTCCGGTTCCCGGTCAGCAGATGCGCGGCCGCCAGCGCAGGCACCAGCAATCCCAGCTCGAACACCGCATCGCGATGCGCCACAAAAGGAGCTACAACCGCACTCGTCTTCGCCGCGTCCTCAGCGACCGGATCGGCCTCCGAATAGTAGTCATGCGCAGTCCCTGGACTGCGAGGGCAGGGAAGCGAAGTCAGCGGCATCGGCTTCTGCGCCAGATACTTCTCCGCCGCCGCAAGAATCCGGTCATGGTCGATCGCCCCAACATCCGGACGAGTAGCCGTCGCCGCCGGCGCAGCCGCCACCTGCGCCACCGCGCGCAACACCCGATCCTGCGTCACCAGCAGAGCCGCGGCTCCGGAGCAAAACGTCCTCCGGTTCGTCCAGCCCTTCGCCTTGCCCATGGATTCCATAGTTTTCGCCACAGATGCCGTCTCTGCATCCTAAGCGTTAGACCGCATGATATGAAATACGCACACATCAATTAGAGTGTCAGTTCGGAGATAGGCAAGGATCATCGATCTGCAACACCTCGCGACAACCCGCCTTGCCACCACGCTCGTTGCGGCTTTCCTGGCCTCGCTGGTCGAGTGCGTCGAAGCGCTCACCGTCGTCCTCGCGGTCGGCAGCGTCCGCGGATGGCGCAGCGCGCTCACCGGCGCCGCTGCAGCCCTCGCCGTGCTCGCGGCAATCGTCGCCGCCCTCGGCCCCGCGCTCACCCGCATCCCGCTGCATCTTGTCCAGCTCTTCGTCGGCGCGTTGATCCTGCTCTTCGGCCTGCGCTGGCTCCGCAAAGCCATCCTGCGCTCCGCCGGCCTCATCCCCCTCCACGACGAGGAAGCCGCCTTCGCCAAGAGTACCGGGACCATGCGCAACTCCCCCGGCAGCCACTCTTCCTGGGACAAGCTCGCCTTCGCCGCGTCCTTCCACATCACCATGCTCGAAGGCACCGAAGTCGTCTTCATCGTCATCGCTCTCGGCGCGGGCGGCACTGGCCTGCTCCTCCCCGCATCCCTTGGAGCAGCCGCCGCGCTGCTCGTCATCATCGCGCTCGGCGTTGCCCTCCATCGCCCTCTCGCCCGAATCCCGGAGAACACCCTCAAGTTCACCGTCGGCGTTCTGCTCTCCGCCTTCGGAACCTTCTGGGTCGCGGAAGGCGCCAATCTCGCATGGCCCGGTCCGTTCGCGGGCTCCGACCTGGCGATTCCCGCTCTTATCGCCGCCTGGCTCGCGCTCGCGCTTTGCCTCGTCCCTCTCTGCCGCACGCAGGCACAGTCCGTAACGGTGGAGGACTAACTTATGCGATGGCTCCAATCCATCCTCCGCGAGATCATCGGGCTCTTCGTCGACGACGGCGCATTCGCCCTCACCATCCTCCTCTGGCTCATCCTCATCGCCGTCATCCTCCCACGCGTCGCCGCAGTCGCCCCTTGGACCGGCCCACTCCTCTTCGCCGGCCTCGCCGTCATCCTCATCGCAAGCACAATCCGTTTTGCCCGCCGCAACCGCAAATAATCCCACCTCACACTCGTACTCGACTAAGTACGCACTCCAAATCCTCACCCCTCGCCGCCATCTTCATCGTGTACCCTCGACCCGAGAGGACACTACCCTTGCCGCAAGCCTTACGCCCGGTCTATGCACGCCTATTCAGCTTTTCCACCGTGTTGGCCGGCCTGCTTGTCCTCCTGGTCTTTCTCTTCTGCGCTGCTCAGACTCTCTTCGCGGATCCCGACATCTGGTGGCACCTCCGCGATGCTCAGTATCTTCTCCAAAGCCATGCCTTCATTCACGCCGATATGTACAGCTTCACCGTCGCCGGTAAATCCTGGATCAATTCAGAATGGCTCTCAGAGCTTCCGTTCTATTTTGCCTGGCAGTGGTTTGGCCCACGCGGCATCTTCCTTCTGACCATCGGCCTTATTGAAGCTGTCACCCTCGGCGTTTGTTGGCTTGGCTGGCAGCGTACGCGCAATATGAAGCCGGCATTGCTTGCCTGTTGTCTGTTTGTGCCCATGATCTCTGTCTCGATGGGGCCACGCACCGTAATGTTCGGCTGGCTTTGCCTGATCGTTGAACTCTTCCTGTTGCAGGAGTTTCGGGAAGGAAGAGACCGGCTCTGGCTGTTGCCTGTGCTGTTCGCGATCTGGATCAACGCCCATGGCACCTGGCCTGTCGGAATGCTGTTTCTCATCGTCTTCGCTGTTTGCGGAATGTTTCAGGGTTCCTGGGGCAGTATCGTCGCACAGCTTTGGTCGCCCGAGCAGAAAAGGAAGCTGTTCTGGGTAGTCGGACTGAGCATCCTCGCGCTCTTCCTCAATCCCTACGGATACAAGCTCGTCGTCTTTCCCGTTCACATGCTGTTCGGGCATAAGTTGATGATCGCCAGCGTCGAAGAGTGGCAGTCGCTGAACTTCCACACGGTCCGGGGCAAGCTGACCTATGCCGCCATTGCATGTCTGCTTGTTCTGAACATGGTGCGGAAAAGGACATGGCGGCTTGATGAGCTTCTCTTCGTCCTTATCGCCGTCCTCTCCGCATTCACCTATACGCGATTGCTCACTCTGGCAGGACTCGTCGTCTGTCCTCTGCTCGCCAGAGAGTTCGACATCTTCGAACCCAACAACGAGTCGGAAGACAAGCCCATCCTGAACTTCGCAATCGTCGCGATACTGGCGGCAATCATGATCTACCAAATCCCGAGCCAATCGAAGCTACAGGAGCAAATCACAAAAAGTTGTCCCGAAAAAGCAGTGGCTTACATGCAGACGGCGCAACTCGATGGCGCGCTCATGAGCAATCTAAGTTGGGGCGGCTATATCGAGTGGAACGATCGAAAGAGGCCTGTCTTTATCGATTCACGATCGGAGATATTCGATCCATGGGGAGTGTTGCAGGAGTATATCGACGCAACAAGTATCAAGAGTCCCTTCGAGGTGATCGACAAGTACAAGATCCGCTACGTCCTCTTTCCCCCGAAAGACCCCATCTCCTACCTCCTCGCCCGCACCCCCGGCTGGACCATCCGTTACCAGGACGAAACCGCAATCCTCTTCGAACGCCATCAGCCGTATTAGAAGGAAGGATTTGTCCCGCCATGACGACGCACAACTCGCATCAACCCGCCCTCTGCCGATTCATCTTCGCTCTTGCCCTCCTCCCACTGGCTATCGCCACAACCTCCGCTCCCGGCCAGAGACCGTCGAAACCCGTCCCCGCGGTGCATACCACTCCCACCCATAAGCAGGCCTTCGAGGTAGCCTCGGTCCGCCTCGAAGACCCGAATCCGAATCTCAACACCAACGACCCCAGATTTCAAGGCAGCCCAACCGTGTTCCCATCCAACGTGCTCGTAATCCGCCACTCCATGCTCAGAAGCCTGATCTGCGAGTCCTACGATATCCCCTGCGAATACGTCTACGGAGCGCCCGACTTCATTGATCGTCTCCACTACGATCTCAACGCCAAGGTTGAGGGCGACGCGCGTCTCACTCAGGAACAGATGCAGCCGCTGATGCAGAATCTGCTGCAGGAGCGCTTTCACCTGAAAGTTCATCGCGAGCACAAGATCGTTCCCGGCTATGCACTGGTCGTCGCAAAAGGCGGCCCCAGGCTTCAGCCCAATAAAGGCGCTGTTAACGGAGGGTTCTTCGGCGCATCCGAGTTCAAATTCCAGAACGTCTCTGCGGAGTATGTGGGCAAGCTAATCGGGTGGCAGATCAAACAGCCGGTCGTTGATAAGACCGGAATCCAAGGCATGTACGATGTCGACCTGAAATTTGCCCCTCAAGACGGCCCCCTCAAAGATGACCCCCGTTTCTCAAACCTCTCCAACATCTTCACCGCTGTTCAGGAGCAATTTGGCCTTAAGCTAGTACCCCAGAAAGTCGCGATCGACACGCTGGTTGTTGACCATGTAGACAGAATCCCAGCTGAAAACTAGGACGTTTTCGCAGCTTCTCTGGACCTACTCCTCAGCCGCCGCGTGAGTCTTCCTCACAAGCTGCGTTACCGCATAAGCCGCCAGCACCGTCAGGAGCGGATCGATCACCAGCCGATACCGAAACTCCGCATGCGTAATGTAGTAGGGAAGTGGAAACAGCAGCAAAGGCAGCACCACCAACGCCGCAAAGCCGCGCCTCTGCCTTCGCCACAACATCACAATCCCCGCAATTCCAAACACGCTCGTCAGCACCGCGTGTATCGCATAAAAAATAGACCCCGGATTGTTCCCCGTCCCGGTCCAGAACCTGAAAAACCTCCTCAGGCTCATCCCCACAAACCACCCCGGATGCGCGAGGATATAAGCCTTGGCCTCGTCCGACTTCCCCTGCGTATAAGCCACCTCGCCCTTCGCCACATAGCTCGCCAGCTCCTCCTTGTTGTACATCGGGAACAGCGACTCATCCAGAAACCCGGTTGCTCCCGGCCGATTCCCCATCCACAGTTCAAACCCCACCGTACTCCGCAGCGGAATAAACGCATGGAACCGGTATGCATTGCGAATCGGCCACGCCACAAACACCAGCAGCAGCGCCACCAACCCCACAACCAACCCCATCCGCTCTCGCTTCCACGTCTGATACGCCAGCCAACCAAGAATCGCTAGCAGCGACGGCAGCAGCGCAGGATTGATCAGCGCCACCACCCCGCAGAGCGCTCCAATCCCAGCCCATCCCGCCACGCTCGGCGAACGCTGCAAACGAAGCGCCAGCACAATCATCCCGATCAGCGCGCACGTCGAGATGCTCGTCTCCCAGAAGATCGTGGGAATAAAGATCACCGCAAGCGAGATCCCCCAGAACACTCCCGCCAGCTTCGCCGTTCCCTCATCCATCACCTCGCGCGCCAGATGCATCATCAGCCAGATCGTCAGCAGGCTGAAGAAAACATGCATCGTCAGGATCGCAATCACGGAAGCAAATGAATAGGTTCCAAAGACGAAAAAAATTCCCGCAATGATCGTCGGATAGCCGGGCGCAATGAACGCCGTCGGCCCTGTCGATCCGCCAAACGGCGAGCTATACCCCAACCCGCGCAGCAGGGAATCGGCCAGCAGCCCCATCTCAATCCCGCGCGAGTAGAGCCAGTTGTGCGGATGGCTCTGGAGTGTGTTCCAGACCGCCACAAACCGCGCAATCAGCGCGATTCCAAGCACCATCCACGTCGCCCGGCGCCGCGAAGAAGACGTGGAACTATCTGAAGGCAAAGCGGCCGGAGCATCGTCAGGGAGCGGAGCGGTCATCTCCAAGAAGCATACCTTCCCGAAGCGGAGACGATCCGCAATCCGCCATTCGACCATGATTCAGGCGTATGAATTCTTCTCACCATGTCATCCAAAAACACTAAATAAATAGCTGTAGAAACAATAAGATACCCTCCGAACTTTAGTGGTACCGAATCACACTTCTTGGGGATTTCTAATCTTCCGCATCCGCCCTACTCTCAGTTCATCCCCAAGGGACTCGCTTACCCGGAGTGCCACGGAAAACCGAAACAAGGAGAAACAAAACAGATGAAGAACATGAAGCAGCTTCTGAAGAACCTGATGAACGAGGATTCGGGTCAGGACCTCATCGAGTACGCGCTGGTTGCGGCTCTCGTGGGTCTCGGCGCGGTCACCGCGATGAAGAGCCTCTCCACCTCCATCTCCAGCGCCTTCAACGGCGTCGGCAGCACCCTCACCAGCTCTGTCTAGCTCTCAACCGGATAAGGCTTATGTGAGCGTAAGACGTCAGCGCTCACATAAGCTGCTTCCTTTTTACGGGCCCGTCGCGAACCCAACCGAAGCACATCGCGACTCCAAACAAAGACGTCACGCTTTTCTTACCGTCAACCACACCAACTCAGCACAACCTCTTAGGAACGCTCGATGACACTCTTCAACCCCGACTTGACGTTTCCTGCAACCGCCACGGTCTGTGCCGTTATCGGTTCGGTGTTCGACGTCAAAAGCCGGCGCATTCCGAACTTCATTACAGGTCCCGCCCTGTTGCTGGGCCTCATGATGCACCTCGCGCTCGGGGGATGGACCCAGTTGGCCAGCTCTCTCGCCGCCGGACTCATCTGCGGCATCATCTTTCTCATCTTCTATCTCGCCGGCGGCATGGGCGCGGGAGATGTCAAGCTCATCCTCGCGGTTGGCTGCATCGCAGGCCTCTCGCACATCGCTTATCTCCTGGTGCTGACCGCAATCTCCGGAGGAGTGATGGCCATCGGCCTCGCCCTGATTCGCGGACGCCTCAGCCAGACCTTCATGAACGTCGCTGAGCTGGCGAACCACCACACCACCGAGGGTCTCACCCCGCACCCCGATCTCAACATCACGAACGCGCACACGCTCCGACTTCCGTATGCCCTGGCCATCGCCAGCGGAGCCATCCTAACTTTCTACCTTCAGACCGTATAGAGGTGTAGTGTGAACCGACGACTCGCCTCAGCATTCATCATCGCGCTTATCATCTCCGGGCTCTTCACCTTCTACCTCAGCCGGAAGTTCTCGAAGTCGCGCCCGGCAGCGATCCCCAAGAACCAGTACGTCGCCGCCGCCACCAACCTCGAAGCAGGCCAGGCGATCCGCCCCGAGAACCTCAAGCTGGTCGACTGGCCCGCGACCATGCCCGTCGCAGGAGCCTTCACCAAGCCTTCCGACCTTGTCGGTCGTGTCGTCCTCTTTCCACTCTCCGCGGACCAGCCCATCGTCGACCACCAGTTGTCCGCGCCCGGTGCAGGCACCGGCATCACCGTCAAGATTCCCGATGGCATGCGCGCCATCTCGCTTCGCTCCGATGAGGTCGTCGGCGTCGCCGGCTTTCTGCTTCCCGGAACCCACGTCGATGTCCTCGTAACCCTCCACGCCACCAACACTGCGGGCACTGCGCCGGACACCGTCACCTCAACCGTCCTGCAGGATGTGGAAGTTCTGGCAGCCGGACAAAAGACCGACCCGGATCCCGAAGGAAAGCCCACCACCGCCACCGTCGTCACCCTTCTTGTCAAGCCCGAAGACGCCGAACGTGTCGTCATGGCAAGCAGTCAGGGCACGGTTCACTTCGTCCTCAGGAATGGCGCCGATAGCCAGCAGAACGCGGCCACGCCCGTCCTGCTCTCCCAACTCTCCGGAGTCCCTACACCTGCTCCGGAAAAGCCTGTCGCCGTCAAGCGGGTCATCGTTCCTAAACCTTACACAGTTGAAACCATGCTGGGCACCAAGCAAAGAACGGATAGCTTCTAGTGAAAACGAAGATATTCCAACCCGTCCACGTAGCACGTACACCCGGCTCCCGCGCCGCCTTTGGCGCTCTTGCTGCAACCCTGATCGCACTCGCTCCCGCGTGCGTCGCGCAGACCGTAGCCGTCGAAGTGCCCGTGCCTCCCACCGCTGCGCTCGTCGCCGCGGCCGGGATTCCCGGCGCGTCCAGCAGCATCAGCCGCGTCACATCCGGCGCCGAAACCCTTCACCTCCTCGTGGGGCACTCCCTCTTTCTTAACACCAAGCTGCGCCTGCGCAAGGTTTTCATAGCCGATCCCACGATCGTCAACTCCATCACCGTCAATCCCAACCAGCTTCTGATCACGGCCGCCACTCCGGGCGTCAGCTCGCTCATCCTCATGGACGAAGCCGGCCAGGCGCAGTCCTACGTCGTCTCCTCCGATCTCGACATTCAGGGAATGCGCACTGCCATCTCCGAAGCGATGGGGCAGAACACGGTCAACGTCGAAGCCAGCGGAAACCGCGTCATCCTCAGCGGCAACGTCAGCACCCAGGCCTACGCCGACACTGCCGTCAAGCTCGCTACGATGTACACCAAGGACGTCGCCAACTCCCTCACCGTCGTCCCCGAGCATCCCAAGCAGGTCCGCCTCAAGGTCCGCATCCTCGAGGTCGACCGCAGCAAGCTCAACCAGTTCGGCATCAACCTCTTCAATCCTGGAGGAAACACCAGCTTCCTCGCTTCCACCACCACATCGCAGTTCCCCTCCACCGCGACCCTCGGTTCGGCCGCGGCCAACGCCATCGGAGCGCTGACCACCACCAGTCCGCTGAACTTCCTGCTCTACAGCGCGAAGCTCAACCTCGGCGCAACAATCCAGGACCTCGAGAGCAAAAACATCCTGCAGATTCTTGCCGAGCCCACCATCACCACCATCGCAGGCCAGAAGGCGGAGTTCCTCTCCGGCGGCGAGTTCCCCTTTCCGGTTGTGCAGCCTGGTACCAGCGGCGGCAGCGCGTCCGTCACCATCTCCTTCAAGCCGTATGGCGTCAAGCTCGAGTTCACCCCGATCGTGAACGCGGATGGCACGATTCGCCTCCACGTAGCCCCCGAAGTCAGCGCCCTCGACTATACCAACACCGTAAACATCAGTGGATACACCATCCCGGCGATCTCCAGCCGCAAGGCCGATACCGAAGTCGAACTGCGCAGCGACCAGAGCTTCGCGATCTCCGGCCTGCTCGATCAGCGCACCACCGATCTCTACAACAAAACCCCCGGAGCCGCCAGCATTCCCATCATCGGCGCGCTCTTCAAGTCGAAGAGCGTCACCCATTCCACCACCGAGCTGATCGTCATCGTTACACCGAGCATCGTCGATCCCCTCGCAGAAACCGCCCCGCCCGCGGAGCCTGGGCTTCCCGTTCCCACCCTGAATACCAATAAGTTCGATAACTCGCTGGGCAGCCACGCCAATCCCAACGCGGTGGCGCCTCCTATCAACTCGCCGACGGAACCAGCCTTCATCAACCAGGGCAATTCCACTCCGGTGCCTGCTCCGGCAGCGAACCCTCCTGCCGGCGCGGCTCAGGACGTCGCTCCAACCCCAGCTCCGCATGCGGCTCCGGCGGCCCCCGCTCACGAGGAGCCGGTCCTCTCCGGACCCACGAACGCGCTCAACCTGCCGCCCACGCAGTTGCAGTTGACCGCGCAGCCTCCAAAAGCCGGGACAATTTCGGCCATGGTGGCTACGCCGGTGCAGTTTGGCACGCTTAAGATCGTGCCTCAATCTGTGCCCGTCCCATCGATGGCGGATGCAACGGAAGCGAGTATCGCTCCGCCGTCTCTCTTCCCCTCGCAGGCTCCCGACCGCTATGTCTTCGACAATCCCGCGGATCCCACCGCCCTGAACGTTCCTCATGCAGACAATTCCGTGCGGGCAATGGTCCAGATCGTAGCCCTCTCGCATAAAGAAGACGCCGACGCCATGGTCACTGCGCTCAAGCGCCACGGATACGACGTCTCCATCAGCCAGGACCCGCACGATTCGCTCCTGCACCTGGAAGTAGGACCCTTCAAGACCACGACCGATGCCGAAGCCATGCGCCAGAGGCTCATGGTGGACGGCTACAACGCAACCGTCAAGTAACCATCGCCAGGAACCATCGCCACGATGCGCAGGCAATTCATTCGTACCGCAAGGGAACGGCTCAGAAAAGCAGTGAGGAAACAACAGTGACGCAATCGAATTACAACTCGGGAATCTTCAGCCTTGCTCTGATCACCGTCAGCGTAGACACGGCCATGGCGGACGAGATCGCAGAATGCGTCACTCAGATCTCATGGGCCGTTCAGCGTGCCGACTGTGAAGGCTACATCTCCGCTGTCAAGCGGCCTCCGTTTCCGCAGACGGTGAAAGCTTCGCATGCCTGCATCGCTGTGATTGATTTCGATAAGGACATTGAACAGGCTCTCGTCGCCGCAGCCTACGTGCATGAGTTGTTTCCAGGCGGCGCCGCGGTCATCGCTCTCTCTTCGAGCCAGGATCCCGACGTTCTGCTCCGCGCCATGCGCGCCGGCTGCGCGGAGTTCATCGCCCCAAACTACGACAACGCACTCCTCACCGACACCATGAACCGCCTCTACCAGAAGTGGTCCTCGAAGAGTGCCCGTCCCGCCGCGCGCGGCTCCGTCCTCACCTTCTTCGGCGCCAAGGGCGGGGTCGGAACCACCACCCTCGCCGTCCATCTTGCTATCTATCTCACCCAGTGCCATCAGAAGAAGACTCTGCTGATCGACAATCATCCGCAGTTGGGTCACGCCTGCATCTATCTCGGAATCGATGGCAGCCGATACCACTTCCAGGAGCTGGTCCGCAATCTCAGCCGCCTCGATAGCGATTTGCTCCGGGGTTACGTCGCCACGCACTCCAGCGGCCTCGAAGTCCTCGCGTCGCCCGATATCTGTGGCGAACAGAAGATCGGCGACGCCGAATCGATCGCGCAGACGCTGGACTTTCTCCGCGGGGAATACGACTACATCATCATCGACTCCCCAACGGACCTCGACGACATCAACTACACCATCATCGATGCCTCCGCCCACGTCTACCTTGTCTCTTCGCCGGAGATCGGCGCGATCCGCGACCTGTCACGCTATGTAGATAGCCTTTCGGCAAGCGAGCACAACACCGAAAAGATAAAGGTCATCGTCAATCGTTTCTCCGCCCAGCACGCGGTCAGCATCGAGCAGATCGAAAAAGCGATCCGGCTCCCGGTCTCCATCAAGCTCCCCAACAGCTACGCCGAGCTGGCGCGCTCCACTCTGCTCGGCGAGCCCATCAGCTACAAGCAGAAGACCGAATTCTCCACCCCAATTCTCAAATGGGCAAACAGCCTGGCCGGAACGTCGGTCCACGTAGAGGAAGACACCGCGGCCCCCAAAAAATCGCGCTTCGCTCTGTGGAAGTAACGCTCAACTAACGTTTCGAAGAAGTCAGGTGTAGGAATATGGCAGACATGAGTACCTCCTCTTCAAATCCAGGCCGTAACAATGGACGTACCGGAAATCCCACCCGCGCCATCCCGGAAAGCGTCGGGCAGCAGATCAAGACCGTAGTCCACAAAGAACTCATCAAGCGCGTCGACCTCGACAAGCTTGGAGAGATGCAGGAGACCCGAGCCGCGCAACAGCAGCTCTTCACCGTCATCCAGCAGATCGTTACCGAGCAGGGAGTCCCGCTCAGCTCCATTGAGCGCGACCGTCTCGCCCAGGAAGTCGTCGACGAAGTCTTTGGCCTCGGCCCTCTCGAGCCTCTCCTCAAGGACGACACTATCAGCGATATCCTGGTCAACACGTACAACTCCATCTACATCGAGCGCCGTGGCCTTCTGGAAAAAACCAATCTCACCTTCAAGGACAACAAGCATCTCCTCCACATCATCGATAAGATCGTCTCCGCCGTAGGCCGGCGCGTCGACGAGTCGTCCCCGATGGTCGATGCGCGTCTGGCCGACGGCTCCCGTATCAACGCCATCATCCCACCGCTCGCCGTCGACGGCCCGATCCTCTCCATCCGCCGCTTCGGCTCCAACCCTCTCGGCGTGGAAGATCTGCTGCGCAATATGGCCTTGACGCCGCCGATGATGGAGTTGCTCAAAGGCTGCGTCAAAGCTCGCCTCAACATCATCATCTCCGGCGGTACCGGCTCCGGTAAAACGACGCTGCTCAACACTCTCTCCAGCTTTATCTCGGAGAAAGAGCGCATCGTCACCATCGAGGACTCCGCTGAACTCCAACTCAACCAGGAGCACGTCGTCCGTCTGGAAACCCGTCCCCCCAACGTCGAAGGCCGCGGCGCCATCAAGCAACGCGAGCTCGTCATCAACGCTCTCCGTATGCGTCCCGACCGCGTCATCCTTGGCGAAGTCCGTGGCGAAGAGACCCTCGACATGTTGCAGGCCATGAACACCGGCCACGATGGATCGCTCGCGACCATCCACTCCAACACCCCGAGAGACGCCCTGGCCCGCCTGGAGACCATGGCGCTGATGGGCGAAGTCCGCATCGCCGAGAAGGCCGTCCGCGCGCAGATCGCCGCCGCCGTCCACATCATCGTGCAAGCCTCGCGTATGAGCGATGGATCGCGCCGCGTCACCCACATCACCGAGCTGACTGGCGCCTTCTCCGACGTCATCAGCATGCAGGACATCTTTCTCTTCGAGAAGAAGGGAATCGGTCCCAACGGCAAAGTCAAAGGCACCTTTCATGCCACCGGGATCGTTCCCAAGTGCGCAGAGAAGATGGCCGCCGCCGGCTTCACCATGCCGGCAGGTTTCACCAACCACTCTGTAGACGTCTAGTCGCGAAAGGAGGTCCATGATGATATTTGTTGCCTTTATCGTAATGCTGCTGCTCGCGTTCGGCGTCATGGTCTTCGCGACCAAGCCTTCGCAAGGCCAGCAAGTGCTGGAGCGGCGAATGGCGGAGATCCAGTCCAAAGCCGACTCAACTTCAACCAATACGCAGGTAGCCCAGCTCCTCAAGCTTGAGCCCACAAGCCAGTTCGGATGGCTGGAGGGCCTGCTGCAGAAGTACCAGATCTCGCAGATGCTCGAGACCCGCATTGCTCAGGCCGACAGCAAGACCACCGTCTCGCGCCTCGTCATGACCAGTGTCGTGCTGGGAGTCGTTGGATGCGTCATCAGCTTCCTGATCATTCCGATGTGGATCGTTCAGGTGCTGGCAACCCTCATCCTCGCGTACATCCCCATCGGGTTGATCTCCTTCAAGCGCTCGCGTCGCCTCAAAGCCTTCGCCAAAGGACTTCCTGATTCCATCGACATGATGGGCCGCGCCCTCCGCGCAGGCCACTCCATGGTCGCCGCCATGAGCATCATTGCCGAACAGGGAGTGGAACCCATCGCCTCCGAGTTCAACGAAGTCTTCAAGCAGCAAAACTTCGGTCTGCCTCTGCGCGACGCTCTGAACCAGATGCTCGACCGCGTTCCCTCGGCGGATCTCCGCGTGCTGGTCACAGGCATCCTCGTGCAGAAGGACACCGGCGGCAACCTCGCCGAAATCCTCGACCGCATTGGCCACACCATTCGCGAGCGCATGCGCATCCATGGAGAGATCAAAACCCACACTGCTCAGGGCCGCATGACCGGATACATCCTCTGCGCATTGCCCATCGTGATGCTCGTCGTCATCAACCTCGTGAACCCCGGCTACTCCAAGGTCCTCATCGATACTCCGCTGGGCCACGAGATCGGTTACGTCGGCATTGGTCTGCTAACCGTCGGAGGCCTTATCATTCGCCAGATCATCAACGGAATCGAGGTATAGAGAACCATGACCGTCGTCCTCTATGCAATGATCTCGCTGTCCATCTTCTGTGTTGTCGCGCTCGTCCTCATGCCCAACATGTTCACTCCGTCACCGGAGGTGCAGCGAATTCTGGACATAACCAAAAGCAGCAGGGCCGATCAGCGAACCATCGGCGGCAAGGAACTCCTCCAGGGCAAGATGCTCGGTCTCGCCGGGGAAGTCAGAGTGCGTCTCGGCCTCGCGGAGAATCCCCGTCTCAAAGCTCGACTGTCGGCGGCCGGCATGCACGATAAGACCACGCTGGATATCTTCTTCGCCTCCCAATTCCTGGTCCCGATCACCTGCGCCGCCCTGGGCAGTTTAATCCGATCCAACACAGTCTTCTGCGTCTTCACCTTTGGCGTCGTCGGATATCTCGCTCCCGACATGTGGCTCAACTGGAAGACCAAGCGCAGGAGAAATCGCATTCGCCGCAGTCTTCCCGACGCGCTCGATCTTCTCGTCATCTGCGTCGACGCGGGACTCGGCATGGACCAGGCCCTGCTGCGCGTCGGCATGGAGCTCGACGTCAGCCATCCCGACATCAACGAAGAGTTCACCCAGGTCAACCTGGAGCAGCGCGCTGGAAGGCCCAGGCTCGAAGCGTGGAACAACCTCGCCGAGCGCACCCAGATCGAGGAATTCGTTCAATTCGTCAACATGCTCACGCAGACAGACCGCTTCGGTACGCCCATCCTCCGCGCCCTCAGCCGCTTCTCCGAGGACATACGCCTCAAGCGCCGTCAGCATGCCGAAGAGCAGGCGGCCAAGACCAAGATCAAGATCATCTTCCCGCTCGTACTGTGTATCTTCCCGTGCATCTTTATCGTGTTGTTGGCGCCGGCGTTGATCAGTATTGCGGACGGGTTGAAATCGATGGCGCAGTAGTTGTATTGGAATAACACTCGCGCCGATGTACAAAGGATTCCGAGAAGCTTGGTAAGTTTACGATTCACTTACCGGGTAAGAAGGCGACTCAAGATTGCTATCTCGGCGTAGTCGAACTGTAAACATTACTGTGGTTGATCGGAAGTATTCTTAGTTGGATTTTGAGTTCGCGGCAAAGAGTAAGTTCAGACATTCGCGGCCTCTGAGAATATGGATGCTCAACGGAAAGGAGAACCACAATGAATCCTATCCAGATCGTAGCAGCGGTGCTTGCAGCAGCCGTGTTGGGTATCATCGTCTTCCGTCGCAAGCAGAAGGCCGTCTAGTTGTTTTGAGTTTACCGGGCGGAATCGTAGTCCATGCTGAAAGTAACCAACCTAACTCGCAGTATCACCGTAGGAGACAGCGTAGAGTTGGCCGACACCTCGATGAAGAGGATGTTCGGCCTACTCGGAAGACGCGGTCTGGTCGCCGGAGGAGGGCTATGGATCAAGCCTTCCTCCGGCGTTCATACTTTCTTCATGGCCTTCACCATCGACGTCGTCGGCCTCGACGACAATCTCAAAGTCATCAAGCTCTGGCGCTCGCTCCGCCCCTTCCGCGTCACCTCCGTCAGCATGAAGCTCAAGAGCGTCATCGAGCTCCCCTCCGGAGTCATTACCCAGACGCAGATGCAGCTTGGCGATCAGTTACAGATCGAAACCATCTAGCCGCGAACCACCAGCGTCCATCCACAAAATATCTGCGCACCTATCTGCATATACTTGCATGGCAAAGCTGCATGAATATGCAAACTTGTACCATGGAAATTGAGCTGGATTCCCACCTCAAAGGTACAAAAACCATGCAGCCCTCCGAACTGATCGCCCTTGAAGACCGCTATGGCGTCCACAACTACCACCCTCTCGATGTAGTCGTCGAAAGCGCCTCAGGCGCATGGGTCGTCGATACCGAAGGCCGCCGCTACCTCGACTTCCTCGCTGCTTACTCCGCCGTCAACCAGGGCCATTGCCACCCCAAAATCTTCGAGGCCATGGTGCGCCAGGCCGAAAAGGTCACGCTCACCTCGCGCGCCTTCCGCAACGACCAGCTCCCCCATCTCTTCCGCGAACTCCACGAGCTCACCGGCTTCGAGATGGCGCTCCCCATGAACTCCGGTACCGAAGCCGTCGAGTCCGCGCTCAAGGTCGCGCGCAAATGGGGCACCGTCGTCAAGGGCATCCCCGAAGGCCACGCTGAGATACTCGTCGCGACGAATAACTTCCACGGCCGCACCATCGCCATCGTCGGCTTTTCGTCCGACCAGCAGTATCGCCACGGCTTCGGCCCATTCCCCACCGGCTTCAAACAAGTCATCTACGGCGACATCGACTCCCTCCGCGCCGCCATCACGCCCAACACCTGCGCCTTCCTCGTCGAGCCCATCCAGGGCGAATCCGGCATCCTCATCCCGCCCGCGGGCTACCTCGCGCAGGTCGCCGCGCTCTGCCGCGAGCACAACGTCCTCCTCATGGTCGACGAGATTCAGACCGGCCTCGGCCGCACCGGCAAGCTATTTGCCTACCAGCATGAGAACGTCACCCCCGACGTCGTCATCATCGGCAAGGCGCTCGCCGGCGGCTTCTACCCCGTCTCCGCCGTCCTCGCCTCGCGCGAGATCCTCGGCGTCATCCACCCCGGCGACCACGGCAGCACCTTCGGCGGCAACCCGCTCGCCTGCGCCATCGCCCGCGCCGCACTCCGCGTCATCGTCGACGAAGACCTCTCCGGCCGCTCCGCCGAGCTAGGCGCCTACGCCATCGACTTCATTCGCAAAATCCGTAGCCCCCATATCGTCGAAGTCCGCGGCAAGGGACTCTTTATCGGCATCCAGCTCAACACGCCCGCCCGCCCCTTATGCGAAGCTCTCAAAGAGCGCGGCGTCCTCTGCAAGGAGACGCACGACCTCGTCATGCGCCTCGCCCCGCCGCTCATCATCTCCAAAGCCGATCTCGACTGGGGCCTCAATCACCTCCGCGCAGTCCTCGAAGGCGAACCCCACGTTCCCGCTGTCGCCCCCGAAGTCGAAGCCGAACTAGCCGCCTCCACCGCGCCCTAGCCCAGGCAACAAAGTCCGGGTGTCCTATTCATGACAGCTTCACCGTCATGGGTGGGATGTAAGACGCTCAAGCAGTCGACTCCTCCCTAACCACAAAAGCTCGGGTGCCCCATCCATGACAGCTTCACCGTCATGGGTGGGATGTAAGACGCTCGGACAGCCGTGCTCTACCCCCGCACCACCGTAGCCGCCAGCAACCCCACAACCACCCCATACAACTCTGCCTTAACCTCCAGCGACCTCAACTCCTTCGCCCGATCCAGCGGCAGATGCAGAATCGTCGCCGACCCACCCGGCACCGTCCGCCCCTTACCCTTAAAATTCGCCATCTCCAAGAGCCGCGTAGCCCCACTCCGCAGATCCACCCGTGGCGGCAACGGCGCATCATCGACGAAGAAATAATCATCGAGCAGATAATCCTGCTCGATCGGCCACCAGTTCTCCGGATTCCGCAGCGCGAGTTTCGCCGCGCTGTCATCGGAGTATGTGACCGAAACAGTTCCGTGCTGCATTCGGCTGCACTGCGGCATCGTGCTCCCAGCCATCAGCAGATAGATCCCCTCAGCCCTCCCACTCAACTTCACACTGGCCGCCGGCTCATCCTGCTTCCAATACGAGACAAACAAGCAGTTCGCCGCACCCCCCGCAGGCGTATCAAACTCCACGCCAATCCCCGTCTTCAGCAACCCACCCGCCGCCCGCAGCCCCGCATCGTCAATCGTCGCCTTCCCATCCGGATTTGCCCACCCACCCAGCAACGTATCCGGCATCGCCAGCGAGCAGTACGGCGACCGTGGCTCTTCATAGCCCCGCGTAAATATCTCCGTCACCCTGCTTTTCAACACACCCGACAAATCCACCGGCTCCATCCGCGCACCCACTCGCGCCACCGGCACCGCCGCAAACTCCACCTCCGCAGCCTTCACCATAAACGAGATTGGCATCGCCCACGCGGCATTCCCCTCGCGCATCTTCGCAAACACCGTATGAAACCCCGCCACCGCAACCTTTCCCCCCGCCAGACATCCCTGCGGATCATCCACCTGTCCCGCCGCAATCCCACGCGGCAACTCCAGCACATCCCCAACCCTCAACTCGCGCCTCGCAGGAGCCTCCATCGCCGCCCGCCCACGCCACTCCACACTCACCTTGTACGCGCGCCCCGTCGCCAGTTCCACCCGCAGCACCGGCCCGCCCACAGCCTCAGCATCGAACCCGCACCTCACCCGCGCTCCATTCGCCATCACCACCGGCAGCGTCGTCGTCCGCGCCGGCAGCAGCAACACCACCGGCACCTCCTTTGCCAGCCGGCTCGTAAACTCCACCGTCTCCCGCATCCCCTCGCGCTTCCACGCCAGATCGAAATCCTTATGCTTCAGCGAAGCCTGCTCCCACACCTTCGGAAATCCCGGCCGAATCTTTACCATCCCTTCAAGCAAATCCGGCTGCACCCCAAACAACCCCTCCACCATCGCCCGCGAAGAGCATCCGATCGGATCGCCGAAGTCCCTCTGCGCCTCCTGCCGATGCGCATCGAGCGCCGAAGTCATGTGGAAGTCCCCCGGACAAAGCCCCATATACGCCGAGTCCAGCAGCGCTCCCTTGAACACGCGGAACGCCTCGTCCCGCATCCCCGCCTGCCACATCGCCAGAGCCATGTGCATGTTCTCGCCCAGCAACAGCAGATTCAGCGACCACATATAGGGCAGCCAGTCCGAACACGCCAGCATGTACAAGCCTTCCGGCACACCCTCGCCATGAATCGGGACCATTTTCAGCGTCGCCAGCCTCTCCGCGCACATCTGCCACGCCTGCTTCGCCGTCACCGCCTCGCTGTCGATCGTGTGATACACCGTCCACAGCGCCGGATTCGTATACACGGTCTGCGGCTCCATCAGGTCCTTCGACTCAGCCATCAACCCGCGCTCACGCACCCACAGCAACTCCTGCATCCCCGCATGCAGCAGAGCCGCCTCAGCCTCATGCTGGCTGCCATCCTCGCCAATTATCTTCGCCACTCGCGCCGCAGCCCTCCGCGCAAACAGGTTGTAGGCCGAAGAGTGCGCCGCCCCACCCCCGTTGTACTGCAAATTGTCACTCGCCCAGATCGCCGCATACGCCTCATACAGCGGCAACTCCCTCTCGCCAGCTTTGTACGTCCTGCGAAACAACCGATGCTCCCAAGCCAGATGCCGCACGAACGCCGGCCAGATCTCCCGCGCAAACTCCACATCCCCCGTCCACATCAAATGCCGCACCAGCACATCGAAGAACACCAGATTCATGTCGTAATGGTTGTTCGAAATATCTCCATTCGAGTGCAGCAGGCCCTCCTTGCGCGTCCGGTTGCCCGTCTTGTCCCACGACCCCATCGCCGGATCATCTGTAGCCACCGCCGTTACATTCTGCCGCTTGATCCAGTGCCGAAACTGCAGCTTCGCCCGCTCATGGTTCCCCAGCGCATCGAGGACGTAAGGCCCGCGCCATCCCGCCAGCGCACTCCGCCACGCCACGCCGCCATGCATCACGCACTCCGCCTTCGCGTCCCAGATCGTCTCCGCCGCCACGCACAGCGCACCGCCCGCCGCATTACAAAACTCGTCCGGCGTCTCCATCTTCAGTTGCCCCGCCAACGCCTCAACCTCCGCGCTCCGCTTCGCGAAAAAAATCGACGAAGCATCGACCGCGAGAGTGGGCATCACCTCCTGGTCACGGCTCGAATCGCTCAGGCGGCTCACCCACAGGTAAATCGGCCGCTCGCGCATCTCAGCCGACCCGATCAGGATTGGCCGCTGTGGACCGTTCGTGACAGCCTCCGCAGCCACTCCAGGAGCCTTCGTCCAGAAATTGAAGTCCACGATGGAGATTTGCGAATCATTCGGCAACGCAAGTTGGATGACTGCTGCCGGACTCACCACGCGTACGTTCTTGATGGGGCTGATCGGCAGAATCTTGAACTCGTTCCCCTCACACTCCTCCGCCCGCACCTGAAAAAACCGCGACACCGGCTCCACCTCACACCCAATGTCCCCACCCCGCCGCCCCTTCTTCCCACTCACCCCACCAAAAGCCCAAGCCAGCCGCACCCCCGCAGGCAGGTCCTTGCCTTCGGCCTTCACCATCAACCCCTGCCCAACCCCACTCGTCAGCAACTCCACCTGCAACATCCCCTTGCCGAGCAGCCCATCGCGAATCTCATAGATCATCCGCCCCGGCCTGTACCGCGCGATCACTTCATCCGCCTGCGCTCCCCACTTCGACCCTGCACCGTCCGCCCCAATAAACCCCAGCTTCAAATTCCCGCCATGCCCCGGCAGATACAGCGAGAACTCCGGCAAATCTCCCGCATCCACGCGAAAATCCCCGGCCTGTGTGGCCGTACTGACTCCATATATTGGCCGATTGAAAAACTCCCCGCCATTGCGAATCACAAACTCGCCGGCGACAGGCTTGTACCGCAAAGGCCGGGCCGTATGCCCCACCATCAGAGGCTGCACCCCACCCGTAATGACACCCGGCGGAGGCATTGCCGCCGCAGCCTCGCGCGCATTCGCCCCCTGCGTCGCCGCCGCACTCTGCCCCAGGCCTTTTGCAGTCGCCGCAGCCGCCGCAGCCCCACCGGATACCGCCAGAAACCGCCGCCGCGACCAACCTTTACGCAATCCCATCATCGCCCTCGCACCCAAATCCTATGCGATCCCATCAACGATGGCTACGAGGCGGGTGCCCCACATCTCGATTCTGAGATGTGGGTTCTAACGTGCCCACACAGCTTCAGTGCGAACTCCAGGTCTTATCCCCCGAATTACACTCCCGCTCCAACACGCAATCCACGCACCTCGGCTTCCGCGCCACGCATATCTGCCGCCCATGAAAAATAACCTCATGCGAAAAGCTGATCCACCGCCCCTGCGGAATCACCTTCATCAAATCCTGCTCCACCTTCTCCGGCGTCATCTCTTTCGTCAACTCCAGCCGCCGCGAGATCCGCAGCACATGCGTATCCACCACCACGCCCACCGCAATCCCGAACCAGCTCCCCAGCACTACATTCGCCGTCTTCCGCGCCACCCCCGAAATCCGCAGCAGCTCCTTCATCTTCTTCGGAATCTCGCCGCCAAACTCTTCCATCACCACCCGCCCCGCACCCTGTAGCGACTTCGCCTTGTTTCGAAAAAATCCAGTCGTCCGAATCAGCCCCTCCAACTCGGGAAGGGAAGCGGCGGCCATCGCCTTCGGCCCCGGAGACGTCTTGAACAACTCCGGCGTCACCAGGTTCACCCGCACATCCGTACACTGCGCCGAAAGAATCGTGGCCACCATCAACTCCCAGGCGTTCCTGTGATTCAGCGCACAAACCGCCTTCGGATAAGCCTTCTTCAACCCATCCAGAATCGCCGCCACCCGCTCCGGCGCCAGCGGCTTCGCGGTCTTGAGCCCGCGTTTTTGGGCGAGGGGCTTTGCAGATACAGTGGCGCTAGTCGTTCTTGCGGGAGATTTCTTTGTCATCGGCATTTAAACCCAGACTATATCGCAGTCGGCGACGGCGCAGTGGACGCGATATGCGCGAATCTTCTTCGAGAGGCCGTTTGCGACGTGTGATATCCCTTTGTCGCAACTATTCGATCGCTTCCGGCTCTGGTTCCGTCAGATATAGCCTCTCTTCATCGGCGTCGTACTCAAACAGTTGTGCGTAACGCCCCCAGTCGATGAGGGTCTGGAATTGCCGTTCCGCCTCCGCATCGGAGAAGTGCTCATCGAGGATGTCCAGGAGGAATTCCTTGCCAATGCGGCCATCGCGTTTTTCTTCCAGGACACGCACTATAGCAGCGGTAAGAGGAACTCTACTGAGCAGTTGTTCCTTGAAGATTTCGTGACTTCGGTGTACGCCGGCGGTGGCGAACTCTTTGCCGATGTCCGTGATCGTCACATCTCCCTCTGCGACGCTTGCGAATCCAAGGAGTGCGGAGGCATCTACCGTGGGTAGAAGGTCGTCGATTTCGAGTCTTAGATCGCTGGCGAGCCGTGGCAGATCTTCCCTCCCTCCTCGATCATGGACGATCTCCAGCAATCCACTGATCCCTCCCGAGCGAGCGTGAGGCAACATCGAAAAACGCCTTGCGGGCTGGGCGGCTGGAACTTCCTCGACCGGGGCCTCGGGGTTTGTCATGACGGTATAAACGTGGTCCATGAGGGCCCGGAACCGGGGGCCATTCTTGTCGCGGGGGCGTGGAATGTCTACGCGGACTTCGCCCCGGATGCGTCCTGGGTTGGTGCCCAACACAACGATCCTGTCCGCAAGCAGGATCGCCTCTTCGATGTTATGGGTGACGAGAAGAACGCTCTTCGACGGGAACGAGCCCTTCTCCCAAAGATCGCTGATCTCACCGCGCAGGTTCTCGGCCGTGAGCACATCGAGGGCGCTGAAGGGCTCATCCATCATGAGCACATCAGGCTTCATGACAAACGCGCGTGCGAACCCGACCCGCTGCCGCATTCCTCCGGATAGCTCCCTAGGATAGGCCCCTTCGAATCCCTCCAGGCCAACCATCCCAAGGGCATGGACGGCCTCCTTTTCGGACGTTTCCCGGGAAGCGCCGCGAGCGACCAGGCCCAGCTCTGCATTCTCCTGAACGGTCAGCCACGGCAGCAAAGCGAAGCTTTGGAAGACCATGGCAACATCCGGATTTGGCCCCTTCAAGGGGACACCGCTTCTCAGGACTTTGCCCTGGCTGGGTTCAATCAGGCCGGCCAGGATGCGGAGGAGTGTGCTCTTGCCGGAGCCACTGCGTCCCAGCAGCGCAACGATCTCACCCTCCGCCACGGTCACGGAAACGGTCTCAAGGACAGTCTGTTCACCACCGGCCGACAGTGGAAACGTCTTCGATACCTGCTCTGCACATAAAAGGCTTGTTGCCCGATTCATTGTTCACTCCACTCAGACCAGTTGAAATCTCGTTTGCGCAAGCCGATAGAGGGGCTTCCACAGTATGCGGTTCACGGCCACAACGAAGACACTCATCAATCCAACACCAAGAACGATCCGCGGCCAATCGCCCTTGGTCGTTGCCTCTGCAATGTACGAACCCAGGCCGGCTGCCTTCAGCGTGGTGTTGCCCCAGGACACTACCTCGGCGACGATGCTCGCGTTCCATGCGCCGCCTGAGGCTGTGATGGCGCCGGTGACCCAGGAGCCGAAGATTGCCGGGCCGATCAGGAACTTCCATCGTTTTATGCCCCGAAGCCCCAGGCTGGAGGCCATCTCTCGCAGATCGTTTGGAACAGCTTGTGCGCCGCCGATCACGTTGAAGAGGAGGTACCACTGGGCCCCGAGTGCCATCAACAACATGCTCCCCCAGTTCAAAGTCACGCCAAACCGGATAAAGCCCAGAGTCGCGAATGGGAAGAGGAAGTTTGCCGGAAAGGATGCAAGGATCTGGACTACCGGCTGCGATAGGCGAGCGAGTTTTGGATTGAAGCCGATTGCGACGCCAATGGGAGTCCAGACAATAGTGCTGAAGATCAATAACGCGAAGACCCTCGCTGAGGTAGCCAGGCCCAGGAGGGCAGCGTGTCCGACCTCGCGCAGTCCGACGCCAGATAAGACGAACCGAACCGCAGCGATAAGAAGCCCAATTGCAACGACAGTGATGGCAGCGTTGAAGATAGTGTCCGATGCCCGGGATGGCCGTTTTTCGTCCGCTTGTGGAGAGACCTTCGTGATCGTCGACAACATCCGATCGCAGTAAAAGATGAGTGGACCGGCGACCCGTTCAAAATATGCCGGAAGGGTCGACGCGCGCCACAGATCGACCACCCAGAAACGCCGCTCTTCCGCCGCACTCAGCTCCAGCTTGTAGCGGTCTGCAATCGTCACTAGGGGCTTCCAGAAGAACTGGTCGATGAGCAACACCAGAATAACCATGGTGGCAATCGCCCAGCCGACCGCCCTCAGGTCCTTGGCCGCGATGGCGTATGCAACGTATGACCCCAGACCCGGCAGCGTGTACTGGCGATTCAAGACGCTGATGGATTCACTGGCCGCGAGGAAAAACCATCCCCCGCCGAAGCTCATCATGCCGTTCCAGACGAGTCCGATCACAGAGGAGGGCAGCTCCAACCGTGTGAACCGCTCCCACCTGGAGAGACCGTAGAGAGTGGTCATCTCCTCCAACTCAGCCGGCACTGTCCGGAGAGATTGATAGAAGGAGAACGTCATGTTCCAGGCCTGCCCCGTGAAGATGGCGAAGATGGAGGCCGCTTCCAGCCCGAGCAGGCTTCCCCGAAACAATGCAATGAACGCCGTCACCGTGATCGACAAGAATCCCAGGACTGGGACCGACTGAAGAATATCGAGCAGCGGAACCAGCACCTTCTCCGCTCGGCGGCTGCGTGCTGCCGCATACCCGTAAACGAACGTAAAGATGGTCGACAGCCCGAGTGCGATGAACATTCGCAAGGTCGACCGTGCAGCATAGTTGGGTAGGTTGCGCGGGTCCAGGCTGATGGTTGGAATCACGTCCGGCGGGTTGAATCTGACCAGCGATTCAGCGCCAACCCGGGCAACCGCGTAGAGCAGGCAAAGAGTCCCGAGTCCCACTACGAGATCTGCAACAGGAAATGACGTCCGAGACGAGGTGTCCGTCTGCAGGCCGGTCCCGAACTGCGGCATGCGTACAAATTTCACTGACTGTAGTCCCTCGTTGTCTCATTGCATTCTGCGCTTTTGCCTCGGGCAGGATATCAAAGCCAGGTTTCGCGGAAGTGATTGGGCAGTCCGCAAGAGAGAATACCTTCCCTCGTGGGACGCGAAGTGGAACCTTTTGAGGCTCAGCTCCGCTGCTGCTTGTGCTCTCCTGCGGAACCCATGCACTCCTCAAAGCCCCAGTTTGGCGAGGGCGCGGGTGAGGCACCCGGGCAGCGAATTGAGCTCCGGAAACGCCCGGTTTCGTCCTCGCTAATTCTCCGAAGGGCGATCGATGTGGTCGATCACAAGCACTTCGTAGCTGCCCTTGGCCGGCTCCAGTTTCAGTCCCAAATCCCGAATTGCGGAGAAGATGGTGGGCGCTGAATCGGACTCATCGTCGGCGGCAGTTGGCGCGCTCAAGCGCGATGGGTTCTGAAGGGTCAGATCGTACCGTCCGGTCAGTCCTGTATCGTCTCGGATAGTGCGTTGGGCGATGTTGGACATCAGGGCGGCGAAGTTCGCCATCGTCATATTGTAGTAATACCTCGTTCCAGATCCAGCCGCGTAGTCGATCCGTGCGAAGCCTCCGTCTTCAAGGGGGATCGCGCCGGGATGCGGCTCTCCGGGCTTTGTCTCCTTGAATTTCGGGCCACCCTTTGCCAATTGAAGCGAGTAGACCTTCCCTGAGCGCAGTTCGCGATGTGCCGTCAGGTGGAAGCGGTCGGCCAGCATGGCCTGCAACATCTCGTGGAGCATCGCCGGCTGCTTCTTCGGGTCTTGCCAGTCAGGGCGGTCTGCGTCGGAGACGCGCGCGTCGATCTCATAGCTGTCGCCCCAGGCCCACGCGGGCAAACCTACAATGTTATTGGGGGCCAGCACAGTGCCATGGCCAGACTGTGGTGCATAGGCCGACAGAATCAGAATAATAGCTCCCAGGCCAGTCATGCGGTACCCATCGGGCGTTGGAGCGTCGAACTGCGCGACATGCTCCTGGGACACCTTCTGCCGGATCGACACTACATCGAAGGTCTTTTTCTGGATCGCTTGCTGTGCGCCAGCCAGCACGGTATCTGCGCAGAGGAAACCGGCCAGAGCCGCGCCAATAACTCTTCGCTTCAACATGCCAAACAGCCTACCTCCAGCATGGCTGGGCGCGCAAAAATAACTGCTGCCCAGAGAGTCCGCCTTCCGGTAACTTCGCTCTGTCCACTGAATCGCAGAAACTATGCACGGCTTATTGTCCCAGCTTGGCGAGGGCCTTGGTGAGGCGCTCTGGGGGTGGTTCGAGTTGCGAGTCTTTTACGGCTGCGCGGTATCCGCCCAAGTAGATGGAGTACATGACGGCGAGCGCGCAGCCGACGCCGAAGGCAAAGCCGAAGAATGCGCCGAGCAGGCTTGTCCAGAGGACGGTCATGAGGGAAGTCTAGCAGCGGCGCGGATGTGTTCGTGTACGCTTCGGTTTGCCCATGACCTCGGGCTTAGCGTACCTTTTTTGTGCGGATCAAATCAGACAGATCAGGTCGCAACTTACAACTACGGGGGATGTGCGTGGCAACGTCGGTCGGTACGAATATGGAATCGCTGTTGCGGGAGAACCGGGTGTTTCCGCCCCCGGCGGAGTTCGCGGCGAAGGCGCACATCAAGAGCCTTGCCGAGTATGAAGCGATGTACCGGCGCAGCGTCGAGGAGCCGGAGGCGTTCTGGGCTGAGGCGGCGGGGGAACTGGAGTGGTTTACGCCGTGGACGAAGGTGCTGGAAGGCGATATCTCGCATGCGAAGTGGTTTACCGGCGGCAAGCTGAACCTGAGCCACAACTGCGTGGATCGTCATGCAGTGGGCGCGCGGCGAGACAAGGTGGCTTTGCTGTGGGAGGGTGAGCCGGGTGAGGTGCGGAGGCTTACCTATGCGGAACTTCATGCGCAAGTCCAGCGGTTTGCCAATGTGCTGAAGGGACTTGGGGTGAAGCGCGGGGATCGCGTGGCGATTTATATGGGGATGTCACCTGAACTGCCGATTGCGATGCTGGCGTGTGCGCGGGTCGGGGCGGTGCATTCGGTGATCTTTGGCGGGTTTGCGGCGCATGCGATTGTGGACCGGGTGAACGACTCGGCCTGCGTGGCGATTCTGACGCAGGATGTGAGCTATCGGCGGGGCGGCGAAGTGAAGCTGAAGGCGATTGTGGACGAGGCGATCGACAAGTGCCCGACGGTGAAGAACGTTGTGGTGTACCGGCGGTCTGCACCGGATCAGCCGGCTGTTCCGATGAAGGCCGGGCGAGATCTCTGGTGGCATGAGTTGATGGCGGCTGCTGCGGCGGATTGCCCTGCGGAGCAGATGGATTCCGAAGACCCGCTCTATATCCTTTATACTTCGGGGACCACGGGGAAGCCGAAGGGGTTGGTGCATACGACGGGCGGCTACTCGGTGCAGACGTATCTGACGAGCAAGTATGTCTTCGACTTGCGCGAGGATGATGTGTACTGGTGTACGGCGGACTGCGGCTGGGTGACTGGGCATTCTTACGTGGTGTATGGGCCGTTGCAGAATGGCTCGACCGTGGTGATGTATGAGGGCGCTCCGAACTGGCCGGAGAATGACCGGTTCTGGAAGATCATCGACGACCACAAGGTGACGGTGTTCTATACGGCGCCGACGGCGATCCGGGCGTTCATCAAGTGGGGCGATGAGTGGGTGCATAAGCACTCGCTGGCTTCGCTGCGGCTGTTGGGGACGGTGGGCGAGCCGATCAATCCTGAGGCCTGGATGTGGTATCACCGCGAGATCGGCAAGGAGCGGTGCCCGATCGTCGATACGTGGTGGCAGACGGAGACTGGGACGATCATGATTACTCCGATTCCGGGTGCTGTGCCGACGAAACCTGGGTCGGCGACGCGGCCGTTCTTCGGGATTGTTCCCGAAGTGGTGACGCGCGAAGGGAAAGCGGTGCCGGCAGGGCAGGGCGGACTGCTGGTGGTGCGGAAGCCGTGGCCTTCGATGGCGCGGACGATCTATGGCGATCCGGAGCGGTTTCAGCAGGCTTACTTCGCCGATATTCCGGGGAGCTACTTTACCGGCGACGGCGCGCGGTGCGATGCGGATGGCTACTACTGGCTGATGGGCCGCGTGGACGACGTGATCAACGTGAGCGGACATCGACTGGGGACGATGGAGATCGAGTCAGCTCTGGTGGCGCATCCGAAGGTTGCTGAGGCGGCTGTCGTTGGCCGGCCTGACGAGATGAAGGGGCAGGCGATTGCCGCGTTCGTGACGCTCGAAGGCGGGCAGGAGCCGAGCGAGGCGCTGCGCCAGGAACTGCGGCAGTGGGTCGCGAAGGAGATCGGAGCGCTGGCTCGGCCGGATGATCTGCGGTTTACCCAGATGCTGCCGAAGACGCGGTCGGGGAAGATCATGCGGCGCTTGCTACGGGAGTTGGCGACGACCGGGACGGTGACCGGGGATACGACGACGCTCGAGGACTTTGGGGTGCTGGCGAAACTGCGCGAGGGCGACGAGTAAAGGGACCATCCTGTTCCTTTCTTTGGGGTACCCCCCCGGGGGGGGTGGGGGTACGAAGTGGTTTATTTACAGCGAGATACCCAAAAGACCCCCACGTAAGTGGTTGGATTCAGGTTGGTTACGGGCAAATATAAGAAAAGACTTGACTTGTGCGATTAAATCATGAAATTAGCCGATTATCGAACAATCAGTCCGATTATTGAACAGTTCCATCCCCTCTCCTTATGTGAGCCTTCTATTTAAGACTAGCAGGATGGGAAAACTAAACGGCCAAGTTTGTTGACCCAATAAATCATAGAGTTAGGTGGTTTTGGGGCTTGACAGCGTTTTATTGAATGTAGGGTTATGCGGTAAAGCACGATATGCGCATTCTTTTCGCAACGATTGGTTCTCTTGGCGATCTTCATCCCTGCATGAGACTTGCCATGGAATTGAAGAGGCGTGGGCATTCGGTTGTCATCGCTTCTACAGAGACTTACCGGTCGCGCGTTCTGGAGCTTGGGCTTGGCTTTCGCAGTCTCCGGCCGAATTGGGATCCCTCGGCCTCTGAATTGATCCGTCAGTGCGAAGATTTGAAGAGCGGGCCGGAGATTCTTTTTCGAAAGCTGATCCTGCCTCACATCGAGGACACCTACTGCGACCTGGTCGCCGCAGCCAGCGAGTGCGAGTTCATGCTTGCGGGCGAACTCGTTTTTGCAGCCCCGCTGGTTGCAGAAAAGCTTGGTTTGAAGTGGGGCTCTCTTATCCTGTCGCCATGTTCCTTTCTCTCGGCCTATGACCCTTCCCTGCTGGTCAATCTGCCGCAACTCATCCGGCTTCGCGGAGCCGGATGGCGGTTGAACAGGGCGATCCTAAATGTGGGGATCCGTTTCATCGGGGACTGGTGGGAGCCGGTGAGGCAGCTGCGGGTGAAGGAAGGCCTCACTCCTGACTGTGCACCGCTCACACGGGACAAGTTCTCCTCTACGCTCGTGCTTGCGCTCTTTCCGGCAGCATTGGCGGAACGCCAGCCGGACTGGCCTGCACAGACAGTCCAAGCCGGTTTCGTTTTCTAGGATGGAAACGGACCGCATGCCGAACTTCCAGAGCTTGCCAGCTTTCTCGCGGCAGGCGAAGCACCCATCGTCTTCACCCTCGGATCGACGGCGGTGGCTCACCCGGGTATTTTCTATAAGGCAAGTCGAGATGCGGCTGTCCGGCTCGGCAAGCGGGCTGTGTTGATTGGGGCGCGTGATCTGGACCTGCACTCGGATCAGATCCTTTCCATCCCGTATGCGCCTTATGGAGAGATATTTCCCCACGCGTCCGTCATCGTTCACCAGGGAGGCTCTGGTACTACCGGCCAGGCACTGAGGGCTGGACGCCCGATGTTGTTTGTTCCCTTCGGGTGGGATCAGCCGGATAACGCTCTGAGAGTGGAGCGGCTGGGAACTGGTCTGGCTGTCGCTCGGACGAAGTATTCGGCAGACACTGCTTTTGCGAAGCTGGACAGACTGCTTCGCGAGCCTCACTTTGCAAGCCGCGCCGCAGCTTTAGGCGCAATTGTGAGGTCTCAGCACGGAATCGAGGAGGCCTGCGACGCAGTCGAGACGGCGATGCAGCGGTCTTGCGCCAACGGCAGCGGGAAAAGTGAGGGTATTCCCTCGGCTAGACTCAGTGGAGCTTGATTTCGCTCTTCCATCCCGTGCTGCATCCAGTGTTTGAGACGCTGGGGTATGCGGGCGGCTTTGCCTTGTATCGCCGGATGCGGCTGGGGCGCGGCGACTTTCTGAACGACGAGCGGCGCTGGCTGCTGATTGCGGCGACGGCTGTGGGAGCGCTGGTAGGGAGCCGGGTGCTTGGGTTGCTGGAGGAGGCTCCGGCGCGTGGTTTGCGGTGGCAGGATTTTCTGTTGCCGGGTGGAAAGACGATTGTGGGTGGGCTGCTGGGTGGGTGGATCGCGGTCGAGATCGTGAAATGGGTAATGGGGGTTCGGTCGCGGACGGGAGACCTGTTCGCAGTGCCGATCTGTGTGGGTGTGGCGATTGGACGAATCGGGTGTTTTTTTGCGGGGCTGGCGGACGACACCTATGGCAACGTGACGTCGCTGCCGTGGGGTGTGGATTTTGGGGATGGGGTGAGACGGCATCCGACACAGCTGTATGAGTTTGGGTTTCTGATGGTGCTGGCGTGGGTGCTCTGGCGAATGGGGAAGAGGCCGCATCGCAATGGGGCGGTGTTTCGGTGGTTCATGGCGGCTTATCTGGGGTGGCGGCTGGCGATCGATTTTTTGAAGCCTCAGCCGCTGGTGCATGGACTGAACGTGATTCAATGGGCTTGCGTTGCGGGGCTGGTGGCGCTGGGGATGGGAGAGATAGCGGGGCGCCGGGAGGCTTAACTATGGGAGAGAAGAAGAGCAGGTCGGTGCAGGCGATTCGAGCTTTTAAGGTGCTGGCGTTCGGGGGGGCGGTTTTCTGGTGGGGGTCGGGTGCTGCGGGATCGATGCGCACCTGCACCCGAACGCGGAGTTCGGCGGCGGCGGCTTTGCTGGTGTGGGGACGGTTGCGATGGCGGTCTCTGGGCTGGTGATCGTGGTGGCGGTGATCTGGATGCCGGTGCTGGGGACTATGCATCTCGGGTCGAAGTAGGATGCTATGCATAAGGACAGATCGGAAAGTGTCCTAATCGCTGATCGGACTTGCTGGTCTGGAGCGACACTTGGGATGAGAGACGGGGGTTTGCGATGGTTGAGTTAGATAGCAGCGGAAGAAGGAAGAAGTGGAGCGGGTTGGCGATCTGGACGACGATCTTCGCGGTGGTGCTCGGAATCTCCCTTGGGCTGTGTGGGTTTACTCTGATCGTCCCCCATGTGACTAAGCCGGCAGACAACGCGTTGACCTTTGCTCTTGTGGGGCTCTGCGGAATGGTCGTGGGAGTTGTGGGGCTTCTGATCGTTGCATTGGTTGCGGTGATTATGGCTATAACGGGAACCTTCAAACGCTGAAAGGAGGAGTGATGGCGAAGACTCGCGGCTATTTGTTTTATGACACGGCGGTTTCGATCTGCACGACCTGCTTTCGACGGGTGGACGCGAAGATCGTGTTTGAGGATGGCAAGGTCTTTATGCTGAAGCGGTGTCCGGAGCATGGGTTTGAACGGGTGCTGATGGCGGATGACGTGGACTATTATCGGCGCTGCCGCGAGGTTTTTCTGAAGCCGCCGGAGATGCCGGACCACTACAACACTCCAGTGAAGTATGGGTGTCCGTATGACTGCGGGTTGTGTCCGGACCATGAGCAGCACTCGTGTTTGACGCTGATCGAGATCTGCGATGCATGTAATTTGAGCTGTCCAATCTGTTATGCGGAGAGCGGGACGCACCGGACTACGTACCGGTCGATGGAGCAGATTGAGCGGATGCTGGATGCCGTGGTGTCGAACGAGATTGAGCCGGATGTGGTGCAGATCTCGGGCGGAGAGCCGACGATCCATCCGCAATTCTTCGAGGTGCTGGATGCGGCGAAGCGAAGGCCGATCAAGCACCTGATGGTGAACACGAACGGGATTCGGATTGCGCAGGAGGAGGGTTTTGCCGAGCGGCTGGCGGAGTATATGCCGGAGTTCGAGCTTTATCTGCAGTTCGATTCGCTGCGGCGCGATCCGCTGATGCAGTTGCGTGGGGCGGACCTGCGGGGGATTCGCGAGAAGGCGCTGGAGAGGCTGAACCGGCTGAATGTTTCGACGACGCTGGTGGTGACGGTCGAGCGTGGAGTGAACGATGACGAGATGGGCACGATCATCGACTTTGCACTGAAGCAGCGATGCGTGCGGGGCGTGACGTTCCAGCCGGTGCAGCAGGCGGGGCGGTTGCTGGGCTACGATCCTGCGGTGCATCGGCTGACGCTTAGCGAGGTGCGGCGAAGGATTCTGGAGCAGACGGATGCGTTCAAGCCGGAGGATTTGATTCCGGTACCGTGTCATCCGGACAGCCTGGGGATGGCGTATGCGATGAAGCTGGATGGAAAGGTGGTGCCTCTGACAGGGATGATCGAGCCGGATGTTTTGATCAATGCAGGGCGGAACACGATCATCTATGAGCAGGATGAGGCGGTGCGGAAGCATATCTTCAAGCTGTTTGCGACGAACCACTCGCCGCAGGCGCAGGCTACGACATTACGGGAGTTGCTCTGCTGTCTGCCGCAGATACTGGCACCGAAGCAGCTTGGGTATGACAATCTGTTTCGGATATTGATTGTGGCTTTCATTGATGCGCAGAGTTTCGATTTGCGGTCGATCAAGAAGACGTGTGTTCATATTGCGCATCCGGATGGGAAGCGGCTGATTCCATTCGATACGTACAACATGTTTTATCGGGATGGGCTGGAGCAGACGAGGCTGGAGCCTTTGCGAGAACGGGTGATGGCCGCGATGTAGCTAGAGGAGGTTGCTGGCGGGGCGGGTGGGAAGGGTGAAGTGGAAGGTTGAGCCCTTGGTGGGGATGCTGGTGGCCCAGATGTGGCCTCCGTGCTGGGTGATGATGGAGCGGCAGATGGCGAGGCCGAGGCCGGTGCCTCCCATGGCGCGGGAGTCGGAGGCGTCTACCTGGTGGAAGCGCTCGAAGATGCTTTCGAGCTTGTCCTGGGGGATGCCGCGGCCCTGGTCGCGGACCTGGATTTCGGCTTCGTTGGCGTCGATGCGGCGGGAGCGGAGATGGATCTCGGTGCCCGGGGGTGAGAATTTGATTGCGTTGGAGATGAGGTTGGTGAGGGTCTGCAGGATGCGGTCGGGGTCGGCCCAGACGTTGACGCCCTGGGAGTTGAAGGTGATGCGGAGCTGGGCCTTGGAGGCTCCCGTTTGTTGCAGGCCGGCGGCACGGCGAAAGAGGTCGTCGGCGGAGCACATGGTGTAGTGCAGCTCGGCCTTGCCGGAGCCGATGCGCTCCAGCTCGAGGATGTCGTTGACGAGGCGGACGAGGCGGTCGGTATTTCCGGTGGCGATTCCGAGCATCTGCTTGATTTTTTCAGGGCGGGCGTCGAGGGTGCCTCCGGTGACCAGGCCGAGGGCGGCGCGGAGCGAGGTGAGCGGGGTGCGGAGCTCGTGGGAGACGGTGGAGATGAACTCGTCTTTCATGCGCTCGAGGGCGCGGCGCTCTGTGGTGTCGGTGAAGGCGACGACGACGCCGACTGCTTTGCCTGCTTCTTTGCCTTCGGCGGAGAGGGTTTCGATCTGCGGGCGGGCGACGTATTCGACGGGGAAGCTGCTGCCGTCCTTGCGCCAGAAGACTTCGTTGGCGACGCGGACGGTGTCGAGATCGCGGATGCTGTTCTGGATGGGGCAGTCTTCGGCGGGGTAGGGGGTGCCGTCGGCGTGGGTGTGGTGGATGAGGTTGTGCATGTTGCGGCCGAGGAGTTCCTCGGGCTTGTAGCCGAGCATGTGCGAGGCGGCGGGGTTGACGACGGTGACGTTGCCGGCGAGGTCGATGCCGTAGATGCCGTCGCCGACGGACTCGAGGATGGAGTTGGACTGGCGGATGAGGGCGCGGAGCTTGTCTTCGGCGCGGACCTGCTCGGAGATGTCGATGCCGAAGGCGAGGACGTAGGGGTCGCGGCCGGCGCCCTGGATGAGCTTGTTGCGGTAGGCGATGACGCGGATGTCGCCGTCGACGTGGCGGAGATGGAGGAGGCCCTGGACGTCGCCTTCTTCGACGACTTCGCGGAGGTATTCGGCGAAGGTGTCGCGGCGGTCTTCGGGCATGAAATCGGTGAGTGGGTGGCCGACCATCTGCTCGCGGGTGCGGCCGATGGACTGGGCTCCGTGGGTGTTGACGGAGGTGAGGACGCCGGCGAGGTCGTGGGTGAAGACCATGCCGAGCGATCCTTCGACGAGCTGGCGGTAGCGGGCTTCGCTCTCGCGGAGGGTGGCCTCGGCGGCGCGCTGGACGGTGACGTCGATGCCGGTGGCGATGATGAAATTGGTTTGGCCCTGGTCGTCGTAGAGGGCGGAGGCGGACCAGGCGATGCGGCGAGGGCTTCCGTCGCGGTGCAGCCAGACGTTTTCAAAGGCGGCGGGGAAGTTTTCGGAGCGGAGGCGCTCGAAGTGTTCGACTGCGGCGGGGATGTCGGCTTTGGGGATGAGCTTGTCCCAGAGATAGCGGCCGACGAGAGTGGGGAAGTCGTATCCGGAGGCGGTCTCGCAGGCTCGGTTGAAGCGGACGATGCGGCCTGCGGTGTCGAAGACGGCGACGAGGGCGTCGACGGTGTCGAGGACGGTGGAGACGAAGTTGCGCTCGACGGTGAGTGCGGACTCGACGCGCTGGCGGGCGCGGGCGGAGCGCTCCATCATGCGGAGGGCGTGGGCGAGCTCGATGGAGGCCATGGCCTGGCGGCCGAGGACGGTGAGGGTGTTGATCTGGATGGGCGTGAGCTTGCGGGCGGAGGTGTCGAGGACGAAGAGCGAGCCGATGCGGACGCCGTTGAGCGTGGTGAGGGGGGCGGCGGCGTAGAAGCGGAAGGCGCGACCGGAGAGAAAGATTCCGCCGGGGGCGAAGGCGGGGTGGTGGCGGGTGTCGGGGATCTCGTAGACGGCCTGGGCGCGGAGGGAGGGAGTGGAGGGCAGGCTGCCGAGGGGGAGCTCGTGCTCGTGCAGGCCGAAGCGGCCGGGGAGCCAGATGCGGTCGGCGGAGGCGAAGGAGATGCCGGTGGCGGGGGCGTTGCAGGTGCGGGCGGCCAGCTCGGCTAGGTCGTCCATCGCAGGGTCGGGAGCCGCGCCGAGGATCTCGTATTTCTCGAGAGTCTCAAGGCGCAGGGCTTCGCTGCGGGTGACTTCGGCTTTGGCCAGTGTGGCGTTCATCTTGCCCCTTCATCGTATGGGATGCGGAGGGAGTGGGGAACTGCCCCTTTTGGGGAAGTGTGTGTAACTTCAGGGTTTGGGTAACGCGCAGCAGTCGCCTGCGGCGGCGGGTTCCGTGGCGCTGGCGTCCATTGCGACCTTCCAGACGCCTTCGGTTTTCTTCCATATCGTGATGTATCGGCCGGTGACGAGCACGGGGTAACCCTGGGCATCTTTGGAGCGGCCTTCGTAGTGGCCCCAGGTGAACCCCATGTCGTTAGACGGACCCATCCGGGCTCCGGCGGGAGTCCAGGTGAGCTGGTAGGTTTTGGGGTCCCAGTTGGCGGAGGCGGCGATAGCTCCGCGTCCAAGAAGGACGGGGCGTCCGTTGGAGAGGCTGACGGCGTCGTCGGCGAACCAGCGGGCGAAGGCTTTGCCGCCGCCGGTGGCGACTTCGGCGGCGAATTTGCGCTCGAGGTCCATGAGAAAAAGCGCGCCGGGAGTGAGGGTGGGCTGGGCGAGCAGACTGCCGGAGGAGGATTGTGCGGCGAGTGGGTCGAAGGTGGAGGGCGGGGCGTTGGGGACGGTTGGGCCGGATTGCGCGTGGAGCGTGGAGGCCGCTAAAAGACAGGCTGCGAGGGTGCAAAGGCGGACGTTGGGGATGATGCGAGATCGCATGGACAGAATGCTACCAGCGATGATCTGCCTGCGTGTGGAAGACAAGGCAAGTCCATGGCGCAACGTGGCGCGTCCAACTGGGTTGGTATACTTAAAGGCTGTGACTTCCGTGTGAATCGAAGTGTGTGCGCGGGAGGGCGAGGACCAGACAGGTACAGATGGAAGAGTTGTTGAGCGGGATCCAGTCTCCGGCGGACGTGAAGCGGTTGAGCATTCCGCAACTGACTCAGCTTGCCGAAGAGATACGCGAGCGGTTGATTCTGGGGGTTTCGAAGACGGGCGGGCATATTGGTCCGAACCTGGGCGTGGTGGAACTGACGCTGGCCATGCACTACGTCTTCGATACGCCGCGTGACAGCTTTGTGTTCGACGTGAGCCATCAGGCTTATGTGCATAAGCTCCTGACCGGGCGCAATGACCAGTTTGAGACGATCCGGCAGCCGGGCGGGTTGAACGGGTTTATGCTGCGGACGGAGAGCGAGCATGACAGCTATGGCGCGGGTCATGCCGGCACGGCACTGAGCGCGGCGCTGGGCATGGCCGTGGCTCGGGATATGTCGGGTGGGGACGAGCACATTGTGGCGCTGGCTGGGGATGCGGCGTTTACCAATGGCATCTCGTTCGAGGCGCTGAACAATATTGGATCGACGAAGCGGCTGATCGTGGTGCTGAACGACAACGCATGGTCGATCGACAAGAACGTTGGGGCGATTGCGGAGTACTTCCACAAGATTGTGACCAATCCGACGATTGCGGGATTGCATGATCGCGCGGCTGGGTTGATCGAGCGCTTCGGCGGCAAGGCGGCGCGGCATGTGGCGCGGAAGGCGGAGGAGGCGGCCAAGGGATTGATTGGGCCGGGCATGCTGTTCGAGGAGTTTGGGCTGAGTTACTTTGGGCCGCTGGATGGACACAACCTGCCGCTGCTGATCGAGACGTTCAAGTTTTTGAAGAAGCTGAACAAGCCGGTGATCCTGCATGCGATTACGCAGAAGGGGCGTGGGTTTCAGCCAGCGCTGGAGAAGCAGAAGAAGTTCCATGGGTTGGGGCCTTACGATCCGGAGACGGGCGAGACCAAGGCTACGGGGCAGAAGACGTATTCGGAGATCTTTGCCGAGAGCCTGGCGAAGCTGGCGGATGGGAACGACAAGGTCGTCGCGATTACGGCGGCGATGCCGAATGGGACGGCGCTCGATTTATTCCGGCCGCGGCATCCGAAGCGGTACTTCGATGTAGGGATTGCGGAGGAACATGCCGTGATCTTTGCCGCGGGCATGGCGACGAAGGGGTACAAACCGTTCTGCGCGATCTACTCGACGTTTTTGCAGAGGGCGTTCGACCAGGTGGTGCATGATGTGTGCCTGCAGAATCTGCCGGTGGTCTTCTGCATGGATCGCGGCGGGTTGAGCGGCGACGATGGGCCGACGCACCATGGGTTGTTCGACATCAGCTATCTGCGAGGCGTTCCGAACATCGTTCACATGGTGCCGAAGGACGAGGACGAGCTCGCCGACATGATGTACACGGCGATGCTGCATGAAGGGCCTTCGGCAATTCGGTATCCGCGCGGAGTTGGGCCGGGGACAGCGGTGAAGGAGCAGCCTCGCCGGCTGGAGATTGGCGTTGCCGAAGTGGTGCAGGATGGGCACGATGTTGCGATCTTTGGATTGGGCGCGATGCTGCCGGAGGCAATGCGGCTGGCGAAGATGCTGGAGCGTGAGGGATTTTCGGCGGCGGTGGTGAATCCGCGGTTTGCAAAGCCGGTGGATCGGCGGTGCGTCGAGGAGTACGGACGGCATTGCGGATTGCTGGTGACGATGGAAGACCATGTGCTGGCGGGAGGGTTTGGCTCGGCGGTGCTGGAGTCGGTGAACGATCTTGAGCTTGCCGTGCCGGTGGTGCGCGTGGGCTGGCCGGATGAGTTCATCGAGCATGGCAAGGTGGAGGCTCTGCGTGAGAAGTATGGGCTGACGGCGGAGGCGGCGTTGACCAAGGCGCGGCCTTATCTGGTGACGATGGATAGCCGGCGGATGGCTGTGCGGTAAAGGCAGTTGTGAGTTGCAGGTTGTCAGTTGTGACTGTGCAGATCTGACGAAAGAAAAAGATAAGGCACCTCTCAGTGAGAGGCGCCTTTCTGTCCTCATTGTTCAGGACGAACTCAAGGTCAGTTGGGCATCAGCACGGTGTCGATGACGTGGATGACGCCGTTGGACTGGAACACGTTTGCCGTGGTGATGGTTGCCATGCCGCCCTTTTCGTCGGTGAGGACGACCTTGCCGCCCTTCATGGTGGCGGTGAGCTTGCCGCCCTCGACGGTGGTCATTTCATATTTGCCGCCGCCTGCCTTGATGCCGTCCGCGATGTCCTTCGCGCTGATTCTGCCGGCGACGACGTGGTAGGTGAGGATTTTGGTAAGGGTGGCTTTGTTCTCGGGCTTGACAAGGGTGTCGACGGTGCCGGCGGGAAGCTTGGCGAAGGCCGCGTCGGTGGGCGCGAAGACGGTGAACGGGCCTGCGGATTCGAGTGTGTCGACCAGGCCAGCGGCCTTGACGGCAGCGACGAGGGTCTTGTGGATGGGCGAGTTGACGGCGTTTTCGATGATGTTCTTGGTGGGGTACATGTCGGCGCCGCCAACCTTGGGGTTCTTCGGCGTCATCTGTGCGTGGGCGCCGAACGACGTGAGGGCCAGTGCGGCGACAGCGAGCGAGGCGAGCATTGTTTTCTTCATGATGTTTTCTTCCCTTTCCAATTTTGCTGCTGGATGTTTTTGCGGGCCTTGCCCCGTGCAGGGGTTCATAAGCATCTACGTCCGGTGGAGTGGAGTGGATTGCCGGTTCTGACGGGATGTGTGAAAAAAATGGTGAGGGCGGCGGCAAGAGACGATGCGCGCAAGGAGGGAAGAATGATTCGGGCTTTGTTGGCAAGATGCAGGCGGAGCGAGAAAAGGGGTCGTTGACATTCGGACGCCGCACTCGTCAACTGAAGGCTGAGTTTCTTTTTCCGGGACACGAATACGATGGGAAGTGGGATTGAGATGGAGGAGACCGAGACGGATCGCGGCCACGAGGACGGTTCTACGCACCGACATGGCCGCAGACACCATGACAAGGGGCTGCTGGCGATTGGCTTGTTCAAGCTGCTGGAGGCGGTGCTCTTTCTGTGTGTCGGGGTGGGGGTCTTGCATTTCGTCCACCGCGATCTTGGGGAGGTGATCCAGCAATGGGCGACGCGGCTGCGTGTGGATCCGGACGGGCGGCTGGTCAACTTCGCGCTGGACCACATCGATGCGATTACGGCGCACCGGCTGCGCCAGATTGGCGTCGCGACGTTTCTGTATGCTGGGCTTCGGGTGGTGGAAGGGGTTGGGCTGGTGCTGGAGAAGCTGTGGGCCGAATACCTGACGGTGGGGGTGACGACAGCGTTTCTGCCGTGGGAGATGTATGAGATCGTGGTGCGGATGGATTGGTTCCGGGTGGGGTTGTTTGGGGCGAATCTGTGCGTGCTGGCGTATCTGCTGTGGTGGCTGCGGCGGCGGAAGGTATCTTTGCGGGCGGAAAAGTTGGGTTGAGGCGATACTTTCGCTTTTGTTTCGCTTACCAGAACTCCGGACGGGCCGCAAGTTACTCGATGGGGACGAACCAGCTCATACAACACTATATATAGGGGTATCTGGCTAGGTTCCTACTGCCGGCGGAGTTTTCCACATTCGACTCACAGAAACATTGGAGACGGCCCAATTTAGGGCTTGTCTTCCTTTATTTGCTTCGTCATTATGCAGAGGTGGAACAAAGTGGATGAAAATGGAGTACAGGGGATGCAATCCCTGACTTCCGGATCAAGTTTACCCCCGCAGCATGGTTTTACTGGCTGGCAAGTATGGTGCTGGCGCATTAATTCCGGGTTTTTGAGGTTGTGATGTTTCGTGGCAATCACCCAACTCGCGTCGATGAAAAAGGCCGGCTGAAGCTACCGGCGGAGTTCAAGCGCAGGGTGGATGAGGTGTACGGGCCGATTTTTTACATCACGAGCATGGATGGAAAGCGGGCGCAGATCTACCCGCTGAAGGAATGGGAAGCGATCGAAGCGTCGCTGGCTAGAATGTCGCCGATGGATCCGGTGCGCCGGAAGTTCCAGGATGTAACGAATTTTTACGGGCAGATGGCGGAGTTGGACTCGCAGGGAAGGTTGCTGATTCCACAAAAACTGCGGGAGTTGGCAAAGGTTACTGGGGATGTTGAGGTGCTGGGGTCGCAGACGCTGCTGGAAGTAGTGAACAGCGAGGTCTTCAGCAGCCTGATGACGAAGGCGACCGGAGCGGTCGAGTTGACGGACGAGGATTTGAACGCGTTTTCGGCGAAGACGAAGCCGAGCGAGTAAGCAGGCGGGATTTGGATCTGGCCCCCAGGGGCAGCACAGAGGCGGAGCGATGAACAAGCCGCACCATGTGCCGGTTCTTTTAGAGGAAGTTTTGCAGTACCTCAATGTGCGGCCCGGCGGCGTGATCGTCGATACGACGCTTGGGCTTGGCGGGCACGCTTCGGCGATTGCGAAGCGGCTGGGACGGGCGGGCAGGCTGATCTGCTTCGACCGCGACCCGCAGGCGATGGAGTTGGCGAAGGCCCGGATGGAAGAGGTCCGGGCTGAGATCGGCGACGAGATGCCTGAGGTGATTTATGAGGCGCGGGCGTTCTCGGAGGCTTCGGGAGTGATCGAGCCGGGGAGTCTGGATGGATTGCTTGCGGACTTTGGAGTGAGCAGCCTACAGCTGGATGAGGCGCACAGAGGATTCAGTTTTCGGTCGGAAGGCCCACTTGATATGCGGATGGATACGCGCAGTGGGGAGACGGCCGGGCAAGTGGTAAATCAGGAAGACGAGAACGAACTCGCCGACCTGATTTACGAATTCGGAGAGGAAAGGAGGTCGCGGAGAATCGCCAGAGCCATTGTCAGGGCCCGGCCGATATCGACTACAGCGGAATTGGCTGGAGTGATATCGGTCGCGGCCCCGGCCATGAAAGGCGACAAGATCCATCCGGCGACACGGACCTTTCAGGCGCTTCGAATTCGAGTGAATGATGAGTTGGGAGAGATCGGGACGCTGCTGGAGAGCGCGCCATCTCTGTTGAAGCCGGGAGGAAGGCTGGTGTTGATCAGCTTCCACTCTTTGGAGGACCGGCTGGTGAAGGATGCGTTTCGCGATGGCGGACGCGATGGAGTTTATGAGGTTTTGACGAAGAAGCCGGTCGTCGCCGAAGAGCAGGAGCAGATGCGCAATCCAAGATCGAGGAGCGCGAAGCTGCGAGCAGCTCAAAGGCAGGGAATAGGGAATAGGGAACAGGGAGTAGCAAGCAAGTACAAGTACAAGAGCAGGGGATAAGGAGGGCGAGATGGCTACGGCGACGATGATGGGATTTGCGGGGATGGGCGGCGCGCAGTCGCGGGCGGCGCGGAACCGTGAGCTGTTCGAGCTGCAGAAGCGCGCTCGCCGCGGGCCGACTCCCGAGGTTTTCTTTGCCAAGCACATCGACAACAGCCGCATTGTGAAGGCGGACGATCCCGAGCGCAGGCGCGAGATGCGCACGTTCACGGCGACGATGAGCGTGCTGTTTCTGCTGGTGATGGTGTATGTGTGGCAGCACTTTTCGGCGATCGAGGTGGGCTACCAGATCGAAGCGCAGAAGACGAATGTGCAGCTGATGCAGGAGGACAACCGGCAGCTTCGCCTGACGGAGGCGCAGTTGAGCGATCCCAACCGCATTGGCGAGATGGCGCGGCAAAGCGGGATGGAAGCCCCGCAGCCGGGGCAGATCGTGCGACCGGATGGAAGCGCCGCCGATGCTCCTGTGCTGGCCCAGGCTTCCGCGCCGGCGTTGCCGATCCGGTAAGGCGGTTGCAGGTTGCGGGTTGTCAGTTGGGAAGAGTGATCGGGCTGAACTTTCTTCGTGACTTAGCCACTGCGTTGTGTCGACGATCTCGGCAATGACGTCCTGCAACGGATTTCCGGTACTGACAACTTCCGCCACGGGATTTTTATGAACACTGCTTCGCGACCCACTCCACGCAAAACGCTGACCGCTCCGATCCGGAGGGTTCGCTTTGCGTGGGTGGCGATTTTTTTCTGCACGTGGGTGGTGGTGATTGGCGGGCGGTTGGTGTGGCTGCAGGTGATCCGGCATTCGGAGTGGGTGGAGAAGGCGGACCGGCAGCAGCAGCGGACGTTTGCGGTGGCTCCGCAGCGCGGCGTGTTGTATGACCGCAATCTGCGCTCGCTGGCGATGACGGTGCTGGTGGATTCGGTGTATGCGGTGCCCTCGGAGCTGGCGGCCAATCGGGGCGAGGCGGCCGAGTTGCTGGCCAAGGTGGTGCATACCGATGCGGGGGACAACTTTACTTCAGAGCCGCAGATGCTTGCGCGCTTCAACGCTTCGCGGAACTTTGCGTGGGTGGCGCGGCGGGTCGATGAAGCGACCGCGGACCGGGTGCGCGAACTGAATTTGAAGGGTGTGTATTTTACGCAGGAGGACAAGCGCTTTTATCCGAACGGCGATATGGCGGCGCAGGTGCTGGGGTATGTGGGGACCGACGACACGGGGCTGGGCGGGTTGGAGCTGAACTTCGACGACGAGCTGCATGGCACGCCTGGGCGCAAGCTGACCGCGGTGGATGCGAAGGCCCACGTGATGCGCAGCCTGGAGAGCGAGCCGATTCCGGGCGACAACCTGGTGCTGACGATCGACGCGAATATCCAGTACATGGCGGAGCGCGCGCTGGATGAGCAGATGGCGAAGGTGAAGGCGCTGCACGGCACGGTGGTGGTGCAGGACCCGCACACCGGGCAGATTCTGGCGCTGGCGATCTCGCCGAGGTTCAATCCGAATGACTCGCGGCACATGGATGCGGGCGCGTTGACCGACCTTGCGGTGAGCGATGTGTATGAGCCGGGTTCGACCTTCAAGCTGGTGACTTATTCGGCGGCGCTGGACGCGGCGGGCGTGGAGCCGACGGACATTGTGGACTGCCAGAACGGCGCGATGACGATGTTCGGGCGCACGCTGCACGATGACCATGACGACCACTTCGGCGCGGTGACGGTGCAGTATGCGCTGGAGCACTCGAGCGATGTGGGCGCGGCGAAGATGGCGCTGAAGGTGGGGCCGCAGAAGTTCTACGACTATATGAAGGCGTTTGGGTTTGGCGACCGCTCGGGCATTGAGCTGCCGGCGGAGACGCGGGGGCTGTTGCGGGCTCCGAAGAGGTGGGACGCGACCAGCATCCTGTCGCTGGCGATCGGGCAGGAGATTGGCGTGACGCCGGTGCAACTTGTGACCATGGTGAGCACAATTGCCAATGGCGGGGTTTATATGCCTCCGCACATTCTGCTGCAGTCGGGCGGAGTTGTGGGCGGCGGCAAGGACGGTGAGGCGAAGTTGCAGCCTTCGGCTTTTCATCCGGAGAATCAGCTTCCGGAGAAGCTGCCGGACGGCGCGCACCGCGTGCTCAAAGAGCTGACCGCGGCGAAGATGCGAAGCATGATGCAGGGCATCGTGACCGAAGGTACAGGTACGGGCGCGGCGCTGAATGGGTACAGTTCCGGAGGCAAGACGGGGACGGCGCAGAAGATCGACGTGGCGACGCATACGTATTCGAAGACGAAGTATGTGGCGAGCTTTGCGGGGATGGCTCCTGTGAGCAACCCGGCGATTACGGTGGCGGTGGTGATCGACTCGCCTTCGGTGGGGTCTTACTTTGGCGGGACGGTGTCGGCTCCGGTGTTTCAGAATGTGGCGCAGGAGGTGCTGGAGTACCTGGGCGTTCCGCATGACCAGCCGTTGAAGACGAAGAAGGAGTTGGTTGCGGCGGCCAAGCCGGAGACGAAGGGCGATGGGCCGAGTGAGAATGCCGGCGATTTGAATGCGATGTTTGAGGCAGTGAATAACCTTCCGGCGGATGATCCTCTACGGAGTGCGGCGGCGAGTTACGGCGCGAGCGAGAGTGCGGCCGCTCCGGTGAACTCGGCGAATGCGTCGAGATCTGGGAGTTCGATCGCGAGCGCTTCGACGACTTCGCGGATTCTGGGGATGCTTCCGGCGAGGATGCTTGCGGCGCTTGATGTGAGCGGAGGGGCGAGGCCTTCGAGGCCCGAGAGTGCGTTTGCGTCGTCTCCGCCTCGCGCGCCTTTGGTTGTGCCTGCGGCGCAGGCGCGCGGGAGTGGGGCTGTGGTGGTGGATGCGGGGCAGCGCGTGTCGGTGCCTGCGTTTACGGGATCAGGACTGCGGATGGTAGTGGAGACTGCGGCTGGAATGGGGCTGCGGGTGGAACCGGTAGGGAGCGGGATTGCGCGGGAGCAGGCTCCGGTGGCGGGCACGATGGTGCCGGTGGGTACGGAAGTGGTTGTGCGCTTCGAGCGGTAATGCGTGTGCTGTCGAATGCCCTGGGTGGTCATAGAATCGAATTCATGAAGTGGGTTGACGCGCTGAAAGAAGTTGCGGTGGTGGAGAACTCTGGCGCCGATGCGGAGATCTCCGCGGTTGAATATGACTCGCGGCGCGTGGGTGCGGGTGCTGCGTTTGTGGCGATGCGCGGCGGGACAACGGATGGGAACCGGTATATCGATGCAGCGATTGCGCAGGGTGCGGCTGCGGTTGTGACGGATTCGCAGGAGGCTTATGCGGCGGTGCTGCGGGAGCATCCGGGGATTGCGGTTGCTCGTGTGGAACACGGGCGGCGGGCACTCGCGGAGTTGAGCGCTGCGGTTTTGGGGCATCCGGAGCGAAGGCTTGCGCTCAGTGCGGTGACGGGGACGAATGGGAAGACGACTACGGCGTGGCTATTGGAGCAACTGCTGCGCAGCGTGGGGCGCAAGTGCGTGCTCATTGGGACGATCGAGACGCATGTGGGGGATGAGGTGCGGGCCAGCGAGCATACGACACCGGAGATTTCGGATGTGCTGAAGATCTTTGCCGATGGAGTCGCGGCGGGAGCGACGGAGGCGGTGATGGAGATGTCGAGCCATGCGCTGGAGCAGGAGCGGGTGTGGGGACTGCCGGTGGATGTGGCGATGTTTACGAATTTGACGCAGGACCATTTGGATTATCACGGGACGATGGGTGCTTATGCGTCGGCAAAAATGCGGCTTTTCTCGGGAGTCGGTGCTGCTCCTCCGCGAATCAGTCTCGTGAACGCGGACGATCCGATGGGCAACTACTTCGCAAATCGCGCAGGGCGATTTGGGAGTCAGGCATGGAGATATGGATTGAAGCCAGATCATGATTTTGGGCCTGGCTTTCGTGCGGAGCAAGTTGAAATACATGCTGGGGGCACCTCATTCCTTTGGAGAACTCCGTGGGATTCGGTAGAGATGCACTCTCCCCTTAGTGGGTGGGTGAATGTCTACAACCTACTAGCAGCATCAGGTGCCGCGCTGGCGCGGGGGCTAAGCCATAAGGAGATTGCAACGGCTGTCCCTACATTAAAGCAGGTGCCGGGACGGTTTCAGGTTGTGCCTTCGGACGATTCGGGCATCACAGTTGTGGTGGACTATGCGCATACGGATGATGCTTTGCGGAACTTGATTGCGCTGGCACGAGAACTTGTGGGCGGGCATGGCGGGCGAGTGATTACGTTGTTTGGGTGTGGTGGGGATCGGGATAAGACGAAGCGGTCGAAGATGGGGAAAGTGGCTGGCTTCGGTAGCGATCTGGTTGTGTTGACGAGCGACAATCCTCGAAGTGAAGAGCCGATGACGATTATTGACGAGGCTCTGGCTGGAGTGCGGGAGACTGCGACGGAGTGTGTTGTCGAGCCGGACCGCGCGGCGGCGATTGGGATGGCGATTCGCGCGGCGCGGCGTGGAGATATCGTGCTGCTTGCGGGTAAGGGGCATGAGAAGGTGCAAGTGCTGCGCGATCGGACGATTGCGTTTGATGATGTGGCCGTTGCTGCGGCGGTATTGAAGGAGATTGGATGAAGCTGACACTTGGGCAGATCGCAGACTGGATTCACGCCGAAGGTGATTTCACGACGAACACCGAGGCGGTGGGGTATTCGATCGACTCGCGGACGATTGCGGCTGGGGAACTGTACTTTGCGGTGAAGGGTGAGCGGCTGGATGGGCACGACTTTGTCGAGTCGGCGCTGGCGAATGGGGCGGTTGCGGCGGTGGTGAGCATGCGGTGGCTTGCGCCGGATGAGATGGATTCGTGCAAGCTGCTGCGGGTTCCGGATCATGATACGGATGGCGTTTTGCTGAGCTTGCAGAGGCTGGCGCATGCGGTTCGACGGAGTTGGGGTGGGCGGGTGATTGGGGTGACGGGGTCGGTAGGGAAGACGACCACGAAGGAGGCGGTGGCGCAGGTGTTGGGCGCGAAGTTTCGCGTACTGAAGTCGCAGGGGAATTTGAATAATGGGTTTGGGCTTCCTCTGCAACTGCTGAAGCTGGAGCCGGAACATGAGGTCGCCGTGATGGAGATGGGGATGAATCATGCCGGCGAGATTGCGGCGCTGGCGCGGATCGCGGAGCCGGACTGGGCGGTGGTGTCGAATGTGGCGCCGGTGCATCTGGAGTATTTCCCTGAGGGCATTGCGGGGATTGCGCGGGCGAAGTATGAGCTGGTTGAGGCGCTGCCTGGCGATGGGATTGCGGTGTTGAATTGCGATGACGAGCATGTGGCTCAGTTCGGCAGAGGCATGGGCGAACGCGCGGTTTTTTATGGCGCGGGCGCGTGCGCGGAGGTGCGCGCGGTGCAGATCGCCGAGGTGGGCGCGGAGGGCGTGGTGTTTACGGTGACTGCCAAGGGCGAGCGTGCGAGTGTGCAGCTGCATCTGCTGGGGCGGCATAACGTGCATAATGCTCTGGCGGCGATTGCCGTGGGTCTGCGCAGCGGAATGACGCTGGCGGAGTGCGCGGGTGCGGTGGGGGAGATGCGCGCGGGGGATAAGCGCGGCGAGATCTCCGAGTGGCGCGGCGCGACGGTGATCAATGATAGTTACAATTCGAATCCCCGCGCGCTGGATGCGATGGTGGATGCGCTGATGGCGATGCCGGTGTCGGGCGAGGGCCGGCATATTGTTGTGGCCGGCGAGATGCTGGAGCTTGGGCCGGAGGGCGAGGCGCTGCATGCTGCGTGCGGGCGGCGGATGGCGAGTCGCGGCGTGGATGTAGTGGTGGGTGTAAGGGGACTGGCGGCTGTGTTGGTTGAGAGGGCGGCAGAGGATGGAGCGGAGGCGCTTTTTGTGGCTACGCCAGAGGAGGCAGGGATGTGGTTGAAGGCGAATCTGCGGGGTGGGGATGTGGTGTTGCTGAAGGCTTCGCGTGGGGTGAAGCTGGAGCGCGCGCTGGGTGCGCTTGGCGAGTAATTTTTGCGGTCTAGTTTGAGTCGGAGCCGGTGCGGACGCTATGGAGGACGGCCTCCAGGTTCTTCTCGAAGCGTTCGAGCACCTGCTGTTTGTCGAGGTTCTGCACGGCGTACTCTCGCGCGGCATGGCCCAGAGCGAGACGGAGTTCTTCGTCCTCGATGAGGTGCGAGACCGCGGCGTGAAGGGCTTCGGTGTCTTCCGCGGGGACGACGAGGCCACGGCCTTCGACCACGAGGGCGACCTGGGTTCCAGGGTCGGCGGTGGCGATGACGGGGCGTCCGCTGGCGAGCATTCCGGTGAGGCGGGAGGGCATGACGAGGTCGGCTGCTCCGGCGCGCTGGGGGAGCAGGTGGATATCGGCGGTGTTGAGCAGATCGTTGAGGCGGTCGAGAGGTTGGAGCGGAAGCAGCGTGACGTTGGAGCAGTGCCCAACGAGGGTTTCAAGTTGTGGTCGAAAGGCGCCGTCTCCGCAGAAGAGGAAGTGGACGCGCGGGTCGGGATGGGCACCTTCGGGGGCGAAGGCTTCGGCGAGCGGGGCGAGGAGTTCGAGGCCTTGCTTAGTGCCCATGTTGCCGGAGTAGAGCAGGATGATCTTGTTCTCGATGCCGGGGACCTGGGCGGCGAGTTCGCGGCGGAGGGCGGTCTGCCTGTTCGCTGAATGGGCGAGGGGCTGAATGGTGTCGACGTCGACCCAGTTGGGGAAGAGGACGGCGCGGGCGGCGGGAATGCCCTTGGCGCAGGTGCGTTCGACCATCTTGCGAGAGATGCTGGAGACGCGGTCGAACGCGAGGGTGAAGTAGTTTTCGAGGCGCAGGGCGAAGTCATGCACGGGGCCCTCGGCGGGGAGGAGGCCGAGGTCGAAGGCGGCATCGACCTCGAAGTCCTGCACGTGGAGCCAGCAGGCTGCGCCGGAGGTTTTGGCGACGAAGAGGGCGAGGGGCGCGCCGAAGAAGGTGGGCTCGACGGTGAAGACGAGTTGCGGCTGGCGGAACATCTCGCGCAGCATGACAGGGATGCTGCCCAGCATGAAAGAGGCCAGGTGGGCGACGCGCTTGGGGCCGGTGGGGCGCACGGGGACGTAGAGCGGAGTGCGGCAGACAACGGGTTGGCCGGGGCCGCGTTCGGTTCGGTAGAGCGCGCCGCGATAGTCGTCGCGGATTCGCCACGCTGGATAGTATGGCGGGGCCGTGACGACGCGAACGTCGTGGCCGCGCTCGGCGAGCCAGGCGGCCATCTCGCCGGTGTACTTGCCGATTCCCGTCAACTCGGGAGCGTAGTTAAGACCGTAGACCAGTATTCGCAAACAGGCCTTTCTCAAACCGCATGCAGGGATCAGTCTCTATGATAAACAGGGTAGGATAACCACTACGATGCAGGCCCCGCAATCCCGTTCACTTTTGGTGACCATCGCGAAGCAACCGCTTGCGGCGATAGGGGTTTTGCTGCTTGTCATCTTTCTGTTCTGCGCGATTTTTGCGCCGTGGCTTGCGCCGCAGGATCCGGGGCAACTGGATCTGACCGGACGCCTGCTTGCGCCGGGACATGGGCACTGGTTTGGCACCGATGAGCTGGGCCGCGATATCCTGTCGCGCACGATCTACGGCGCGCGGATCTCCTTGGTGGTGGCGGTGTCGGTGGTTGGGCTGTCGCTTGGGATTGGGCTGATTGCGGGCTCGGTGGCGGGCTTCTATGGTGGGTGGCCGGATATCGTGGTGAACGTTTATGTGATGAATGCGTTTCTGGCGCTGCCGGGGATTCTGCTTGCGATTGCGTTCGTGGCGTTCCTGGGGCCGGGGCTTTTTAATTTGATTGTGGCGCTGGCGATCTCGGGATGGGTGGGGTATGCGCGGCTGGTGCGGGCGCAGGTGATGGCGGTGAAGGAGCGCGAGTTCGTGGAGGCGGCGCGGGCGCTGGGCGCGTCCGACCTGCGTGTGCTGTGTCGGCATATTCTGCCGAATATCCTGCAGCCGCTGATCGTGCAGGCGGCGATTGGGATGGCCGGAGCAGTGCTGGCCGAGGCGACGTTGAGCTTCCTGGGGCTGGGGGTGCCTCCGCCGACGGCGAGTTGGGGGTCGATGCTGAACGACGCGCGCTCGCATCTGTTCGATTCGCCTCACCTGGTGCTCTTTCCGGCGATGGCGGTGATGCTGGCGGTGCTGTCGTTTAATTTTATTGGCGATGCGCTGCGGGACTTTCTCGATCCGCAGACACGGTTGACGGCGGGGTTGTGAGCGGCGCGTGGACGGCTGGCCTGATCGTTGGGGTGATCTCGGACACGCATGGGTTGCTGCGGCCAGAGGCGGTGGAGGCACTGGCGGGCGTGGATCATATTCTGCACGCGGGGGATGTGGGGGATGCGCGGATTCTGGATACGCTGCGCGGGATCGCTCCGCTGACGGCGATTCGAGGGAATGTGGATGTTTCAGGGGTTTGCGGGGCGTTGCCTGCTACCGATGCGGTGGAGTTGGGTGGGCGACTCTTTTACCTGGTGCATTCGGTGCATGATCTGGACATTAACCCGCAGGTTGCGGGAGTGGCGGTGGTGGTGAGCGGGCACTCGCACCGGCCTGAAGTGCCGGAGCGGGATGGGGTTCTCTATCTGAACCCAGGGAGCGCGGGGCCGCGGAGGTTCGATCTGCCGGTGACGCTGGCGAGGGTGAGCCTGACAGATGGCCGGATCGATGCGCGCATTGTGAACCTGTGAGGTGGAGCGGGGGGAAGTCTTTGACCGGGGGGATGGGGTTTGTTATAACTAAGGAGTTGTGCGGCGAAGCAGCAGGACGCGGCACGAAGATTCCTGAGTAGCTCAATGGCAGAGCATTCGGCTGTTAACCGAAGGGTTGTAGGTTCGAGTCCTACCTCAGGAGCCATACTTATCAATCACATACAAGCATCATCCCTCCGCTAAAACCCAGAAATCTCCTCCACTGTGGGGACTTTTGTGGGTACCCCAAAAAAATACAGTGGGTAAATGTGGGTATTCCTGAGCAATCTGCGGTTCGGTTTGGGGCTGTCATTCGTATCACTGCATCGACCCCGGCGCAGGCGCTTACTCCGGACGATCCTTTTTGCATCTCACACCCTTCGTTCCGCTCCGCTGGGTTCGCTCTACAGGGTGGTTTCAGGCGTAATAGGAACCCACTGTGGGGACTTTTGTGGGTACCCTCCCCCTCGATAAATCCAGACCGCGAGCCTCTCCAGGTTGTCGGACATCGCTGCCTGATCTCCCCCGTTGAGCGCTGTAGCCAACAATGCTCTTTACAGCATTATGCTATTTAGAGCATAATGCTATCCATGAGTTGGAAAGCCTACTTCCACCCGAAGTTCAAGGCGGAGTTCGACAAGTTATCGGCACCAGTCCAGAATGAGCTGCTCGCGATGCTCACGCCGCTCCGACAGTACGGCCCGTCTCTGGGGCGACCTGAGGTGGATACGCTGAAGGACTCGAAGTACACGAACATGAAGGAACTTCGATTCAAGGCCAGCGGAGGCGTCTGGCGTGTTGCGTTTGCATTCGATCCAGAGCGTGACGCTATCCTGCTCGTAGCCGGGGATAAATCAGGCGGAAGTGAAAAGACGTTCTACCGACGGCTGATCGAGAAGGCCGATAAGCGATACAAGGAACATCTCGAAGATCTGTAGGCGATGGAGGAGGGTTTGGTGATGCGGGGATTGATTGCAGTTGAGGATGTCATTGCTTCTTTGCCGAAGGATCGGCGGGCGGCAATCGAGGCACGAGGCGCTGAGTTGCTTGAGAAGGTTGACCAGCGCATGACGCTGGGTGAGCTGCGGAAGGGCCGCAAGCTGAGTCAGGCAAAGATGGCCGAGGCTCTCGGCATCGGACAGATGCAGATATCGCGTCTGGAGCAGCGGAAGGACCCACGCCTCTCCACGATGCAACGCACCGTAGCGGCGATGGGTGGTCATCTGACCATGATTGCGACCTTCCCAGACCAGGAGCCGGTCATTCTCGTCACGTCGCCCCCGACTGAGAGGAAGAGCGCAGCAAAGAGCAGAGGAGCGGTAACGTCGAGGACGGCTGCTAGTTCTCTGCGCAAAGTCCGCGCCCGAGCGTAGAGGCTTTGTAGCGGGGAGTGTCACCGGAAGCATTACGCAATATGTGCGGCCTGAGGCACATTGGAAGTTCCCTTCCTCACTCTCGATAGCGGCTTCCGTTTTGCAGGCTTTGTTACGAGTGATTCCAGGGCGTCGCGTTTTGCTTTCATGCGAATATGGCTGTAGTGCTTGAGCATATTGCGCGAGACGTGTCCGGCGATATCCATGATTGTCTGCTCACCAGCACCGCTCTCTGCAAGATCGGTGATGAGCGTATGACGGTGATCGTGCCATCGTCCTGTCACCTTGGCATTCTTACGAACATTGTTCCAGGCTGTCTTTAGAGTCGTGACAGGGCGAGTGGGGTCGCTGGGGCGGGGCTTGCCAAAAGGAAAGAGATACCACTCTGGCCTCATCTCCTCGAATACCTCCCCATACCACTCCGCGTATTCGGCCAGGGCCTCGGTGAGGGCGGAGTTCAGTGGAATGGTTCTCCCTTCACCGGCCTCCGTTTTGCTCTTGCCAACTGTCAGGTATCCCTTTTTTAGGTCTACCTGCGCCCATGTGAGTTGTTTGAGTTCCGCATCGCGGATACCAGCGTTCAGAGCCAGCATAATCGCTGGGTAGATATGCGGCGATCGGGACTTTCTGGCCTCAGTCAGCATTCTGGCTTTTTCGTCCGTGCTATACGCCTTGCCGATGGGTTTGCCCACCTTCAACTTGAGCAAGTTGCGTTTGCGAAGACGAATCCGTAACAAGTCCCCAGGATCGCCCATGAGCCGCAAGAGGAAGCCAACTTCATCGTTGATAGTCTTTGGTGCCGCACCACTCGCCAGACGCTCATTTTGATACGAAGTGACGACTGCTTCGTTGCAGTCGATAAACATTCGGCCACCGATGACACGGCTGATGTGTCCGACCGCATAGGCAGCGAAGGTTGCAGACTGAGGGTGCCGCAGCTTGTAGGCGATGAGGTATTCATCGGCTAGGTCGCTGATCGTCCGAATACGTTCCTGACGTGTATCGGTGATGTTATTGAAACCCTGTTCAAGCTCGCGCTTGCGAATCTGCTCCGCAGTTTTGGCCAGAGTCTTTGAAGGGCTCTTAGTTGACTCCCGGATGCGTCTACCAGCGAAATAGAACTCGTACCACCAAACATCACCACGAAGAAACAGTGCCATGGCCGGGGCCCTCTTATGCTGTCTTGCGGACGACCCCATGTGAACTTTGCGCCTTGGAAGGCGGAATCCTTCCGAGCTCGCGTGTTCCGCCGGAAGGTTGTAATTCCATCCACTGACTCAAATCGTACTCTCCATAGCGGACCAATGTACCCAGCTTGCGAAACTTTGGCCCACGGCTCTCCAATCTCCAACGACGCAGCGTTCCAAGGCTAATGTGAAGCCGATCCGAGATGTCTTGTTCTGTCAGAAAGTCGTTGTCCATAGCGGTTCACCGTGTATGAAAGATTTCGTTATCAAACCAGCGTGGTACTCATCGTGCTCCCTGTCCAATACTTCGTACCTATGGCAAAACCGGACTTGGCATAGGTTTTTCCTATGCCGAAACGGTGGGCAACCGTAAAGGAAGTGCAGTCAGGCGTTGACTTACTGGATACCTACGGCCAGCGCAAGAGATGGCCGCGCTCTTCCGGGATATTCCCCAGGCCATCGCCGAAACACGCGAACTGTCTGCACGGCTCCAGTTTGAGATGAAGGACATGGGCTACCAGTTTCCGCTCTACCCGGTGGGTGGCGACGAAACGATGGACAGTTTTCTTTACAAAAGGACTATGGAGGGAGTGCTCAATCGCTACGGTGCGAAGAGCAGCGCCAGCCTTCGCAAACGTGCAGAGAAACAAGTAGCGAGAGAGCTTGCGCTCATCGCCAAGTTGGGACTCGCTGGATACTTCCTTATCGTGTGGGACATCGTGGAGTTCTGCCGCAAGAACGGCATCCTCGTCCAGGGCCGAGGCTCCGCCGCCAACTCCGCCGTCTGCTACGCACTCGGCATCACCGCCGTTGACCCCGTAGGAATGGAACTGCTCTTCGAGCGTTTCCTCTCCGAGGTGCGCGGTGAATGGCCGGACATCGACTTGGATCTTCCCTCGGGAGAAGACCGCGAGAAAGCGATCCAGTATGTCTTTACCCGGTACGGCCAGTTGGGAGCCGCGATGTGTGCCAACGTCATCACCTATCGTGGTAAGTCGGCAGCTCGCGAGGTTGGCAAGTCTCTTGGCTTTGATGAAGGCACGCTGACTCGGCTGACTCGGCTCGTCAGTGCGTGGGAGTGGAAAGGCGCGACCGACACGATGCAGGAACAGTTCCGCGTGGCTGGATTCGACCTCGCGCATCCGCGCATCGCCAAGTACCTTGAGCTTTCGATTCGGATGCTCGACTTGCCGCGCCATCTGGGCCAGCATTCAGGCGGCATGATTATCGCGCAAGGGCAGCTCGCCTCCGTTGTCCCTATCGAACCGGCGAGTATGCCAGGTCGCAACGTCATCCAGTGGGACAAGGAAGATGTCAGCGACATGGGCCTCATCAAGGTAGACCTATTGGGCCTCGGCATGATGGCCGTCCTGAAGGACTGCACCAACCTCATTCCGCAGCACTACGGCAAGACCGTAGACATTGCTCAAATACCGCACGATGACCGACAGGTACCTAAGCAATTCCCGAAGGACACAGGACAGTTCAATGCCTCACTACAACGTCATGTTTCTCTGCACCGGCAACTCCGCCCGCTCCATCATGGCGGAAGCCATCATGAGCCGAAAGGGCCGTGAACACTTCACGGCTTACAGTGCCGGAAGCCACCCAACAGGTACGGTTCGGCCGGAGGCCATACGACAGATCGAGAAGGCAGGACTGAACGCTGAAAGCGCCCGGAGCAAGTCCTGGGACGAGTTTTCTAAACCTGATTCGCCGCCGCTTCATTTTGTATTCACTGTCTGTGACAACGCGGCGAGTGAAGTCTGCCCAATCTGGCCCGGTCAACCGATGACAGCGCATTGGGGCATCCCTGATCCTGCTACGGCGGTGGGTACGCCGGAAGAGATCGAGCGTGCCTTCAGCCAGGCTTTCGCTTCCTTGGATCGCCGCATCAGTCTCTTTCTCAGCCTGCCGATCGGGACGCTCGACAAATTCGTTCTCCAGGGCGAACTCGACAAAATTGGAAAGAAATAAAGGTTAAGGGAATCCCGATGAAAACAGTAATCTTCGCTTGCGTTCATAACGCCGGTCGCTCACAGATGGCCGCCGCCTTTTTCAACGAACTCGCCGATAGGTCAAAAGCCGAGGCCGTCTCTGCGGGTACGGAACCGGGTGTGCGGGTGCATCCAGAGGTTCTGGCCGCTATGCAGGAGGTTGGCATAGACCTCAGCAATGCCAAACCGCAGAAGTTGACCGAGGAACTTGCTAAGGGAGCATCACTGCTCATCACGATGGGCTGTGGTGACAAGTGCCCTTATGTTCCAGGGCTTCGGCGAGACGACTGGCCATTGCGTGATCCGAAGGGCCTACCGAGGGACGAAGTGCGGCTGATCCGCGACGACATCAAAGGACGGGTGCAAGTTCTGCTGCAAAGCGAATCTCTCAACTCCTAATCAACTCGCGTCTGACTACCGTGATCTCGTCCAGGTGAAGTAGCCTCCGGTTGGGGTGGGTGACGTTATCCCTGCACGATCTCCTGTTTGCACGTTCACTCGGCCACCGCTTCGGTGCAGGAGCTGCGCCCTTCGACTCTGCGTTCAGAACTCGCGTACCGCGCCCTTCGGGTTTCGGACTCCTCCCCCCTCGCAGGCTCCGGGTCCCTTTCCAAAAACTTCTTCTCTTGGCAACGCGGCTATGCCGCGACTTGGGAGCAGCGCACCTTCGCGCCCTTTGGGATGTGTCCCGATTGACCGGGCAAAAAGGAGAAACACCATGCAGACCCAACAGACCATCACCTTCTTCGGCACCGTCAGCAACTCAGCCACAAGCCGCACTTCCAAGACCGGACGCAAGTACACCGCCTTCGGAGTCTCCATCATCTCTGACCGCAACCTCCAGGCCTTTCACTACAACGTCGTTGCCT
>OLLV01000289.1_pt1 | contig 58414 bp, 50 predicted proteins | sample 1604641 | NCBI WGS metagenome assembly OLLV01 (sample SAMEA104055725, study PRJEB20765) | soil metagenome | biome: Arctic tundra; feature: Polygonal ground; material: soil | place: USA | collected 2011-09 | depth 0-0.5 m
CTGGCTAATCCTCGGCTGAACCGCCTATAGAATCGCCCGTAAGAACTCTAAGTGCAAGATAAATATTGTGGATGATGACAGGGCAGCGCTCTAACCAACTGAGCTACGTCCCCAGATTGCATTTACAGCAATTTGGATATATCACCTGGAACGGGCACCTCCACAGCTTTCGCCGAAGTCACCCAGCCCATCTCGTCGCCGCTCTGGCCCCAAAGCACCCAACGCAGCGACAAGCAAGAGTTTATCAGATCGCGAGACCTCAGGCACGGCCATCTGCGAAGATAGCTCTTCAGGAATCACGGCACCTTCCCCAACGGAGACCCGCAGATGTACCCCGCCCGCCTCATCGCCCTTCTAACACTCGCTCCCGTGGCCTGCATCTCCGCGCAAACCGCCCCAAGGGCCAACCTCGCCCCACCCTCAAGCCCCGCAGTCCACCGCTTCACACTCTCTCCCACCACCGAACCCGCCCTCCCTCACGACGCCAAACTCAAGCTCGTCCGCCAGAAAATAAAATACGTCTTCGTCCTCTTCCAGGAGAATCGCTCCTTCGACTTCTACTTCGGCACCTACCCCGGCGCCGACGGCCTCTACTCCCATCCCGCCGCCGAAACCGCCGGCTTCACCCAGCCTATCGTCAACCTTGACGGCACCGTCACCACCATCTCGCCCTTCAAAATTCCCTTCACCGTCACCGACGTCAACGGCAAAGCCGTTCCGCTCTACCCCTCCGACCTCGCCAGTTCGAATCACTCACACATAGGCCTCGTTCACAAGCTCAACCTCGACTCCAACCTCGTCGCACAAAACGACCGCTACGCGCTCACCGAAGAAGGCGTCACCCTCGTTAACGGCAAGCCCTCCAGAATCCCATCACTCGAACGCAAACAGTTCGGCGAACTCGTCATGTCCCACATCGACTGCGACGCCGCTCCCTTCCTGTGGCGCTACGCCGACCGCTTCACCCTCTTCGACCACTTCTTCGACACCGTCATCGGCCCCTCCGGCCCCAATGCCATCGCCATGATCGCCGGGCAGACCGGCGAGACCCAGTGGATGCTCCACCCCGACCTCGCCGACCCCAACGGCAAGCGCGCCAACGCCCTGCCCCTCACCGCCAACGCGCCGCCCGCCTGGGGCCCGCTCTTCGGAGAGCCCGTAAAATCCCGCACCGTCCCTCCAGCCGCGCCCAAACCCGCACCTGCCTCCGCACCCAACCTCACCTTCGCCGCGCTGCCTCTCTCCTTCATGGGCGACGCGATCGAGAAGACCACCACCGCGGATCGCAACTCAGCCTTCGACCTCCTCGACATTCAGGACGACATCAAAAAGATCGCCGGCCACGGCATCGCTCCCACGCACTGGGGCTGGTACCAGCAGGGCTATGACCACGAGCCCACCGAAGCCCCCGGCGTCGCTTCCCACGACACCTACGTCATCCATCACAACGCCACCCAATACTTCGGCTACATCGCCAACAACCCCGAGGCTGACGCCCACGTTCACGGCCTCGGCGACTTCTTCGCCGACATCGCCGCCCGCAAGCTCCCCGCCTCCGGCGTCTTCTATATCCGCGGTGGATACGGCAACATCTTTAACAGCGCCCCACTCGATCCCAACCCCGACCTCGCCACCATCTACGACGGCGACGACGACCACCCCGGCTACTCCGACTCCCAACTCTCCGAATCGCTCCTCGCCCGCGAGATCAACGCCATCGCCCGCAGCCCCTACTGGCCCAGCTCCGTCATCCTCATCGCCTACGACGAATCCGACGGCCTCTACGACCACGCCCACCCGCGTGTCCGCACCCACCAGGCCGACGGCACACCGCTCGATCAAGGCCCACGCATCCCATCCATCCTCATCTCGCCCTACGGCGTCGCCCACGGCATCTCGCACGAGCTCGCCGAACACAGCTCCATCATTAAACTCGTCGACGAGCTCTTCAACCTCATCCCCCTCGCCGACCTCCCGGATGAAGAAAAAGCCCGCGCCATCGGCCTCGAAAAATTCCACCAGAAAGACCTCGGCCCCGCCGACGACAAAGTCGAAGGCGTCGGCGACCTCCTCTCCGGCTTCTCCAATCGCCGCCTCCTCGGCCGCGCCGCGCCGCTCCCCGCCAGCTACGCCGAGATCCCCGAAACCGAGATCACAACCTACCCCCACATGAACGGCCAAGGCTGCTCCGCCCTGCAAATCCGCCCCACAGACACCGGCCGCCCCAACCCCATCCCCGCCGACTTCAACCCCCGCCCCGACACCACCCCAGGCATCCCCACCTCCGGCACATGGACCCCATAATCCCACCGTCACAAACCCGGGTGCCCCATGATCATCGCGGCTTCATCGCGATAATCGTGGGGTTACTCACTACCTCTCCGCCACAAAACCATGTGCCCACATCCTGCCCTGAGCGAAGCCGGGTGCCCCACGTCTCGCGTCTGAGACGTGGGTTTGCTCTCCTTGCAACTCTGCTAGCAACCACTGCAACCCACGCCCAAACTCTCGCCCACATCCGCGAAACCAAAACCCTCCGCTGCGCCATCGACCAGGAAACCCCCGAGTACACCACCACCGACGACCACGGCCCCCGCGTCTCCTTCGACACCGACCTCTGCCGCGCCGTAGCCATCGCGATCCTCGGCCCCTCTGCCCGCATCGTCACCACCTTCTACCCCGACGACGTCACCGCCGCCGAAGCCCTCCGCACCCTCCAGGTCGACCTCATCCCCACCCAGACCCTCGACCTGACCCACGCCACCGACTCCGCCTTCACCTTCACCCCGCCCATCCTCTACGACGGCGTAGGCTTCCTCGTCCCCATCGCCGCTCACCTCACCAGCGCCGCGCAGCTCGACAACAAAAAAATCTGTTTCCTCGACCAGACCGAAGTCGAACTCTCCCTCCGCGCCTGGTTCACGCAGCAGCATCTCCACTTCGTTCCCTTCCCCTTCCAGGAAGAGGGCGAGATGGAAGCCGCCTACGTCACCAACAACTGCACCGCCCTCGCCGGCGACCTCACTCGCCTCGCCAGCATCCGCCTCGGCTTCGGCCCTCTCGCCACCCGCTACGAACTCCTCCCCGGCCAGATCTCCCAGGACCCCCTCGCCGCAGCCTCGCTCTCCAGCGACCAGGCCTTCGCCACCATCGTCCGCTGGACCATCGAAGTCCTCCTCAACGCCGAAGCCCTCAACCTCACAACCAAAGAATTGTCGTCCCGACCGAACCCTGAGCAAGCGCAGCGCGCCGAAGGGGTAGTGGAGAGACCTGCGGTTGCTTTTTCAGACTCAACTGCTGCCATCCTCCTTGGCCAAACCCAGGAGATCGGCGCCCGCCTCAACCTCGACAACGCATGGGCCACGCAAGTTCTCTCCGCCGTCGGCAACTACGGCGAAATCTTCATCCGCGACCTCGGCGAGCAATCCCCCATAAAACTTCCCCGCGCCCAGAACCGCCTCTACACCCAGGGCGGCCTCCAAGTCCCCCTCCCCCTCAAATAGCGATCGCCCCATCCCCCTCCCCCGCGAGTCATCATTCTGAGCCTATTTTTGGCTCAGAATCTCCGTATTGGCTCTTGCCTTTGGATCCTGCCCGTGCCTTCTGTCTTTTGCTTCTGCCCTTGCTTTTGCCTCTATCTTTTGCTTTTGCCCGCTCTTTTGCTTGTCATCCTGCAAGGACCTGCTTTTTCTCTTCACCAATCCCCCAAAATCATTGTCAAGCCCCCAAAGCCCCTCCAAATCACCTAACCGACACAAACCAAACCACATCTCCCACAAAAATAGTTGGCCGTTGAGTTTCATCCAATCAGTTAAAATGGAAACAGAGGATAAAGAAAAAAAACCCGGAAAATACCAAGCCTCTTCCCTCTCACCAACGAAAACCGCATAACTAACCTGAATGCTTATATTTGCGCGCAACTATCCTGGATTCTTATATTTACGAAGGGGTCAATTCTGTAAATCGAACTAAACAAGCCACTTCGTAATACCACCCCCCCCGGGGGGGTGGGGGGTAGAAATCACTTCGTAATCTCAAACTCCAGCCGCGAAGGATACTTCTCCGACCCGAAGATCGTCACCGTCTCCGCCTTGTAAGCCTTCGCCGGAGCGGTCATGATGTTCGGCACAAACGTCTGGGGGTTCCGGTCGTACAGCGGAAACCAGCTCGACTGCACCTCCACCATCATCCGGTGGCCTTTCATAAACGTGTGGTCCGCCCCGTGCAGACTCCATTTGAACTCGTTCACCGCGCCTGGCTTCAGCGGCTCGGGCTGTTCAAAGCTCTTCAAATACCGCCCGCGGAAGATCTCCTCCGCCACCATCAACTGAAACCCGGCCATCCCGCCCGGCGCATCATCGGGATACACGTCGATCAGCTTCACCACCCAGTCCGTATCGCTGCCTGTCGTCGCCGCAAATAAATCCGCCGACACCTCGCCCGTCACCGTCACGTCGTGGTCGAGCGGAGGCATCGCAAAGCTCGCCACATCGTTCCGTCCGGTCACAAACTTCTGATCTTCCACCAGCCACGTGTACCACTTCGACCCCTTGGCATACGTCGACTGGATCGGCCGATGCCGGTAAGGCACCGGATTCGCCGGGTCGGCCACATAACTCGCCGCCACCCCGTCGCCAACCGTCGACGGCCCCGCAAAGCTCAGCGCCTTGTCCGGCCGCAGATAAACATCGGCCTCCCGAAACCCCACCACCGGTGGCCACGCCGCATACCGCTCCCACTTATCCACGCCCGTCCGAAAGCTGGCCGTATCCGCGAGATCGAACCCAGCCTTGTCCTTCAGATACTTCTCAAAGAAAGGAGCTTCAATGTCCCTGCGATACTCAGTCCCCGTCGCCTCGCCAAAGTCGATCGTCCCAAAGTTCGACCCCAGCTTCCGCGCCGCGCTCTCCCACTCGCCATGGTTCCACGGCCCCAGCACCAGGAAAACCTCATGCTTCGCATCATGCGGCTTCAGCGCGGCATACTCCGTCTGCGTCCCCCACATGTCTTCCTGGTCCCAGTACCCGCCCACCTCCAGCGTCGGAACCTCCACCTGCTTCAACCGCGGCTGCACCGCCATATCCTGCCAGAACTTCGTATACGCAGGCTGCGTCAGAAATGCCTTCGCCGTCGGCAGATCGCCCATCTTCGCTGCCTTCGCAGCGCCTGCAAAATTCCCATGCTTCAGAAAAAAATCGTAGGTATCTTCCTTCATCTCCACGCGCGCATCCGTCTCCTGCGCCTCCATCTGCTGCACGTAGTCGAAGCCGTAACTCTCGCGAAACGCGCCATTGTGGAAGAAGTCGTCGCCCATCCACACATCCGTCATCGGAGCCTGCGGCGAGATCGCCTTCACCGCCGGATGCGCATCGATGCCCGCCATCATCGCCAGGAACCCGTCGTACGAGACACCCAAAACGCCGACGCGGCCATTGTTCCCCGGAATATTTTTCAGCAGCCAGTCGATCGTGTCCCGCGTATCCGTCGTCTCGTCCACATCCGTCTTCGCGGCATGCGCGACGATCGGGCGGTTCATCACGAACTTCCCTTCCGATCCATAGCGCCCGCGAATGTCCTCATACACAAAGATGTATCCACTCGCCGCAAGCTCGGGCTTGCTCGCATTCACGCTCTCGGAGTCGAAGTCCGCAACTCCATAAGGAGTGCGATCCATCAGGATCGGCAGCGATTCACCCTCCATCTGCGCGGGCCGCAGAATCACCGCATGAAGACGCGCGCCGTCGCGCATGGGCAGCATCGCCTCTTCGCGCGTGTACGCGCGTGTATGATTCAGCTTCGTCCCAACGGTGCTGAAGCGTTTCGCCTCCAGCAGCGTCCGCCCATCGAGGTCAAGCACCACCTTCAACCCCGTAACAGCACCCGAAGCGTCCCGCAGAAACGTCGCATAAGCCGCAGGAGACGCAATCCCGAACCGGTCCTGCGCCGAAGCATCGACGCTCAGGCGCTGCCGCTCGCGCCGCGCGCTCTCCTCATACAACGCACCGTTCTCAAGATAGACGGAAGTAACCTGGTCCGGATCGGCGACGCTGCGATACTGCCCTTCATACTGGGCAAGCTGCTGCGCATGCGCGCCAACGCAGAACCCAGGCGCAAGCAGCGTAGTCAGAGCGAACCCGGAGAGTAGGCGCAACCGCATGTCGTTCGCAGTGTCCTGAAGTTAGGTCAGAAGCGTCGGCGTGGCCGCGCACTGGAAGCCAATTTTGTTATGCGAGCCATCGCAGAACGGCCGCTTCTCGCTCGCTCCGCAGCGGCACAACGATACCGCGGGCTTGCCCGTCAGGTCCCACTCTTTACCATCGGCATCGACAAGCAGAATATGCCCTTCGACGCGCAGCGGACCATTGGGACGAACAGTAATCTTTACAGGATCGGACATTCGTTTGGCTCTCTCTCCCGGTCGGATACCGGCAAGCCAAGCATAGCAGCCCTCGCACCTGCACCGTGGATAGCCGGATGAACTGCCGTCGCAATGCACGCAAGCCCTTCGAGCAGCGTCGGAGCAGGAGTGTTCAGGTACTCGTCCTGAATGCAGTACACACGCCGCTCGCGAACCGCGCGCAGCCCACTCCAGTTGCGCTGCGCAATCACCCGCTCCAGGGGAACACGCTTCCCTGCTCCGCACCACGCAAACAGCAGCACGTCCGGATCGGCCGCAGCGACCTCTTCGGACGTGGTGTGCGCTCCCGGCGTTCCAAGGAACCGCCCGCCCGCAGCCTCCACAAGCTCCGCAACCCAGTGCTGCGAGCGGATCAGCGGCTTGCCCCACTCCTCGCAATAGACCAGCGGCCTCGCATCCTCGGCTAAGTGTTCAGTACGAGCACGCGTCGCAGCAATCGTCTCCTGCATCTTGTGAACGATCGGCTTGGCATCCGCCTGGACCAGCGCAGCAAGCATGCGGATGTCGCCGTAGATATCCGCAAGCGAGTGCGGTGTCAGCGCAAGCACCGGAAGCCCCGACTTCAGAATCGCCGCTAGCGACTCCATGCGATACGGCACGCTGGCGACGACCAGATTCGGCGTCGCGGCAAGAATCTCATCCGTATTTGCAGTCCACGAATCATGCAGGATCGGAAGCCCGCGCTCCGCCAACTCCGGCAGCGCCTCAACGCAGTATTTCGTGACCGCACAAAGCCGGTCGAGGCGGCCAAGCGCCGAAAGCGTCAATGTGATCGATGGCTGGAGAGAGGCGATCCGCACGTCTACTCGACGGGCAGCTTTGCGTTGTAGCCATCGCGCGCGACGATCGAGTATTTCAGCGGCTTCCCTTTTTCATCCGCCATCTGCAACGGATGGCCTTCGTTGTCCACCAGCAGCACCTTAATCTTGCGATAACTGCCGTCGTCCTTGGTATTGGTGGGCCGATAGGTGACGAGGTACTGGTTGCGAATCGAGTTGTTGATCTGCGCGAAGTCATCCGGCAGCTCGCCCTGGAAGACCGGAGCGAAGTAGAGGCCGCCCGTCATCTGCGCGAAGGTCTTCAGCTGGTTCTGCGCCTGCAGATAGGTCATGTTTCCGCCGCTGCCCAACTGGTTCAGCAGTCCACCGGTAGCGATGCTGAAGATGGTGACATTCGGCGTGGCCTTGACCTTGGCGAGAATCTTATCCAGGGTGAGCTTCGAGAAGGTGTCTACGCCGCTGCCGACCAGGATGATGTACTTTCGCCCTGGGATGCGGCTGGTGCGGTCGAGCGTCTCGTACAGCGCGTCGAAGACATCCGTCTCGGAGAAGCCGGGGATGACGAGCGAACGCAGTGAATCGGCAATGACCTCTTTGTTGTTGGTGAAGTCGGAGAGAATGTGCGTGTGCAGGTCGTACGTCACCACCGCGACATAATCGTCCGGATGGAGGGAGCGGAAGAAGCTGACCGCGGCGTTCTGCATGTCATTGATGAGGTAGTACGAGTTCGCGGCGAACTCCAGAAGCATAACAGCCGTGATCGGCGTCTGCGTGATGCGGACCGTGTCGACCTTCTGCTCCACTCCGTCTTCGAGAACAAGAAAGTTACCGGGTTTGAGCCCCTGGACGAACTGGTGGTTCTTGTCGAGGATGACCGAGACATCGAGGTTGACGATGGGAACATCGACGCGGAGCGAGTAGGTCTCGCCGTTCGGGTTATGAACCTTGGGCTCGGCAGGCGCGACCGGAGGCGGAGGCACGTCCGGCTCTTTCTTCCTCGGAATGACGATCGGGCCATTGTCGACGTTCGGACCGCCGGAGTCAGGGGTATCGGTAGCCGGCGGGGTCGCCGCAGGAGCCTGAGCGTAGGCAGCCGGAAGGCTGAACGCCAACGCGGCGAAGAGAGAGAAGAGGACGAGCCGCCCATGGAATCCGCGGCGGGGTGAGCGGATTCGAGATGTTTTCATCGTCATCATGTTTTCGGGCGTTACTTCCAATTGGACGCGTGGTGAGCCAAATGCGTTTACGTCTGCACGAAAACCTGCCCGGAGCCGCGTCTTCTGGCGCTATTATATCGGCTAGTCACGAGCTGGAACCGCAGGTTTTGTCATTCGGTTGTCAGAGAGATCGGCTGTCAGCAGGCTCCGAACCCGCTCCGTGAGAATGAAAAACCGCTCCAGCCGCCCCATTCCCTCGGCTATCCAAAGCACAAATGGCTTAGTCTGATGGAATGAGGCAGCGGATGCAAATGCATAGCAGGAGCGGCGGGCGACGACTGGCCGCGATCGCCTGCTCGCTTATAGCGGGAATGATGCAGGCCCAGACCGCCCCCAGCCCGAAGCCAATCGCAATGCCCGCCGTAGCTCCGAATGGCGCGAAGATTCTTCCCCTGGCGGAGATTCATCGCGGGTTGCACGGGGTCGCCTACACGGTCTTCGAGGGCGTGACGCCCGAGCCGATGGAGGTAGAAATTCTCGGCGTCCTGAAGGACGCGATCGGGCCTGGGCAGGACATGATCCTGGCCCGCCTGAAGGGCGCGAAGCCGGAGTACACGGGCGTAGTGGCAGGCATGAGCGGCTCTCCGGTCTATGTGGACGGTCGGCTTGTGGGCGCGATCAGCTACCGGATCGGGCAGTTCTCGAAGGAACCGATTGCGGGGATTACACCTATCGAGCAGATGTTCGAAGTGCGGGATGGGCAGGCAAAGGGTGGACTGCGTGTGGCCTCCACGGCAAACCGGGATGCGAGTTCCTCCACGGCGCTTCGCGATGACAAATCGGTAGACGGGCGACAGTCGGTCGCCGGCGGCGGCGAGATCGAGCCCATCGCGACGCCGCTGGTCTTCGGTGGCTTCTCCCAGGCGACGGTGGATTTGTTTGGCGACCGCTTCCGTGCGCTGGGCATGACGCCGGTTGCGGGCCTCGGCGGGGCGGCGGCAGCGGGGACGAAACAACCCGAGCCGCTGGTGCCGGGTTCGGCGGTCAGCGCGATCCTTGTCCGCGGCGACCTCTCGATCTCGGGAACCTGCACGGTCACCTACGTCGATCCAACTCAGTTGCTGGCCTGCGGACATCCGATCACGCAATTCGGGCCAGTTTCAATGCCGATGACCAAAGCAGAGGTAGTGGCGACACTCCCAAGCCCGCTCAACGCCTTCAAGATCATCAATACGACGGAAACGGTGGGTTCATTTACCGAGGACAGAGCCTCGGCGGTCCTCGGGCGGTTTGGGGTCAGCGCGCGGATGATTCCGGTGTCCGTCGACGTAGTCCGGATGCCCCGCGAAGCTGCCGCCTCGCCGATGCGGCAGGTTTCGGAACAGGTGATGGGGCCGGAGAAGGGCATGCCCATCCCCGATGCGGGGAAACTGCCCGGCCTCAAGGGCGGAATGCGCTTCGAGGTGCTGGACAACCGCCAGCTGACGCCCTCGGCCATGCTGACTTCGGTGTATCAGACGCTCTCGGGCACCAACGACGCGGCGGACGAGATGAGCTACCGGATGAGCGGCGAGTTGACGCTGAAGGGACTCCCTGCCGTGCGTCTGCAGGGGATCATGTCGCCCACGGATTCAAACACCGGAGCGATCTCCGCGGCGCTCTACGTGAATGACCGGTTCAGCCGCCTCTATGGCAACGCACTGGATCAGCCGGAGGTCACCGGATTGCGCCTGAAGATGGAGGCGATCCCCGAGCGGCTGTCGGCTGTGCTCGAAGGCGCGCGGCTGGGACGAACCGAGGTCCACGCGGGCGAGACGCTGGAGGTCGAAGCCACCGTTCACCCCTACCAGGCGGAGGCGCAGGTGCTGCGCCTGAAGGTCAAGCTGCCGGACGCGTTGACGCCGGGGCCGATGCGCATCGTGGTGAGCGATGGCGCGACGCTCGACCGGCTGATTACTCCAACCAGCATGGCAGCGCATCCGGTTGCGCTGGCGGATGCGGTAGCGCAGATGAACCGCCTACATGCCAACGACCGCGTCTACGTGACTCTTCTGGACCACACCGCGCAGGCGGCACTGGACGCGCAGTCGCTGCCCGGGGTGCCGCTCTCCATGGCCAATGTGCTGGAGCCGCTGAAGGCCTCGCAGAAGGTGCAACTCACCGGCGAGAGCGCGGTGGAGGCAGGATCGGTTGCGACGGGATACGCCGTGACCGGCCTCCAGGTACTGACAGTTGACGTTCGTTAGGCGATGCCGATAGGGTGCTGTCTCGCTGATGTAGCATCGAACAGGACGCATGGAGCGGAGAGTGCTGCCATGCCGAGAGAGATGAAGATTCCCCATGAGTGAGACCCAGATCCAGGGATTGGCCGTGCATGCGGCCGGCGCGCAGTTGCTGCCATACCGGTACGCCCCCGGCGAGTTGAATGCGAAAGAAGTGGAAGTCAGGATCTCCCACTGCGGCGTCTGCTTCTCCGACATCCACCTGATTGACAACGACTGGGGATCCAGCAAATATCCGTTCATCCCGGGGCATGAGATTGTCGGAACGGTTTCGGCGGTTGGCTCCGAGGTCAAGGACCGCAAGATCGGCGAGCGCGTTGGCATCGGCTGGCAGGCCGATAGCTGCGGCGTCTGCGAGTGGTGCAGGCAGGGCGATGAGCACCTGTGCGCCAAGGCGCAGCCGACCTGCGTAGGACGCAATGGCGGATACGCCGACGCGATCCGGGTGAATGCCCGGTTCGTGATCTCAATCCCCGAAGGGCTGGACAGCGAGCGCGTCGCCCCGTTGCTGTGCGCGGGCGTTACGGTCTTCGCGCCGATGCAGAACCATGGAGTGACTCGCGGATCGCGCGTCGGAGTCGTCGGGATTGGCGGGCTCGGGCATTTGGGGCTGCAATTCGCCAAGGCGCTGGGAGCCGAGGTGACGGCGCTCTCCACCTCGAAGGACAAGGAGGCCGACGCGCGCAAACTGGGCGCGGACCACTTCGTCAACACCCGCGACACCGCCGACCTGAAGAAGATCGCCGGCTCCTTCGACCTGCTGCTCTCCACGGTCAACGCCGACCAGGACTGGCAGGCCTTCGTCAACAGCTTGCGCCCCAAGGGAACGCTGTGCGTGGTGGGAGTGCCGCCGTCCCCGATTGCGGTGCAGGCGTTCTCGCTGATCGGGCAGCAGAGATCCATCTCCGGCAGCCCCACGGGAAGCCCCCGCGACCTGCGCGCGATGCTCGACATAGCCGCGAAGCATGGCGTCAAGGCCATTACCGAACGCTTCCCCATGGCCAAAGCCAACGAAGCGATCGCGAAGGTGAAGAAGAATAAAGTGCGGTATCGGGCAGTCCTTGCAAACAGCTAAGGACAGTAAAGAGCAGGGTGAGGCAGGTTTGCTGTTCTACGCTGTTCCTAGCTGTTCTACGCTGCATTTAGACTTGTGTGCATGAAGATGCGGAACTCGTTGGCGATAAGCGCGGCGATCGGCGCGACGCTGTTGGGAACGGTATGCGGCCTCGCGCAGGGCACAAAGCTGTGGACGGTCTCGCGCTACGACGAGATGGAGCGCGGCAAGTCTGACGGCGTGGCGATTCGCAGCGATGGCCGGCTGGAATCGGGGCCATCGACCTCCCTGCTCTATCAGACCGGCGGGAACTACGTCTGGTCGGTGGCTGCGGACGCGGCCGGCAATGCATACGTGGGAATGAGCGGCACTGCTTCAGGCGGAGCCGTGGTCATGCGTGTCGCGCCCGATGGCAAGGCGACGAAGGTCTTCGAGGGCAAGGAACTTGGCGTACAGGCGTTGCGAATCGGAGGCGATGGGCGAATCTATGCGGCAACCTCGCCGGATGGGAAGGTCTATCGGCTGGGCGCGACGAGCGCGGATGCAGTAGTCGTCTTCGATGCAGCCCAGACGAACGAGAAACCGAAGTACCTGTGGGACATCGCGTTCGCCAGCGGAGTTGCGGGCAAGCCTGGCGATCTCTACGTGGCTGCCGGAGCCCCTGCGGTCGTGTATCGGATACCCGCCAACGGAGGCAAAGCGGAGGTCGCATTCAAGACGGTCGACCAGCACATCCGCCGCCTGCTGATGGCGCCGGATGGAACACTCTGGGCGGGCAGCGATGGCGGCGGCGTAATTTACAAACTGAATACTAAGGTTCCTGGCGCGAAGCCGTTTGCGGCGTATTCCGCGGCAAAGCGCGAGATTACGGCGCTGGCCATCGATACTGCAGGGAATGTCTATGCAGCAGGAGTGGGAACAAAACCGGCAGCGAACGCGACGCCCGGCAGTCTACCGGGACTGCCGCCCCTGCCCGTGACGGGCACGGCTGGCGTGACGATCACGTTCTCCCAGGCTGGATCGGCGAATGCAGCGACCGCCAATACGCTCATCCCGGAGGGCTCGGAGATCTACCGCATCGCCGCCGACGGAAGCCCTTCCAGGCTGATTGCGCTGAAGGAGGATGTGGTCTACGCGCTCACGTTCGATGCCGGGAGTCTGCTGGCAGCTACAGGCAACCGCGGACGTATCTATCGCGTGGACACGGGGGCCACGCGGCCGGACGATTCTCCGGGGCGCTTCAGTGATGTAGCGCATCTGGATGCAGCGCAGGGGATGGCCTTCACGTCCGTGCCTGGTGGCGTACTCGTCGCCACCAGCAACAACGGCAAGGTATTTCGCCTCGAAGATAAGCCGGCCGCCAATGCCACCTACACCAGCGAGGTCTTCGACGGGCAGGGATTCGCGCAGTGGGGGCGAATTGAGATTGGGCCGGAAGCTACAGAAGGCGGCTTCGATCTGTTCGAGCGCAGCGGCAACGTCGAGAGTCCGCTGATGGGATGGAGCGACTGGGCGCCGGTATCGAAGACCGGCGAGGTGACCGTCCCCGGCGGGCGGTACGCGCAGTGGAAGGCGCTGCTGCATCCCGGCGGATCGCTCGGCCCTGTAGCGCTCAATTACCTGCAGAAGAACATCGCTCCCATCGTCGACGATGTCGTGGTGCAACCGGGCGCGCGCATGCCGGCAAACGCACCTGCCGCCCCAGCCGCCACGGTGCCGGTCAGCTTTCCGGTCGCGGGTTCCGGCACTCCGGCGTTTGTGCCCGATCCGAACGCCCAGCCGCTGATGGCGCAGAAGGACAAGACCGCCGTAACCGCACGCTGGGCCGCGCACGACGACAACGGCGACGACCTGATCTACAGCGTGTGGTATCGCGGCTTGGGCGAGCGGAACTGGCGCCTGCTCAAAGAAAAAGTCGCCGACAAATACCTCAGCTTCGACTCTGCCCTGCTGCCGGATGGCCGGTACGAGGTCAAAGTCGTCGCCAGCGATGCGCCAGCCCACACCGATGCCGAAGCACTGACCGGCGAGCGGGCAAGCGGAGAGTTCGTGGTGGATACGACTCCCCCGGTACCGGGTACGCTGACGGCTGCAGTGGTCCCCGGCACACCGGTAAAGATCCACGCGACGTTTTCCGCGAAGGATGCGACCTCGCCGATCGCGCATGCGGAGTATTCGGTGGACGCGGGGCCGTGGCAGTACCTGGAGCCGGTGGGCCGGGTGTCCGATTCGATGGAGGAGCGGTACGACTTCACTGCCGCAATCCCCGTGCCGACTGCAACCACTCCAGTTACCGATGCGCGGGAGCATGTCCTAGCGGTGCGGGTGTATGACCGGTTCGAGAATATGGCCGCTGTCAAGGCCGTGGTGCGCTAGCCGATGCGCTTCGAACTCTTCATCGCGGCGCGGTATCTACGGGCCAAACGCCGCCAGGCCGTCGTCGGCGTCATCACCGCAATCTCCGTCATCGGAGTCGCCGCCGGGGTCGCTTCGCTCATCATCGCCCTCGCCATCACCAACGGCATGAAGCGCGATCTGCAGGAGCGACTCCTCGGCTCAACCGCGCATGTAGACCTGCTGCGCGTAGCGGGAGACGGAATCCGGAACTGGCAGCCTCTGCTGGAACGCCTGCGCACCCTGCCGCACGTCACGGCTGCGGCCCCGGGGCTATACGAGCAGGTTCTGATCTCGCGCGGCGCACGAAGCACCGGAGGACTGGTCGAGGGAATTATCCCAGCAGATCAAAAGACTGTGGGCGATGTCCTGCAAACGATGGTGTCCGGCAGTGTGGCTCCGTTGGAACCCACGACCGCCCCGGCAGGCTCCGCCGACTCCATGGCCCTCCCGCCCATCGTGATCGGCAAAGACCTCGCCGACCAGATCGGCGCACAGGTAGGCGACACCGTGATGGTGACCAGCCCCCAGGGAGAACTCTCTCCCCTCGGTCTTGTCCCCCGGTACCAGCGATACACATTAGCCGGAATCTTCAAGTCAGGCTTTTACCAATACGACTCAAGCTATGGATTCATTAGACTTGGAGACGCCCAGCGACTTTTCTCCGAGCCTGACCTGGTCTCCGTGATCTCTTTCAAAGTCGACGACATGTACAAAGCCCCGGCCATCGGCCGAGAGATCGCCGACGCCGCCGGCAAGGGCTTCGAAACCACCAATTGGATGGAGCAGAATCGCGAACTCTTCCGCGCCCTGGCGCTGGAGCGGATCGCGACCTTCATCGTGCTGGCGCTGATCGTATGCGTCGCCGCGCTCAACATCCTGATCGCCCTGACCATGATGGTGATGGAGAAGACCCGCGACATCGCCGTGATGATGAGCTTCGGCGTCCGCGTCGACCAGGTGCGCAAGATCTTCCTGATGCAGGGACTGCTGATCTCGGTCATTGGCACGGTGCTGGGATTGATCGTCGGCTACGCGTTGAGCTGGGTGGGTGGCCACTACCGCTTCATCCACCTGGACGCAGAGGTCTACTCGATCGACTACCTGCCCTTCGCGCCACGCGTGATCGATGCAGTGATCGTCGCGGCGGTCTCGCTTGGCGTCAGCCTGGTGGCAACGATCTATCCGAGCGGAAGCGCCGCGAAGGTGCTTCCGGCGGAAGCGCTACGGTATGAATAGCCTTTTCCAGGACTGACAAACGCTGTAGGATCGGGAGACGGAGGAGTTTATGGGAGCAATTGAAGATTCACGCAAGGTCCTGCAAGATTTTCTGGCCCCGGAACTTCGTGCCATTGCGGTGCGCTTGGATACTTTGGAAAAGCGGATGGACGGCGTGGACAAGCGATTCGACAAAGTCGATCAACAGGCAGAAAAGCGACATGAGGAAGTGATGGCAGGTTTTCGTGAGCTCAACGATAGCCTCTCGCTCCGCGAACGAGTTGCAAGACTGGAATCGAAACAAGCTGCCCATCAATAGCAGCAACCACTACCTTGCTATTACAAAAATAAACACTCCGAAGGTGCTTCGGGTAGAGGCTTCGCGTATGACTGGTAGCCTACGAATCATATGGATCGTCATCAGTCTGGCAGGGATAGTGATTTGTGGAGTTGCAAGCAACATTACTTCGCTAAGAATCGTTGAAGAGGTGAATGGCAGAGTGCCGGCAGAGAGCCGTTTCGTGGAAAGTTTCTGGTACTGGCAAAAGACCAAGCGGTTGTTATCGGAACATGCTCGTCTCTTTCCGGGGAGCAAATTGCAAGCACGGCGTCGAAATCTTATAGGCGCAGGTGTGGCTTGCATTGCATCTCTTGGGATTGCAGTTTTTGTTTAGTGATGTAGGAGATTAGTTATGGCAGCAAGACTGGACTACATGAAGTTGGTGCCCAAAGGCTTTTCAAAGATGGCCGCCCTGGGCCACTACATCAACACCGAGACAAACCTCGAGCCCATCCTGCTCGATCTCGTGCGCCTCTTAGCCTCACTCCTCAACGGCTGCGAGTACTGCATTCAGTTGCACACCGTAGACCTCAAGAAGCAGCACGAACCGGAGGAGCGTATCGCCGGCCTCTCCGGCTGGCGTGGCTCGAACGCGTACACTCAGCGCGAACGCGCAGCCTTCGCCTGGACCGAAGCCGTCACGAATATCCAGGACGGCCATGCCCCCGACGCCGTCTACGACGAGCTGCGCGCGCACTTCACCGAAGCGGAAACCGTCAACCTGACGCTCGCCATCACCACCATCAATACCTGGAACCGTATCGCCATCTCGCTCGGCGAGTATCCCGGCCATGCCGGCGCGGAGACCAGCTAAATGCTGCGCGCCGAGGGCCTCACGAAGATCTATCCGGCCGTCGCAAGCCGCACTTCAGGCGAAGAGCCCGAGCGAGACGAGGTCGTCCTCTTTCGCGAGCTCAGTTTCATCATCGCTGCGGGTGAGATGGTCGCCATCGTCGGCGAGAGTGGCTCGGGCAAGAGTTCCCTGCTGCATCTGCTGGCGGCGCTCGATACCCCGACCGCGGGCGATGTGTGGGTTGGCGAGACGAGGGTGGGCGGGCTGTCGCAACGCGCGGCAGCAGAGTTTCGCAATCGCGAGGTGGGCTACGTCTGGCAGTTCCACTATCTGCTACCGGAGTTCACAGCCCTCGAAAACGTAGCGATGCCTCTTCTGGCTCGTGGAGAGCGAAAAGCCGCAGCGCTTGAAAAGGCGCGGCGCTGGCTGGACGAGGTGGGACTCGCCGCACGGGCCGCGCATCGCTCGGGAGAGTTGAGCGGTGGGGAGCAGCAGCGCGTCAGTCTCGCCCGGGCGCTTGTGACTGGCCCGAAACTATTACTTGCGGACGAACCGACCGGCGACCTGGACGGAAAGACCGCCGAAGTGGTCTTCTCCCTCATCCAGCGCCTGCACGCCGAACACCATCTCACCAGCGTGCTTGTGACTCATAGCATGGAGTTTGCGGAACGGTGTGGGAGAGTTCTACGGCTCCGCGGTGGCAGGCTCGAAGAGCAAGCCGTCGGCTGAGCAGACTCCGAGACCTTTCGGTAATTTCTACCCATCCACCCCGTGCGCCCCCGGGGACTGCACCAAGTTAGGTGCCAGATTTACACAACGGCCGACCAAATAAGTGTTACGTTAGTCAAAACTTTCGAGTGATTGGGAAGACTTGACGCAGCGACTACACTGTTAATAGTGGAATGGGTGTTCTGCACTCCGGAGACGAAATTTCCGGGAACATCCTGAAGGGTCTCTGCGAGCGTTCTGGGCGCGGAGACGGTTGTCCAATGGTGCTGCATCGGGCCTTCGGGCGGTGTAGTGGCCGGCTTGAAGGGGGACCATGTTCGAACGCTATACGGAGAAGGCGCGCCGCGTAATCTTCTTTGCGCGGTACGAGGCCAGTCAGTTTGGGTCGCCCTACATCGAAACCGAGCACCTGCTGCTCGGCTTACTGCGCGAGGACAAGGCACTGACGAACCGCTTCCTGCGGTCGCACGCGTCGGTGGAATCGATACGCAAGCAGATTGAGCAGCGCACGGTCATCCGCGAGAAGGTATCGACCTCCGTCGATCTGCCTCTCTCCAATGAGTGCAAGCGGGTCCTCGCCTACGCGGCGGAAGAAGCCGAGCGGCTCAGCCACAAACATATCGGCACGGAACACCTGCTGCTCGGCCTGCTGCGCGAAGAAAAGTGCTTTGCCGCCGAGATCCTGTCCGAACGCGGACTGCGCCTGCCCGCGATTCGCGAGGAGCTACAGCGGACCACGCAGGAGAAGGCCCCGGCAGCGAGTGCCAGCGGAAAAGGACAGCGCGGTGAGCAGTCCATGCTGGCGGAGTTCTCGCGCGACCTCACGCAATCCGCCATGGATCAGCAACTCGACCCGCTGGTCGGGCGCGATACCGAAGTGGATCGCGTCATCCAGATCCTCTGCCGCCGGACGAAGAACAACCCCGTGCTGATCGGCGAGCCCGGCGTCGGCAAAACCGCGATCGTCGAGGGCCTCGCCCAGAAGATCGCGGATGGCGAAGTGCCATCGTTCCTCGCGGATAAACGCGTGCTGGCACTCGATCTTTCGCTGATCGTTGCCGGAACAAAGTATCGCGGGCAGTTTGAGGAACGCCTGAAGACCATTATGAAAGAGTTGATGGAGAACCAGAACTCCATCGTCTTCATCGATGAACTTCATACGCTCGTAGGCGCTGGATCGGCAGAAGGTTCTCTCGACGCCGCAAACATTCTGAAGCCCGCGCTCAGCCGTGGCGAGATTCAGTGCATCGGCGCCACCACCCCGGCGGAATATCGCAAGTCCATCGAGAAGGACCGCTCGCTCGAACGCCGCTTCCAGGCCGTCAAGGTGCCCCCGCCGAACGAAGAAGACGCGATCAAGATCATCATGGGGATCAAGGACAAGTATGAGAAGTTTCATGCCGTCTCTTACACCGATGACGCGATCACCTTCTCCGTCTCGCACTCCAGCCGCTATATCCCCGATCGCTTCCTGCCCGACAAGGCAATCGATCTGATCGACGAAGCCGGCGCGCGCGTAAAGCTGCGCCAGACCTCCCTGCCCGAAGAGCTGACCGAGGTGCAGAAGCGCATCAAGTTCATCGTGCACCGCATGGAGAACGCCATCGCGAACCACGAGTTCGAGAAGGCGCGCTTCTACTCCGACGAGGAGCGCAAGGAGCGCGAGAACCTTCGCACCCTGCGCGACAAGTATCACCTCGACGATTCGAGTGCGGGCATTGTCACGCGCGAGGACATCGAGGATGTCGTCAGCCGCTGGACTGGCGTGCCCATCACTTCGATCAAGGAAGAAGAGACGCAAAAACTGCTGCGTGTCGAAGAAGAGCTGCACAAGCGCGTCATCTCGCAGGAGAAGGCGATCTCTGCCCTCGCCCGCGCGATTCGCCGCTCCCGCGCAGGCCTCAAGAACCCGGCGCGCCCTATCGGCAGCTTCCTGTTCCTTGGACCCACCGGCGTCGGCAAGACGGAGATGGCGCGCACCCTGGCGCAGTTCCTCTTCGGCTCGGAGAAGGCGCTCATCCGCTTCGACATGTCGGAGTTCATGGAGAAGCACTCCGTCTCGAAGCTGATCGGTTCGCCCCCGGGATACGTCGGCTACGAGGAGGGCGGACAACTCACCGAGCGCGTCAAACGGTCGCCTTACTCCGTCGTCCTGCTCGATGAAATCGAGAAGGCTCACCCCGATGTCTACAACCTGCTCCTCCAGGTCTTCGAAGACGGACACCTGACGGACGGCCTCGGCAACGCGGTCGACTTCAAGAACACCATCATCGTGATGACCTCGAACATCGGCGCCAAGCACCTGCAGAAGCAGCAGGGCCTCGGTTTCCAGACGAGCGACGAGAACATGGTGCTCGACAAGATGGAAGAGCTCGTTAGGGGCGAGGTTAAGAAGACCTTCAACCCGGAGTTCCTCAACCGTCTCGACGAGATCATCATCTTCACGTCGCTCTCGAACGCGGACCTGATGCAGATTCTGGAGCTGCTCGTCCAGCAACTGAATGTGAACCTCGTTCACAAGGCCATCACCCTCAGCGTCACCGACGAAGCGAAGCAGTGGATCCTCGAGAAGACCTCGTCAGAGCGCTCCTACGGAGCGCGGCCTCTGCGTCGTGCGCTGCAGCGGTTCGTCGAAGACCCGCTCTCCGAGGCTCTGATCGCAGGCGGAATCGTACAACGGCCGGCGTTCCTTGAGGTTTACATGGAGAACAACCAGCTCTTCTACCGCTCGGTCTCGACCGACGGTTCAGAGGGCGAAGACAAGGTAGCCGGACTGGCGCTGACCGCAGTCTAAAAAGCAGTTGCAGGTTGTCAGTTACAGGTTTTGAGTTGAGGGGACTTCGCGATGCATCGCGAGTCCCCTTTCATTTTTGCATGTATCGTATTGGCGGGAGGAATTCGACATGATGGATCGACGTGACTTTGCGGGGATGCTGCCTGCGCTGCTGGGAGCTGCCGGGTTGTTGGCCGAGAGAGCCGAGGCGCAAACCCCCGCAACCCCGGCGGTTGGTGCTACGGCAGCGCCGCGTGCCATGAAGGAACTCAGCTCCGGAGTCTTCAAGCCCCAGCCGGGCAAAGGAATGGCAGGAGGCCATGAGTCGCACCAGTTCCTCGCCGGGATGCTCACAGCCGGCAATATTCGCCTGGAGATGCACGAGTCGGTGCAGGCGCCGGGCGCTCCGCATGAAGCAGTCGGGACGCACAAGCACAGCGAGATCTGGCTGGTGCAGCGCGGCACCGGAACGCTCTATCTCAACGGCACAGAGCACACCATGGAGGCAGGCGACATCGGCATCTGCTGCGCCGGCGACGAGCACTGGATCGCCAACAAGGGCGACAAGGAGCTCGCATACTTTGTGGTGACTGTAGGACCCCCGGAATAATCCAGAATAATCGCTGACCGCGCACTGACAGCCAAACGCCTCGGACGATTGTCCGAGGCGTTTGGCTGTCTCCACTGCCGAAACCAATGAGAGGGCAGGCAGCCTACATTAAAGACTGAACGCCCTTGACGGCTCCGCTGACGATGTCCGTGGCCTTATCCACTACATCCTCCACCTGTCCTTTGGTGCGCTTAATCGTCTTCTGTGCCTCTTTGCTCAGGTGCTCGGCCTGCTCCTTGAGATACGCAGCTGCATCCTCAAGATAATCGACGCCGTCGTCGATATTTTTCTTCAGTTGCCGCCGGGTTTTGACTCCGGGTTGAGGGGCGTAGAGGAGGGCGACGGCCGCTCCTGCCGTGACACCCAATCCAAAAGCGATCCAGATACCTTTTGCACTCATACTGTCTCCTCGAAGGCGAAATAAGCCTGCTCTCATTCAGATTCGCCGCAAGAGCGATTGGTTGCGTTTGATTTTACGGCTCCAGATCAATGCTCCAGAATCAATCCAGCCCAGCGAGTTCCCTCGCCCGGACAAAGACCTTCGCGAACATGGTGCGATCTAAACGCCCGGTGTTGGTGTTGCGCAGCGAAGGGTGGTAGCTGCCAAGCAGGTGAATCCCATTGGGGAGTGCGTACTCCGCGCCATGGCCAAAGCTGTACGCGGAGCGCCGCGCAATCACGCCAATCCCCAGCAGGTGCGCCAGAAAGCCATCCCAGGCGATCTTCCCGAGGCACACGACGACCCGAACCTTTGGCAGCGCCTTGATCTCCGCGGCCAGATGCACCGCGCAGTTGCGAATCTCCTGGGGCGCAGGCTTATCGCCTGGCGGGGCGCACCGGACGACCGAAGCGATCCACGCATGGCGCAGTTTTAGGCCATCGTCGCGGCTGACGGCGCGCGGCTTCGAGGCCAGGCCAAGTTCGTGCAGGACAGGGTACATGAAGTCGCCGGAGCCGTCGCCCGTAAAAGGACGGCCGGTGCGATTTGCCCCGTGAGCACCGGGAGCCAGGCCGAGGATCAGGATGCGCGCACGGGGATCGCCAAAGCCGGGCACCGGCTTCGACCAGTAAGTCTGATCGATGTAGGCACGGCGGCGGGTCTCGCCGATGCGGGTGCAGTATTCGCGCAGTCGCGGACAGAGCTCGCAGGCCACAATGGATTCACGCAACAATTCATGGACGCCGCCGCCGGCAACCGCAGCGGGAGGGTGCGACAGGATTCGCGGTAACCGCGACATCATGGGGGCGATGCGAGAGATCGATTTCACCTGATGAAATATGGGACAGACCAGAGCGGTCGCCACATAGATAGAATACATCCGAGGCATCAAAGAGGCAGGCGGGCAATTTGGAAGATCCACGCATCAGCAGAATGTACATGGGAACCATAAAGCGGTGGTTCATCTCGCCGCTTCAAAGAATGTGGCACAGGAACCTGATGCGATCAGGGATGGTCACCGGCCTCATCCTTGCACTCCTGGTGCTGGGCCTGGGAATCGCCTATCGCGAACGGGGGCGTGGGCATCTGCATAAGTTGGAGTCGAAGATCGTGACCGAGCACCAGGATGCGCCGGTGCCGCGGCCCGGCGGCCAGGAAGCGCTGATGCTGACACGGACTCGGCTGGCGGGTGGCTCGATCCCGGAGTTCCTCTCAGTGACGATGCTGCCCGGCCGCGGCATGAACGTGCTACAGATAACTGCATATCTTCCGGACAAGGGCGAGGTCAACCTGCTCGCCTCGCCAACGGTTGAAGAAGCTGAGCGCGCAATGACGGGGCAGGGCGAGGACGAGACCGGCGCAGCGAGTCTTGCGATGGGTGGCGCTTTCGAGGTCCCGTGGGGGGGCAGCATCTGGGGTAGCCCGTCGCAGGGACACCTCACCACAGGCTGGCGAGGCCATACGATGATTCTGCCTATGTCCGGCGCGGGCGCGGCCTCTTCTCAAGCAAAGGGTGGATTGCTGCTCGCGACGCCCACGAGTTCGGCAGACACCACGGCAATGCCCGACGGCGGGCAGGCGGAGGCCACCTTCCGCGCCGAAGACTTCGGCGCTCACTGGCCGTCAAAGACCGACGTCACGATGACTGTGCTGTTGAGCAGCCAATCGATTGAGCTGACCGTGACCGCACACAACGGAGGCGATGTACCGGAGCCCATCGGCATTGGATGGCATCCGCGATTCGCCATTCAGGGCGACCGCGACCAGTTGCGGCTGAGGATCCCCGGCGAGATGCGGACTGAGGTGCGCGATCCCCAGAGCGGCCTGCCCACTGGCGTCTTGCTGCCCGTAGCAGGGACCCCGTACGACTTCACCGCACGCGGAGGGGAGCCGTTGGGCAAGACGGCTCTCGCCGACACCTATGTGCAGCTGCACCGGGAGCTGCTGGATAACGGTCCAGTCGCAGAGCTCAACGATCCAGCGAATAATTATGGACTGCGGCTCACTGCCCTCAGTTCGACGATCAAGGCGATACGAGTCGATGCTCCGGCCAACGGAGGTTTCGTAGCGATTGCCCCACAGTTCAACTATGAAGATCCATTGGGCCGGGAGTGGAGCAAGGACGTAGACACCGGCATGGTGGTGCTGCAACCGGGACAATCCACCCAATGGAAGGTCCGGCTGGAACTGGTGCCCCTGACTGGCGCTCAGCCCCCGGTCTAACGGCCGCGCCGGAAAACACGCATCACGCGCACGTTTGACCCTGCACAACCAAGCCCCGTAGAGTGGAGGAGAGGCGCCGGCCGCGCTCGACGCCCACCGATGGAGCGGCGCGGCCCATTTTACGGTCGTCTCTGGAAGGCATTGATTTGAACTCGACTGAGATGACAGAAACAAACGAGACAGTTACGGATGAGACGGCGGTAGAGCAGGCGGAAGCAGGAACTGCCGAGGCCCACGGCCACAGTCACGAAGACCACGACCATGCGCATCAGCATGGTCCATCGCTCAACCCGGACCTGACACGCGAGATCGAAGTGGAAGCCCCAGCGGAGGAAGTCTCGAAGGCCTTCCGCACGGTGATCAAGCGGTACCAGAAGCTCGCGCGTATCCCGGGCTTCCGCGCGGGCAAAGTGCCCGAGTCGCTGATCCGCTCCAAGTTCGCCAAAGAAGTGCGCCAGGAGGTCATGGAGGCTCTCGTCTCCGAGCGCTTCCGCAAGGCGATCGAAGAGCAGAAGCTGAGCCCTGTCTCCGAGCCGCAACTGATGGACCTCATGCTGGTCGATGGCCAGCCCTTGCGCTTCAAGGCGGCGTTCGAGGTGCTTCCGGAGTTCGATGTTTCGGGCTATGACACCGTGAAAGTGGAAAAGCCCGCGGTGGCGCTGACGGACGAAGAGTTCGAGGGCGAACTGACCCACATGATGGAGAGCTACGCCACGGTTGAGCCGGTCGAAGAAGATCGCCCGCTGGCCGAAGGCGACTGGGCAGAGATTCAGTTCCGCGGCGATATCAAGCCGCTGGCCCAGACGGTGACGGAAGAAGGCGTAACCAATACCACTCCGACCGAGCCAATCACCGGCGAGGACGTGCTCATTGAGATCGGTGGCAAGAATACGCTGGCTGCATTCAACGACGCACTGCGCGGCGCGAAGATCGGGCAGGAACTGAAGTTCGAAGTGGACTATCCCGCCGACTTCGGCGAACAAAGGCTTGCGGGCCAGACGGTCGATTACGACCTGACCGTAAAGGCCATCAAGCGCAAAACCTATCCCGAGCGCGACGAAGAGCTCGCCAAGCAGCTTGGCAACTACCCAAGCTGGGAGGAGTTTGAGACGCAGATGCGCGCCCGCACAGAGTCGCGCAAGCGTGAGGCAGTCGAAACCGGTGCGCGCAACAAGATGCTGGACGAGATTATCGCGAAGTATCACTTCCCTGTTCCAGAGTCGTTCGTGCAGCAGCAGATCGACGCCCGGCTGGAGCGCGGGTTGCGCGCTCTCGCACAACAGGGGATGACCTCCGACGACATGCGCAAGCTCGACTTCAACCGCCTGCGCGCGGCACAGCGAGACGAGGCGGAACGCGAAGTCCGCGCATCGCTGGTCCTCGACCGCATCGCTGATGCCGAGAACGTAACCGTCGGCGACACGGAACTGGACAACGAGCTCCTGATGCTCTCCATCCAGTCGCGCGAGCCGCTGGAAGGCCTGCGCGAGCGGCTGACCAAAGATGGCGGCATCAATCGCATCCGCGAACAGATGCGCCGGGAGAAGACAGGTGCCGCGCTCTACGAGAAGCTCGCGTCGTAAGATTCGGGAGACAACTTCACACCCAACCGAAACTCACAACAGCAAACGCAACCCGAAGGAAGAGAGAGTGACATGGGATTAGTACCGATGGTGATCGAGCAGACGAGCCGGGGCGAACGCGCCTACGACATCTATAGCCGTCTGCTGCGGGACAACATCATTTTTCTGGGCACGCCGATCGATGACAACATCGCGAACGTCATCATCGCGCAGTTGCTCTTCCTCAGCGGCGAGGACCCGGAGAAGGACATCCAGCTCTACATCAACTCGCCCGGCGGGTCGATCACCGCTGGCCTCGCGATCTACGACACCATGCAGTACATCAAGAACGACGTCGTCACCTTCTGCATCGGTCAGGCTGCGTCGATGGGCGCATTTCTTCTGATGGCAGGCAAGAAGGGCAAGCGGTTCGCGCTGCCCAACGCGCGCGTCCTGATCCATCAGCCGTCGATGGGCGGCCTCAGCGGTCAGGCGACCGACATCGACATCCACGCTAGAGAGATTCTGCGCATCCGCGAGATCACCAACAAGCTGATGAGTCTCTCCACCGGCCAATCGCTCGAACGAATCGAGCGCGACGTCGAACGCGACTTCATCATGACAGCGGCACAGTCGAAGGAGTACGGAATCATCGACGACATCATCGACCGGCCCCGCACGTAAATCCATCCGCGGCAGGATCGCTAGGATCGGACGTCGCCTCAGAATCCTGAGACTCGTCTTTCTCAGCACTCCCGCGTCTTATCCGGACCAAGATTCACGCGGAGCAGCGACACCAGTTCCGCCCGTTGATCGACGGTAAGCGAGGAAATCGGAAGGATGCGAAACTTCTTCTTCGCCTCAAACAGAATGAGGCAGAACTGGCCAACCAGCGCCCGCTGATAAGACTGCCACAGAAGCCTCAGCGTCTTTCCATCCCCGAAATCAAAGAGCACGCCTTCGTCATCGATCTGAACCGTACCGGATTCCTCATTGAGCTTCCGCAATTTCCTGCGAAGTGCCGCCCGGCGGCGCGCCGCGACCAGCGTCAGAAACCCAAACCCCACGACCGCGCTCGCCATGGTGCCCAGCGCGAGAGCCGCTGTCGCGTACTCCTTCGAACGAAAGATCATCACGCATAGCCCGCAGAGCGCGAACCCCAAAGAGGTATACCCATACTTCTCCACCAAAATCCGTCGCGGCCTGTAGCTCCATCCCTGGGTTAACTTGACGGATTCCTCCAGGTCAGGCGCGGTAAGACGGGTTGGGAAGCGCAGCGGCACTGTCGCGTTAGGCATTTACTGTAGCGTCTGAATCTGCGAGAGGAGCAAAGAGCGCAATTCGCCCGACTGCATCGCCCCCAGCGCGCTCTTGGGGACGGTGCGGAAGGTCTTCGCGTCGCTAACGGTGAAGACGAGCTTGCCTTCGCGCCACCGCTTCATGGCCGACCACGGTACGAAAGTTCGCGACCCATTGGGCGCCTCGGTGGTCAGCCCCTGCCCATCGATCGTCAGGCTGCTGCACGATTCGTTGAGCTTCTTCGCAGTCTTCTCAATGGTCCGATACAGACGGAGCAGATAGAGCGCAAAGAAGAAAAGGACCCCTCCGCACAGCACAGCCATAGCCTTCCATTCGACAGGGCCTCGTCCCATCAGTTTGCTGACTAGCAATACGACGAGGATCAGCAGGTAGACGATAGCGCGGGGACTCCTCAACGCCGCCTTAAACCAGAAAGCAGGCGTGAGATTCATGCGGAAGGCTTCGCGCATCTCCGCGGAACTAATCTTGCAGGCGACAATCATGAATATACGGCTCCTGGAAATATCGGGACTATACCATGCAGTCCGGTTGCGGCGGTGACAACCCTTCTTCTGAAAATAGGTCGGCCAGGTGCTTCTTTGATATGACCGGAAAGGGGTACCCGGGTGACTTCCGTGTAGTAGCCGAAGGCCGGTTCGGGTGTAGACTTTTATGAGGTTCAGTGAACGAGGGTCGGCCTCCCAGGAGTTGTCGCAACCATGAAAACATCCCGCGGTTCGGACGAATCGCTTCGCTGTTCGTTTTGCCATAAGTCCCAGGATGCCGTGGCAAAACTCATCTCCTCGCCATCTGACTATCCCAGGGCCTACATCTGCGACGAGTGCGTCGGCGTCTGCAACTCGATCCTTGAAGACGACCGCAGCGAAGTTCTGCCAGGCGCCGCTCCGGCCCAGCTTCCCAAACCGCAAGAGGTCAAGGCGTTCCTCGATGAGTACGTCATCGGGCAAGACCAGACCAAGAAGAAACTCGCCGTAGCCGTCTATAACCACTACAAGCGCATCCAGATGAACAAGACCCGCGGCAACGATGTGGAACTGGCAAAGTCCAACATCCTGCTCGTAGGCCCCACCGGCTCCGGCAAGACCCTCCTCGCCCAGACCCTCGCGAAGATGCTCGACGTTCCCTTCGCAATCGTGGACGCGACCACTCTGACCGAAGCCGGCTACGTCGGCGAGGATGTCGAGAACATCATCCTCAAGCTCCTGCAGGCCGCCGAAGGCGACGTAGCGCGAGCGCAGAGCGGCATCATCTACATCGACGAGATCGACAAGATCGGCCGCAAGGACGAGAACCCTTCTATCACTCGCGATGTCTCCGGCGAAGGCGTGCAGCAGGCCCTGCTGAAGATCCTCGAAGGCACAGTAGCAAACGTGCCACCGCAGGGCGGACGCAAGCACCCGCACCAGGAGTTCACGGCAGTCGATACGACGAATATCCTCTTCATCTGCGGCGGCGCATTTGTAGGCCTAGAAAAAGTCATCGGCCGTCGCGTCGGCAAGAAGTCGTTGGGCTTCCGCGCCATCGCCGAAACGGACCTGAAGGATGGCGAGGTCACGCCAATCCGCGCGCAGAGAGATTCCGAACTGCTCCGCCAGGCCGAGCCACAGGACCTGCTGAAGTACGGCCTCATCCCGGAGTTCGTCGGACGCCTTCCCGTTCTTGGAATCCTCGATGAACTCGACGAAGCCGCGCTGATCGAAATCCTCACCAAGCCCCGCAATGCGATCCTGAAGCAATACGCCAAGCTGTTCGACTACGAGGGCGTGAAGGTTACGTTCTCCGACGATGCAGCGAAAGAAATCGCGCGCGAGGCGCTGCAGCGCAAGGTAGGCGCGCGCGGGCTCCGCATGATCCTCGAAGAGTTGATGCTCGATCTCATGTACTACGTTCCCGGAAACAAGAAGATCACCGACCTGACGATTACCGCGGAGATGGTTAAGAAGCACTCGCTGACGCTTCCGGTCCTGTTGGAAAAGGCTGGATAGCGGATTCGTTATTACTGAAGTAACGAAAGTTCTTAATCAAACCGGCAATGTTATGTCATGAAAACGGGTATTCGCGCAAAACGCGGATGCCCGTTTCTTATTCTTGCTCCATCCTGCAAAAGTCCACGATGTACTCGACGCCGAAAGCATTACAATCACTGCAGTGTCGACCGCGGGTTGCATCCGTGACTCGCGATCGCACATCGAATGGGGAGAACGATGACAAGCCCGACCAAACCAGTCTTGACCGGCGATGTGCGGAAGCTGCCGATGATGCCAATCCGCGACATGGTGATCTTCCCGCACATGATGACGCCGTTCGTGGTAGGCCGCGAATCGAGTGTGCGCGCGTTGGAAGAGGCGCTCACCGGGGACCGCAAAATCTTTCTTGCGACGCAGCACGATGCCTCGATCGATGAGCCCAGCGCCGACGATATCTACGAGACAGGCACCATCGGCAACATCGTGCAGAGCGTGCGGATGCCCGACGGAAACATCAAGGTGCTGGTCGAGGGCGTGGAGCGGGCACGGTCGATCGAAGTCAACGATGAGGACGGCTTCTTCGTCGCTACCGTGCGCACCGGCAAAACACAACTCGACATGACGCCGCAGGTTGAGCAGTTGATGCAGCGCGTTCATAGCCTCTTCGAGCAGTACGTGAAGCTACAGCAGTCGCTGAACCACGAGACCATGGCGGCCAGTGTCCGGCTGGACGAGCCGGCCAAGCTTGCCGACACGATTGCCGCAAACCTGCAGCTGGGCATCGACGAGAAGCAGCAGTTGCTCGACGTCTTCGACCCCGAGACGCGTCTCTCGCGCGTGGCCGACGTGCTCGACGTCGCCATCGAGAAGCTGAACATGGACCGCACCATCCAGTCGCGTGTAAAACGCCAGATGGAGAAGGCGCAGAAAGAGTACTACCTCAACGAAAAGATCAAGGCGATCCAGAAGGAACTTGGGCGCGGCGAAAAGTCGGAGTTCGACGAACTGAAGAAGAAGATCGAATCGGCTGGCATGCCAAAGGATGTGCTGGAAAAGTCGCTCCAGGAGCTGAAAAAACTGGAGGCGATGCCGCCCATGTCGGCGGAATCGACGGTCTCGCGCAACTACCTCGACTGGCTGCTCGCCGTGCCATGGAAGAAGCGCTCGAAGGAGATCCGCTCCATCGAACACGCGGAGACAATCCTCAACACCGATCACTACGGCCTGGAAAAGATCAAGGAACGCATCCTCGAATTCCTCGCGGTTCGTCAGTTGGTGAAGAACCCGAAGGGCTCGATCCTGTGCTTCGTCGGCCCTCCAGGCGTCGGCAAAACTTCGCTTGGCCAGTCGATTGCCAAGGCCACCGGCCGCAAATTCGTCCGCATGTCGCTCGGCGGCGTGCGCGATGAGGCGGAGATCCGCGGCCACCGCAGGACCTATATCGGCGCTCTGCCGGGCCAGGTCATCCAGTCGATGAAGAAGGCAGGTACGAAAAACCCGGTCTTCATGCTGGATGAGATCGACAAGATGGCCTCGGACTTCCGCGGCGATCCAGCCAGCGCCCTGCTCGAAGTTCTCGACCCGGAACAGAACACCTCGTTTCAGGACCACTACCTCGACGTGGAATACGATCTATCGAACGTTCTCTTCGTGGCCACCGCAAATGTGCTGCACACCATCCCCAGTGCCTTGCAGGACCGCATGGAGATCCTCCGCCTGCACGGATACACCGAGATTGAAAAGCTCGAGATCGCCCGTCAGTACCTCGTCAAGAAGCAGCGCGAAGGCACCGGCCTCACCGAAGCGCAGATCGTCTTCGAAGACAGCGCACTCAAGGCGATCATCCGCGGCTATACCCGCGAGGCTGGGGTTCGCAACCTCGAACGCGAGATCGGCAACGTCTGCCGCAAGGTCGCGCGCAAAGTCGTGCAGATCGGCCCTGAGCATCGTGAGGTGCTGACTGCAGCGAACCTCGAAAGTGTGCTGGGCGTGCCGAAGTTCCGCGATTCACAGGTGCATGAGAAGAGCGAGATCGGCCTGGTCACCGGGCTCGCGTGGACGGAAGTTGGCGGAACGATTCTGCAGACCGAGGTCCAGGTCCTCGATGGCAAAGGCAAGCTGACCACGACTGGGCAACTCGGCGAGGTAATGCAGGAGTCGGCGCAGGCGGCGATGAGCTATATCCGCTCCCGCGCACAGCATCTCGGCCTCGGTAGGGAATTCTATCGCCACGTCGATATCCACGTCCACGTCCCGGAAGGTGCGATTCCCAAGGATGGTCCGTCTGCCGGCATCACTTTGGCGACCGGCCTCGCAAGTGCGCTGACTAAAATCAAGGTCCGGCGCGATATTGCAATGACGGGCGAGATTACCCTGCGCGGCAAGGTGCTCCCGATCGGCGGCCTCAAGGAGAAGCTGCTGGCGGCGCATCGTGCCGGCATCTTCGAGGTCATCGTGCCCGAGGACAACCGCAAGGACATGGCCGATATGCCGGAGTTGCTGAAGACCGAGATGAAGCTGCACTTCGTTGAGCAGATGGACGAGGTGCTACAGATTGCACTGGAAGAACAGTTGCCTGAACTCGCCGAGGAGACACCGGTGGCGCTCACCGCCGTAATTCCCCCAGTCCTGCCTTCACAACCGATCGCTCATCAATAGATAACTCAAGACGTGCAGCAAGCCGAGACTTCGGAGTCTCGGCTTTTTGCTGCGCGCAACAAGAGAACCTTCAGACAGCTCTTCGGCTGCCGGTTACGAAGTGCAAGATGATCGAGATCACCGCAAAAAGCAGAAGCAAATGAATGAGCAGACCGGCGCTCTTGAACATCACGAAACCGCCGAGCCACAAGACAACCAGAACAACTGCGAGAATGAGAAACATTGGAGTATCCAGCTTTCCTGCTTCCAGAGATGTCGCGCAATCAGCGCGAAGATTACTTCTACTGAGAGAGGCGGTCGCCGCAGTACGTTGCTTGGAAAGGAAATAATTACGCGGGATAACGCGCCACTGGGGGATCGCATCTACGCACTAGGTTCTGGTTTCATGCGCCTCTGCGCAAGGAGAAAACATGCTCATCCTGCTTATTATTCTGGTGATATTGATGTTTGGCTCTTTCCCTGCATGGCCGCATAGCCGGGGTTGGGGCTACTATCCAAGCGGCGGGCTGGGATTGATCCTCGTTATCGTTCTGATTGTGATGTTGCTGAATCACGGCTTCTGAAGCGGCTTTTTGAACTAGTGGATCGCCGGACACAAGAGAAAAGGAGCACCATTTTCACGGCGCTCCTTTTCTCTTGCGTAAATCACTTCCCTGCTAAATTAGCTGCGTCCGCCCGCAATGGAAGGAATTAACATCACCTCGTCGCCATCCTGAAATGCATAGCTGTCGCCGCCCAGGAAACGAATATCTTCATCGTTGATGTAGATGTTGATGAACTTCCGCAGCTTGCCATTCTCATCTTTAATCTGCGCCGAAAGCGCCGGAAAGGTCGTATCGAACTCAGCCAGCAACGCAGGCAGATTCGGCGCATTCGAATCCAGTTGCTTGATGCCATCGGTATGGCGCGTAAAGGCGGTGGGTAGCACAACTTTAATCGACACTAGCGTTCTCCTGCTGCAATCAGTTCCGGTTCGTGGGCTCCGTCGAGCGAGCGAAGGAATGCGTCAAAGTCCGCAAGCCGCGGGCGAATCGCGCGGCCATCGATGTGGTCGAAGCGTCCTGCAAGCGCATCGGTGGTCTTCAGGCCATTGCCCGTAATGCAGACCACCGTAGTCTCGTCCGGCGAGATGCGGCCATGCGCATACAGCCGCGCCGTCACCGCAGTCGTAACGCCACCTGCAGTCTCGGTAAAGATGCCCTCCGTCTCGGCAAGTTCCTGGATACCCGAGACAATCTCGACATCCGAAACATCCTCAGCCCACCCGCCGTCTTCGCGAATCATCTTTGCCGCGGCCGGCCCATCGGCCGGGTTGCCGATCGCAAGCGAGCGCGCAATCGTATTCGGCTTCTGCGGAACGATGTCTTCGGTCCCATCCTTCACCGCAACCGAAATGGGTGAGCACCCAGTAGCCTGCGCGCCAAAAAACTTTACATGCTTGTCCTCAACAAGCCCCAGATAGACCAGCTCACGAAACGCCTTGCGGATCTTGCGAATCAGCGAGCCGCCAGCCATCGGCACAACGACGTTATCCGGCAGTCGCCAGCCAAGCTGCTCGGCAATCTCGTAGCCCACCGTCTTCGATCCCTCGGCATAGTAGGGCCGCAGGTTGACGTTGACGAAACCCCAGCTATACTCATCCGCAATCAACGTGCAAAGACGGTTGACGTGATCGTAGTTTCCATCGATGCGAACCAGCCGCGCACCATAGACCAGCGTGTTGAGAATCTTTGCAGGCTCAAGGTCCGCAGGCACAAGAATGCATGCCTTGAGCCCCAACCGCGCAGCCTGCGCCGCAACAGCATTCGCCAGGTTCCCCGTCGAAGAGCAGCCGACCGTCGTGAAGCCGAACTTGCGCGCATTCGCCAGCGCAACGGAAACGACGCGATCCTTGAAGCTCAAGGTCGGAAAGCACACAGCATCATTCTTGACGTAGAGATGGTTCGCGCCAATGCGCTTGCCAAGATTCGTAGCGCGAACCAGCGGCGTAAAACCTACCGGCAGGTCAGGCTGAAAGCCCTCCGGGATCGGCAGCAGCCTCGCATAGCGCCAGATGTTGGCCGGACCCGCTGCAATGGATTCGCGGGTAAACTCGCCGCGCGCAGAATCAAGATCGTAAACCACCTCGAGCGGCGCAATGCAGTCCGGGCAGGCGGAAAGCGGCCGATTGCCATAACGCTTGCCGCACTCGTGACACTTGAGTTCGTACGCGGAACAGGAATAGTTCATCTAGCTGCCGATCTCTCTCCGAGAGGAGAAGGAGCGATCAATACGACTGACTCTGCTGGGGGTGCCGCGAACGGCCAAAGGAAGGAGAAATACGGGTGCAGGCCAAAACTGAAGCACTGCGTGCTCCGAATCTCATGTTCCCTGCGGCTTCGCAACCAGCCAGGAGAGAGTTGACACCGGTACTGTGTTCTGTCCGGTTGTCGTGGCGTCGTAGGGCTCGTCCCTCAACCACTCTGCATGAAATTCAAATCTGCCGTAGCAGACTGGAATAACTACTTGTAACACAGCGTTTCCCGCGTTACAAGTTCATCAATAGAGTAGATGCGCAGGGTGAACCATCGGATGGACTTATTTCAAGTTTGAATGGAAGATTCCGGGTCCAAACGGTTATTTCTTGACTGTGGAAAATGTCTATGGGACCCTTGACACAAGTGAGGTTCCGGCGATGAACGTACCGCCAATTGGAAAAGCTCTGCTGGCTGGCATGGCTGCTGCTGTTCTGTCTTTGCCCGCTACCGCCCAGACTCAGGGGCAGATGTCGGGGCAGGTGCTGCCGCCTCCGCCCAATCCAGCCACTGCCCATGCGCCCGACGGCGGCGTGCGCGAGACTCTGCAAAGCATCAACGTCCCCTCCCTGGCCAACGCCCCCTTCTCCGCAAACGTAGAAACCGAATGGACGAAGATTCTGCCTGACGGCACGACCGCCACTCAGAAGAACCACCGCACCATCGCGCGCGACAGCTCCGGCCGCATCTTTCAGGAGCGCCGTTATTTCAGCCCAACCGGAGACAAGCAGCCCACTCCTCTCTCGCAGCTCGAGTACATGGACCCCAACCGGCACGAGTACTACCGCTGCGTTCCCCAGCAGAAGACCTGCTACCTCACCCAGTGGCAGGCCCGCGCGCTGAGCGCAATGCCCGCCGGCGCCACCGGCCTGCAGGTCTGCGGCTGCGCCACGGCACACAGGCCCGGCATGACGGTGAAGGAAGAGGCACTCGGACAGAAGAACCTCGAAGACGTGGATGTGACCGGCTCTCGCGAGATCACCACCATCGCCGCAGGCCAGATCGGCAACGAGAAGGCGGAGCCCATCGTCAAGGAGTTCTGGTACTCCCCGCGCCTCGGCATCAACCTCATCACCAAACGCTTCGACCCGCGATCCGGCATGCAGAACTTCGCCGTCGACCACGTCTCGCTGAACGAACCCGACCCCAAGCTCTTCGAGCCGCCCATCGACTACCAGGTCGTGCGCACCGTAGTCGAGAGGCCGGCAATCGCGCAGGCCAAACCGTAGCCGCAGGATCAGTTCTTCTTAAGGATCAGTTCTTCTTCAGCACGCCCTCAACCCCAGCCACAAATGCAGCCGGGTCGAACTCCGTGCGCACAATATCGTTGGGGCATTCACTCTGGATCGCCACCCTCCAGTTGCACACAAACGCAATCAGCTGCCCCTGGTGAATCGTCCGCAGGGCGGAGCATAACTTCTCAGCCTCCTCGACCCCGTACTGCCCCTCCACATCGATGAGCACAAGATCGTACGGACGCGTCGGGAATACAGAAAGCGCCTCCGCCACGCCCAGCGTCGAATCGACGTGGTAGCCGGAGAGACGAAGCAGCTGATCGCGAAGCGGGCGAAGCATGTCGCGCTTGCAGATATGAAGAACAGCTTGCTGGGGGGATGAGTCGTTCTGAGTTGGTTCAGTCACAATAGGGCCTGGGATCCGATATTTGGAATTCATTCTACGTCTGGTGGTCCAAATCTCAATGTCGGGCAGAAGACAAAAGCCTAAGCCAGAACCTCAGCCTCATCCTTATTCGAAGTCACAGCATCCGGCAGCGTAGGCATCGGAACCAGCATATCTTCCTTCCGCATCACCAGCGTGGTCGCATTCAGGCTGGCCAGCTCGAAGCCATGGCCATGCGTAATCGCATCCGTGGGGCAAGCCTCGACGCAGTAACCGCAAAAAATGCAGCGGTTGTAGTCGATGTTGTACACCTTCGCATAGCGCTCCGCCGAAGAGATGCGCGTAGCCTCGGTATTCTCCGCCGCCTCGATGTAGATGCAGTTCGAAGGACACGCCGCGGCACACAGATAGCAGGCTACGCACTTCTCCAGCCCATTCTCGTCGCGCTGCAGCTGATGCTTGCCGCGAAAGCGCTCCTGAAACTGCGCCCCACGCATCGGCCCCTTGCCGTCGGGATAGTTTTCAACCTCGGTCGGCTGAAACATCTGCCCAAACGTAATGGACATTCCCTTGGCGATGGCGGCGGCATTCTTGACGATGGACATACCTTGAGTATACGACGCAGCCGCGATACGTTGAAAGACAAGAAGCCACGGCGCTGGGTCCGCAACCTCGAAGCCGTAACGGTCATCTCCGCGGAATAAACAGGCATCCAACCCCCTGCGTGTAGATCTGCAAGCGACTGATTGCACGCCGAGCCGTATGGATAGAAGGCCTTGCCGTGCAGTAAACCACGCGCGACACATCTGTGATAGAAAGTACCCGGCGCCTGCCGCCATGGGGACCGCCGCGCCGCACTTTCGCGCGGTACCATAGAGACAGCGCCGGACCGCATCCGGACAGAAACAGGAGCAGCCTTGAACACGTTCCCCAGCCTCACCCTCACCGAGCCCGCCGTCTTCGACTCGGCCACCTTCGCCGCCAGCACGCTCTCCTCCTCCGCCGCGCTCGCCTCCGTCTTCGACCACAGCCTGGTCAAGCCCGACGCCACCCGCAGCCAGATCATCCGCCTCTGCCACGAGGCCGCCGAACATCGCTTCGCCAATGCCACCGTCAACCCCACCTGGGTGGCCTGTGCCGCCGAGACACTCGCCGGCACCGGCATCCCGGTCGGCGTCGTCATCGGCTTTCCCCTCGGCGCAAACCTCTCTGCCTCAAAGTGCGACGAGACCAAACGCATTCTCAAACTCGGCGCCAGCGAAATCGACATGGTCCTTAACCTCGGCCTGCTCAAGTCCGGCAAGAAGGAAGACTACGACGCCGTCAAGCAGGACATCCGCGGCGTCGTCGAGCTCGCTCACGGCTCCGGCGCGATCGTCAAAGTCATTCTCGAGACCTGCCAGCTCTCCTTCGAAGAAAAACACCGCGCCTCAGAGCTAGCCCTCGCCGCCGGCGCCGACTTCCTCCAGACCTCCACCGGCTTCTCCTCCGGTGGAGCCACCCACGACGACCTCACGCTGATGCGCTCCGTCGCCGGCTCGCGTGCCGGGGTCAAAGCCTCGGGAGGCATCCGCTCCCTCACCGACACCACCGCAATGCTGCACGCGGGCGCGACACGCATCGGCGCCTCCGCCAGCGTAAAAATCCTCGCCGAACTCGCCGGCCAAACAGCCCCCAGTTTTTAAATCGGCCCTGTCGGTGTAAATCGGTGTTAAGCCTTTGCTTTTAGTCACAACACCCGCAAAACCACCAGCGTCTCATCGTCGAAGTGCGCCGTCCCCGCCTGAAACTCCGCCACCGCCGCCAGGATCGCATCCACCGTAGCCTGCGCCGAAGTACATGCCGACGGATGGTCCCGCAGCACATTCTCCAGCCGATCCGTCCCGAACATCTCGCCCTTCTTGTTCAGAGCATCCACGATGCCGTCGGAAAAGAAGACCACCACATCGCCCGGCTTCGTCGGAATCGTAAACTCCTCGTACTCGGCCTTCGGGAACATCCCCAGCGGAAACCCCTCCGCCCGAATCGTGTTCACCGTCACCCCGCTGACCGCCAGCGTCCCACCCGCGGACTTCTTCGCCGCGGCGCTCCTCTTCTCCGCGACCACTCCATCTGTAACCACATTCCTCACATAAAGCGGTTGCACGGAACCCGCATTCGCAATCTGCAACGTCCGCGAATCGTCATTCCACACCGCCATCAGCATCGTGACGTACTGCCCGTCCAGCTTGCGCTCCTGCAATTGCGTGTTCAACTCCGCCAGCAGGTCCGCCGGAGCCAGGTGCCGCGCCGTCAGCGACCGCAGAATCCCCGACACCAGCGCCGCATACAGCGCCGCCGGAGCCGCCTTACCCGATACGTCCCCCAGCACAATCGCGATCCGCTTCGGCTGCGACGTCTTGTACAGCGCATTGCCCGCCGAGCCATAGTCGATGAAGTCGTACATATCGCCGCCAATCGATCGCGCCGGCAAAAAAGCCGCCGCAATCTCGGCCTTCCGCGGCTGCGGCGGCGAGCTCGGCAGAAGCCGCAACTGCACCTCGCGAGCCATCTCCAGGTCGCGCTCCAGCCTCTGCTCCTCTTCGTGGATCCGCTGGTACAGCCGCGCATTCGCAATCGAGATCGCCACCTGTGCCGCCAGCGTCGACAGCGTCGTCTGATGATCCTCGTTGTAATAATTCACGCGCGTATGTTCCAGGTCGATCACCCCGATCACCTTGCCCTTGTAGATCAGCGGCATGGCCAGTTCCGACCGCACCTCGGGATTCGCAACGATATACCGCGGGTCCTTGCGCACATCGGGAACCAGCAGCGGCGTCCGCAACTGCGCCGCATTGCCGATGATTCCCTCCCCCAGCTTCACATTGTGTTCGCGCGTAATCCGCTCGCCGAACCGCGAGCTGAACCGATGCTCAAACCGCTCCGTGCGTTCATTCCACAGCAGGATCGTGAACATCTGGAAGTCGATCACGCGCTTCAGCAGCAGCCCAATCCGCTCCAGCAGGTCGTCCAGATCGAGAATGCTCGTAATCTCCCGCGAGATCTCGTTCAGCACAGTCAGCGTCTGCGCCTGCCGCGAGACCCGCGTATACAGCCGCGCATTCTCCACCGCAACCGCCATCCGCGAGGCCGTCAGCTCCAGCAGCCGCTGATGCTCCTCATTGAAGTACGCCGGATACTCCGACTGAATATCGATCACCCCAACCACGCGATTTTTGATGATCAGCGGTACCGCCAACTCGGACAGCACAGCCGGGTTCCCATCGATGTAGCCCTCGAACTTATGCACGTCCTCTACCAGGATCGACTGGTGCGTACTCGCCGACTGCCCCACAACGCCGCGCCCCAGCTTGATCCGCATCCGCTCCACCTCCTGCGTATGCCCGGTCTGGAACCTCATCCGCAGGTCGCCGGTGCGGTCGTTCACCAGCAGGATCGCAAAGATGCGATAGTCGATCACCGCGCGCACCAGGTCGGCCACCCGATGCATCAGCGTATTCAGGTCGAGCGTTGTATTCAGCGCGTCCGCCAGCCGCACCAGAAAGTCCAGTTGCAGCGGTTCCAGCCGAATATTCGGCGTCGCCGCATGAGGATGGAACAGCACTGGCGCAGGAGGGTCCGGCAGCGTCGGCAACTCAGCCTGCGACGGCCTGTAGTCGCCCTCAAACGGCTCGGCGGCGGCTTCCTCGGGACGGTCGGATTGGCGTACGGAAGGCATGCTCAATACCTTGATTCTACGCGTCTGCGCTGTGGAGAGCTCGCACTCGCACGCTGACAGGTCAGTTGAACTATATCGTCCAATCGCCTCAAAAAGCCGAACTTTTCCCTCTGCTCCCCGTACCTTATCTTTATGGGCTTCCCCCACTGGTTCTTTCATCACCCGGTTCTGCAAGGCATCTGGATCGCAACCTATGCGCTGTGGATCCTTCCTGAGATCTTTCTATCGAAACGCCTTCGCTCCGCTGACGACGCGCAGAAAGAAGATCGCGGATCGAAGCGCGTCGTCATTCTGTTGATCAATGTGGGCATCGGCCTGGGTTTCCTTGCCACCTTCGCAACCCCGGGCCTCTCTGTCCATGCGCGCTGGAAGACCATCTTCGCCTGCGGGATCGCCCTCTGGCTTGGCGGCATCGCCTTCCGCCTATACTCCATCCGCGTTCTCGGCCGCTTCTTCACCTACGACGTGGCCATCTCCAAGGGCCAGCGTGTGGTGGAAGATGGGCCGTACCGCTGGATTCGCCATCCCTCCTACCTCGGCGGCCTGCTGGCCATGATCGGCTTTGGCATGACAATGACCAACTGGCTCGCCATGCTCATACCCGTATGTTGTGCCGCCGCAGGGTATGCGTACCGCATCCCTCTTGAGGAGCAGGCCCTGGTGCGCGGCCTCGGCCCCGAATACGCCGCATATATGCGCCGAACCTGGCGACTGATTCCCTATGTGTTTTAGGGATCAAAAGCCGTCAAAGTAAGCGTTTCCCTAAACAACACTTCCTCATCTATGATGGCGGGCATGTCCACACGCCGCCTCACCCGCCGCCGCCTGCTCCAGACCGCCCTCGCCGCCGCCCCTGCCGCCGCTTTCTCGAAATCTCTCCTCGCCCAGCCCTCGCCTGCGGTCCATATCGCGCCCGGCCCCTTCCAGCCCACGTGGGAATCCCTACGTTCCGGCTACAAGGCCCCCGACTGGTTTCGCGACGCAAAGTTTGGCATCTGGAACCACTGGACCGCGCAGTGCGTCCCCGAGCAGGGCGACTGGTACGCCCGCCGCATGTACCTCCAGGGCGATAAGGACTACGACCACCACCTCAAGACCTACGGCCATCCCTCAAAAGTCGGCTGGATGGAGATCGACAATCTCTGGAAGGCCGAGAACTGGCAGCCGGAGAAGCTGATGGACCTCTACGTCGCCGCCGGCGCAAAGTACTTTACCGCTCTTGCGAACCACCACGACAACTTCGACAACTACAACTCCCGCTTTCACAACTGGAACTCGGTCAAGATCGGCCCCAAGAAAGATATCGTCGGCATCTACACCAAAGCCGCCCGCGCCCGCGGCCTGCGCGTAGCCGTTACCAACCACGCCTCGCACGCGTGGCACTGGCTACAATCCGCTTACGCTTACGATCCCGAGGGCCCGCTCGCCGGCGTCCGCTACGACGCCTACAACCTCACAAAGGCCGACGGCAAAGGAAAATGGTGGGAGGGCTTCGACCCGCAGGAGCTCTACACCGGCCGCAACCTCGTTATGCCCGACGGCTTCAAGACCATCGCCGAAGCCAACGCCTGGCACAAGGTCAACGATGCCAAGTGGCACGAAGAGATCCCGCCCAACAACCCGAAGCTCGCCGAAAACTGGTTCCTCCGCGTGCAGGATCTCTCCGACACCTACAAGCCCGACCTCGTCTACTTCGACGACACCGAACTCCCCTTCGAGTCCTACGGCCTCTCCTTCGCCGCGCACTACTACAACTCCAGCATCCGCGACAAAGGTCACCTCGACGTCGTCGTCACCGGCAAAGGCCTCAAGCCCGACCACGTCGGCGCCGTCACCCTCGACATCGAACGCGGCAAGGCCCAGGGCATCCTCCCCGACCCCTGGCAGACCGACACCTGCATCGGCGAGTGGCACTACAGTCGCCCACTGTTCGAGCGCCATGGGTACAAGACGCCCAAATCCGTCATCCACTCGCTCATCGACATCGTCTCGAAGAACGGTAACCTCATGCTCAACATCCCGGTCAAAGGCGACGGCACCATCGACTCCGACGAGCGCGCCTTCCTCGAAGCCATCGCCACATGGATCCCCAAACACGGCGAAGCCATCTACGGCACGCGCCCGTTCTCCGTCTTCGGCGAAGGCCCACCCGACGTCGCCAACAACTCCAACTTCAACGAGCGCAATCAGCGCGCGTACACCTCGGAAGATATCCGATTTACGACGAAGGGCGACACCCTCTACGCCTTCGCCTTCGTCTGGCCCACCAACGGCAAGCTCGTCATCAAGACCCTCGCCCACGGCGGCGCCGCCCTGCCCAAACCCGTCCAGCGCGTCGACATGATCACCGGAGGCCAGCTCACCTTCACCCAGGACGCCACCGGCCTCACTCTTAATCTGCCAACGCAAGCCCCCAATGAATACGCCTACGCCTTCCGCATCCGCACCTGAGTCGGCGAATGAAATGACCCTCTCCGTCCCTGCGGGCGGTCGCGATATCTTTTCTTGCGTCTGCGGATCGCGCGGCTATAATTCTGCACGAAGCCTCATTCGCATCTGCCTAAATTGGAGAAAATCGTGCGCCCTGCCTGTCGAGTCCTTGCCGTTGCGTTCACGGTTCTCTCTGCCTTGCCTCTCCTGGCCCAAGTCAAAGAATCAGCCGTCACCAAAGAGATCGATAACCTACGCACCTTACCTGACGCACAGCGCCCCGTCGCCACGGTCAAAGTAGCGCAGGAGGTAGCCACGATGCCCCCGGGGCTTCCGAAGATAAGGCTCGCCGATAGTCTCGCGCATATGGTTACTGAAGGCGATCAGGGTGCCAATACCCTTCAGGTCGTGGCCGATGTGCTTTCAAAGGCACTGGCCGAGGCCCCGGTTCCCGCCAAAGGCGACGAGACGCCGGGAGCCTACATAGACCTCGCCCGACTCGTTCGCTACGAGGGCGTCACCAGCACTCTCACCGATCCCGCATACGTCAAAGCCGGCCAGATCCTGGCGGACATCGATGCCGACATTCTGAAGCAGGACTTCACCCTCAGAGACATGCATAACAAGCCCGTAACACTCTCCGCGCTCAAGGGAAAAATCGTCATGGTCAACTTCTGGGCGACTTGGTGCCCACCCTGTCGCATCGAAATGCCCGTCCTTGACGCCCTTTCCACCCACTTTGAGTCGCAAGGCCTCGTCATTCTCTCCATCACCGATGAAGAAGGCATCAAGGTCGCTCAGTTTTTCGCCAACAACAAGTATCATCCGGCAGTCCTCCTGGATCCGGGCGGCAAAGTTCACAAGCAGTTCCACGTCCGCGGCATTCCAGTAACATTTATCTTTGATCGCGACGGCAAATTGATTGGCCAGACAATCGATCAAGGCACACTGAGGCAGTTCCTGACCCTGCTCTCGAAGACCGACCTCCATAAGTAGAAGTGAAGGGTCAAGAGATCGTTCCAACTCAGACCGCTCAGAAAGCGTTAGCGACAATATCATTTTGCCGCGACGGGGACTAGATTATCTCTTGTTGCAGGTGGCCTTCTGCGCACGGCAAGCAATCACAACCAAACTTTTCAGGAGAATTCACTGTGAGCGCCTTCGATAACATGCTGGTCCGTAACAAAGAGTTTGCCGCCCACGTTTCTTCCGCGGGCACACCGATGCCTTCGCTTCCAGAGAGTCTTCCCGACGTAAAGGCGCTCATTATCACCTGCGCCGATATGCGCGTCGACCCGGCTCATGTGCTTGGGGTCGAATTGGGCGAAGCTGTAGTAATGCGCAACATTGGTGGCCGCATAACGCCGGGTCTAATTGAGCAGATTGGGATGTTGGGTAGGATCGGCCAGGTCGCAGGAGAGACTCCCGGCGGCGGTGGAGAATTCCACATCGTGATCCTTCAGCACACAGATTGCGGGATCACGCGACTTGCCAAGGATTCGGCTATGCTGGCGAACTACTTTCAGATACCCGAAAGTGAAGTTGAAAAGAAGATGGTTCTCGATCCACGCAGTGCAATTTCCATGGATGTTGCGGCGCTCAGAGCAATTACGGCACTACCTGCTTCGTGGATGATTTCCGGTGTCAACTATGACGTCACCACGGGCCTGGCAGAGGTCGTGGTTCCACCTGCGCCCCTGCGCACCGCTTGAGATTATGCGCACGCAAGAGATGTAGACCGCTCTTGTGGGCGCATATGTACCGTGAAACGCGCTTGTCACCACTTTTACGTGATCAACTGCGAATCGTCAAAAATCCTAGTCAAGCCCCCCAACACCCTAACCCATGATCCCACTCAAATAAACTTGGCCGTTTAGTTTTCCAACCTGCAATACTTAAACCAGAGATTAAAAACACAAAGCCCCAGCCTAAGCCGGGGCTTTGTGCGTGGCGCCCATACTCCCTACGCGAAGCGCCGCTTCATTACGCCGGCCAATCCAAGCAGACCTGTGCCCAGTAGAAAGAAGCTGGAAGGCTCCGGGGTGACGGCCGTGCCAACGAGGGTGACTGTGCCTCCGCCAGTGGTGTTCCCGGCAAGGGAATCCGGGGCAAGCGTGCCCGCCGAGGTGCTGTCATCGATCGTTCCCCCGATGTCCTGCAACGTAAAGTCGACAGAACCGAATCCCGCATCCGTTCCGAACACGCGATCCGTAGTGATCGTTGCTCTTGCGATATCGCCGCCGAGAGTAAGAACTATGCTGCTCGAAGACACAGCGCCGAGGCCCGTATACAAAAAGGTCGAATCGCCAACGGAAGAATCGATAGTGTCCATGAAGGAAAATGCGGACAGTGTTCCAGTCCTCGAACCCGGCGTATAGCTCACGAGAAACGAGCCATCTCCCGTGGCGGTTTCGCCTGCCACATCCCCGCTTGTAGAGGAATACGTAAAGTCGAAATTCGCGGTATCGGCATGAGCAGCGAGGCTGGCAGAAAGCAAAGCAGCGGCAGCCACGAGTAGCTTGAAACGCATGAAAGACCTCCTGACAGACTCGGGCAATTTAATGCATCCTTCTCTCCGCGGTCTCTCGTTCCTCTGTGTTCTCTGTGATGCGCTCTTAGGTTCCTTGGTGGCTTCCACAGCTTGCTATCTGAAAACACCCGCAAAAACGCATGTCAAGCCCCCCAACTCCATAAGCCCCGCCCAACCCCCACAAACCAGGCACGATAACCTTTAAAAATAGTTGGCCGTTTAGTTTTCCCCAATCCGCTATACTTAAACCAGAGATCAAAAGACAAAGCCCCGGCCTAAGCTGGGGCTTTTCGCGCTCACAGGGAGGCCAAAAACAAACCAGCAACCATCCCCGGACCCTATGCACGCACAAGTCCGAGCCCAACCCAAATCCCCACTAGACTTTGCCCACAAAAAGTACGGGAGGGAGGCCCCCCTCCATCCTCCGCATTCGCTACACTAGAGAGCGAATGTCCACCCAAATCGTTCGTCCCGCCCGCACCCTGCAAGGCTCGCTCACCGTCCCCGGCGACAAGTCCATCTCCCACCGCTACGCGATGCTCGCCGGCCTCGCCGAAGGCACCTCGCGCCTCGCCAACTTCTCCACCGGAGTCGACCCTCACTCCTCCCTCGCCTGCATGGAGGCCCTCGGCGCGAAGATCGTCCACAATGCCGACAAGACCATCGACGTCACCGGGGTCGCCGGAGCCTTCCGCCAGCCCGCCGCGCCGCTCGACTGCGGCAACTCCGGCTCCACCATGCGCATGCTGGCCGGCCTCATAGCCCCCCACCCCCACACCTTCACCCTCATCGGCGACCACTCCCTCACCCTCCGCCCAATGGAGCGCATCCGCAACCCACTCAGCCAGATGGGGGCGAAACTTGACCTGATAGATGGACATGCGCCTATGACCATCCACGGAAACCCCCTCCACGCCATCGACTTCACCACACCCATTCCCAGCGCCCAGGTCAAAACCGCCGTCCTCTTCGCCGGCCTCCAAGCCGAAGGCATCACCAGCCTCTCCGAATCCATCCGCACCCGCGACCACTCCGAACACGCCCTCAAAGCATTCGGCGCAACCCTCACCCGCACCAACCAAACCCTAAGCATCCCCGGCCACCAGCAACTCAAAGCCGTTGACGCGACGATCCCCGGCGACATCTCTTCCGCTGCATTTTTCCTCTGCGCCGCGCTCCTCTTCCCCGATGCAAACCTCGTCCTCGACTCGCTCGGCATGAACCCGACACGAGCCGCACTGCTCGACGTCATCGCCGCCCTCGGAGGCAAGATCAAAGTCCTCACCGTCGAAGAGCACCATGGCGAACTCATCGGCAGCATCCAGGTCAATCGCGCCCCAATCTCAACCTCAGCCCCCTTCACCATCAGCGGAGCCCTCACCGCACAGGTCATCGACGAGCTCCCCGTCCTCGCCGCCATCGCACCCTTCACCGCCAACGGCCTCATCATCCGCGACGCCCAGGAACTCCGCATCAAGGAGTCCGACCGCATCGCATTGGTCGCCAAGAACCTCACCGCCATGGGCGCAACCTTCACCGAGCATCCCGACGGCCTCGAGATCCCCGGCAACCAGCAGCTCCACGGCGCAACCATCGACTCCGGCTCCGACCACCGCATCGCCATGGCCTTCGCCATCGCCGCTCTCCGCGCCACCGGAGACACCGAGATCGACGGTGCCGAAGCTGCCGCCATCTCCTTCCCCGAGTTCTTCACATCACTCGACATCCTCGCCCAGCGCTAACCCATGACCGAACCCAGCCTCCCAACCGCCGAATCCCGCCCGATCGTCATTACCGAGATCGAGCAGTTCGGCGGAGCAGAGCGCAGCGTCCTCGCGCTCGCACGCTGGCTCCACCAGCAAGGCCTACCCAGCCACATCGTCACCTACGCCGACCACTGCAACCTCGCCCGCTACGCCAACCACCCGCTTACAGTGGTGGAGTTGAAGGCAATCGGCACACGCAACCGCATCCGCGCCCTCGGCCAATATTTCAAAGCGCGCCCCATCAACGCCCCGCAACCACTGCTCTCCGGCTACCAACCCGCACTCCACGCAACACTCGCCGGCCTGCACGGCTTCCACGACCTGATGCACGACACACCTTCCCTCTTCGACGACCCAGCAACCCGCACCCTCAAGAGCAAAATTAGCCTAGCCGTTTCGAACCGCATCGTCGCCCGCGGCCTCTGCAGCGGCGGCGCAACCATCGTCACCAGCGAATACCTCCGCGCCGAATGCCGCAAGGATTTCGGCATCGAAGCCCACATCGCCCGCATGGGCGGCCTCACCACAGCCGACCCCGCAAGCCTCTTCCACATCCGCCCAGTAATAAACCAACTCAACATGCTATCCGTCTGCCGCATCGAGTCCAACAAGCGCATCGACTGGATTCTCCACGCCCTCGCCGACCTCGAACGCGCCACGCCATCGATCTCCTCGCGCTTGCCTGCAGCATCAGCCTGGCGTCTCGACCTGGCCGGCAAAGGCCCACTCATCACCCAACTCACGCAACTCGCCGCCGACCTCGGCCTCGCCGACCGCGTCCACTTCCACGGCTTCGTCCCCGACGAAGACCTCCAACGCCTCTACGACAACGCGCACCTCTTCCTCATGCCCGCAGTCCAGGGCTACGGAATCCCCGCCATCGAGAGTCTCCAGCGCGGCATCCCCGTCCTGCTGCACCGCGAATCCGGCGTCTCCGACATTCTCCTCACCACGCCCTGGGCCACAGTCCTCACCGGCGGCTCGTCCGAGATGACCTCCGCACTCTCCACCGCAATCGAAGGCGTCCTCGCGGGACGCCATCACTCCATCCCGCTTCCCTATCTCCCCACCGAATACGAGTGGGCCGCCGAAGTCGCCCGCCTCTGCAATTGGCTCCCCTAACCCCACCGTCTGCTAGCATCCGGAACAAGCCCATGCAAATCGTCCAGGCGGTCTACGGCGTCTTCCATCACTTCGAGCTCGCCCACCAACTCCATCGCCGCCACCATCTCCGCCGCATCTGCTCCACCTGGCCCTGGGCGCGGCTCAAGCGCGAAGGCCTCCCACGCGAACTCGTCCGCACCTTTCCTCTCGTCCACACCACGGACTACCTCCTCCGCCGCACGCCTCTCTACACCGCCGCGCTCGATGCCCGATTCAATGAGTGGAACTCCCTCAGCTTCGATCGCTGGCTCCGCCGCACCATCGAACCCTGCGACGCCTTCATCGCAATCTCCGGCGCCGGCCTCACCAGCGGCCTCGTCGTTCAGTCCCGCGGCGGCAAGTTCATCTGCGATCGCGGCTCTACCCACCAGCGTTACCAGGACGAGATCCTCGCCGAAGAACATCGCCGCTGGAACGTGCCCTACACCGCCCCCGCAGCCCACATCCTCCATCGCGAAGAGAGCATCTACGCCATCGCAGACGCCATCACCGTACCCTCAACGGTCGCTCGCCGCTCCTTCCTTCAGATGGGCATCCCCGCCGAAAAAGTCCACGTCATCCCCTACGGCGTTCGCCTCGACCGCTTCACCCCCACCGAATCCCCATCGCCCAACACCTTCGATGTCCTCTTCGCCGGCCACGTCAGCCTGCGCAAGGGCATCCCCTACCTGCTCGAAGCCTTCGCCCGACTGCGACACCCGCGCAAACACCTCACCGTCGTCGGCGCAATGGGCGACGATATCCGCTCCATCCTGCCGAAGCTGCCCACCGAATATGTAACCTTCACCGGCAACATTCCCCAGCCCGAACTCGCCGCCCGCATGTCCCGAAGCCACGTGCTCGCGCTGCCCAGCGTTGAAGAAGGCCTCGCCCTCGTCCAGGGTCAGGCGATGGCTTGTGGCTGCCCCGTCATCGCCACCACCTCCACCGGTGCCGAAGACCTCTTCACCGACGGCGTCGAAGGCTTCATCCTCCCCGACCGCAACACCGACGCCCTCACCAACCGCCTGCAGCAGCTAGCCGACGACCCCACTCTACGTCAGCAAATGTCCGCCGCCGCCCTGGCCCGCGTAAAGCATCTCGGAGGCTGGGACCACTACGGCGCCCAATGGGACACACTGCTTCACACCCTAACCGGCAAACCTCAAGACCCCACTGAGCCCAACTAACAACCAGCAACTGCACCTACATCTTGTACCGCCCCAACTCATCATCATTCAAATTCTCCAGCCACTTCTCATCCGCATTCGAGTTCTGTGGCCCCTCCGGAATCTGCTTCGCATTGTCCAGCACAGCGCGCGTCGCATAGATCGGGCAGTCCCACCGCAATGCCAGCGCAATCGCATCCGAAGGCCGCGCGTCCAGCGCCACCGTCTCGCCCTCCTGCTCCATCCAGATCACCGCATAGAACGTGTCATCCCGCAGCTCCGACACCACCACCTTGCGCACCACCGCATTCAGCCCGCGCGCCAGGTTCCGCATCAGGTCATGCGTCATCGGCCGCGGCGTCGTGCTCTTCTCCAACTCCATCGCAATCGCGTTCGCCTCGAAGATTCCTACCCAGATCGGCAGCAACGTATCGCTCGCCACATCCTTCAGCACCACGATCGGCATATTTAACACAGGATCGATCATCAGCCCGCGAATCTGCATCTCCACCTCGGCATTCGCCGCCGCTGCCGAATCCCCGGACTCGCCCCCCGGCTTGATAGACACGTCCTTCATAGAACCGCCCTTCAAACCACCAGCGCCTCGCCCACCAGGCTATTCGGAAACGTCTGCGTAATCTTCACCGTCACATAGTTCCCCATCGCCGGAAGAATCGGCTGTCCCACCGTAAAGTTCACCGTCTTGTTCTGCGAGCTGCGCCCCACCACCTGCCCACGCGCATGATTATGCCCCTCGACCATCACGTCCATCACCTGTCCGAGATGCCGCTGGTAACTCTTTCGCTGAACTTCCTTCTGCCGCTCCAGCAGAATCTGCAGCCGCCGCGACTTCTCCTCATCCGGAATCGAGTCCGCCATCGTAATCGCCGGAGTATTCGGCCGCGGCGAGTACTTGAACGCAAACACCGCGTCGTACCCGACCTCCTCCAGCAGCGTCGCCGTGTCTTCGAGGTCCTGCTCCGTCTCGCCCGGAAACCCGACGATAATATCCGACGTCATACTGATCTCGCGCTTCGCTGCCTTGATCCAGCTGATCCGCTCCAGATACCACTCCCGCGTATACTCGCGGCTCATCGCCTTCAGCACCGCACTCGATCCCGACTGCACCGGCAGATGCACATGGTCACAAAGAGTCGGCGTCGCATCGATCGCCTGCACAATGTCCTTCGTAAAGTCCCGCGGATGCGAAGTCGTAAATCTTACGCGGCGAATTCCGCCAACCGATCCCACAGCCGTTAGCAACTCCGCAAACGTCATCCTGCCGCTGGCTGTAGAAGTGGGATCGCGGTACGAGTTCACATTCTGCCCCAGCAACTGAATCTCCGTGAACCCCGCATCCGCCATCCGCCGCGCCTCAGCCATCACCGAGCTCGACGCGCGCGACCGTTCTTTCCCACGCGTATACGGCACCACGCAGTACGCGCAGAACTTGTCGCACCCTTCCACAATCGTGATGTACCCGCGATGCGGATTCCCTCGCGACGTAAACTCCGTGTCGAACGTCTCCTCGGTCTGCCGATCATCGAGCCCGGTAATCCTCTGCTCGCCCGCCTCTAGCCGCACCAGCATCTCCGGCAAATTGCGGTACGAAGCCGACCCGCTCACCAGCGACACATACGGCGCCCGGTCGAAGATCTTCTCGCCCTCCTGCTGCGCCACGCATCCCAGCACGGCAAACTTCTTGCCCTCGCCCTGTAGCTTCTTGTACTCATTCAGCCGATGGAAGACCTTCTGCTCGGCCTTATCGCGAATCGAGCAGGTGTTGTAAAGGATCAGCCCCGCGTCGGCCTCGTCCTCCACCCGCATGTATCCCTCATGCTCCAGCGTCCCAATCACCTTCTCGGAGTCATGGGCATTCATCTGACAGCCAAACGTCTCAATGTAAAAAGTCTTCGTCACCCACCCAGTATATTCCGCCGCCAATCCTGGTCCCCCACATCTCACCTCTGAGATAGCGACAATCCCTTGGAAATGAAATGGGGCTTTCAAGAACTTCATGACAAACCAGTTCTTGCACGGTATTATCAATCGCCTTCACTGGGACAATTCTTATGCTGCATCGCTCACCCAAATTACGGACACTTCGCCTGATCACGCTGGGCATGGCTGGAGCGTGGCCGCTGTTCGGCCAGGTGGTCATCAGCGGAGCCGGCCCAAGCTCTACACCTCCACAAACTACCCGGGTTGATCGTGATTTCGACCGGACTCCGCTAAGCTTTGAACCTTCAGGCGACGGCGATTCCTCCTTCCTGGCTCGCGGCAACGGATATTCCGTGCGGCTCGATCTGGATGGAGCCCTACTTCGGCTGGGCTCAGGGGATGTCGTCAGAATGAAACTTGACGGGGCCAATCCCGTGAAGCCATCCGCAAGGGACCGACTGCCGGGGACGGTCAATTACTTCATAGGCAACGATTCCCAGCGCTGGCGATGCGGTGTTCCAACTTATGGCAAGATCGCGTATAGAGGCGTCTATTCCGGAGTCGACCTGGTCTATTACGGCAATCGCCGTGCCCTGGAATACGATCTGGTCGTCGCCCCACAGGCAAGCGTGAAGAGCATCCGCCTGCAATTTACCGGAGCCCGTATCAGCCGCGAAAACAACGGCGATCTCAAAATACTAGCTCCTCACGGAGCCGTCGCATTTCATCAGCCTGTCGCCTATCAGCTACAGGGCACCACGAGGCGGCTTGTCCACGCGCGTTTCGTCAAAATCAGCGACACCGAGGTCGCCTTTGCCGTCGACCGCTACAACCGCAACCAGCCTCTGATCATCGATCCGCAGATCGTCTATTCCACCTACTTCAACGACACAACCCCCCTCGCGATCGCTGTGGACAGCGCTGGATCGGCGTATATCACCGGGATTGCCACGGAGGAACTTCCGGTCACGTCCGGCGCGTTCCAGACAGCCGACCCCGGGGGCGCGAAGTCAAGTGCCGCATTTGTCGCCAAGCTCAGCCCGGATGGTCAGAGCCTGGTGTATTCGACCTATATAGGCGGAACCCGCAATGGACCTGTTACGGCAATCGCCGTGGACAACGCAGGCAATGCCTACTTGACGGGATCTACAGACGCGCCCGACTTCCCTGTAACCCCCGGCGTCTTTCAGACAGCGAACACACACCCCTACGGCTATTCCACTGGATTTCTCCTCAAGCTCAACCCATCCGGAACCGGACTTGTGTATTCCACTTTCCTGGGTGGAACCGGTCCCACAAACGAAGACACGCCCTCAGGGGTCGCCGTGGATGCGAACGGCGATGCATTTGTCACCGGATCGACCCACTCGCTCGATTTTCCCGTGACGGCCGGAGCCTTTCAGTCGACCAACAAAGCAGCGGTTCACTCTGCGTCGAACATCTTCGTGACCAAGTTCAATCGGGACGCGACGGCGCTGCTCTACTCAACCTACCTGGGCGGCTCGGGCGTCGCGCAGCAAGGCTATCTCTATGACGGGTTCTCCCAAATCGGAACCCAGATAACAAACCCAGGCGGTATTATTACGACTATTGAGGTGCCGTATAAAGGGCCGCCGCCAACTGACGTGGGCGACACTGCTACCGGGATAGCGCTCGACAAGTACGGAGATGCGTATGTGGTGGGGAATTCCGCGTCCCTCGATTATCCCACCACCCCAGGCGCATTTCGAACCACCAACCCCACGAACCTTCCTTCGCGCGTCGGTCCAGGCAATGCGCCGGTCGTCACCAAGCTGAATCCCATGGGAACAGCGCTGCTCTACTCCACGTACCTGGGGGGCAGTGGGACATTGTGGGACAACCTCACTCAGCAAACCAATGAGACTCGCGACACTCTCAACGCTATCGCCGTCGACCCAGTCACCGGCAACGCGTATGTTGCGGGCAATGCCGGCTCTTCGGACTATCCCGTAGCCCCGGGAGCACTCCAGGCAGCAAACCTGGGAATCCAGTCCGGCGCTTTCCTGTTCAATACCTCGGTGTTCTCTGAGTTGAACTCGGCGGGCACAGGCCTTGTCTACTCCACCTACTTTGGAGGCAGTGTCAACGAGGCAAAAAAACTGTCTATCGAGAATGACACTGCGACCGGAGTCGTAACCGATGGCAACGGCAACGCATACATAACTGGATATACATATGCGCTTGACTTTCCCGTAACCAGCGGAGCATTTGAGCCAACGTTCAGGGCCGTGGACAATCTTAACTTCGCAGGATCCAATGCTTATTTTGCAGTATTTAACACCGCAACCTCACAATTGTCCTACTCGACCTATCTGGGCGGTAGCATTGGCGACAATGCCACTGGGTTAGCGGTGGACACCCAAGGCAACGCATATTTAGTGGGATATACCAGTTCGAGCGACTTCCCCATAACTCCCAGCGCGTTCCAGACCGCGCAGACAGGAAGTCCGAGCGTAACCAGTTCTGGATTTATCATCTATCCCGAGGCAGGCTTCATCACCAAAATCGGTGTCGGTGCGCAAGGCAAGATCCTCACCCGTTCTGTGCTTGCCTTCAGCCAATCCACGAGCGATCAATCAGGCCAGATCACGCTGACCGCGACCGTCACCCCACTCACCATAGCGCTGGCCCACCCGATCCTCACCGGCACGGTGACTTTTTTCAACAGCGGTTCGCCCTTAGGCCCGCCGGTGCCGGTCGGAAGCCCCGTCACTGCGGCCTCGCAGATAGCCACCCTCGGAACAGGACCGATTTCGCTCACCTGCTCCTACTCGGGCGACAATTTCTACGCCAATAGCGATTGCGCTCAGTTTCCCGACTTCGGGATTGTGCTGGCCAGCCCGACCGTTACAGTGCAGTCCGGACAACACATCACCACCTCAGTCACGATCTTCAGCATCGGCGGCTTTGCCGACACCATCGGCGTCGCGTGCGGAAAGGTCGCTTATACCGCCTGCCAGTTCACCCCGGCTTTGACCCCGCTCGCGGCAAACGGTTCAGCAACCCTCACGCTCGACCTGGATACCGCTTCAGCCGTCGCACAGAATCGGCTGTTCCCTCGCTCGCCCGTCCAACTCGCTTTTCTGCTGCTCCCCGTTAGCCTGCTGGCAAGTCGCCGTCTGCGACGAACGGGCACTCGTTTCACCATCCTGGCCGGCGTCCTGGCACTCTCCCTCGCCACGATCGCATTGAGCGGATGCGGCCAACTCATTTATCCCTTCGGCTTACCTGCCGGAACCCTATACCATACCTATCAAAGCCATCGCTAAGACCACCGGCGTGACTCACACAGCCCAACTCACTCTGGTCGTGACTCAGTAAGCATCCCCCCATCGTGGGACTTGGGACATGGTGACGATCGATTGATTGGACCAGCGAGTGGGTGATGTTCCTGCAATTGGCATCGAGAGCTTGAAACCGCTGGATGAGTAAAGCTCGTCATCCAATCTGCCATCGAGGATTTGGTAGCGTTACCGGGGCTCGAACCCGGACTCTTCGCCTTGAGAGGGCGATTTTAGTGTCTTTCCGGCACTTGCTTGTTGCATAGCGTTGCACACAATCACATTGATTCCATTGATGATTAGGAATTTACACGTTATGCGCCTCTTGGCATCATAATGCAGTTAAAAGTACAAATGAGCCCTTATGAGCCCCGCATACTCCTGTAAGGTACATATAGAGGCGATGAGTTATGCCACGCAAGCAACAGGAAATATCAGGGGTTTTTGAGAAGAATCCGGGCACCGGCGTTTGGTACATCCGCTATCGCGCGGCTGGAAAGTCGGTCCGAAAGCGGATTGGGGCACGTGCGACGGCTATCGAATGCCTGAACAAAGTGAGGCTCATAAGCACCACCGGACAAGGTGTTGTTGCGAGGTCGGCCAGAGAGCGCACGCTGACACAAGATGAAATCGACGGCTCCAAGCATCTCGGCATAACGGTCGGTCAACTCTGTGCCGACTATCTATCCCATATTCAGGACCCCGCCAATCCCCGCCGACCTTCGGATCAGGTAAACCCTCCTCAACGTCTCCGGGCCATCGGGGAGGTGTTTGGGGATCGTTCCGCTCTTTCGGTCATGCCCTACGAAGTTGAGGACTGGCTGAAGAGTCTGAAGAAAAAGCCTGGAACTCTGAATCGTTACCGCTCCACTTTCTCCAGCGTGTATCGCTACGCAAAGGAACGCGCGAAGATACGCATCAACCCGGTCCGCGAAACGATGCAGTTCAAAGTCCAGCTTCCGAATCCTCGGTGGTTGCAACCGGATGAGGAAGAGGCGCTTCGCATGGTATTGAACGGCTGGATAGCGGCTTGCCCGGAGCATCATCGGATCAAGCGTCTGTTCTTGCGGTGTCATCCGATCGAGCTCACTGTCGCCCTCGGCACTGGGATGCGTAAAGGCAATCAATATGCGATTCGATGGGACGAACACGTAGATTTCCCTCTTCGTGCTTTCCACTTGCCGCCCTCTATGACGAAGACCGGCAAAGCACAAACTATCCCTATGATCGACGATGTTTTCGACGCTCTGAAGGAGCTACGAGACATACAACGGGACATCGCCGCGATTCAATCGGAGGGCAAATCATCCGACAAGCCTGCTCAGAGAATGGTTGCCGATGGACGTGTATTCAACATAGCTGAAAACCGAGAGTGGTGGGGTGCAGCCCTCGAAGAGGCAAGAATCGAAAAGTTCCGCTGGCACGACCTGCGCCATACTTTTGCCAGTCGTCTTGTCGAAGCGGGTGCCAACATGAAAGTCGTTCAAGAGGCCTGCGGTCACGCGAGCATAACAATGACCGCCCGGTACGCCCACGTAAGCAATAAGACTCTACAAGACGCAATGGCGCTCCTAAATCGCCCAAAGAGAGCGCAAACAGTGGACGCATCATAGCTTTGTGCCAAGATGCGTATTGAGGCAAACAACTGGATATTGACGCACTAGCTTGAGGTCTAGTGCGGCTACCCAAACACAGGAGTTCAAGTCCCCTCCTCCGCACCAATCTGAAAGCTGTAGGCTAGGACTCGGATACACAGGGAGACTCGACGATGCGCCCCACCCCGCAGAGCATTCCAATCAGCGCGTTGCACCAAGAGGCCGGCGCCCAAGAGCTCGTCCATTCGGAAAAGATGAGGCCGTATCTGGAGTTGCTCAAGGCCCATATTGGAGGGCAAGACACGGCGCCTTACCTGGCCGCATTAGCCGAACTGCCGCTCGAAGAAAGATACGTTTGGCGGGTCATCTCCGCCTTGAAGTGGGCGTTCTGCGATCTTGAAACCGAAAACGTACTCGCCGATCTCGAAACCCTCTCCGAGGGCGATCTCAAGTTGGTTGCCGAGCCGATCGCCATGCGGGCAATCCAGTTCTCCTTGTTTGCTAAGGCACTGCTCGGACAAGACGCCGCTGAGCAAATCATGTTGCGGGCTACAAGGATTCTCAAACAATCTGACAATGGATGATCGCGCAGCTACCGGACAAGATCACGACCGCGAAGTGCGTTTGTAGGAACTCAGCCTGCCAAACCCTCGGGCAACTCGCGGTGATTCGTTTCCCAGCCTCTAAAATATGGAGATGGAGAGGCATAAAGCATAGGGAGGGTGCGATTCAGTGGGAACGACATACGCCGTCTTGATCGGAATTGAAACCTATCAGAAGCAAGACATCAGCTCAGTCCAGTTCGCCCTGGCGGATGCGGCTGCGATGAAGGATGTTCTCGTTCAACACTTTGGAGTGCCCGCCGATAACATCTCCCTTTGGCTAGATTCCGATGCTACGAGGTCGGCGTTTGAAAATGATCTTACCTACACGATCCGCCACCAACTGTCTCCCGGCGATCGATTCATCTTCTTCTACGCCGGTCACGGCTTCTACGCCAACGGAGGCAATCGTCTGACCACCTGGGACACCCACCCCAGCAATCTGGCTGGAACGACCGTCTCTCTGGAAGAAGTCCTCCTGAAGCCACTCAAGGAGCAGCAAGGCATCAAAAGCCTCGTTTTCATCGACGCGTGCGCAGCCGATCTCAAAACCAGTGTTGAACAGGCGAGAGACATGGTCAGCGATCTCACGCCCATGGAGTTCCAAGCTCTGGTGCAATCCACCGATCATGCTGCCGCGTTCTTCGCCTGCTCCCCCAATGAGAAGGCCTATCCCAGCGATGCCCTAATGCACGGTATCTGGACGTACCACCTGATTCAGGCGCTTCAGGGAGATGCTGAAGGTGCCTTGGATCGAGACAGTTGGATCACGGGTGATTCGTTGAAGAACTATCTTGCGCTAGTGGTTCCTGCTTATATCCGCGAGAACACGAAGATTCAAGCGGCACAGAGGCCGTACGCCATCCTGAGTTCCAATGGCCCTTTCAGCATTCGCCAAGTTCCGCCATCCGACAGCGCGAAGCCCGCATCCCTTGCGGCCACCGAAGCCAAGCTCATGCTGGAGCAGCCGCCAACGCAGACCAGTGGGAATCGGCCTCAGATCATGCTGTCGGTAATCGAGGGCCACTCCAACCAATGGAGCGGAGATGTCTTTACGTTGCACCATCTGGGCGGTGATGCCGCCCTACAACTACAAATCGCCCCGATCCGCTTCGAAGGATTCAACCAGGTATCTCTGCATTTCGAGGCCGTTCCGTTCATCGGGCCAACGAAGCCGGACGCAAAGGTTCACTTTCATGTGGTGACGAACGATGACGGGGTACCGAGGCACGTCGACAAACCTTCATTCGTGATGATGTCGTTTGTGAAAGACGCGCAACACGCGAACAAGCGGGAGGTCTCCTACCCGGTTGCGGTCCGCTTCCAATGGGGAACTAAGACGGAAGAGGAACGCTTCCAGATTACATGGAATAACAATCGGCGTAGGATGACGATCGCGCCTTCAAGCAGTGGGACACCGCAGAAAGAACCGAAACATAACATTGTCTTCCTGAATGGGGAGGTCGTAAAGCTCGCGTACTCCGGCCCTGGATACAGTGACCGAACGGATGGGAAGCACTCGTTCAGCGAGGTGACGGGCGCAAGTACGGGAACCATGGTCGGCCTGGTCGCGCGGTTCAGAAATGAAGCCGTCTACGGCGAGGATGTCGCGGCGGTGCGTGGCGTAAGAGCCCATCTGAAGCTCTTCGACCGGAACGGCAAGGAGATCGGTACCGGCTTTTCGTCTGCCCAGTGGCTTGCTCATCCCGACGATACATTCGATCTCATCCCGAACGGCCGCGGCGGGTCGGTGCTTGTGTGTTTAGGAGGCAAGGAATCAAAGCCCCGCGTGCAGTGGAAGGCCCCCGATGCAAGTGGAAGGTTGCGCGACCGGGATCTGGAGCTGAACGATGGCTATCCCAGCAGGGCGGAGGTCACGCTGATGGATTCCAATCACAGGCCTTTGCTGCAACCGGTAGTACTGGACATAACGGAGTCGGCAGGAGGACTCTCGGTTAGTGCAAGGCAGTGAATTTGGAATCTGAATACCAGATTTTTCCTTTCGGCGCCCTCACCATCAGTTGGCGAGGGACTGTCCAATCGCCGGCGTGGTCTGCGGCTTCGCCTCCCCCAAACGCAAGCGCGTATGCACGAATGCGTTTCAAATGATAATGATTCTGCTGATTTCAGTTTGCAGGAGGCGCTATTCCAGCCTCTGAATGATTCATTATGAAAGCAAAAAAATAGACACTCCCCCACAGCGTGATCTTATAGGCTACCGTGTAAGGATCATCGAGTGCTGCAACGCGAACTACTCTGAATCCTGGACCCACATGCACATCTTCAGCAGCGGGGCTTTCCAGTCCCCGCGCGAGGTCTTCTGGAATGTTGTGTTCGTATACGAAGTCAATCTGAATGCCGTACGGCTCTTCAATGATTCTGCCTGCCAAGACGTATTCGCAGCCGCGCACGATTTTCTCGTAGACCTTCAAAAGAAGATCACTGGGAATTCTGATTTGAGGAAGGTCCTCATCTTTGAACCCGGGATGCGAACCCAAGCCGGGAAGTATGGAAGCACTTGATGCTGGATTATGAGGCTTAATCGCAGCTATCAGACCTAGCTTTTGCCTTTGTCTGTGCGCTACCTCGTCGTTACTCAGATCAACAACGCCCACTCCGAGCGAGCGCTTAAGCTTCGCGTAAAGCCCCGCAGCTTCGGGTTTTTGAGGATCAACACAAAGTATGAGGCGACTGAACACCTTATTCTCCATCGAACCAAGGCTGTTGTTGCACTTGCCGCAGCTTGGCGCAGTCCACCGCCGGGTGTACTCCGGTGTCGTTTCGGGATACCAGGATGTCGGAAATACATGATCTTTGGTCGTCTCGTCAACGTGCTTGCCGCAATGAATACATCGAAGTTGAGTTGTCTCTGCCACCAACCCATTCTCTTTCGAGACCGAACGCAGAAGCAAGAGATGCCTGGGCACAGGGCCACCGCAACTGAAATTACCGGCACTGACCGGAACACGCCGGCAACCGCTCGGTCACACCTGAGGCGCGTGACCTGGTTCTCGGCCCGCGGGGTTCATCTGTTACAAACAGGCCTTTGCACTCGCCGAGCACAGAGGCGATCTACCGCCAAACGAGAAGTTGGGCCAACAATCGGTGCGCACGTTCAACAGGTAGCAGCAAAACCCATAACGCCGTCGGTTTCCGTGCTTCTGGTTAGACCATCTTCCAGGTCAAGCGTTGCCCCCGTGCAACCGGACGAACCGGTCGCACGAAGGTTGCGGTTAGGAGTGGGAGAGTGGCGATGTTATCGGGCTGGGACTGCGCCTGGACTACTAGCTTGATGCGGGTGCCGGCCTGGAGAGGCTTGGCGAAGTGGCCCTGCTTGCCGAAGGCAACGACGTTGTAGTGAAAGGCCCGGAGGTTGCGGTCTGAGATGATGGCGACTCCGAAGGCGGTGTACTTGCGGCCGTTCTTGGAGATACGGCTGGTGGCTGAGTTGCTGACGGTGCCGAAGAGGGTGATGGTCTGTTGTGTCTGCATGGTGTTTCTCCTTTTTGCCCGGTCAATCGGGACACATCCCAAAGGGCGCAAAGGTGCGCTGCTCCCAAGTCGCGGCATGGCCGCGTTGCCAAGAGA
>OLLV01000149.1_pt1 | contig 57574 bp, 59 predicted proteins | sample 1604641 | NCBI WGS metagenome assembly OLLV01 (sample SAMEA104055725, study PRJEB20765) | soil metagenome | biome: Arctic tundra; feature: Polygonal ground; material: soil | place: USA | collected 2011-09 | depth 0-0.5 m
CGCTAGGTCTCAGAACTACACGTCGTTTTTTCCCAAGAAAAACGGCACTCTTGTACATTTCCCGGTTCACAGTAATAGGAAAAATGCTCTAACGTGACCATACTCTCCGAATTCCCCTTCAAATTGATAGACCACGCCATTGAACAGTATGAACCCGAGGCCATCGTCACTTTCGTGAAGTTCGAGGATGCGTGAGTCATGCATCTCCATTGCCATATTCATCCGGGCGTGCCCTCTTCGGGCAGTATAAAATGGACTATGGGCGCACGGCTTTTTGGCTGCGTGCGGACCTATCCCTCCGGAGCAACAATTCATCGTGAATCAGCGTAAATCAGCAGTGATCCTTGGCGCGCAGTGGGGCGATGAGGGTAAGGGCAAGATCGTCGATGTGCTGTCGGAGAAGTTCTCCGTGGTGGCGCGGTATGCGGGTGGGCATAATGCCGGGCACACCGTCATTATTGCCGGGAAGAAGTTCGTGCTGCAGCTGATTCCGTGTGGGGTTCTGCGGCCGGAGTGCAAGGGCGTGATCGGCAACGGCGTGGTGCTCGATCCGATGGCGTTTTTGAGCGAGGTGAAGAAGCTCAAGGATGCGGGGCTGAAGGTTGACGGGCAGCTCTTTGTGTCGAACCGGGCGCAGGTGATTCTGCCGTACCACCGGATGATCGAGCTGGCGGCGGAGAATGCGCCGGGGCGCACGAAGATTGGCACGACGAGCCGCGGGATCGGGCCGGCGTATGAAGACAAGATGCATCGCAGCGGGCTCCGCGTAATCGACCTGCTGAATCCGGCGCTGCTGCGCACGCACATCGAGAACGCATGCCACGAGAAGAATACGATTGCGGCGGCGTTGTTCGGGACGGCTCCACTGGATCCGAAGTCGATGTATGAAGAGTACGCACGCGCAGCCGAGCAGGTCGCACCTTACGTCACCGACACGGCCGTGATGCTGAACGAGGCGATGCGGAACGGCGAGAAGGTGATGTTCGAGGGCGCGCAGGGGACGCTGCTGGATATCGACCATGGGACGTATCCGTTTGTAACGAGCTCGTCGGCGACCGCGGGTGGAGCCGCGACCGGCACCGGCGTTGGGCCGACGAAGATCGGCACTGTGATCGGGCTCTGCAAGGCGTATGTGACGCGGGTTGGCGAAGGGCCTTTCCCCACGGAGATTCACGACAACACGGCAGACCTGTTGCGCGCGCGCGGCAAGGAGTATGGCGCGGTGACGGGACGGCCTCGTCGCTGCGGATGGCTGGATATACCGCTGCTGCGCTACTCGAATATGGTCAACGGGACGGAGTGGCTGGTGGTGTCGAAGATCGACGTGCTGGATGAGTGCGCGGAGATTCCGGTGTGCACCGGCTACAAGATCAACGGCAAGATTACGGATGTGATTCCGGCGGACATGCGCGGGTTTGAGGCGATTCAGCCGGTGTATACGACGCTGAAGGGCTGGCAGGCTTCGACCGAGGGGATTACGGAGTTCGACAAGCTGCCGAAGCTGGCGCAGGAGTATCTGCATTTCCTGGAGAAGGAGTCGGGGGCGAAGATCGGGATGGTTTCGACCGGGCCGGACCGGGCGCAGACGATGACGCTTCCGGCGTTTGAAGAGGCGCTTCGGGCGTAAGGGAGTCGACGATGCTGAGTTTTACGGTGCGGATGAAGTTCGATGCGGCGGATCGGGAGCGGGTGGCCGAGATCCTGCGTGCGCTGCAACCAGCCTCGCAGCAGGAGCCGGGGTGCGTGTCGTATACCGCGCATTTTGTGGAGGGCGAGCCGGCGACGGTGCTGATCTACGAGCAATATAAGGACGAAGCCGCGCTGGAGCACCATCGCAATACGCCGCACTTCAAGCAATATGCCGCTGGCGGGCTTTACCAGCTGATGAAAGAGCGGCAATTGGAGAATTTGCACGCCATCGTCTGAGTGAGCGGGTTGCCCTCCGAAGAAGAGTCCAGCGGCATTTCCACGGGAGTGAGTGAATGACGACCGGCAGCGCTCCAGCCTCGACCGATTCTCCGAGGAAACGCAGTATCTGGAGGCAGGTCGCCGGATGGTCTGCAGCGATCCTCGCAGTGATGTTGCTGGGATTCTTCGGAATGCTGGAAGTGATCGCGCATCGACCGTCGCGAGTCCATCTGTCCGTCACAGCCGCCGAGATAAAAGCTGAAGATGCGCGCCTGAAGGAGTCTGGCCTGGTGGTTTCGGATGGAAGCTTTCTGAAGGAGCATCCTTTCGAAGCGCCGTGGACATCGCATTCGCTTCTCGTCCCTTCGAGCTGGTCGGATCCAGGGATACGGTCGCTGCTTGGATCGCGTCACGTCCGCGCCGACCTTCTGCTTGCCGATCTGGATACGCTTCAGCCTGTGATGGAGCGCGCTTACGGCGGTTGGGACAGCGCGGCAGCGCACGGCTGGAACTGGAGCCAATGGTTTGCCGGCTGGCGCGGGCGACTTGCCGCGCAAGGCAGGGCGAATCTCTCCTTCGACGAAGCGTTCGCGCCGATGGATGCTCTGCTCGCCTTCCAGCGCGACAACCACACGCAGATCCCGCTTGCCCGGCGGCAGACGAGCGACGGATCGCAGACGTCGCTGCTCGCCAGCGCTCCGTCTGCTCCCTGCGTGGAGGTGCGCACGAGCAAACGGTTGGTCCCGATCCCAGGCGACGATGCAGGCCAGCAGGTTCGCAGCGCGAGGGCATGGGACGGCAGTGCGGACAGTTTTACGGAGGCACACTATCTTTCCATGCCCACCTCATTTGGCACTCCCCAGGCAGTGCGCTGCGGAGAGGTATGGATTTCACTCAATCCCGTTGGAAGTCGTACCCGCACCTTGTCTGCCATACTGCACCGACTGTGGATCGAGGATCTTGGCCAGGATCGGCCGCGCATCGAGCGGCTGGGCGACGGGATCGTCTATGCACGGCTCCCGACGTTCGAATGGTCGAATTATGAGCACGTTTCCCGTCAGAGATGGGCGCAACGCACATCCGCAGACCGCGTGCTGATCGTTGACCTGCGCGACAACCAAGGTGGGAGTGCGGGATATGGCCTGGAGGTGCTCAAAGGGTGGATCGAGGAAGACCGCATGCTGCGATTTGCGGACATCGGAGGCCAGCTTGTCTCTTCCTGCCTTTACGCGCCCCTCCGTTTGAATGAGGAGTTCCAGAGCACACCCACCATCCTGCCCAGCCAGGAGAAGTTTATACAGACGATGCTCGACCGCATGGCGCAACCCTATCCTTCCGGCTGCCCACGCACGGTGGCGACTACGCCTGCCCACTGGATCTACCTGCAGCGCCACTTCGCCCCAGAACCATCCGGCTTGCGCATCGTCGCGTTGGTCAACTCGCACTGCGGCTCCGACTGTGAACAGCTGACTGCGATGCTCGCGTCCCTGCCGGAGACCCTCGTTGTGGGCACCAACACGTATGGGGTGTGCCAGATGATCCAGCCTGGATATTCGGTGCTGCCGCACACCGGTCTGCGCTATCGGATGGCCCTGGGCCGAAGCGACTTCTACGGCGACGGCCGTTCGGTGGAAGGCTATGGGCTGGATGTGGATGTGGTCGTGCCGGAAGTGGACATGCTGAAGCCTGAGCAGTTGCGGGAGTTGGGAGAGATTGCGAAGAGACTCTGACCTGACCGGAGAAGATGGCTCAGGTGCGAGACTTTTGCGCGCCAGACTGGTTGAAGTGAGTGAGAAAGACCTTCACGCGACTTTGTTTTGACTCTGTACGTCCAACGAGACTACTATCCGGTACGTCTTATGGCTCGGCACACCTTTCCAAATCGTCTCTTGCGGCCCGGCGGCGCTGGCGTGCTGGCCCTTGTGTTGTTTGCGGGGGTTTTGCTTGCACAGCATACGAGCGCGGCTCCGCCGCATCGCAAGATGAAGGATATCTATAAGAAACAGGTAGAGCAGTTGGAGGAGACGTGGCGTGCCGCCCAGATCAACGTGGATGTTGCCACCATGGACAGGCTGTTATCGGACGACTATGTCGGGATCACCATGTCTGGGCAGGTTGTAACGAAGATGCAGCAGTTAGATCGGATGCGCAACCGGCAGCTGGAGCTGACAAAGATTGTGCTGGACGATGTAAAGGTGAGGCTGATTGGGACGACGGCGATCGTCCAGGCACTGGCGGAGATCGACGGAACCAACGAAGGCCAGTCGATGCATGGGACGTATCGTTATACGCGGGTGTATTCGCGATCGCCAGCGGGGGCCTGGAAGATCACCAACTTCGAGGCGACGCGGGTGGGGCCGTCTTCGAGGGGTTCCCGGGACAGCAAATCGGCCCAGGCGGATCAGCCGCCTAAGCCGGATTAGGCACGAATGGGGGGGCGAGAGGTCAGCGACCGGCTGATCTGGCTAAATCTCGGCAGGGGCAATGCGAGAGCCTGCGAAATTCAGGGCCAGTAGACGACGGTCGAGAGACCGCGTTCCGCCGGTAATGCGGGCATCTTCTGGCTCCCGGGGAAGGGTAAACAGCGGAGCCTTTCGGGGAGTGGGCTGACGGTTGGGGGCGGGCCGCATTGAGATTACGGAAGTTACCGGCTTCCCCGACTCAACTCCACGGTCGTAGGAACTCGGCTTGAAAGTGGGGAATAGGTTTGGCAGGGCCGACATAGGTTCCTCCGCAACAATGATTGCCTTGGGACGGCGTAGGCCAATCTGATGTGTGGGGCCTGGGCAGCGTTGCTCGACTATGCACAAAGTAACCTTAATTTCTCGCGGAATATCCACAGAGCAGTTACTAATGTGCCGGAACGGATTTTTTATTCGTGTAGAGCAATGCGGAGGCGGGTCCAGGTGGTTTCGAGGGCCTCAGGCAGGACGCGGGTGTCGGCGGTGACGGTCATGAAGTTGGTGTCCCCGATCCAGCGAGGCAGAGCATGCATGTGAATGTGGGCGGCGATGCCTGCGCCGCCAGCCTCGCCGAGGTTGAGGCCGAAGTTCATGCCGGCGGGCCGGTAGACGGCGCGGAGCACTGATTCCATGCGCTGGGCGAGGGCCATCATCTCCTGCGCGGCCTCTGGTTCGAGCGCGGCGAGCGAGTCGATGTGGCGATAGGGGACGATGAGGGTGTGGCCGGTGGCGTAAGGAAAGGCGTTGAGGCAGAGGTAGCAGGTTGGGCCGCGATACAGGATGAAGGCGGCGCGGTCTGCCTCCTCGGGCTCCATGCCCTGGGCAATGGCATAGTCGGCGGCGGCGATCATATTGCAGAAGACGCAATTGAGGTCTTCGGCGCCGGACTCCGCCCAGGCGTCGAGGGCGGCAGGGACGCCCTGGCGGGAGGGTTTTTCCGTGCGGCTGACATAGTCGTAACGCCAGGGGGTCCAGAGGCGATCCATGCGCCGGAGTATAGCTGGTTTGGCGGAGATCGTTTTACAGGCACCGCGCGAGGCCGGTTTTTGAGAGCAGAATCTTTTCTTTCGGAAATGGCTGGATTAAAGGCTTGCGAGCTTGCCAGGAACGGACTTTAGAATGGGCGATTACCGGGTGTTGTCGATTGACTCCCGATGCCTGAACCTATATGCTTTGAGTGAGCCACTGCGTGTGGGATCCAAGTGCAGCCGCTCCTCTGCAAAGATGTATCATTCCTGCCCTGCCGAGTCTGATTCGGGAAAATACGCGTCCTTCCAAGGATCGTCGAACGTCCCGCCGCCAGTTCCGCCCGCGATGGAATGAAACCTGGATCCCGGAGTACGCGTCAATGACTGTTGTCCACAATCCCGACCAAACCGAGAGCAAACCCCTGACCACCGATATGGAAACCCAAGCGCCCGAAACGACAGCGGAGCACTCCGAACTGTCCTCCGAACTCACCCCAACCACGCACGAGACGGCGGACGCCGGTCATGTGGTTCCCAGCCTCTCTGCGTCCGCAAAGACGGATGCCGAGCCGGACTACGATGCGGCTGATTTTGCCGCGGCGCTGGCGAACTTCGACCGCGAGCAGGCCGCCGAGACGGCTGCTGCCCAGAACCTGACCGCGGAAGAGGTGGTGGTGACGGGTACCGTGATCAAGATCACGGACAAGCATGCCGTCGTCGATATTGGGCTGAAATCCGAGGGGATCATCCCGATCGAGCAGGTGCTGGACCATGAGGGTAAGCCGAAGTTCGCCGCGGGCGACACGATTGAAGTCGTCGTCGAGCGCGAGGAGGCCGAAGGCGGCTACCTGGTCAGCTACGAGAAGGCGCTGCGCCACAAGGTGTGGGATACGTTGGAGAAGGCCGCGAACGACAAGACCCCGGTGAAGGGGATGGTCGTCGGCCGCGTCAAGGGTGGGCTGACCGTCGACATCGGCATCAAGGCGTTTCTGCCCGGCTCGCAGATTGAGGTTCGCCCGGTCCGCAACCTGGACGGATACATCGGCACTGAGATCGAAGTCCGCGTCATCAAGCTGAACAAGAAGCGCGGCAATGTCGTGATCAGCCGCAAGGAGCTTCTGGAAGAGGATCAGAACGCCAAGAAGGCTGTGACCCTCGCGACCCTCGAAGAGGGCAGCGTGCTCACCGGAACCGTCAAGAACCTCACCGACTACGGCGCATTTGTAGACCTCGGCGGCCTGGACGGACTCCTCCACATCACCGATATGAGCTGGGGCCGGCTGACGCACCCGCGGGACCTGGTCAACGTCGGCGACGAGATCCAGGTGAAGGTCCTGAAGTTCGACAAGGATAAGCAGCGGGTTTCGCTGGGCTTCAAGCAGTTGACGCCCGACCCATGGCTCGATGCGACGGAGCGCTACCCGATCGGGGCGCAGGTTCGCGGCCGTGTTCTCTCCGTCACCGACTACGGCGCGTTCGTCGAGCTGGAGCAGGGGATCGAAGGTCTGGTCCACGTCTCCGAGATGACCTGGTCGAAGCGGATGAAGCATCCGTCGAAGATGGTCAAGCCGGGCGACGAGGTCGACACGATTATTCTGAGCGTCAACCCGAATGACCGCCGCATCTCGCTGGGCATGAAGCAGCTCCAGGACAATCCCTGGGAGCAACTCGAGGACAAGTATCCGATCGGCGCAATCATCGAAGGCCGGGTGCGTAACCTGACCGACTTTGGCGCCTTCATCGAGATCGAGGACGGCATCGATGGCCTGGTGCATGTCTCGAACCTGAGCTGGACCAAACGCATCAAGCATCCTTCGGAGGTCCTGAAGAAGGGCGAGAAGGTCCGCGCGATCGTCCTCGGCGTCGAGCCGGAGAACCGCCGGCTTTCCCTCGGTGTCAAGCAGCTCCAGCCCGATGTCTGGGATACGTTCTTCGCGCAGCATCGCGTTGGGGACGTCATCAAGGGCAAGATTCTGCGGACAGCTCAGTTTGGCGCGTTTGTGGAGATCGCCGAGGGGATCGAGGGCCTGTGCCACGTCTCCGAGGCAGTCGACCAGAACAACGTTCCGGTGAAGTTGGATGTGGACTCAGAGCATGAGTTCAAGATCGTCAAGATGAACCAGGAAGAAAAGAAGGTCGGCCTGAGCATTCGCGCAGTTGGCGAAGAGGCGAGCCGCGCCGAGGTAGAGAGCTACAAGGAGCGCAGCGACAACAAGGGAGACAAGGGTCCGAAGGCCTCGTCGTCCTCCAGCAGCTCCAGCAGCACGACGCTGGGCGACCTGATCAACTGGAAACGCTCGGAACGCGAGTAGTTTCCCGGTACTTCAGAAGCAGAAAGGCCCTCCCGCAAAGGAGGGCCTTTTCATGCTCCGTAAGCGGATGCGAAAGATTCTTGGAAGCAGTTGCCGCCTACCCAAGTACAAGGCCTCCCCGCTTGGGGAGGCCTTGTATGTTTACACAGACCCGGGTGAGGTGGTTAGGCACCCATGGACTTGGGGAAGGGCGTGACCATCTTGAGCGATGCGCGGCGCATGACCTCAAGCTCGGCAGGAGCGAAGAGCTCGGGGGGAACGCCACCGACTGCAACGAAGCCCGGAGCATCGCCCAGCGCGAGGGAGATCTGGTTCCAACGCAGGAAGGGAGACGTGGTGGGCAGGACGATGAGGCGGCGCTTCGGCTCTGGGAGAGCGAAGTACGCAGTCCAGAGGGTAAAAATCGAGCAGCAAACCAGCGCATTGATGAGGCTTAGCGCTCCCTTCATCGCCATGGTCTTGGGAATCCATGCGGACTGCATCAGATTCATGGTAGCCATTACACCCAGGCCAAGGCTGACGCCGAAGATCCGGCTGCTGTAGGTGAGGCCCATCGGACGGATGGCGAAGCAGACGAAGAGGAGAAGGCAGAGGGTGAGAATGCTCTGCGTGCGCTGTAGCTGTCCGACTGCGTGGATCACATAATCTGTGCCAGCCAGTCCCGGAGTGAACGCAGAACCCAAAGCAACAGCGACCGAGATGGCGGCTGCCCAGCGGAAGATCAACATGCCCAGGTTCTGAAGACCGGGAAGAGGTGCCATTGCAAGCCTGAAGACGCCATAGATGATCATAAGTCCAAAGATGGATTCCAGCGCGTAGCTCGGCCAGTAGCTGTAGAAGTAGAGCTCGTAGGCGTAGACCTTGCCGAGGCTATGGGAGAAATTGTGGATGATGACGAGGATCGTGTCGGAGACCACTCGAATTCCCAGGAAGACGCCGAGAGCCCAGTAGTCCTTCCACTGCTTTCGATACAGGAGTGCGAACAGGCCTGCGAGACAAAAGACGATTTCGAGTTCGCTGAGCGGTTTGAGTAGCGAAGAATGCACGCACAAGTCCCCCTGGACGATTTAGGATACCTCATCCAAGGGGACTTGCAAGCACTTATTTTTCGTAAAAGTGGCTACCGGACTACCAGTCTTCGATGCCACAGCCGTTGGGATCGCCCGGGGGGCAGGTGGGGACTGGCATTGCGCTCGTCTTGGAGAAGGTTGTCGCCTGGGCGGTGGTGGTGTTCGAGTGGGCGGTGGCGAACATACCGGTGAGGGCGAGGGTGAGGACGAAGGCGCGGACGATGTTTTTCATGGTTTGAAACTCCCTTTTGGTTTACTCAGAGTGGGCGGTGCCGAATATTTCTCTGGACTGACCAGATGAGAAAACTCTAAGGTCTATCATGACGTAAGTCCACCAAATACAGGCACATAACGGGATATCAAACGAGTAAGGTTACTGAGGTAACAATTCCTAAGGTAAAACCTCGCTTTTGCTGGGCTTTTTGCGGCCCGATGTCGAATATTGGGTTAGGTTGTGAGGAAAAAATGCTTAAATCCCTGGGTGGGAATCGATTGCTTTGCAAAATAACTACATCGTTTGGGGGATGCGGCGGGTCGGGCGGCGGGGGGCGGATTTTCTTGATTTTCCTCCAACATCTTGTTTAATAAGGCCTTAGCCTCGTTGCAGGGTAGGGCGGCGCTTTCTGCCGGTGCAGACAAAGCCGCCGCCGATTTGATCGGCGGCGGCTGTTTGGGCTACTGTTTGCTTAAAGGGTACTAAGTTTTTATGCCTGGGCGGCGGGTGGATCGACTGGCGAGGCGGCTTCGGCGGGCTTTTCGGAGGTGGGGGAGGCCGGCTTTTTGGGGGCGGGCTCGGCCTTGCGGGTGGCGGCGATGATGGCGTGGAGGGTGGTTCCTTCCATGCGGGGCATGAATTCCACCAGGCCAGCGTCGCCGATATCGAGGATCAGGCGGTTGATGATTTTGTACCCCAGGTCGCGGTGGGCCATCTGGCGGCCTTTGAAGCGGAGGGAGGCCTTGACCTTGTCGCCGTCGCCGAGGAAGCGGATGGCCATGTTCTTTTTGGTCTGGTAGTCGTGCTCGTCGACGGTGACCGAGAACTTGACTTCCTTGATGGTGATGACCTTCTGCTTCTTGCGGGCGGCGCGTTCGCTCTTGTCCTTCTCGTAGAGGAACTTGCCGTAGTCCTGGATCTTGCACACAGGGGGGACGGCGTTGGGCGAGATCTCGACGAGGTCGAGGGAGCGCTCGCGGGCCATCTTGAGGGCGTCGAAGGGGGCCATGACGCCGAGCTGTTCCCCGTTTTCGTCGATGACGCGGATTTCGCGTGCGCGAATGCGTTCGTTGGTGCGGATGAAGGACTTGGCGGAACGTTTATCGATCGGGGGAATAGGGCGCCTCCACAGCGTGCCGAAGGGGCCGCCATGCCTTTACTTGGGTTTGGATGCACGCTGTCCCTGGGAGGATTGCGTGTACTGAGAAGTATAGCAGTTGCAGGGTGCAGGGTGCAGATTGCGGGTTGGGAAAACCATCCAACTGCTCACTTTGGCAGTGGTGCGATGCGGGCCCAGGAGGGCGCGCATCGCTTTAGCGCTATTGGTTTGCGAGGACTACGCATTGCGTCCGTTGGCAAGCATAAATGCTCTTGCCGTCGGCCGAAACTTGCAGCCCCACCGCCAGAAGACCGGCCGGCGTTACGGAGGTAAGCGTTGTGCTCGCTCCCGTCGTCGGATCTACCGCGGCGAAGGATGTGCGTACGTTTGTCTGGTCCACGAACGCGACGATGAGTTTTCCATTGGTCTTATCCACGGCTATCCGGAAAGGAATGCCGGGGAGTGTGACCTGTTTGGTTATCGCCATCGTGCTCGTGTTGAGGAACGTAAGCAGGTTGTCGGCCGTTGAAAGCACGGCCACGGTTCCGGCAGCAGGTCCGCTGTCGAAAACGCCAACATGCCATCCTCCCACAATGGGATTGTTTGCATAGAGTGTTGTGTAAGGTGTGATTCCAGGGATGGATTGAGAAAGTGTCACTACCGTTCCTCCGGAGACGTTTATCTTCCAGAGTGTCGGAGTAGCATTGCGCGAGAGTACGAAAGCATCGGTTTCGGTGCCAAGGACTCCCATGTCGAGAGATATCGGTTGGACACCGAGATCTTTTGCAGTTTGGATCGGTGCTAGACCTCCTCCTCCTGTAAGAGGATAACAAGACAGGTTGTTGTTGCTTAACGGTTGCAGAAAACAGCCATAAGCATGCTTAGCTGCTTCCGCAATAACTCTTCCCGAGGGAGGAGATGCAGGCCCTGTAACATGACTGGGATCTCCGTTTTCATCGTAGTCGCCACCATTTGCCAAAAGATTTCCCGTAAGGTCATCAATAGCAGCGGTCAACGACGGCAAAAGAAAACTTCCGTCAGAGGTCCCGTCAGCTTTGTATTTCCGAATGTAGCCGTTTTGGCCAGGCGCAGCTCCCTGGGCTTCGTCGGAGAAGAATAGTTCTCCAACGGGCGAAAGACCCGATGGATTCTGACCTCCCAGAAAGGGGACGGACCACGATGTACTGTGCGTTCCATCGGGCGATGTCACCGTGCAGGCGACGTAGCCGGGTGAAGTGTGCGGAGGATCAATCCCAAGCAAAATTTCTAACTGTTTGGAACTGAGAAGGTAAGTCGATTGTAGGATCCCACTGGGGCTACAACTGATTGTGTCCGTGCCTTCAAATCCAGATCCATTCAGTGGAAAGCCAACGATCCCGCATTCGGCATCGCAATAGATATACGGAGCATTACTGCCCGTGATCACCGGAACCGCCGCAGTCACTGTCACCGTCGTAGATCCAGATACCGTTGTGTATCCGACCTGCGTCGATGTTGCAGTGATTGTGAACGTTCCCGCGGCAGTCGTGGTAAATACCCCCGCAGCTGTGATCGCCGTACCAGTTCCCGTTGCCGACCAGTTGACCCCTGAACCGAGGTTCTGATAAGTCGCGGTGCATTGTGACGAATCCGCTGTAGTGATGGCGTTTGGAACGCACGCCGCCGCGATTGCTGGCACTGCCGTGACCGTTACTGTTTTCGTGCCGGACTTTGTAGGGTCCTGCGCCGAGGTCGCCGTAATGGTTGCGGTTCCTGCAACGTTGGAGCTAAATACTCCACCGTTGATGCTTCCAAGCGAAGCACTCCATGTGACCGCGCCATTTGCAGCTCCCGTAACGGTAGCACTGCAGTTCGAGGTCGAACCTGGTGCTGTCGTGATCGCGAGCGGATTGCACGCGACACTGACCGTAACCGGATTCACCGTAACCGTTGACGGCGCCGACTGGGTCGGGTCCGCAGCGGAAGTGGCTTTGATCGTTACCGACAGGGGATTGGTTCCCGCGACGTTCGCCGCGGTAAACAGCCCTGCGCCAGTAATCGTTCCAGCACTTGCCGGTGTAACCGCAAAAGTAACCGAAGTGTTTGAACTGCCAGTCACCGTCGCCGTAAACTGCTGCTGTGCTCCGGAGTTTAGCGACGCAACGTTTTGAGGCGTAAGCGTAACTACGACCGGGATGACAACAGGGTTGACGGTAACAGGAGCGGAAGAAGTTGCACTTCCTCCAGCGCCGGTTGCGGTGAGCGTATACGTGATCGTTGCGGTCGGAGTGACCGTCACAGGCACATTGCATGTCACGGGGGTTGTAACCCCGGTGATGGTGCAGCTTGTTGCGTTCGTCGTCGTAGGCGTCAGGGTGACTGACTGACCCACGACGATCGTTGTTGCCGATGCCGTGAGGGATGCGGTGGGGGAGGGAGTTGAGCCTCCTCCGCCATTGTTGCCTCCACCACTTCCGCCGCCGCAGCCTGTCAGAAGCAGTGTAAGAAGAGAAGAAAGGATGAGCTTTGTGGCAGTCGTTTTCATCTTCACGGTTCTCCCTATCTTTTCTGCGCGGTGCGTGTGGAGAGCGCTGCCAGTATAGCGGCGGTGGGATGGAGTGCGATACGACGCATCGTTGGAAATGTGAAAGCGTACCTCGGCGGCTGAGGCCGCGAAACCAGAGCCGCCTTAAGCAATACGGTTTGAAGGTTTCGCTTTGCACTGATTTCTCCACTGCAGATGGACTTGAAAGGATGAGGCACGCGGTTTGGCTGGTTGGCGGATTACATCCCACCCATCGCGGTGAGGCTGCGATGGATGGGGCACCCGGGCTGGGATTGGCGGTGTCGTGATGGCGGATTCCAGGGGCGTGGGCGATGCGACGGTGGCGGGATTATGTATCGGGCCTTCAGCCCTCTGAACATCCATGGGGGCCGTAACCTGGGCCTGCGGCCCAGGCTGGTATGTCGTCGCGCCGTTGGCGCTTATTTCTGAGGCGGCGACAATCTTTGCGGGGCGCGTCGTCGGGAGGCCGGGCTGTGGGCGCGGAACAGGGAAGGGCAGTATGGAACAGGGAAGGTCAGTTAGGGACAAGGGGAGGGCAGGTTTGATGCGAAGGGCTAGTGGGCGTAGGCCATGAGTTCGAGGAGGGCGTGGGCTGGTTCTACTACCTCTATGTTCGCGGGGGCTGGGGTTGCGGCTTCTCTGGGGAGGTGGGCGCCGAGGCTGAGTTCGGGCTGGGAGGTGGTGGTCTGGGAGATGATGCCGAGGAGCTTGACGGAGCGGCCGGATTCGATGCCGGCGGTGCGGGTCATACCGGAGGCTGAGGAGAAGACGGGCGCGCCGCTGTTGCCGGCGACGATATGAGCGTCGATGAAGAACTCGTGGTCGACGGGATGGGCGGAGTCGGCCCAGGCGATGATGCCGGAGCGCATGAGGGCTCGCTGGGTGGGCTGGGGTGCGGCGAAGGACTGCTCGGCGAGGATGAAGAGGTCGGCGCCTTCGTAGGTTTCGTCGGCTCCGGCGATCCACTCGGGGCCGTAGACGGTGACGATGTGCTTGTCGTCGGCGACGCGCTGAAGGAGATCCTGCGGGACCGGAATGACGGCGAGATCGAATTTGGCGGAGCTGGTGAAGAGGGCGCGGCCGTTCTTCCAGAGCTGGAGGGTTGTGCCGAGGTCTTCGTAACGGGACTTCTGCTCGTCCTTCCAGCCGCGGACCTGGATGGTCTCGGGGACGTAGTGCTCGGCGGGGTTGTCGAGGACGTGGAGGGCGGTGGCGAGGAAGAGGCGGTTGGCGGCGTCCTTGATGAGGACGGCGGCTCCGCCGGGGGTGAAGCGGTCGCGGCCGGCGGCGTCTTTGGAGACGAGGCCAAGGGAGAGGGTGGCGCGGCGAGGGCCGTCGGACCAAGGGCCGGAGCCGGTTCCAGGATTGCTTCCGCTTTCGACGACGCGGGCGGGGGCTGGTGGCGGTGTCTGCGAGTGGGCGCGTGGGCAGAGGGCGGCCAGGCCCAATACGGCGAAGAGAAGGGCCGGTGGAGTCTTTGCGGTAGCGCGTGAGGAGACCATAGTCGGAGAATAAACGATGGTTGTCGAGTAGAGAAGGGAATATTGCCGAACTTTCGATGTAGATTGCAGCCGATTGAGCGCCAGGCAAGGGCTGGCTGGGTTGCAGAAGGGTGGCAGGTCGGGCAATATGGGGTGTGCCGCGGGCGTGTGGATAAGTGCCGCGCATGGACGCGATGCGGTTGGAATGAGGGGATTGGATGAAGCGCAGAATTCTGCTGGTGGATGACGAAGTTGCGGTGCTGTTGACGCTGAAGGCTGTGCTGGAGATCAGTGGGTTTGAGGTGGATACGGCGGCGTCCGCGCACGAGGGCAAGCACAGGCTGAAGACGCATGAGTATCACATGGTGATCTCGGACATGCGGATGGAGAGCGAGGCGGCGGGTGCGGAGGTGATCGCAGCGGCGCGGACGGCGAGCTATCACCCGGCGATTGCGCTGCTGACGGCGTTTCCCGTGGCCGACGATGACTGGCAGGGGATGGGCGCGGACAAGATGCTGGTGAAGCCCATGCATACCAAGGTTCTGCTGCAGCAGATTGAGCAGTTGCTGGAGAGGCATGAGGCGAAGTTGAAGATTTGGAGTACGACGGGGCCGGTGGTGGGGAAGAAGGTGGCCGCGAAGAAGGTCGTGAAGAAGGTTGCGGCGAAGAAGGTCGCGAAGAAAGCGGCGAAAAAGGTGGGGAAGAAGAAGTAGAAAAGACCCCGGGCTAAAGCCCGGATTCTTTTTGGGCGGTGAATGGTGGGGCTGAAGCCCCACCCTCCCTCCGGTAAGGCAACAGCAACGGCAAGTTATTTTGGGGTGTGGGCTTTGATGTAGGTGCGCAGGGCGAGGTTGATGTCGAGGGCTTTGCGGACGCCGTTGTCCAGCATGCGGAGCCAGTCGCTTCCGGGCTCCTTGAGCTCGACCGTACCGAGCAGGAAGCTGGTCTGGACGATGATCTCGAGGGCGTTGGAGAGGTCGTGGGCGAGCGTGCGGATCTCGAGGGCGAGTTCTTCGGGGATCTCGGCGGTGGTGGCTGCGGGCGCGGCGTGTTTCGGTTCGGTCATATTCGGTGAGGATGCCTTTCGGCTGATTGTGGCTTGTCGAGCGACCTCAGTGTAAGACAAGCTGGGCGCAATTGACAGCGGGGGCGGCGTTTGAAAGACTGATGTTCAACGACTGCCGTGTCGAAATGACATTGCTGTAGTGCCGTAGTGGCGGAATTGGCAGACGCGCATGGTTCAGGTCCATGTACTCGCAAGGGTGTGGGGGTTCGAGTCCCCCCTTCGGCACCAAGATTTCTTTCAGCTTTAAATACCTTCCTGACATCCAATTTTTATGGCTACCCAGCTTGAGCAGATACTCGCGCATACTTTGCTGGAGGTGATGGATCGCCGCGGCCGTGCGAATGTTGCTGCGCTGGAGCGGAGAGCTGCGGCGCATGAGCCTCGGGGGTTTGCTGCGGCGTTGCGGCGGGTGGCGGAGACGGGTCCGGCGATGGGCGGGCCCGCGATAATTGCCGAGCTGAAGAAGGCTTCGCCGTCGAAGGGGCTGATCCGGGCAGACTTCCAGCCGGCGGCGCTGGCGAAGTCGCTGGAAGGGGTGGGGGCCGCGGCGCTTTCGGTGCTGACGGATGCGGAGTTCTTTCAGGGGTCGCTGGAGAACCTGGAGCTGGCTTCGGCGGCGGTGAGGATTCCGTGCCTGCGGAAGGATTTTATTGTGGATGCGTTTCAGATTCTGGAGGCGCGGGCGAGCGGGGCGGATGCGATTCTGCTGATTGTGGCGGCGCATACGGATGGGGAGCTGAAGAGCCTGTTTGCCGAGGCGCAGCGCATGGGGCTGGATGTGTTGTGCGAGGTGCATGACCGCGAGGAGCTGGAGAGGGCGGCGGCGCTGGGGTTTGCCGTGATCGGGGTGAACAGCCGGAATCTGCACACGATGGAGGTGCGACCTGAGACGCAGATCGAGCTGGCGCAGTGGCTTCCTCGAGGGGCGGTGCGAGTGGCGGAGAGTGGGATTCGGACGGGCGGGGATATTGCACGGCTGCAGGAGGTTGGGTATGGGGCGTTTCTGGTGGGCGAGTCGCTGATGCGGGAGGCTGATCCGGCGGCGGCGTTGGCGGAGTTGCTGGACGGACTTGTAAGAACAAGCAAAAGATAAGACGGACACCGATTTACAGCGATTGGGACACCGATTCAGGGACGAAGGGCAAGAGGGATTGCGGATTTGCGCGCGATTCGGGACCGGGCATTCTATTTGAAGAGGAAATACGGAGATTCTGAGCCAGAATCGGCTCAGAATGACGACGAATTTGATGGCGGGCGTAGTTGATGGCGGTATGTAATTTGATGACGAGCGCAATTTTGATGCGAGCGTAGTTTGATGATGGGCGTGATTTTATGTGGGTGAAAATTTGCGGGAATACGAACCTGGAGGATGCGGCGCGGGCGGCGGAGTTGGGTGCCGATGCGGTGGGGTTCGTGTTTGCGGAGAGCAGGCGGCAGGTAACGGCGGCAGAGGTGGGGGCGATTACGGCGCTTCTTCCGGCTGGGGTGGAGCGGGTGGGGGTGTTCGATTCGCATGACGCGGAGGAGATTGCCGCAGTGGCGGCGGAGGCTGGGCTGACCGCTGTGCAACTGCACGGTGGGCTGGACGAGGGACTGGTGGAGCGGCTGGCGGGGAGGGTGCGGGTGATCCAGACGCTGCACTGGGTGGTGGGGGATGCGGCTTCGGGCGCGCGGCTGGTGGAGGAGTTGAAGCGGGTTGCGGCGCTGGGAGTGGAGCGGGTGCTGGTGGACTCGAAGGTTGGGAGTGCGGCGGGTGGGACGGGGGTGGCGTTCGACTGGGAGGCGGCGCGGGCGGTGTTTGCGGCGGCGGCGGGCGGAGTGCGGCTGATTGTGGCGGGAGGGCTGCGTCCGGAGAATGTGGCGGAGGCGATTGCGGAGTTGCGGCCGTGGGGCGTGGATGTTTCGAGCGGGGTGGAGGCCGAGGTGGGGCGGAAGGATGCGGCGCGGGTGGCGCGGTTTCTTGCTGAGGCCCGGAAGACTGGCTAGGTACGGTTGGTTCCAAAGCTCAAAAGCAAAAGAAGAACGCAAAGGGCTAAGGAAGAGCCGCAGAGGGCGCAGGGAAAAGCGCCGGACACGGGGCTGAAATGCCCTGAAGTCCGGCGGTTTCTTCTGGCTCAAGTTATCTTGAGGTGGATTTTAGGAGTGATGCACATGCATGCCGTGGGAGTGAGCCCGCGGGGCGCGACTGTGATAGATCTGAGCGCGCGTGTGTGCGGCTCCGGGTGTTGCGGCATTTGCGGCAGAGGGGGTCATAGTCATCAGAGCTACGACCAGTGCCGCCAATGCGAGCTGAATTCTCGATTTCATGTTAAGTCGCTCCAGACTACACATATGTGACGCTACACGCAATTGATCGGATTCATAAACTTTAATTTGGTAAGGGCCCTGGAGGTAACCGGGTGAGGGTTGCTGGGTAGGTGGGAAAGCTCTGAACGGATGGGCCTGGGGGTTGAAGCTGGAGCAGGGGAAGGGGGCAGGAGGGTGGAGACGTGCGGGGCGGCGGGCTCTGTGGGCGGCGATGCGCCGACCTACTTTACAGTGTTGCAGGAGCAGCTCGGGCTGACGCTGGTGCCGACGAAGGGGCCGGTGGAGGTAGTGGTGATCGACCATATTGAGATGCCGACAGAGAATTAGCGGTCGAACCAGCGCGGTGGCTAGACGTTGCTGGTGAGGGTGCTGCCTACGTTTGTGAATGCGGTGGAGACCTTGGTGCCGAGGCCTTTGACGGCGGTGGTGGCGGTGAGGCCGATGAGAGCGGCGAGGAGAGCGTACTCGATCAGGTCCTGGCCTGACTCGTCCTGTAGCAGGTGGGTGAGGCTGAGGCGGAGATCCGCCGGGTTGGTGGGCGAGTTCTGGGTCGAGGTTTCGGTGGTCCTGGTCACTGAGTTTTCCTTTTGCTCGTCCAGAATCGGCCTTTGCGGGGCAGAGGGCAATGCAACAAAAGTGCAAGTGGGCCAGTGAGTTGTGTAGTTGAAGCGCGGGCGGTCGCGCCAATTGGAGGGGAGGCGAGCGTGTGCGGTGGATTGGGGCCGGACTGGTTTCCGGTTGCGCGGTGGTGAGGAGAGGATATATCGTAGAAGTCGAGATGAGAACCTACTTCAGCCGCTTCGGGTTTACGTTCCGCTATTGGCGCACAATAGCGGGCTCGGCGGACTAGCTCATCTGAACGATCTGTAATTTTCAGTTGATACGACATCCATGCGAGCCGCGACCGAACTTTGGCGCGGCTTTTGTTGTGTGCGGTAGTTGTTGTGTTGTGTGCGGTAACTGTTGGGAGGCAAGATGAGCGTGACTGCGGCGATGGTGAATCCGGCGGGGCCAGTGAGTTCGCGAGCGGGGCGGTTTGGGGTCTACGGCGGGCGGTATGTGCCGGAGACGCTGATGGCGGCGCTGGAAGAGTTGGAGCAGGCGTATGCGGTGGCGGATGCCGACGCGGAGTTCCATGCGGAGCTGGATGGGTTGCTGCACCACTATTGCGGGCGGCCTACTCCGCTGTACTTTGCGAAGCGGATGAGCGAGCAGCTGGGTGGGGCGAAGATATATTTGAAGCGCGAAGACCTGCTGCATACGGGCGCGCACAAGATCAATAACGCGCTGGGGCAGGGGTTGCTGGCGCGGCGGATGGGGAAGCAGAGGATTATTGCTGAGACGGGCGCGGGGCAGCATGGCGTGGCGACGGCTACGGTGTGCGCGCTGTTTGGGCTGGAGTGCGTGATCTACATGGGCGAGGAGGACATGCGGAGGCAGGAGTTGAATGTGTTTCGTATGCGGCTGCTGGGTGCGGAGGTGCGCGGGGTGGGTGCGGGGTCGGCGACGCTGAAGGACGCGATCAACGAGGCGATGCGGGATTGGGTCACGAATGTGCTGACTACCTATTACATCCTGGGAAGTGCGCTGGGGGCGCATCCCTATCCGACGATGGTGCGGAACTTTCATCGCGTGATTGGGATTGAGGCGAAGAGACAGATGATGGAGCAGGAGGGGAAGTTGCCGACTGCGATTGTGGCTTGTGTGGGGGGTGGGTCGAATGCGATTGGGGCTTTCTATGAATTTTTGGGGGATAAAGACGTAAGGCTTGTGGGTGTGGAGGCTGGTGGGCGTGGGACTGCGCTGGGCGAGCATGCAGCACGGTTTCAGGCGACGGGCGGAGGGCTGCCGGGCGTGCTGCAGGGTACGTACTCGTATGTGTTACAGAATGACGCGGGGCAGGTGGCGACGACGCACTCGGTGAGCGCAGGGCTGGACTATGCGAGCGTGGGGCCGGAACATGCGATGCTGCATGATTCGGGGCGTGCCACGTATGTGAGTGCTACGGATGCGGAGGCTCTGGCGGCGACGAGTGCGCTGGCGAGGACTGAGGGGATTCTGCCGGCGCTTGAGAGTGCTCATGCGGTTGCGGAGGCGATGAAGATGGCTCCGAAGATGGCGAAGACGGACGTGTTGATGGTGAATTTGTCGGGGCGTGGGGACAAGGACATGGGGATCCTGGCGCGGGAGATGGACCTGAAAGGTGCGAAGGGTTAGCGATGCCGATTGAGTTCAAAACGAAGCCGGGGATTGTGGCGTATCTGACAGCGGGTGATCCCGACCTGACGACGACGTATGAGATTTGCCTGGCGGCGATCGATAACGGCGCGGATGTGATTGAGCTGGGTGTGCCGTTTTCCGATCCGCTGGCGGATGGGCCGGTGATTCAGCGAGCAAGTGAGCGGGCGGTGGGGCGCGGGGTTCGGCTGACGGACGTGCTGGAGATTTCGCGGAAGTTGCGGGCGGCTCGGCCGGCGTGTGGGATTGTGATTTTTTCTTATTTGAATCCTGTGGTTCGGATGGGGATGAAGCAGTTTTGCGCGGCGGCGAAGGCGGCGGGTGCGGATGGTGTGCTGCTGACGGACATGATTGTGGAGGAGGCCGACGAGTACCTGGCGGAGATGAAGGCGAATGGGCTGGCTCCGGTGTTTCTGGCGGCGCCGACAAGTCCGGATGCTCGGCTGAAGGCGATTGCGGCGGTGTCGCAGGGTTTTGTGTATGCGATTTCGCGGGTGGGGATTACGGGGACGCAGCAGAAGATTGCGGGGGATGCTTCGGAGCTGGTGGCGCGGCTGCGCGCGTTTATGTCGATGCCGATTGCGGTGGGGTTTGGGATTTCGAATGCCGAGCATGTGAAGGCGGTGGGCGAGTTTGCGGATGCGGCGGTGATTGGGAGCGCGCTGGTGGCGTTGATTGAGAAGACGGAGCCGGCGGATGCTGCGGCTGCGGTGGGCAGGTTCATTGCGGGGTTGCGGACATGAGGGCGATGGCGCGAGTTCGGGTGGCGCGGCTGAGGTTTGCGGATGCGGACGTTTATGATGGTTCGGGCAGGAATAGCCGTGGGCGCGGGCTTGTGCGATGCGCCGTGCGGCGGGACGAGGCGAAGGGCATGGACATCTCCGACTGGCGAAAGCAGATTGACGAGCTGGATGAGCAGATTGTGGGGCTCATCGGCAAACGCGCGGAGGCGGCGCGGGCGATTGGCGAACTGAAGCGCACCCGGGAGCTGCCGGTGTATGAGCCGGGGCGGGAGCAGGCGGTGTTCGACCATGTCCGCGCGGTGAATCCGGGGCCGCTGGCGGACGCGGAGATGTTGCATGTGTATGAGCGGATCATCGACGTGATGCGGACACTGCAGCGGCGCGATGATTGAGAATATGTCGCAGTATTGGTTGCATATAAGAACGTCTGGGGATTTTGATCATTGAAAAACATCCAAATTATCGACGACGCGGACAATGCAACTTTCAGTATCTTCCAAACTACCGATGAGGATTTCAAAACTATTTTCCCGAAAGATGGGCAGGACTTAGAGATCGTCGAGGATTATGTCGATCGAGTAGGCGAGGTAGAAGCAGCTAAGACGCTTTCGAAGCTCTGGGAGAAACCGTTGTATAAGCCGGATATTAGAGGAATTCATGGCACCCTGTTTTACGACTACAAGGAAAAGTCCAAGCATCTGCCTGAATCTAAGCGCGAGGTTGATCGGATTTCAGGGCAGATTAACTAGGCTGAGCGAGTGTTATTCGGCAAAGTTTCAAGCAGCGAATAATTTATAGATCTTAAGTAGTTACAAATACAGAAAGTGATGGCAGCGAATGATTGTAGCGATGCAGGGAGAGGCAACGGAGCAGCATATTCAGGGAGTGATCGAGCGGATGGTGGAGCTCGGCTTCAATGTTCACCGGACTACGGGTGCGAACCAGACGATTCTGGCGGGCGTGGGCACGCCGGCGCATTTTGACGTAGTGGAGTTCAAGGTGCTGCCGGGGGTGCATGATGCGTATCGCATCTCGTCGCCGTACAAGCTGGCGGGGCGGAGCTTCCGGCCGGAGGGGACGAAGATTACGTTCTCGAATGGCGTTGTCGTCGGTGGGGAAGAGATCATCATCATGGCCGGGCCGTGCTCGGTTGAGTCGCGGGAGCAGATTTTGTTGAGCGCGCAGCAGGTGGCGGCGGCTGGCGGGAAGTTTCTGCGGGGCGGGGCTTACAAGCCGCGGAGCTCGCCGTACAGCTTCCAGGGGATGGGGATCGAAGGGCTCAAACTGCTGCGCGAAGTGGCGGATGCGACAGGGCTGCTGGTGATCACGGAGGTGATGGAGATCTCGCAGATCGAACCGATGATCCCGTACATCGACTGCTTTCAGGTGGGGGCGCGCAACATGCAGAACTTCAACCTGCTGCGGGAGCTGGGGCATACGCGGACTCCGGTGCTGTTGAAGCGCGGGATTGCGGCGACGATTGAAGAGGTGCTGCTCTCGGCTGAGTACATTCTTTCGGGCGGCAACTACGACCTGATGTTGTGCGAGCGCGGGATCAGGACATACGAGACGTATACGCGGAACACGATGGATATTTCGGCGATTCCGGTGCTGCAGAAGCTGACGCATCTGCCGGTGATGGCCGATCCTTCGCATGGCGTGGGGATTCGTGACCTGGTGCCGCCGATGGCGCTGGCTTCGGTTGCGGCGGGTGCGGATGGGCTGCTGATGGAGATGCATCCTGATCCCAATAAGGCGATGAGCGATGGGGCACAGAGTCTTTATCCGGAGCAGTTGGAGAAGCTGGTGAAGCAGTTGCGGCTGCTGGCTCCGGTGGTTGGGCGGACGGTGGCATAAGCCAGAGCGAATCACAGAGAACGCGGAGTAAGAGAGAGGACGCTGAGCGCGGATGGAGCGGGTACTTATCGTCGGTACTGGGCTGATCGGAGCGTCGGTCGGCCTCGCCTTGCGGGCTGCGGGTTTTGAGGGTGCGATTGTTGGCGCGGGGTCGAGTGCGGAGACGCTGAAGATTGCGCTGGCGATGGGTGCGATCGATTTGGCTTGCGGGCCGGCGGAGGCTGAGGCGGCTGCGGTGGCGTCGGATGTGATTCTGCTGGCGGGGCCGGTGTTGACGATCGAGGACTGGATGCAGCGGCTGGCGCCGAAGCTCGGTGAGGCGCATCTGGTGACGGATGTCGGCAGCACGAAGAGGGTGATTGCGGAGCTAGGTGCGAAGTTGTACAACCGGGCGGGGAAGGCGCGGTTTTTGCCGGGGCATCCGATGGCGGGGAAGGAGTCGGGCGGAGCGGCGCTGGCGGAGGCGGGACTATTTCGCGATGCGATGTGGTTGTTTACGCCGCTGTCGGGTGGCGCGTGCGAGTTGGACGAGGAGTGGCGGGAGTGGGTGGGGAAGTTTGGTGCGCGGAGGATGGATCTCGATGCGGGGCGGCATGATGAGATTTGTGCGTGGGTGAGTCATCTGCCGCAGATGGTGGCGACGGCGCTTTCGGCGGTGCTGGAGGAGCGGTTTGAGAAGGATCAGGCCGGGCGCGCGGAGATTGCGGCGATTGGCGGACGGGCGCTGCGGGAGATGACGCGGCTGGGGGCGAGTCCTTACTCGATGTGGCGGGATATCGCGATGACGAATGCAGAGGCGATTGCGGCTACGCTGTATGCGCTGGAGCAGGAGTTGGCGCATGTGCGGGAGAATCTGCGGACGCCGGAGCTGAAGGAAGAGTTTGGGCGGGCGAATGAGTTTCGGGGGCGGCGGTAGGGTAGGCTCAGTAGCTTCACAATGTCGGCAAGGATGACTTTGAGTGAAGGCTGGTCGCGCGTTGCGCGATGCCCACCTTAGCGGCGATGAGACCGCCGCGAAGATGGGGCACCCGGGATTGTGGCGCTACTAGCGGTCGATCATTTTTAAGTTTGCGGCGGCGTAGCGGTCGCCGGCGATTTCGTTTTGGGGGATGGCGGCTTCTAGTTCGGCTACGTCTTCGGGGGTGAGATGGATGTCGGCGGCTGCGGCGTTTTCTTCGAGATATTTGCGGCGCTTGGTGCCGGGGATGGGGACGATGTCGTTGCCCTGGGCGAGGACCCACGCGAGAGCGAGCTGGCCGGGCTTGACGGATTTGCGCTCGGCGATGGCGCGGACGCGGTCGACGAGATGCTGGTTTGCGGAGAGGTTTTCGCTGGAGAAGCGTGGGTAGCGCGAGGCGCGGGAGTCGCTGGGGTCGAGCTGGGTGGGGCTGGAGATGGTTCCGGTGAGGAAGCCGCGGCCGAGAGGCGAGTAGGGGACGAAGCCGATGCCGAGCTCGCGGACGGTGGGGAGAATTTCTTCTTCGATGTGGCGCTCCCAGAGGGAGTACTCGGTTTGCAGCGCGGTGATGGGGTGGACGGCGTGGGCGCGGCGGAGGGTTGTGGGAGAGGCTTCGGAGAGGCCGAGGTATTTAATTTTGCCGGCGGTGACGAGCTCGGCCATGGCGCCGACGGTTTCTTCGATGGGAGTGTCGGGGTCGACGCGATGCTGGTAGTAGAGGTCGATGTGGTCGACGCCGAGGCGCTTGAGGGAGGCGTCGCAGGCGGCGTGGACGTAGTCGCGCTTGCCGCTGAGAGCCCAGAAGGTGGGGTCTTCTTTTTTGCGGACGTAGGCGAACTTGGTGGCTAGGAAGACTTCGTCGCGGCGGGAGCGGATGGTGCGGCCGACGAGTTCTTCGTTGTCGCCGTGGCCGTAGGCGTCGGCGGTGTCGAGCATGTTGATGCCGAGGTCGAGGGCGCGGAGGATGGTGGCGGCGGACTCTTTGTCGTTGCGTGCGCCGTAGAACTCGCTCATGCCCATGCAGCCGAGTCCCATGCGGGAGACGAGTGCGCCTTGTGTGCCTAGTTTTACTTTTTCCATGGTTTTAGGTTAATGCAAAGGCTTAACACCGATGACACTGATTGGAACGATTTTAAGGACAAAGACGACCGCGGATTTTCGCGGATGTGCGCGGGCTAGAGGCGTAAGGGCTAAAAGCTTCCTTGGGTTTGACGCGGTACCATCAAGAGAGATGGTAAAGAGCGCAAATTTGGGGTTGAGTGTTGGGCTGGCGGATGTGGTGGCGGCGCGGGAGCGGTTGAATGGGGCGATTTATTATTCGCCTTGTCCGCACTCGCAGATGCTTTCTGCGCTGACGGGGCAGCAGGTTTATCTGAAGCTGGAGAACCTGCAGATGACGGGGAGCTTCAAGGAGCGCGGGGCGCTGAACCGCATTGCGATGCTGACGCAGGAGCAGGCGGGGCGGGGCGTGATTGCGGCGAGCGCGGGGAACCATGCGCAGGGGGTGGCGTATCACGCGACGAAGCGGGGGATTCGGTCGGTGATTGTGATGCCGCTGACGACTCCGCTGGTGAAGGTGACGGCGACGCGGGAGTTTGGCGCGGAGGTGGTGCTGCATGGCGCGAACTATGACGCGGCTTATGAAGAGGCGATGCGGCTGTGCAAAGAGCAGGGGATGACGTTCGTGCATCCGTTCGACGATGCGGCGGTGATGGCGGGGCAGGGGACGATTGGGCTGGAGCTGCTGGAGCAGATTCCGGAGCTGGAGGCGGTGGTGGTGCCGATTGGGGGCGGCGGGCTGATTGGCGGGGTGGCTTGTGCGATCAAGGAGAGTCGCCCTGAGGTGCGGGTGGTGGGTGTGCAGGCTTCGCGAGTGGCTTCGATGGTGGCGGCGGTGGAGGCGCATGCTCCGGTGACGGTGGAGGCGGCGACGACGATTGCGGATGGTATTGCGGTGCGGCGCGCGGGCGAGCTGACGCTGCCGATGGTGGAGCGGTATGTCGATGAGATTGTGACGGTGGATGAGGATGAGATCGCTGGGGCGATCCTGGTGCTGCTGGAGCGGGAGAAGACGCTGGCGGAGGGTGCGGGCGCGGCGGCGCTGGCTGCTCTGCTGCAGAGGAAGACGAGTTTGCAGGGGGCGCATACGGCGGTTCTGGTGTGCGGCGGGAATATCGATGTGACGCTGCTGTCGCGGATTATCGAGCGCGGACTGGTGCAGGATGGAAGGCTGATTCGGTTGAGGATTCATCTGCTGGATAAGCCGGGGGCGTTGCATGAGCTGACGCGGCTGATTGCGGAGCATCGCGCGAATATTGTGGACACGCTGCATAACCGGGCTTATTACGGAGTGAACCTGGGGGACACGGTGATCGACATCACGATGGAGACGCGCGGGCGGGAGCAGGTGGAGGAGTTGCTGGCGGCGTTGACGGCTGAGGGGTATCGGCATAGCCGGGTTTTGTAAAGGCAGGGATTAGGGACTAGGGCCTAGGGACTAGATCAAGAAGGTGAAGGGTAGAGAGGGATGGGGCGTGATTAAGAATGTTGCGGTGTTTTGTGCTTCGGCGAATGGGGTGGATCCGGTGTATCGCGAGGTTGCGGTTGCGCTGGGGCGGGCTCTGGCGGAGCGGAAGATTGGCGTGGTGTATGGCGGGGCGAAGGTGGGGTTGATGCAGGCGGTCGCGGAGGGTGCGCTGGCGGCGAAGGGTTCAGTGATTGGAGTAATCCCTACGCTGCTGGTGGATCTTGAGGTGGCTCACGATGGACTCACGGAGTTACATATTACGGATGGGATGCACTCGCGGAAGGCTTTGATTGGGGAGCTGTCGGATGCTTTTGTGGCGCTGCCGGGTGGGTTTGGGACTTTCGAAGAATTGTTCGAGGTGCTGGCCTGGCAGACACTGAAGATTCATGCGAAGCCGGTGGTGTTGCTGAATGTGGGTGGGTTTTATGACGGGCTGCTGCGGTTTCTGGATCACTGCGTGGAGCAGGGGATGTTGCGGGCGAAGTGCCGGGGGATTTTGCTGGTGGCGGGGACGGTGGATGAGGCTTTGGGGTTGCTGGGGGTTTAAGTCAGCGGGAAATTAAGACATGAAGGACAGACAAAAGAAAATACAGGGGTCCTTCACTACGTTCAGGATGACAACCTCAAATTAAGAAGACGACGTGAAAATGGAGGGTCATGTAGGCCGACAGATGGGGCATTGGCAGACGCGGCGGAGGTAGTCCCAGGAGTAGATGCCGGCTTCGTGGCCGTCGTTCCATTTGAACTTGAGGGCGTACTTGCCTACTGGGGTGACTTCGACGGGGCGGGGTGGGGCTTCGTAGAGGGGCAATGCGGTTTGGGGTTTGGTGGCGGGGATGCCGGGGGCGCGGCCGGATTTGTCGCGGTCTTCGTGGCAGGTGGCGCAGGGGCAGGCGTCACGGAGCCAGCGAAAGGTCCAGGAGCTTTGGTGGCCGTCGCGCCAGTCGATCTCGACGCCGGTGCCTTCAGTCTTTTTGACGCGGACTTTGAGTGGGGTGACGGCGTCGGTGGGGAGGCGGTCGTCGTGCGCGGCGTCGCGTTGGGCGGTTTCGGCGTTGACGATGCGGATGCCTTCGTGGCTCATGGCTTTTGTTTTCCCAGTTTCAATTCACGCAGCGCGGTGCGGTCGTAGCGGAGCTTGAGGATGAGGATGCTCATGGAGAGGATGAGGGTGAGAGAGTTGGAGGCGATGACGGGCTTGGAGTGGATATAGATGCCGTAGATGAGCCAGAGAAAGACGCCAATGGAGAAGAGCAGGAAGGTGGGGAGGGAGATGTCGCGCGCGGAGCGGAGGCGGAGAACGCGGACGAGCTGCGGCACGAAGGCGACCGTGGTGCAGAAGGCCGCGGCGAAGCCTATGTCTTCGATGGCGGAAGGGCTGAAGGGCGCGATCAAGCTTGTCTCCAGAAGAAGTATGCGGCCATGACGCAGCCTGTGACGACGACGATGGTGCGAAGGACGCCGGCGTTCATCCTGCGGGCGTATTGCGCGCCGACGTATCCGCCGACGGCGGCGAAGACCATGGAGACGAGGCAGTAGTGCCAGACGATGGCTCCGCCGAAGACGAAGGTGACGACGGCGCAGAAGTTGGAGAGGCAGGCGGCGGTGACTTTGAGAGAGTTGAGGGCGTTCATCTCTTCGACGCCGAAGAGGGCGAGCGCGCTCATGATGAGGAAGCCTGCGCCTGCTCCGAAGTATCCGATGTAGAAGCAGATGGGGAAGAGCGCGAGGAAGAGCGGGATGGGAGAAGGGTTGCGCAGGGCGTGGGGTTCAGCGGAGCGGCGGCGGAGCCAGCGGGAGACGGGGCCGCTGATCCCGAAGAGGAGTGAGGCGACGAGGAGCAGCCAGGGGACGAGATGGAGGAAGGTGAGTTGACGGGTGCGTAGGAGGACGATGGCTCCGCTGATGCCTCCGAGGATGGAGGCGGAGGCGACGATGGGGAGAAGGTCTCGGCGGAGGTCGGTGCGGAGAGCCCAGACGGAGGTGAGCTGGCCGGGCCAGAGGGCGACGGTGTTGGTGGCGTTGGCTTGAATTGGGAGGACGCCGATGGCGAGCATGGCGGGGAAGGAGATGAAGGAGCCTCCGCCGGCCATGGCGTTCATAATGCCCGCGAGGAAGGAGGCGGCGACCAGCCAGAGGTAAGGTGCGTGCGAGCTTAGGCTGGAAAACATGCTCGTTTCATTGTAGCTGTGTGCGTAGGGGGCGGAGATGAAGGCTTCGTGGCTGAAAGGTTTGGGCTTCAAGGGTTGGGAGGCGGCTGTGCAGGTCCTTCGACTTCGGCGCTGAAGCGCCTTCGCTCAGGATGACGATTTAGAGGGGGCAAGGAGCCGGTGCTTTCGCTCACATGACAATTTGGTGGTGATTTTAGTGCGTAGCTTGGGGGAGTTCGGGGGTGGCGGCTATGAGGTTGCGGGTGTATTCGTTTTGGGGGTGGTCGCAGACTTGGGTGCAGTCGTCGATTTCGATGAGTTGGCCGTGGTGCATGACGGCTACGCGGTCGCAGAGGTAGCGGACGAGTGGCATGGAGTGCGAGATGAAGAGGTAGGTGAGTCCGAGGGTGCGTTGGAGGTCGCGGAGGAGGTTGATGACCTGGGCTCCGACGGAGACGTCGAGGGCGGAGACGGGCTCGTCGAGGACGAGGAAGCGGGGGCGGAGGGCGAGGGCGCGGGCGATGTTGATGCGCTGACGCTGGCCTCCGGAGAACTCGTGCGGGTAGCGCGGGAGGGCTGATTCGTCAAGGCCGACGCAGTGGAGGAGTTCGTGGAGGCGCGCGGGGAGGCCTTCGGGAGGCGGCTCGCGGTGGATGGCGAAGGGTTCGGCGAGGATTTGATTGACGCGCATGCGCGGGTTGAGCGCGGCGTAAGGGTCCTGGAAGACGATCTGCATGCGGCGGCGGAGGGCGCGCATCTGCGAGGAGGATGCGGGTGGGAGGGGTGCGCCTTCGAAGTGGGCTTCGCCGGAGGTGGGTGGGATGAGGTTGAGGAGCATGCGGGCGATGGTGCTTTTGCCGGAGCCGGATTCGCCGACGAGGCCGAGGGTTTCGCCGGGGGCGATGGTGAAGGACACGCTGTCGACGATGCGGGTGATGCGGTTGTCGCGGGAGTAGTCCTTGGTGAGGGCGCGCGCTTCGACGAGTGTGGTTGGGGCGGTGTCGAAGGGAGGCATGGCGGAATGGTAGCATCCGGTGTGGAGACGCCAGGCGATGCGGTTGCGTTGATTTGCTGTGGACGCCACTACTTCAGGTTGAGGAGCGATGCGGAATGACGGATGCGGTGAGCGTTGCGGGGAAGACGGTGCTGGTGACGGGAGCAAGCGCGGGGATTGGGTGGGCGACGGCGCTGGCGTTTGCGGAATGTGGAGCGAATGTGGTGGTGACGGCCAGGCGGGAAGAGCGGCTGAAGGAGTTGTGCGCGGAGATTGCGGCGAAGGGTGGGAAGGCGGTCTATTTCGCGGGGGACGCGGCGGTGGAGGCGACGGCGGAGCAGTGCGTGGCGCTGGCGGTGAGTGCGTTTGGGAAGCTGGATATTCTGATCAACAATGCTGGCGCGGGGAATTACAAGGATTTAGTCGACACCAGCGCGGAGGAGTATGACGCGCTGATGGACGCGAACATGAAGAGCAGTTTTTTGTTCACGCGCCATGCGGCTCCGGGGATGATTGCGCAGAAGGGTGGGGAGATTCTGTTCATCTCGTCGGTGGCGGGGCTGCAGGGATATGCGGGCGAGGCGGTTTATTGTGCGAGCAAGTTCGCGCAGATTGGGTTTGCGCAGGCGCTGGATGGCGAGCTGCGGAAGCATGGCGTGAAGGTGGGGACGATCTGCCCAGGCGGGGTGAAGACGGAGTTCGCGGTGGGCAAGGGACGGACGGAGGAGGGCGTAAAGCACTCGTACATGATGGAGCCGCATGAGGTCGCGGAGGCGATCGTGTTCGCGTGCCTGCAGCCGCGGAATGCGCGGATTCTGCAGATGACGGTGCGGCATATGGGGGAGCCGGGAAGATGAGAGCCCAGGGTTCAGAGCCCAGAACGCTTGCGGGCGAGGGAGATTCAAAGACGATATTGAAGATGGCTTTATGAATCGAGATACGGCACGGCTGAAGCCGTGCACTTAAGCAAGACGATGCGACCTTTGTGCTGGCTCTTAAATTTGTAACTGGTTTTTGAAAGTGAAAAGGCCACGGCTAGTGCCATGGCCTTTTTGCGATTGTTTGTTGAAGGTTGGTTTGACCCACTTAGATGTCGAGGTTCTTAACGTCGAGGGCGTTCTCTTCGATGAACTTGCGGCGGGACTCTACGTCTTCGCCCATGAGGGTGGTGAAGATCTCTTCGCAGGCGGCGATGTCTTCGAGGCGGACCTGGAGGAGGGTGCGGCGTTCGGGGTCCATGGTGGTGTCCCAGAGCTGGGGGGCGGTCATCTCTCCTAGGCCCTTGTAGCGCTGGACGGAGTATTCTTTTTTGCCCTGCTCGATGACGTAGTCGAAGACTTCGCGGGCGGTCTGCTTTTCGACGGGCTCCTGCGAGGCTTTGCTGTTGCGCTTCGCGGGTTTGGTCTCGACGATGGTGGCGGGCGCGGAGGCGTCGGGGGTGAGGCCTTCTTCGGCGACGCTCTCTTCGGCTTCGGCGGCCTCTTCTTCGGCCTGGGCTTTGGGGGTTTTGGCGGCGTACTCGATAAGGAAGGGCGGCTGGAGCTGCTCCTTGATCTGCGCGTGCTTGGCGAGCATCTGGCGGCTCTCGGCGGCGGAGGCGAGGGCCCAGTCGATCTTGCGGACGGCTCCCTGGGAGTCGGTGAAGGTGACGGAGTAGGTCTTGTGCTCCTCGTCGAAGAGGACGTCCGAGACGTCGCGAAACTGGAAGGGTTTGACGAGGTCCTTGAGGCGGCTGCGCATCTCCTTGAGCTTGGCGGGGGATTCGAAGTCGACGCGGCGTGCGGCGTCCTTGCCCTCGTTGGCGAAGATCTGCGCGAAGGCTTCGGTGACGGGCTCGTTGCGGAGGCGCTTGACGACTTTGTCGAAGAAGGTGAGGTAGTCGTTGAGCTGGCCCATGAACTTGGTGAGGGGCTCGCCTTCGAGCCGGCCTTCCTTGGTACCGGCCCCGCCGCCGCCGTAGCGGATGATCATGCCGTCGGAGGCGCGCTTGACCATGACGCTGACGTACTCGCGCTCGTCCTTGATGTATTGCTCGAACTTGCCCTTCTTGATCTTGAAGAGGGGCGGCTGAGCGATGTAGACATGGCCGCGCTTGATGAGTTCGGTCATGTGGCGGAAGAAGAAGGTGAGCAGGAGGGTGCGGATGTGGGAGCCGTCGACATCGGCGTCGGTCATGAGGATGAGCTTGCCGTAGCGGAGCTTGGTGGCGTCGAAGTCGTCCTTGCCGATGCCGCAGCCGAGAGCGGTGATCATGGCGCGGATTTCTTCGTGGCCGAGCATCTTGTCGTAGCGGGCTTTTTCTACGTTGAGAATTTTTCCCTTGAGGGGGAGGATGGCCTGGAAGCGGCGATCTCTACCTTGCTTGGCTGTGCCTCCGGCGGATTCGCCTTCGACCAGGTAGAGCTCGCAGCGGTCGGGCTGGCGCTCGGAGCAGTCGGAGAGCTTGCCGGGCAGGCCGCCGCCGTCGAGTGCGCCCTTGCGGCGGGTGAGGTCGCGGGCCTTGCGTGCAGCTTCGCGGGCGCGGGCGGCGTCGATGGCCTTGTTGATGATCTTCTTGGCGACCTGGGGGTTCTGCTCGAGGAAGGCGCCGAGGCGCTCGTTGACGAAGGCCTGCACGGTGCCGGCGATGTCGGAGTTGAGCTTGCCCTTGGTTTGGCCTTCGAACTGCGGCTGCGAGAGCTTGACGGAGATGACGACGACGAGGCCTTCGCGGACATCGTCGCCGGAGAGGTTTTCCTTTACGTCTTTGAAGAGGCCGAGGGACTGGCCGGCGGCGTTGATGGTGCGGGTGAGGGCGGTCTTGAAGCCGGAGAGGTGGGTGCCGCCGTCGACTGTGTTGATGTTGTTGGCGAAGGTGAAGACGGTTTCGGAGTAGGCGTCGTTGTACTGGAGGGCGATCTCCATGGCGACGTTATCGCGCTCGGCCTCCATGTAGATGGGCTTGTCGTGGAGGACTTGCTTGCCTCGGTTGAGGTGCTTGATGAACTCCGCGATGCCGCCGATGTATTTGAACTCCTGCACCTTGGACTCGCCGGTTTTGGGGTCGGTGGTGCGCTCGTCGGTGAGGATGATGACGAGGCCCTTGTTGAGGAAGGCTAGTTCGCGGAGGCGCTGGGCGAGGATGTCGTAGCTGAACTCGGTGACGGTGAAGATGGATTTGTCGGGCAGGAAGTGGACTTTGGTGCCCTTGCGCTTGGAGGGGCCCATCTTGCGGAGCTTGCTGATGGGCGCGCCTTTGCTGTAGTCCTGCTCCCATGCGTGGCCGTCGCGCCAGATCTCTACGTCGAACTCCTGCGAGAGCGCGTTGACGCAGGAGACGCCGACGCCGTGGAGGCCTCCGGAGACTTTGTAGTTGGAGGCGTCGAACTTTCCGCCTGCGTGGAGCATGGTGAGGACGACCTGGACGGCGGGCATCTTCTCGCCGTTGATGACCTTGTCGTCGACGGGGATGCCGCGGCCGTCGTCGACGACGGTGATGGAGTTGTCGACGTGGATGGTGACGTCGATGCGGGTGGCGTGTCCGCCGAGGGCTTCGTCGACGGAGTTGTCGACGACCTCGTAGACGAGGTGGTGTAGACCCTGTTCGCCGGTAGAGCCGATGTACATGGCGGGGCGGAGGCGGACTGCGGCGAGGCCTTCGAGGACGGTGATGTTTTCGGCGGAGTAGCCTCCGCCTTCAGGGATTTTGGGGGTCGAATTGAGGTCCAGAAGTTCCGCTTCAGGGCTAATTGCGGTCGTTGCCATTTACGCTCCATGCGGCGGGAAGACGCCACGGATTCCAGGCGGGGGATGAGAGGCCCGGTGATCTTCACAAAAGGTGCGCCAAATCAGTAGTTTCAGCGATTCTGGCGACTCTTGTTTACTCTCCAAGTATAGCATATTTTCGGGTGTCTTTTTTGGGGCGTTGGGGGTGGTTTCGGGGATGCCCGGAGGGTAATTTTGCGGGGCAGAGCGGTGGCGATCTGATACACTCAAAAGTGCTGTCTAACTAGCTTTTTCGTCAGGAACACCATGCCAAAGTTGAAGACTCATTCGGGCGCTGCGAAGCGCTTCTCGAAGACCGCGTCGGGCAAGTTCAAGCGCGGGCAGTCGAAGATGCGCCACATTCTTACTTCGAAGGCCACCAAGACCAAGCGCCACCTCGGCGGCTCGGCCTTGATCTCGAAGGCGGATACCCCGAAGATTGCACGGATGCTTCCCTACGCCTGATTTTTCGGGCTGGGAGTGACCGAAGTTTTTCAAGTCGAGCCGTTCTGACCGTTACGCTGAAAAGCAAAAACGGGAACAAAGGGCCAGCAGATGCGTTACGGCCCCTGGGTTTTGCGAAGCAAAGCCCACCGAGACTTGAAGTTGCATAGTGCGTGAAGAGGAACCCTTTCCTCCAGCCACTTAACCGATGTACGCAAAAGGAGATTTACGATGCCCCGTGTAAAACGGAGTACAAAACGCAGTGATCGCCGCAAGAAGATCCTCAAGCGCGCGAGTGGTTATTTCCTCACCAAATCCAAGCTCTACCAGGCAGCGCAGGAGGCTGTCGAGCGCGGCCTGATGTTTGCGTATACCGGGCGCAAGCAGAAGAAGCGCCAGTATCGCGCGCTGTGGATCGTGCGTATCAACGCGGCTTGCCACCTGAACGGCATCAGCTATTCGACGTTTATCAACGGGCTGAAGCTGGCCGGCAATGCGCTGGATCGCAAGATCCTGGCGGACATTGCGGCTAACGATGCAGCGGGTTTTGCGACGCTGGTTGGTGTGGCGAAGTCTGCGCTTGCTTCGGCTAAGTCTGCGCGGGAGAAGGCTGCCGCCTAGTCTGTTGTGAAGTTTGCGACGGGCGTGGCTTCGGCCACGCCCTTGCTATTTGAGTGGACGATTTTTGAGGGAGGGTTCGATGGCGATTGCTACGGCAAGTAAAGCTGCACGGCGGCAGATTGCGGATGAGTTCAAAGAGCGTAAGGTGCCGAGGGGAATCTTCGCGGTGCGCTGTGCGGCGAGTGGAGAGGCCTGGGTTGGGTCTTCGCCGAATCTGGATGCGGCAAAGAACTCGCTTTGGTTTCAGTTGCGGGCAGGGCGGTATCGCAATACGGCGTTGCAGCAGGCGTGGGCACGGCATGGCGAAGAGGCGTTTTCGCTGGATGTGCTGGAGAAGTTTGAGGATGAAGTTCCGGCATTGTTGGTGAACGATTTGTATGCATCGAAGAAGAAGGCGTGGGCGGCAGAGTTTGGGGCGCAGGTGCTTTGAGTCGCCCCTTGCTGCTTTAGGGTCGGCGAAATGCTATACTTGTATAGCAAGAGGTGATTGGGAAATGCTCGCGATTCGACTGCCTGAAGATGTGGAGCAACGGCTTGATGAATTGGCTCAGAGGACTGGGCGAAGCAAGACGTTCTATGCTCGTCAGGCGATTCTGGAGCACCTGGACGATATGGAAGATCTTTACCTCGCGGAGCAGCAGTTGACCGAGATTCGAGCCGGGAGATTGAAGACGATTCCGCTCGAAGAGGTCATGAAGCGCTATGGCCTGGAAGATTGAGCTGACTCCGCTGGCGGAGAAGAATCTGGACAAGCTCGATCGCCAGGTTACACGCCGCATCCTCTCTTTCCTACATGGACGTCTTGCGCTTTTGGATGACCCTCGCAGCCTCGGGGAGGCGCTGAAGGGTTCCGAACTGGGCGAGCTCTGGAAGTATCGCGTTGGGGACTATCGAATCATATCCAAGATAGAAGACGAGAAGGTGACGATCTTTGTCGTCCGTATCGGGAACCGGCGTGAGGTCTATCGTTAGCATTCAGCGACATATTGATTCCCACTAACCACCCACAGGCCGCAGAGGCTATCCTAGGATATGGCCTTGTCGACTGCTGAACCTGAGGTTGGGACGACTGCACCTGCACCGCCGGTGGCGGCTGAGGCTGCTGCGAAGGGGCCGCGGTTCGAGTCCTGGGGGCGGTATCCGAAGTATGACGCGAAGGTGATTCCGCTGAACTGGCGGGATGATTTTCCGCGTGTTGCGGCGGGGTTGCACAACGGCGCGCTGCCGGTGGGGATGGGGCGGAGCTACGGGGATGTTTGCCTGCTCGAAGGCGGGAACCTGCTGCTGACGACAGGGATGAACCGTCTGATCGACTTCAACCCGGAGACGGGCGTGCTGACGGCGGAGTCGGGGATTACGCTGGCGCAGATTCTGGATTTTGCGGTGCCGCGCGGGTTCTTTCTGCCGGTTACTCCGGGGACGAAGTATGTAACTCTTGGCGGAGCAATTGCCAACGACATTCATGGGAAGAACCATGAGGTGGCGGGGTCGTTTGGGTGCCATGTGCCTTGCTTTGAGCTGGTGCGGTCGGATGGGTCGCGGCGGATTTGTTCGGCGACGGAGAATCCGGACTGGTTTGCAGCGACGATTGGCGGGATGGGGCTTACGGGTTTGATTACGTGGGCGCAGCTCCGGCTGAAGCCGATCGTGTCGCGGGTGATCGATTATGAAGGGATTCAGTTTCACGGGATCGATGAGTTTCTCGATCTGAAGCAGAAGTACCAGCATGTGGAGTACACGGTGAGCTGGGTGGATTGCGTTTCGACTGGGAAGAACTTTGCGCGTGGAGTGTTCATGGTGGGAGAGCACTCGAAGGTTCCGGGGCCGCTGACACAGACTCCAGAGCCGAAGCTGTCGCTGCCGTTCGATCTTCCCGGCTTTCTGTTGAATAAGGCCAGTGTCTCGATGTTCAATACGGTCTTCTTTCATAAGCAGATGAAGGCGCATGTGAAGACTCTGCAGGACTATGAGCCTTTCTTCTATCCGTTGGACAAGGTGCTGCACTGGAACCGGGGTTACGGAAAGAACGGCCTCGTCCAGTTTCAATACGTCATTCCTTGGGAGCATGCGAAGGAAGGGACGATTGCGATTTTGCATGAGATTGCGAAGTCGGGGCTGGCGAGTTTTCTGGCGGTACTGAAGGCTTTTGGAGGGATTCAGTCCGCGGGCATGATGAGCTTTCCGGTTGCGGGGATCATGTTCGCGTTGGATTTTCCGATCAAGGACGGCATTACGTTTCCGCTGATGGAACGGCTGGGCGATATGACGAAGGAGTACGGCGGGCGCCTGTATCCGGCGAAGGATGCTGCGATGACGGCGGCGCAGTTTCAGACGTTCTATCCGCGGTGGCGGGAGTTCGCGCGCTTCCGCGATCCACTTTTGACCTCCAGCTTCTGGGAGCGGGTTACTGAATCGACCGGAGCCTAAATAAATTTATGAGCACATTTGCGACACAGCCTGCGGGCCTTTCCGACTTGAGTTCGAACGCAAAGATTTCGAAGAAGATTCTGGTGCTGGGAGCGACCTCGGGGATTGCGGAGGCGACTTGCCGCATCTGGGCGGCGCAGGGGGCGCAGCTTTTTCTGGTGGCGCGGAGTGCGGAGAAGCTGGAGGCGGTGGCTGCGGATTTGAAGGTGCGCGGAGCTTCATATGTGGGGACCGCCGTGGCCGATCTCGACGATACGGACAAGCATGCGGAGCTGTTGTCGCATGCGGTGAACTCGCTGACGGGGATGGATGTGGCGTACCTGGCATACGGGATTCTGGGGGAGCAGCCGAAGGCGGAGCAGGATTTTGAACATGCGGCGCAGATTATCCATACGAACTTTGTGGCACCGGTGTCGCTGCTGACGTGGCTGTCGAATTTTTGCGTGACGCGGCATGCGGGGGTGCTGGCGGTGATCTCGTCGGTGGCGGGGGACCGCGGGCGGAAGTCGAATTATCTGTATGGGTCGTCGAAGGCGGGGTTGACTGCGTTTCTGGCGGGGTTGCGGAATCGGATCGATCGCGAAGGCGTGACGGTGCTGACGATCAAGCCAGGGCCGACGAAGACTGCGATGACGGCGGGGATGAAGGGTTCGGAGAAGTTTGCGGATGTGAACAAGGTGGCGGCGACGATTGTGTCGGCGATCGATAAGAAGGCCGACAATTTGTATGTGCCGTTTAAGTGGCAGCCGATCATGTTTGTGATTCGGAATATTCCGGACCGGGTGTTTAAGAAGATGAATCTTTAGGCAGTGGCCTGTGCGAAAAGTGGGTGTTCGACCAGTCGCTCCCGCGCAATCCTACAGTATTCTGGGTCTTGCTCGAAACCAATATAGCGTCGACTGCTGGCTTGCGCGGCTACCAGTGTGCTTCCGCTTCCACAGAACGGATCCACTACGATTTGTTCTTCTGTGGTTGTTAGTTCGATCAAAGCTCGCATGAGCCGGACAGGTTTTTGGGTCGGATGCAGGCCCCCTTCACCTCGATCCAGTCCGCAAATGATTACATTGTTGGGGTCTCGCTGATATTTAAGCAGTGCCTGCTCATTGAACGCGCCTATGCCATGTGTCAATACATTGTCGGCAATGGTGGTGCCGATCGGATACGGTTTTACAAACCATAAGATAGGTTCAAAGGTAGGCCGCAAATTTCCTACCTTCCATCCTTCCCAACGCTTACTGTTTGAAAGGTCTCCGCGGCGTTCAAACACCACGCTCAGCCGCTGGGCACGATGAGCAGCTCGCTCTCGCACCCAGGCGAGCATATCCTTATGGGTGAATCCCGAATCTTCCATTGCCGCAATGCAACGATGCGATAAGCGGCGCCCCGCAAAGACGATAGCTGATCCACCCGGTTTCAGAACTCTCATCCATTCCGGTGCCCAAGTGAGACACCACTCGTAATACTGTTTCGGTATTTCCCGGTCGGCTTCCGACCACCCATTAAGGGGCTTGCCGCGCTTTTTGAAAATCCCGCCGGCCTTTTCTTGCGCAGGGCTTGACCCTAGTAAGGCGGAGTTAGTGTTGTCGTGCAGTACGTCCCAGTCCTCAGCTCCAATGCCGTAAGGGATGTCGCTCAGGATCAAATGGGCGCTGGAGGACGGTAAATTACGCATCAACGCAACGGAATCACCTTCGGTCACACCACATATCAGCGAATTCATACGATCTCCATAAGTCCATTATCGGAAAATGCATTAATCAGGTTCTCTCGCGCATCAAGTTTGCGGAACTTCACGAGCGCCTGAATAGCCTCATCGTGACCCATCTTTAGAATCCTGCTTCGCTCCGCGGACAAGCATGCAAGTGCTTCTCGTTTCGCGTCCCCCAGTGCTTCGACAAAAGCCAGTTTTTCGGTGTGCCACAGAGCCTTAAGTCGGGAGTCGAATCCTAGAAAAGTGCCGTTGATCGCTCTCCAGTAGGCATTCGCGTCTTTTGATGGGTGTAGAGTATCGACGATCTTGAAAAGTGTCTTTAATAGGCGTTTTGCTTTTTCCTGTGACACCACCTCCGCATAGGCCGTAAGAAGCGAAAGATGTGAGAAGGAAAAGATGCATACGTCACTTTGAACTGCCTGTTGATATATCTGGCTAGAATTTGAAGGTACTTGATACAGAGGGCAAATCACCATGGCATGCTCGCGATGGTACTTCCACTTGTGCATGGAGGGTACTTTGAAATCCTTCTGGTTCTTGGCGGTCCGACTTAAGCGAAACGCCTTGGCATCAGCGACAAATTCATAGTCGTCTGCAAAGCACTCCACATCCGCAGCATCCCCACGTTCGACAAGAACAACCGCTCGAACTCCCAGGCTGACAAAAGCAAGGGCTGCCAGCACGTCCGTATACTTGGAATAGAGTTTTTCTTCGCTTGAATCGTGAGCGTACGCTTCCGGTATCGCTCCGCAGAGGCGCAAATGATCCCTGAGACCGGCTCCGCCCGTCGCATTGAGTTCAGCTTCCAATTCGCTTTGAAGCCGGGTGGAGTCTGCGCCAAAATCACCACTCAATTTCTTGATTTCGTCGATCCAACGCCCTCGATTTGCAATTGCCGCTGCGCTGATTATTCCGGCCATGTCGTTCCTTCGTTCAGTATACGGCGGTCCGGAGTTTCAGCTACTGCTGCTGCTGCGCCATTTGTTGCTGGCGAGTGGGGGGTGGGGGTTGTTCGGGGAGGGCCTGGGCGCGTTCTACGAGGATGGACCAGTCTTCGGGGACGGGGAGTTCCTGGTCGAGGGAGGGGGTGCCCTGGCTGGGAGTGACGCGGACGGCTACGGTGAGTTCGCTGTCGGCGCGGCCGCGGAAGATGCCGTGGGTGGGGGGTACGTCGGCGTAGTCGCGGCCGATGGCGGTGCGGATGTGGCGGTCACCGGCGACGAGCCAGTTGGTGGGGTCGAAGCCGACCCAGCCGAGCTGGGGGACGAGGGCTTCGATCCAGGCGTGGGTGGCGGAGTGGACGGAGCGGTCGTGGTCGCTCTCGCCGTGGAAGAGGTAGCCGCTGACGTAGCGGCAGGGGATGCGGAGTTTGGAGCGGACGAGGGTGATCATGATGTGGGCGAAGTCCTGGCAGACGCCGGCGCGGGTGGTGAGGGCGAGATCGATGGGGGAGTCGACCTTGGTGGATTTGGGCTTGTAGCCGAAGTGTTTGTAGATCTGCTCGTTGAGCTGGTGGAGGACCATGAGGGGGTCGTCGCGGCGGCGGATGTCGAGCTCTTCGGCGAGGGCGTCGAGGGCAGGGGTGGGGGTGGCGAACTCGCTGGGGAAGAGCATCTCCCAGTAGTCGCCCTGCTCGATCATGCTGTCGAGTTCGGCCCAGGCGTCGGGTGCGAGGAAGGCGGGGATCTGCGGGGCGGGCTGAACTTCGACGAGCGACTCGGCGACGATGACGAGCTGGCCGTGCGGGCCGGGGATGTCGAAGTGGTGGATCTGGTTGGCGAGGTGATCGCGATAGCTGAAGACGCGGCAGCGCGGGCTGACGGAGAGATGGAAGGTGAGGCAGCGCTGGTTCTGGTCGGAGCGCGGGTGCATGCGCGTCTCCATCATGGACTCGCTGACGGGGTTGGAGTAGAGGAACTTGGTGAGATGGCGGATTGAGAAGTACATGGGCGTTGTCCGGGAGATCAGGGCTAAGAGAGCGAATACGGAGATTCTGAGCCAGGATCGGCTCAGAATGACGGTCGGAGGTTATCCGGCGAGTGCGGCTTGGATGCTGTAGTCGACGTAGAGCTCGTAGATCATTTCGTGGATGGCGCGGCACTGGAACTGGATGCCGCGGAGGTAGGCGATGATGTCTCCGCTGAGGATCTCGTCGACGCTGGAGTAGCTGAGCGAGGCTTGCAGGCGGCCGGCGAGGCGGCTGAGGGGTTCGGCGCGGGCGCGGCCGCTGGCTCCGTCGATCGCCTGGAGCGCATTTTGCAGGGAGTCGATGGAGAAACGCAGGGAGTGGGGGAACTCTTCGTCGAGCAGGAGGAACTCGAGGATGCGGTCGGGCGTCAGGTCGGCGGTGTAGACCTTGCAGTAGGCTTCGAATGCGGTGGCGGAGCGGAGGAGGCCCATCCATTCGAGGTATTCGTTGCCCTCGGGGATGCGGTCGGGCTGGCTCCAGAGATCGCCGTGGTAGGCCTCGAGGAGCATGGCGGTTGCAGAGGCGCGCTCGATGTAGCGGCCGACCTGGATGAACTGCCAGCCTTCGCCGTGGCTCATGGTGGAGTCGCTGACACCCTGGAACTGGTGGACGGCTTCCATAACGTGCTGGAGGAACTCGATGGTCTGATCGTCGCCGGCTACGAAGGCGTCGGAGGTGGTGTCGGGGTGCATGTCGGGACGCGTGACCTGAAGGTAGAGGCTGTTGAGACGGTGCCACTGTTCGGTGGAGGTCTGCTCGCGGACGTGGCGGGCGTTTTCGCGCGCGGAGATGATGCAGGAGAGGATGGAGGCCTTGTTGCTGGTGTTGAAGGAGAGGTCCTGGGTGAGGGAGAATGGGTTGCCGTTCCACTCGACGCCCCTGGGACTGCCGAGGGCCTTGAGCATGCGCTTCCAGCGATGGTCGGCGCTGGTGGCGCTCTCGTCGAGCATCAGGTTCAGGTTCACGTCGAGCAGGCGCGTGGTGTGCTCGGCGCGCTCGAGGTAGCGGCTCATCCAGTAGAGGCTGTCTGCGACGCGTGAGAGCAAGGGCGGGTCCTCCGGGAAGTACGCTAATGTAATGCGTCACATCTGAAGATGTATTCCTAAAAACGAATCATAGAGAACACAGAGGAACTGAGAGACCACAGAGAAAACGAATCAGGATCCAGTGGAAGGTGCTGGCTGATTTTCCGAAGTCCTCTCCGGTATGTCTGAGAAGTCGATGTCGGAATCGGGCATGTCAGCGAGGGCGCGAACTTCTGCCAACTCTGCTTCATTCAGAGTAGTACCCGCCGTTCTGCGACCGTAGTTGTTCATCGTCTCTTCTTCCTCTTCTACTGGCTCAAGACCCAGGTGTCTTTGCTGCCGCCGCCTTGTGATGAGTTGACGACGAGGGAGCCGCGTTTGAGGGCGACGCGGGTGAGGCCGCCGGGGACGATGGTGACCTTGTCTCCGTAGAGGACGTAGGGGCGGAGGTCGACGTGGCGGGGCTCCAATTCGTCGCCGATGAGGCAGGGGGCGCGGGAGAAGGAGATGGTGGGCTGCGCGATGTAGTTGCGCGGGTCGGCCTTGATCTTTTCGGCGAACTCGGCTTGTTCGGCCTTCGTGGATTGCGGGCCTATGAGCATGCCGTAGCCGCCGCTCTCACCGACGGCCTTGACGACGAGCTTGTCTAGGTTCTGGAGGACGTGCTGGCGGGACTTGGGATCGGTGAGGAGATAGGTTTTTACGTTCTGGAGGATGGGCTCTTCGGAGAGGTAGTACTTGATGATGTCGGGGACGTAGGCGTAAATGGCCTTGTCGTCGGCGACGCCGGTGCCGAAGGCGTTGGCGAGGGTAACGTTGCCGGCGCGGTAGGCGTTAAAGAGGCCAGCGACACCGAGGATGGAGTCGCCGCGGAAGGCCATGGGGTCGATGAAGTCGTCGTCGACGCGGCGGTAGATGACGTCGACGCGGCGGAGGCCGGAGGTGGTGCGCATGTAGATGACGTTGTCGTGGGTGACGAGGTCGCGTCCTTCGACGAGCTCGATGCCCATCTGGCGGGCGAGGTAGGCGTGCTCGAAGTAGGCGGAGTTGAAGACGCCGGGGGAGAGGAGGACGATGTTGGGCTCGGGGCGGCCTTCGGGGGCGAGGGAGCGGAGGGTGGCGAGGAGGATCTGGGTGTACTGCTCGATCTGGCGGACGTTGTAGCTGCGGAAGAGGTGGGGGAAGATGCGCTTCATGACGCGGCGGTTGGTGAGCATGTAACTGACGCCGGAGGGGACGCGGAGATTGTCTTCGAGGACGACGAACTCGCCGTTCTCCATGCGGATGAGGTCTGAGCCGCAGACTGCTACATATACGTTGCGGGGGACCTGGAGGCCGACCATCTGGCGGCGGAAGTGTTTGCAGGAGTAGACGATCTCGCGGGGGACGATGCCGTCCTCGAGGATGCGGCCTTCGTTGTAGATGTCGCGGAGGAAGAGGTTGAGGGCGGTGATGCGCTGGGTGAGGCCGCGCTCGACGGTGGCCCACTCGGCCGCGGTGATGATGCGGGGGAGGAGGTCGTAGGGGAAGATGCGCTCGGTGCCTTCTTCGCGGCCGTAGACGGTGAAGGTGATGCCCTGGTTGAGGAAGCTGAGGTCGGCTGCCTGCTTGCGGCGCTGGAGCTCGTCGGAGGGGAGAGAGGCGAAGAGCTCGAGGAGGGGTTCGTAGTGGGGATGGAGTTGGTCACGGCCTGCGAACATCTCGTCGTAGGCGTGGTCCAGCAGATAGTTCTTCAGCGCGGTGTGATCGAACTGTTTCGGCTGGGCTGGGTTCATGGAAGTTTTGAGTATAGCGGAGGAGGCCATGACGCCCAAGGCGAATTGCGGAGAAAGGCTATCGGATGAGGACTGCGCCTCGCATCTGGACGGCGGCTGCGCCCTTCATCTGGATGCTGGCGCGGGGCTGGCAGGTGCTGACGCCGGTGAAGCTGGTTGCGTCGGAGGCGGGATTCTCCTGCTTGAACTGGTAGTCGCGGATGGCGTAGCAGGTGTTGTTGTTTTGGGCCATGATCCGGAGCTTCGTAGCGCGCAATCCATTTTGCGCCAGGAGTTGGAGATTCGCGGAGGCGTGCAGCCGGGAGATTGTGCGGGGTTGCAGCGCCGGGAGAGGTTGCGTCTGGAGCGAGGTCGGCGCGCTCGGACGGAAGGCGGGGATTTGGGTTTGCCAGTCCAGCGCGGGTGCGGGTGTGGGGGTGCCGAGGAGGGGCGGTGCGGGGAAGTGATTTTTGGCAGGAGGGGACTGGGCGAGGGCAGGGGTTGCGCAGGAAGCGATGAGGACGGCGAGGAGCAGAAGGCGGGGGATGGACATGGGGGTCCTCCTATGCCGGGATTATACTTCGCGGGTAGTGGGAATGGCTGGTTTCGATGCGGTTTAGGGTTTCTAGTCTCGTGGTTTTGTGGGCTGCTTCGTGCGGGATGGTTGCACAGCAGGTTGCGTCTGTTCCTGCGGTTACTGGCAGTATTACCGGGCATGTTGTGCTTGGGGACAGCCGGCTGCCGGCGCGGATGGCGTGGGTGACGCTGATTCGAATCATTCCTGGCGCTAAACCGGATGCGAAGGGTGAGATTCCGTCAACTGGCGCGGGTCAGGCGCAGACGCTGCTGGATGGTTCGTTCACGATTCCTCATGTTGTCCCCGGCAGCTATTACGTCATGGCCGAGAAGGCAGGGTATGTGCCGATCGCGCACATTTCCGCTTCGGAGATGGACCATCCGACTCAAGAGCAGTTCGATCTTTTGGCGGCGCGCATGACGCCTACCCTTGTGGTGGCTAACCAGGCTTCCGCTGTCAACATCACTCTGGCGAAAGGGGCAACGATTGCCGGCGAGGTTCACTTCGACGATGGCTCGGCTGACTCGGCTACCGCCGTGTCCCTGTTGCATCGGGATAAGTCCGGGAGATGGGCGCCGTTCGCCGATCAGCTCTCGACGTTTTTTCGCGACGACGGCGGGATTCTTGCCGATGACCAAGGACACTTCCGCATCTCCGGTCTTCCCGCTGGCGAGTATCTGTTGCGGACAAGCCTTGAGCTCGGAGGAGGCCACGATGCTTCGCTGGATGTTTATTTTGGGGATGTGTTTCGGCAGCGGGACGCGAAGGTCATTAAGGTCGGCGATGGCGAAGAGTCGGTCGGCCATTCGATTGAGATACCGCTGGCGAAGCTGCACACTGTCTCGGGCAGCGTGGTGAGTGTTGCGACCGGGACGCCGGTCAACTCTGCGCATGTGGAACTTCGCTACGCGGACGACGACACGCTGGTTACTGAGACGAACATCAGTCCGGATTGGGAGGAGTTTCACTTCGCCTATGTGCCGGAGGGCGAGTACACCCTGAAGGTGAGGCGGCCGAAGGATACGACCTTTGAGTATGTGGCCTCAAATTATCTGGAGAAGACGAAACAGGCTTACTCGGATGCGTCGCAGCCGATTGTGGTTCATGGAGAGGTGAATGGCGTGACGATCCAGGTGAAGCCGACGCCGCAGGTTGCGGCGGGAGCGGCGCAGTAGGTCGGCGCTTCTGGCTCGCTGGGTGTGGATTTGCGAATACAATTTCCAAGCCGTCTCTGCGGCGTGGAGGACCTCCATGAAAGTTGCGGGTTGGGTTGCTATGGCTGCACTGTCGGCTGCGGTTGTCCCCTTTGGTTTCGCGCAGCAGGCGGCTGCGCCGGTTCATCATCCGGTGGCGGCGATTCAGGATACGGAGACGGCGGCGCAGAAGGATGCGCGGATGGCGTGGTGGCGCGAGGCTCGGTTTGGGATGTTTATCCATTGGGGGTTGTACTCGGTGCCGGCGGGGACGTGGGATGGGAAGCAGATTCCCGATCTGGGTGAGTGGATTATGAACAACGCTTCGATTCCTGTGGCGGACTACAAGGCGCTGGCGGGGAAGTTCGATCCGGTGGGGTTCAGCGCGCATGACATTGTGGCGCTGGCGAAGTCGGCGGGGATGAAGTACATCGTGATTACGGCGAAGCATCATGACGGGTTTGCGATGTTCGATTCGAAGGCGAATGCGTTCAATATCGTGGCGGCGACTCCGTTCAAGCGCGATCCGCTGAAGGAGCTGGCGGAGGAGTGCAGGAAGCAGGGGCTGAAGCTGGGGTTCTATTATTCGCAGGACCAGGACTGGACGGCTCCGGGGGCGAGCGCGATTCTGCGGCAGAATCATGATCCGAAGACGCACCACTGGGACGCGGCGCAGGATGGGGATTTCGATACGTATCTGCATACGAAGGCGATTCCGCAGATCAAGGAACTGCTGAGTAACTATGGGGAGTTCCCCGCGGTGGTGTGGTTCGATACGCCGACGGCGAATATGACTCCGGAGCGCGCGGCGGAGATTGTGGCGCTGCTGAACCAGCATCCGAATTTGATCTGGAACAATCGTCTGGGTGGCGGTTACAAGGGCGACACGGAGACGCCGGAGCAGACGATTCCAGCGCAGGGATTTCCGGGGAGGGACTGGGAGTCTTGCATGACGATCAATGGGACATGGGGGTTCAAGTCATATGACACGAACTTCAAGTCGACCGAGACGCTGCTGCGGAATTTGATCGATATTGCGAGCAAGGGGGGGAACTATCTGCTGAATGTGGGGCCGGATTCAAATGGCGTGGTGCCGGCGGCGGAGCAGGAGCGGCTGCGTGCGATGGGTGCGTGGCTGGCGGTGAACGGCGAGGCGATCTATGGGACGAAGCCTACGCTCTTTGGGGCGGAGGCTGGGGCTTTTTCGGCGACGGAGAAAGATAAGAAGGGGAATCCGAAGTTTGTGGCGGCTTGGGACTGGCGTTCGACGACGACGGCGGACAAGGTGTATCTGGAGATCTTCAAGTGGCCGAGCGGGAGCTTCCACCTGGACAAGATGCCGAGGAAGGTGACGAAGGCTTATCTGCTGGCCGATCCGAAGCACGCGGCGCTGAAGGTGATGCAGACGGGCGAGGCGATGGATGTGGTGCTACCGGGGAAGGCTCCGGATGCGATTGCTTCGGTGGTGGTGCTGGAGACGGCGAAGTAGGAATTGCGCTAGGCGGAGGCGGATTGCTTGTCGCGCTCCAGGCTTTCCACGCGGCGGTTGAGGTCGAGGGCATTCATGATGGATGCATACTGCGCATCCATTTTCGCGCTCAATGCATCCAGCCTCGCGCCTAACAGGTCTCGTGTCATCTCATCGCGCAGCTTCGATTCGCTGTCTATTTTGTCAAGCTTCACCGCGAGCGACTTCAACTCCGGCGCGACCAGATCTTGAATGACCTTCCGAACGTCTTCAATAACGCCCATAACCACTCCCCGACGCCAGTATATCCGGCCACGCCGGAGCTATTGATGCCCAATGCGGTAGACTAGACAGGACGCGCATTTTCCCTTTTTGGCATTCTTCGAACGCGTCCAGACAGGACATCCAAACGCAGTGAGCAGCCCCCAGACTATCCCGAATCCCGAGACCACCACGCCGTCCGCTCCGAAGGGTGCAAAGGCCGCGTTGAAGCCAATTTTCAATATCGCGATCATCGCGCACGTCGACCATGGCAAGACCACGCTGGTGGATGCGATGCTGCGGCAGAGCGGCACCTTTCGCGCGAATGAGGCGCTGACTGAACGGGTGATGGACTCGAACGACCTGGAGCGCGAGCGCGGAATTACGATTCTGGCGAAGAATACCGCGCTGTATTACCACGACAACAAGATCAACATCGTCGATACGCCGGGCCACGCGGACTTTGGCGGCGAGGTGGAGCGCGCGCTGAAGATGGTGGACGGCGTGGTGCTGCTGGTGGATGCGTCGGAGGGGCCGCTGCCGCAGACGCGGTATGTGCTCTCGAAGGCGCTGGAGGCGAAGCTGACGCCGATGGTGGTGATCAACAAGATCGATCGGCCGGATGCGCGCCCGCAGGAGGTGCTGAACGAGGTGTATGACCTGTTCATCGACCTGGATGCGGATGAGGACATGCTGGATTTTCCGGTGCTGTACACGAACGGCAAGCTGGGGACGGCGACGGCGGATCTGGCTACGCCTGGGACCGATCTGCAGCCGCTGTTCGAGCAGATTATTCAGACGATTCCGGTTTCGAAGGGTGACCCTGAGGGGCCGCTGCAGATTCTGGTGACGAACCTCGATTATTCGGACTACCTGGGGCGGCTGGCCATTGCGCGCGTCTTCAACGGCACGATGAAGACGGGCGACGAGTACAACGTCGCCAGGCTCGACGACACATTTTCGAAGCACAAGATTACGAAGCTGTTCAGCTTCTCCGGGCTGAAGCGCGTGGATATCGACCAGACGCAGGTTGGCGATATTGTTGCCATTGCGGGTATTCCGGGGATTACGATCGGCGAGAGTTTTTGCGATGTGGAGAATCCGCAGCCGCTGCCCCGAATCATCATCGATGAGCCGACGATTGCGATTCAGTTCAATGTGAACAATGGACCGTTCGCGGGGCGTGAGGGCAAGTTTGTTACTTCGCGCAACCTGCGCGATCGGCTGGACAAGGAACTGCTGACGAATGTGTCGCTGAAGATGCAGGATACGGGGTCGCCCGATGCGTTCAAGGTGCTGGGGCGCGGCGAGTTGCAGCTCGCGATTCTGATTGAGATGATGCGGCGCGAAGGCTTCGAGATGATGGTCTCGCGGCCGGAGATTGTGACGAAGCGCATCGACGACAAGCTGATGGAGCCGGTCGAGCAACTGATGATCGATATTCCGGAGAATTTTGTCGGGACCGTGATTGAGCGGCTTGGGCCGCGCAAGGGCGAGATGACGAAGATGACGAATCACGGCTCCGGGCGTGTGCGCATGGAGTTTCGGATTCCGAGCCGCGGGCTGATCGGGCTGCGCTCGGAGATGCTGACGGAGACGCGCGGGACGATTGTGATGAATGCGATTCTGGATGGCTACGTGGCGTACCAGGGCGAGATTCCGCAGCGCGTTTCAGGGGCGTTGATCTCGGACCGGCAGGGGACGACTACGGCTTACGCGCTTGACGGGCTGCAGGAACGCGGGACGCTGTTTGTCGCGGATGGGACTGAAGTGTACGAGGGCATGATCGTCGGCGAGCACTCGCGCGACAACGACCTGGATGTGAACTGCGTGCGCGAGAAGAAGCTTTCGAACATGCGGGCTTCCGGCTCGGACGATGCGGTGCGGCTGGTGCCCTACCGGAACCTGACGCTGGAGCAGGCGATTGAGTTTATCGCCGAGGACGAGCTGGTTGAGGTGACGCCGAAGTCGCTGCGCATGCGCAAGAGGGTGTTGCAGGCGAATCGGCGGCCACGGAAGGGCCAGACAGCGGAGTAGCGGGGTCGCGCGAGGGCCTGCGCTGTTAGAATCGCTGGCTATGGCTGGAACCGGGTCTCATCGGGAAAAATTTATTGAACTTGCCGCACGCAACGCCATCGCCGAAGAGGGCGGTGGTGGTGAGCGGCGTGAGCGAGAGAGGAAGGCGGGCAAGCTTTCCGCCCGCGAACGTGTCGATCTGCTGCTGGATGAAGGCAGCTTTGTCGAGACGGATAAGTTTGTAACGCATCGCGCTACAGATTTTGGGATGGCCGAACAGCGCGTGCCGGGGGATGGATTTATTACCGGGCACGGGCTGGTGCATGGGCGCGTCGTGTTCTGTTTTGCGCAGGACTTTACGGTGTTTGGCGGGTCGCTGTCGGAGGCGAATGCCGCGAAGATCGTAAAGATCATGGATATGGCGGTGCGGGTGGGCGCGCCGATTGTGGGGCTGAACGATTCGGGTGGGGCGCGGATCCAGGAGGGCGTCGTTTCGCTGGCTGGGTATACGGATATTTTTCTGCGGAACACGCTGGCATCGGGAGTGGTGCCGCAGATCTCGGCGATTCTGGGGCCCTGTGCGGGCGGGGCGGTGTATTCGCCGGCGATCACCGACTTTACGCTGATGACGGAGAAGACGAGTTACATGTTCGTGACGGGACCGGATGTGATCAAGACGGTGACGCATGAGGATGTGACGAAGGAGGCGCTGGGCGGGGCGGTGACGCACAACGAGATCTCCGGCGTGGCGCACTTTATGGCGCACGACGACAGCGAATGCCTTGCGATGGTGCGGGAGCTGCTGAGTTTTCTGCCTTCAAACAATCTGGACGATGCGCCGAGGCGGACGTCGGCGGATGATGCGGCGCGTGCAGATGCTTCGCTCGACTCCATTATTCCGGCGGAGTCGAATCAGCCTTACGACATGGTGGATGTGATTACGCGGATTGTCGATCAGGATGAGAGTGGGCAGGGGTATTTGTTTCAGGTGCACGAGCATTTTGCGCGGAACCTAATCGTGGGCTTTGCGCGGATGGCGGGACGCACGGTGGGGATCGTGGCGAACCAGCCGGCGTTTCTGGCGGGCGTGCTGGATATCGATGCGAGCGTGAAGGGCGCGCGGTTTGTGCGGTTTTGCGATGCGTTCAATATTCCGCTGATTACATTTGAGGATGTGCCGGGATTTATGCCGGGGGTGGAGCAGGAGCATGGCGGGATTATCCGGCATGGCGCGAAGCTGCTGTATGCGTTTGCCGAAGCGACAGTGCCGAAGCTGACGGTGATTACGCGGAAGGCGTATGGCGGGGCTTATTGCGTGATGAGCTCGAAGCATCTGCGGACGGATTTGAACCTGGCGTGGCCGACGGCTGAGATTGCGGTGATGGGGCCGGAAGGTGCGGTGAATATCGTATACAAGCGCGAGTTCGATGTGGCGCTGAAGACTGCCGAGGCGGTGTGGCCGCAGGGTAAGGCGTTTACGGAGGAGGAGAAGCTGGGGATTCTGGCGGAGATGCGGGCGGAGAAGGTAGAGGAGTTTCGCGAGCGGTTTGCGAATCCTTATGTGGCGGCGGAGCGCGGGTATATCGACGCGGTCATTCGACCGAGCGAGACGCGGCGGCGGTTGAATGTTGCGCTGGATATGCTGAGCACGAAGCGGGACAAGAATCCCGCGAAGAAGCACGGGAATATTCCGCTGTAGCCTAACGCGGGCCGTGTTTCTACTTGCTGGTGTCGATCTTCAGGGTGATGTTGAAGTTGTTGCGGGTGTCGAACGAGCTGATGTTCTTTATGGGGCTTTTCTTGCCGCCGGAAGGGTACTCTGCCCAGACGGTGTAGTCGGTGTTCTGGGCGAGCTGGCCAAAGCGGTAGGAGCCGTCGTCGCCTGCGATGTAGCTCTTGACGGCGAGGGAGTGGCCGTCTTTGAGATAGACCACCGCACCCTTGAGTCCCGCGTCTCCCTTATCGACTACCTTGCCTTCGACGACGCGCTGGGCCGTCTCCGCGCTGGCCGACGGTGCGGGCAGCGCGACGAAGACAACCGCCGCCAAACCGCACAGCAATAGCAAACGATAGGCGATACGGGCAAAACGGTGCGTGGACCGAGGGGTCGATTTCATAGGTCAAGTATACGCCCCACCCCAACGAGCCAGATCTATCCGGCCAGCGGGGGCGCTACTCCTCCTCTTCGTCGACCTCGGGTGCGGTGTCTTCGTCGTCGTAGCCTGCGACGTCGACGGGGGCGAGTTCCAGAGGATCGAGGGAGACGATCTCCAGATCGAGCCCGCACTCATCGCACTGGACGGTTTCGCCTTCTTCCACCTCGTCGGCGTCGACTGTGATCGGGTTATCGCATTCGGGACAAACAACAGCCATAATGATGCCTCCAGAGCTAACTAAGAAGGTTGAACTCGACCGATGGATGCTCCAATCGATCATTTATCGCGCCACCCCGCCCTTCGAACCTGAGGTTCTGGGACGTACTCGAACGGCACACCCGCCATCGATAGTATTAGTAGCGGTGCGGCGGTACGTCAAGTTTACGTTTCCCACAACCCTCCGATTGCGATCGCGACAAACAATTGACAAAAGTTTGAATGCTGTTCCCCGATACGAATCGTGGTTTGCCCGGGATGTGGTGAAATGAGGGTGGAAGCAAGGAAGAAGAGTTGCGATGGCGCGCTCCGCCCCGATGACGATGACGTTTCCTCCGTTCGAAGGGACGGTGCGGACGCTTGTGCTGGCGAATGTTGGCGCGTTTTTCGGGCTTGCACTGCTGGGATGGCTGGCGCCTGGCGTTGCGAGGGTGGCGTTCGACCATCTGATGCTGCAGCCGATTGCCGTTGAGCATGGCGAGATATGGCAGCTTGTCACGTACTCGTTTGTCGAGTTCGGAATTCTGGCGATTTTGTTCAACATGGTGACGCTTTGGTTCTGCGGCTCGATCCTGGAAGGAGCCTACGGGAGCCGGTGGCTCACCGAGCTTTACTTCAGCGCGGTTGTGGGTGGCGCGGCCCTTGCGTCGGTTCTCTCGTTTATGGGTCTACCGGGGCCGAGCGCACAGGAGGGAGCGCTGGGTGCGCTCTCCGGGGTCTTCGGAATTCTGATTGCGATCGCGGTGCGGTTCGGCGATCTGGAGTTTTCGTTCATCGTGGTGCGGATTCGGGCGAAGTACCTGGTGGCGATCTACATCCTGATCGACATGGCTGTGCTGCTAAAGGGCGGAGACCGGTTTGGGGCGCTGCTGGAGCTTTCGGGCGTGGCGTGCGGGTATCTGTATGTGCGGTATGCGCCGCGGCGTGGTTTGGCGTTTGGGGTAAGCGAGCAGTACTTTGGGCTGAGGAATGCGTGGTACCGGTCGAAGCGCAGGCGGGCGGCGAAGAAGTTCGAGGTGTATATGGGGAAGCAGGGGCGGAAGGTACACTTCGATAAAGAAGGGCGGTATATGGAGCCTGACGAGCACAAAGACCCCAATGACAAGCGGTGGATGAACTAGTGTTTCGTGAGAACCGGATAAGATTTTTTGGTGTATGGCATATGCTATGGCCTATACTGGTGGTGAGGTGAATTCCAGTGGGAAGCGCGACTCAAGTTCGTTCTGTTCGGCTCTTTCGCAATGGAAGAAGCCAGGCGATTCGCATTCCGCGTGAATTTGCGCTTCCTGGCGAGGAGGCTACTATTTCCCGCGACAGAAGTGGCAGGCTGATCGTGGAGGCGGTGAAGCCGCTCAGTATGACGGAGCTGCTGGACTCCTGGGGGCCGCTGAGCGAAGAAGAGGCGATGTCAAAAATTAAGGATATAGCGGCTGAGCCGTTCGATCTCTAGAGCAAATCTCCTGTTACTGTGGAGCGGAAAATTCTGAGTAGTGCCGTTTTTCCTGGCAAAAAACGGCCATGAGTGCCGTGGCTCGCTCTACACCTACAGGAGATTTGCTCTAATGGCTACTTACCTGCTGGACTCCAATGTTCTTTCGGAGTTGATACGCAATCCTCAGGGCGCGGTCGGTCGTGAATTTCAACGCAAGGCGCTCGACAAAAAAGTAAAAATGCTCACGAGCATTGTGGTTGCTTGCGAGATGCGATATGGCGTGGCGAAAAAGGGTTCTGCCCGCCTGGAAGAACGGGTGGGTCAAACGCTTGCTTCGATTGGAGTGGCTGCTCTTGCGCCAGGCGTTGATGCGGTCTATGCAGTTCTCCGTGCCGATCTGGAACGCAGGGGACAGGTGATCGGCGCTAACGACATGCTCATCGCGGCCCATGCGCTCGAGCTCGATGCGATTCTCGTGTCGGACAATGTGCGTGAGTTCAAGCGTGTTAAAGGCTTGCGAGTGGAAAACTGGCTGAGAGCGTAATTACAGCCCTTTCACAAATGTTTCAGGTGCGGGTGACGGTGCGGAGGTGGAGTTCGCGCATCTGCTGGTCGCTGACGGGCGTCGGTGCGTCGACCATGAGGTCGATGGCTTTGGCGGTCTTGGGGAAGGCGATGACTTCGCGGAGGCTGGTGGCTCCGGCGAGGATCATGACGATGCGGTCGAGGCCGAGGGCGATGCCGCCGTGCGGAGGCGTGCCGTATTCGAGGGCGTCGAGGAAGAAGCCGAAGCGTTCTTTGGCCTCTTCGTCCGTCATGCCTAACGATCGGAAGATTTCGGCCTGCACATCCTGGCGGTGGATACGGATGGAGCCGGAGCCCAGCTCGGTGCCGTTGAGGACGATGTCGTAGGCGAGGGCGCGGACTGCGCCCTTGTCGCTGGTGAGGCGGCCGGCCTTGATGTCTTCCTCGTGCGGCGAGGTGAAGGGATGGTGCGCGGCGTTCCAGGTCTTGGCCTCTTCGTCCCACTCGTACATGGGGAAGTCGGTGACCCAGGCGAACTTGTAGTCGGCCTCGGTTCCGGAGCGGATGAAGCGGCCATGCTTGTCGGCGAACTTCGTCCCTAGCTGCAGACGCAGCGCGCCAACGCGCTTGTAGATCCACTGGGGGTCATGGTTCCACTTGGCGGGGGTGCCGAGTTTGGGGGTGACGACGACGATGAGGTCGTCGGGAGATGCTTTGAGTTTTTCGGTGATAAGGTCGGCGAGTGGGGCGAAGTCGGGGCTGGTTTTCAGGCGGGCTACGTCGAGGAGGTCGAGGCCGGAGTCGCCGAAGCCGGCGCGGACTTCGCTGAGGAGGGACTTGCGGGCGGTGCCGCTGAGTTCGCCGACGCTGGGGATGAGGAAGCCGAGGATGGGGAGGTCGTGCTCGATCTTGAGGCTGGTGCGGAGCTCGGGCGTGAGGACGTCGGTCAGTGTGACCATGGCGGGCAGGCGCATGTCGGGCTTATCGATCCCGTAGTTGCGGATGGCGTCGTCGTAGGTCATCTGGACGAAGGGCGTGGTGAGCGCGATGCCGGCGGCGGCGAAGGAGGCGGTGAGGAAGCCCTCGACGGTGCGGAAGATGGTGTCCATCTGCGGGAAGCTCATCTCGAGGTCGATCTGGGTGAACTCGGGCTGGCGGTCGGCGCGGAGGTCTTCGTCGCGGAAGCAGCGCGCGATCTGGAAGTATTTATCGAAGCCGGAGATCATCAGGATCTGCTTGAAGATCTGCGGCGACTGCGGCAGCGCGTAGAAGCTGCCTGCATGAACACGGCTGGGGACGAGGTAGTCGCGTGCGCCCTCGGGCGTAGAGCGCGTCATAAACGGCGTCTCAATTTCGAGGAAGCCCTGGCCGACAAGGTAGTTGCGGATGGCCATTGCAACGCGGCTGCGCAGGGCAAAGTTGTGCTGCATCTCGGTGCGGCGCAGGTCGAGGTAGCGATACTTCAAACGCACCTCTTCGTTGCCGATGGCTTCTTCGGCGGGGGAGAAGGGCGGGGTCTTGGATTCATTGAGGAGCAGGAGTTCGTGGGCGACGACTTCGATCTCGCCGGTGGGCATGTTGGGGTTTTCGAGGCCTGCGGCGCGGCGGCGGACCTGTCCTTTGACGGCGACGACGTACTCGGAGCGAGCGGCTTCGGCCTTGGCGTGGGCGGCGGGGCTCTTCTCGATGTCGAGGACGACCTGGGTGATGCCGGAGCGGTCGCGGACATCGAGGAAGATGAGGTTTCCGTGGTCGCGGCGGCGGTTGACCCAGCCCATGAGAACGACGTTCTGACCTGCGTGATCGGCGCGAAGCTCACCACACATCTGCGTACGCTGCAAACTGCCTAAAAAGTCTAAAGTCACAATCTGTCTATTGTACGAAAGCAATCCGATCTGGAGACAATCCCTGCCGGAAGAAGATGCATCGAACCCCGGATGCCGTCCACCAGCAAGGCAGTTAAGTTCCGCAAATGTCCTATTCCGGTTGAAATTGTCTCCGATCCTGTGGAATCCGCCAAAGTTGCGGGGTTGCGTTATATTTCGGACGCGAAGCCGGGGATTCAGCGAAGACGCAAGGGCAAGGGATTTCGCTACCTCGCCGTAGATGGTGCGCCGGTGCGCACCCGGAGGTGCTGGGGCGCATCCGGTCGCTGGTGATTCCTCCAGCGTGGATGGCCGTGTGGATCTGCCCACTGGCGAATGGACACCTCCAGGCCACCGGACGCGATGCGCGCGGACGCAAGCAGAGCCGATACCATCCCCGCTGGCGCGAGGTGCGTGACGAGACGAAGTACGAGCGGATGATGCTGTTCGGGGCCGCGCTTCCGGGGATTCGCGAGCGGGTCGAGCATGATCTCGCGCTGGCCGGCCTGCCGCGAGAGAAGATTCTCGCCACGCTGGTGCGGCTGATGGAGACGACATTCATCCGCGTGGGCAACGAGGAGTATGCACGGACGAACCACTCTTATGGATTGACGACGATGCGCAACAAGCATGTGGCGGTAAAGGGGTCAACGGTGACATTCGATTTCCAGGGCAAGAGCGGTGTCCAGCACTCCATCGACCTGCACGACCGCCGCCTCGCCACCATCGTCAAGCGATGTCGAGACCTCCCCGGCTATGAGATCTTTCAGTACCTGGATCACGACGGCAACCGCCACTCCATCGACGCCGCCGACGTCAACGACTACCTCCGCCAGATCACCCAGCAGGACTTCACCGCCAAAGACTTCCGCACCTGGGCCGGCACCGTCCTTGCATGCCGCATGCTCCGCGATTTCGAGCCCTTCGAATCCGAGTCGCAGGCCAAAAAGAACGTCGTCGAAGCCATCAAAACAGTCGCCGCCCGTCTAGGTAACACACCCTCAGTCTGTCGCAAATGCTACGTCCACCCTGCCGTCCTCGAAACCTACCTGGGCGGTTCGATGATCAAGATCATCGAGAAGGAAGTCGCCAGAGAAGTCGATAAACAAATCGCCGCCCTGCACGACGAGGAGCTAGAGCTGGTCCATCTGTTAGCTCAGAAAAAGTAACAACTCTTCTACTGGATCGCGAGCTTCGCTTGAAAAAGAATCTGGGATGTTCCGGGCCTTTGGTGGGTTCTGCACGAAGTTGCAGCACTGGTTGCCGTCTCGCGTGTATGGTAGTTGTTGCGTATTCCACAACGTTTTAGAGGAAAGAGCAGGATTATGACTTCAATCAACCGATCGACCCGACGCACCTTCATCTCAAATGGGCTTGCTGTCTCCGGGGCCTTGGCACTCGGCGTTCCCGGTGCGTGCTTTGCCGCCGCAGAGGCGCAGACTAAACCGTCCGGCGGCCCGGCATCTAACCCTGGCGCGGCAATGCAAATCACTGGTCCTGGCTCTCTGAAGGCGCATGCGGGCGCAAAAGGCATGTTGTTCGGTACAGCCGTGGAGGCACAGTTGCTGTCCACCAACGCGGAGATAGCGCAGATCGTTATCGATCAATGCAGCATCCTGGTGGCGGAGAATTCCATGAAGATGGGTCCTATGCGGCCCACACCTACCACGTACTCGTTTGAGGGAGGCGACGCACTGGTTGCCTTCGGCGATGCGCACGGGATCAAGGTGCGCGGGCACAACCTGAACTGGCACGCCCAGTTGCCCACATGGTTCAATGCCACGGCAACCAAGGACAACGCGCGTCAACTTCTGGTAGACCACATTACCACTGTTGCCGGACACTTTAAGGGCAAGCTCCAGTCCTGGGACGTGGTGAACGAGGCCGTAAACACGCCCGACGGACGGCCGGACGGGCTGCGCAATGGGCCGTGGTTAAAGCTGCTGGGGCCGGAGTTCATCCCGATCGCCTTCAGGACAGCCCGCGCGGCCGATCCCGACGTGCTGCTGACCTACAACGACTACGGTATCGAGACCGACCACGATGGAGACGTCAAGAAGCGAGCCGCGATCCTCGAACTGGTGCGCGGGATGAAGGCAGATAAGGTGCCGATCGACGCAGTTGGTATCCAGTCGCACATTCACGCTGGCTGGTCTACCGCGGACAGCAAAGGTCTGCGTGAGTGGATGCGCACCCTGCGCGGGATGGGGTTGAAGATTTTTGTCACTGAGATGGACATCAACGACGACACGTTGAAGACCGACGACCCGGCTGAGATCGACGCGGCGGTCGCTCAGACCTATCACGACTACATGGACGTAATCGTGAGCGAACCAGCCGTGGCGGCCGTGCTGGCCTGGGGCGTCACCGATGCGCATTCCTGGCTGGCTGGCAGGCGCCCCGGCCCACGCCCTCCGGGACCCCGTCCCGGCCAGGCAGCAGGACAGGCAGCGGCAGTGCCTCCAGGCCCCCCTTCGCCGCCGGCTGCGCCAGAGGTAGTGCCTCCAGGGGAGCAGGCAGGGCAGCAGCATCGCCCACCTCAGCGGCCTCTGCTCTTCGACGCCAACAACAAGCCAAAGTCCGCGTTCTTCGCCGTTCGTGACGCATTCGATACGAGGACTGCATAACGGAAGAAGCTACCTGATGGCGATGGGAGCAAGGCGGGGCTCGGTGCCTCAGTGACTGGGTTGGGGCCAGCGATAGTGGCCCTTCGCTTGTTGTTCGCGCATGTCGTACAAGACATTTTCCTGCACGCCGCCGTCGATGTTGTGAACGATCTTCGTTTTGAAAGCGCCGGTCTCCACCACGATCCCTACATGTGGCAGGCGTCCGTCGAGCAGCCACGTAAGGATGTCGCCGGGTTCGAGTGGGCCGGGAAAGGCATTGCCATTTACCGGCCCTTTCGCGGTCCAGAGGGCGGCGTTAGCGCGGTGCCAGAAGACCTCGAGATTCAGCACGCGGCGATGGTCGATGTTCGCGTCGGCATGCTGCATCCCCCATGTCTTCGGATACGCGGCGAAGTCGCGCGCCATGTCTTCGTGGACCAACTTCTGAAGGTCAAGGTTGAGGCCGTCGCGTGCAGCACGAACGATGACATCGGCGCATACACCGGTGGTGCCGGGAACGTCGCCGTTGGGATAGGGGAGGCGAACGTATTTGGGGTCGTAGCCGGTGGTGATGCCTAGAGCATTTTTCCTATTACTGTGAACCGGGAAATGTACAAGAGTGCCGTTTTTCTTGGGAAAAAACGACGTGTAGTTCTGAGACCTAG
>OLLV01000215.1_pt1 | contig 52264 bp, 41 predicted proteins | sample 1604641 | NCBI WGS metagenome assembly OLLV01 (sample SAMEA104055725, study PRJEB20765) | soil metagenome | biome: Arctic tundra; feature: Polygonal ground; material: soil | place: USA | collected 2011-09 | depth 0-0.5 m
TGTGAGAACCGAAAAATCATGTGTCGGGCTTTCAGCCCTCTTGGGCTATTTGTGCTTGTTTCCTAGGCCTTCCCCACCCCAGCGGGCCAAGAGCGCCCGCCGGGGACCCCGGTTCGGCCTAGGCTGGTATGTGTCGCGCCTTTGGCGCTGAGTGCATTTTGCGGTTTTCGCACAGACTCTAAAGCCCATTGAGGCGCTATTCGTGGGGCTGAAGCCCCACGCTAATCCGAAAAGCAAAGGCACAGGCGTTATCATTGGGCAGGTTTGGCTTCGATGGGCTGGGTGACGATGCTGATGTTGGTGATGCCCGCTTGTTTGACGGCGTCCATGACCGAAGCGAAGGCACCGAATTCGACCTTCTCATCGGCTCGGAGATAGATGATGCGCTTGGATGGATCGCCTTTAGCGCTGGCGCGCAGGCTGGTGGTGAGGTCGGTGAGGTTGAGCCGCTTGTCCTGTCCTCCGGCGGTGCCGAGGAAGACGTTTGAGTCCTTGTCGATGGTGACGACGGTGCGCTGCTCGGTGATCTGGGTGACGGTGCGGGTGTGGGGCACGGCTACTTCGATGCCGGACTGAAGCACCGGTGCGGTGAGCATGAAGATGAGCAGAAGCACGAGGACGACATCGACCAGGGGCGTGATGTTGATGTCCGCCAGCGCGGTCTGGGTGCGGGTCTGGCCGCCGCTGCGGGAGGAGAAGGCCATGGGCTAGAAGATCCTCCGGCGGGTCTGGGCGGCAGCTTCCTCGGGTGGGGGCGGGGTGAGGAGGGCGGCGTTTTCGATGGCGTTGAGGAGTTCGCGTCCGAAGTCGTCCATGCGCGCGCCGAAGTCGCGAAGCTGCGCGGTGAGCTGGTTGTATCCGACGAGGGCGGGGATGGCGACGACGAGGCCTGCGGCGGTGGTGATGAGGGCCTCGGAGATGCCGGGAGCGACGGCGCGGAGGGTACCTGCGCCAGCGGTGTTCATGCCGTGGAAGGCGTCGATGATGCCCATGACGGTGCCGAGGAGGCCGACGAAGGTGGCTCCGTTAGCGATGGTGGCGAGCCATGTCATGCGGCTTTCCATGGTGGTGAGGGCTTCGGAGGAGGCGGTCTGGGCGGCGCGTTCGAGGGCGGTGGGGTTGCGCGGCATGCCGCGGCCTCCGGACTGGCGCTGGTACTCGTCGTTGATCTCGGTGAAGACGGTGACGAGGGGGCTGGGCTGGAACTGGTCGGCGATGGTGGCGACCTCGGAGAGGCGGCCCGATTTGCGGAAGGCGCGGAGGAAGCCGTGGCTCTGCTTGCGGGCGCGGCGGAAGCGGCTCCACTTGGAGAGCATGATGGTCCAGGAAAAGATGCTGGCGATGAGCAGGACGATGAGCACGGCGAAGGCGACGGAGCCGGAGTTGCGCACCATCTCGATGAGTGCGCTGCCGGAGGCTCCGGTGGGTGGCGGAGGCATGAGGGAGTCATCCTGAAAGAGCAGGAGCGCGAGGGGGGAGGCCAGCACGGTCAGAATCATTGAGAATATTGTAAGGCCGGTTGCGTGAATGAATGGTGCGGCACGTATATGGCTGGGTACGTGGAAATTGGCTTGACCGAGTGGGGGCGCCCCCATAGATTGGTGCATATGAAACTAGGTTGCAGCATTGTTTTGATGGTGCTTACGTGCTCTGCGTTGGCGCAAGACGGTGCTGGTGGGACCGGAAAACCCATTTCCTTGCCACAGGCGATGACGGATGACCAACTGCCAGCCGCAGTGGACCGAATCCGCGCTGCCACGGCTGGCGACATCATGCCCTTAGGGCCACTGCATCTTCGATACGAGTTGAAGATGATTGACGCGAAAGGCAAACAGCATGCGGGTACCTACGAAACGTGGACCACAGCCGAAGCTAAACGCACGGAGGTCCATACGGACACATACAACGGGATTGAAGTTTCAAAAGACGGTAAACGCTGGGTCAAAGAGGATTCGCTGCGACCTCTGCGAGTGATGGAGTTTGAAGGGGAGCAAGTCTTGCCGCAGGAGTCGGTAACCCGATCCCTCACTGGTACGCCAAAGGCAATGAAGACGCGTAAGGTCAACGGACTTTCGTTGATGTGCGGGGGAAATGGTCAATCAGCGCTTCTCTGCTTTGATCCGCTCACCGGTTTTCTCGTCTTCGGGGCTGTGGACGGCGGATCTGTTGAGTACGCGCAGTGGAGAAAGCTGGGATGGCGATATCTTGCCGGATCGGTTCGCATTACGAGACAGGACAATCTGCTCGTTGAAGCGAAGATGACCGTTGCTTCAGGCGGTGTAGCAGCGGAGGCCTTTACGGTACCGCAGGGAGCGGTTGAATATAACGTTTCATCCCGCACAAACACGGGTAGTCAGGATCTGCGTTTCAGCGGGACGGTTGCCACGGGCAGCGGGTCCTTGGAAATGGTGCCTCTGGGGCCGGACACGAGTGATGTTGGCCTTGACGCATCCGGTAAACACCGCTTGCTGACCCGAGGCGGGCACGGCAACGTATTTCCGCGTGTTAGCGGAAGAGCGCAGGTGAAGGTATGGGTCGATGAGCGAGGGCATGTGACCAAGGCAGTGCTGGAGGATGCGGACGATATGGATGTGGCGGGTGCGGCTCTTGCCTCTGCTCGCGGAGCGACGTATGCGCCGGAGCAGGACAATGGACACCCGGTCGGTTTCGAGACAAGCTACGATTTTTCTATCACCGTGGCTGAAATCTTCTTTCAGTAAGGGCGGGAGACCGCCGTTGTGTCTTGAAGCTTGGGCCGCGTGCTGTGCTAGGCTTTCCGCAACGAGGGTGAGGTGCGAGCGTACATGCTTCTGGAGTTGCGGGCGGAAAACTATGCGGTGATCGACCAGGCGGTGGCCAGCTTCGGGCCGGGGTTGAACCTGCTGACGGGCGAGACGGGTGCGGGCAAGTCGATCCTGATCGATGCGCTGGCGCTGCTGCTTGGGGGGAAGGCTTCGAGCGATGTGGTCCGGCATGGCGCGGAGAAGGCGGTGCTGGGGTGCGTGTTTGAATCGACGCCGGGGGCGGCGGCGATTCTGGATGCGAATGGGATCGATGCGGGGGCGTTTTCGGACGACATTTTGCTGCGGCGGGAGATTGCTTCCGGGGGCAAGGGGCGGGTGTTCGTCAATAATCAGCCGGCGACGGTGGCGGTGTTGCGGGAGCTGGCTCCTGAGTTGGGGCTGATCCACACGCAGGGGGAGACGCTGGGGTCGTTCGACCAGGTGCAGCAGAGGACGCTGCTGGACCGGTTTGGCGGGATCTCGAGTGAGGATGTCGCAGCGGCTTATGCGGCGTGGCGTGGGACGACGGCGCGGCTGGATGAGTTGCAGGCCTCCGAGCAGGACCGGCTGCGGATGGCGGACCTTTGGCGGTTTCAGGCGAAGGAGATTGCCGAGGCGCAGTTGACCGCGGAGGATGAGGACGCGCGGCTCGATGCGGAGAAGCGCGTGCTGGCCAATGCGGAGAAGCTGTATACGGCGGCGCGGAGTGCGCATGATTTGTTGTATGAGTCGGAGGGTGCGGCGGAGACTACGCTGACGGCTGCGTTGAAGCATGTGGAGGAGCTGGCGCGGTACGATCCGCGGTTTGCGGAGCCGGCGCAGCAGTTGGCTGCGGCAAAGGCGGCGGTGGAGGATGTGAGCGCGGGGGTGCGGGATTTTGCGGAGACGGTGCATGCTTCGCCGGAGAGGCTGGAGGAGATTGAGGATCGGCTGGCGGCTCTGGATCGGTTGAAGCGGAAGTATGGGGCCGGTTCGGTATCGACGCTGGGCGAGGTGATGCGGTTTGGGGCGGAGGCGGCGCGGAAGCTGTCGGAGGTGGAGAACCGCGATGCGCTGATTGCCGAGTTGAAGGTGCAGGAGGAGAGGGATGCGGCGGCATATCGCAAGGCGGCGGAGGCATTGACGACTGCGCGGAAGGATGCGGCGGCGCGGCTGGAGAAGCTGGCGGCGGCGCAGATCAATGATCTGGCGATGTCGGTGCGGTTCAAGGTGGAGGTGACGGCGGAGTCTGCCGCGAGTGCGTGGAGCGCGCATGGGTGGGACCGGATTGAGTACCTGATTGCGACGAATGCGGGTGAGCCGCTGAAGCCTCTGGAGGAGATTGCTTCGGGCGGTGAGATGTCGCGGGTAATGCTTGCGCTGAAGGTGACGGTGGAGGAGAGTTTTGCGGCCGGGGCGGGAAAGAAGAAGGGCAAGGCGGTGCTGCCTACTCCGCGGATGCTGGTGTTCGACGAGATCGATATCGGGATCGGCGGGCGCGCGGCGGAGGCTGTGGGGCGGAAGCTGAAGACGCTCTCCAGGCGGCAGCAGGTGGTGTGCATTACGCATCTGCCGCAGATTGCGGCGTTTGCGGATCAGCATTTCCTGATTGAGAAGTCGGATCGTGATGGGCGGACGCGGACGAGCGTGCGGAAGCTGGAAGAGGCGGAGCGGGTGCCGGAGGTGGCTCGGATGTTGAGCGGCGCGAAGCTGACGGATACGAGCCTGGAGCACTCGCGGAATTTGCTGAAGTCGAGCCGCTGACCATCTTTCGTAGAACGCTTTGCATCCCATGGGATGAAGTTCAATCTGCGACCAATCGAGGAGTTTCCCCATGGCAAATGAGAAGTGTGCTCACAAACCTTGTGTCTGTATTCCGGCGAATGGCGAAAAGTATTGCTCCCCATATTGTGAAGAGGCGAAGGATCTGACTACGCTGGAGTGCGAGTGCAATCATCCGGCCTGCGTCGGGGAAAAACTTTAGTTGAGATTGTGGAACTCTTCCTGCCAAGGGTCCGGCCCTGCGCGTAGAATGTTGGCGCTTCGGTATATCGGAGCGTAAGTGCTTCAGGAGGAACCCATGTCGACTGCTCCCACTAAATGCGCTCATATGGCTTGTACCTGCGTGGCCCCCGCGGGCAGGAAATACTGTTCGACTCACTGCGAAGACGCGAAGAAGATGACGACTTTGTCCTGTCACTGCGGTCATTCCGGGTGCGACGACAAGGCCTAACCTGTGCGATGAGTTGACGGCGACGGGTGCGGAGCATTTCAGTGACTTGAAGGCTCCGGCTGACGCTCTCCGCCGTCCCCCCAAACAAAGTGTGCCGAGGTATATTCGGCGGTTCCCGCAATGGCTCTCCGGGTGTGCCAGGGGGCGATAAGCGGTATACTAACTAGCGTGACTACATCCACTCTGGCCCCTCCCGACCTCGACCAAAGCGACAGTTCGACCCCCACTAAACGCGTGCTGCTTTTGAAGCCTCGGGGCTTCTGCGCGGGCGTGGTGCGGGCGATCGACATCGTGCAGATTGCGCTGGAGACTTTTGGCGCGCCGATCTACGTGCGCAAGGAGATTGTGCATAACAGCTACGTGGTGACGGATCTTGCCAAAAAAGGCGCGATCTTCGTGAACGAACTGGACGAAGTGCCTGAAGGCGCACGGGTTATCTACTCTGCACATGGGGTTTCGCCGGCGGTTCGTCAGCATGCGAAAGAGCGTGGGCTGAAGGTGATCGACGCGACCTGCCCGCTGGTGACGAAGGTGCATGTGGAGGCGATCAAGTTCGCCAAGCAGGGATATTCGCTGGTGCTGGTGGGGCATCGCGACCATGAAGAGGTGGAGGGGACGCAGGGCGAGGCGCCCAATGTGACCCAGGTGGTTTCGACGCTTGCCGAGGTCGCGGCGCTGGTTGTGCCCGATCCAAACAAGGTGGCGTACCTGACGCAGACGACGCTGTCTCTGGATGAAGCGCGGTACATGATCGATGCGCTGAAGAAGAAGTTCCCGAATATTGTGGGGCCGCACGCGCAGGATATCTGCTATGCGACGGAGAACCGGCAGGTTGCGGTGAAGAATGTGGCTCATGGAGCGGATCTGGTGCTGGTGGTGGGGTCGAAGAACAGCTCGAACTCGAACCGGCTGGTTGAGGTTTCGAAGAATCTGGATACGAACTCCTACCTGATCGATTCCGCAGATGCGATTCAGCCGGCGTGGCTGGAGGGCGTGAATACGGTTGCGGTGACTGCGGGCGCGTCGGCGCCTGAGGTGCTGGTGCAGGACGTTGTCAACTACCTGCAGGGCGTTGGATATGGATCGGTCGATGAGGTTGAGGTGATGCCCGAGAACGTGCGCTTCGGCTTGCCGCCGGAGATTGTCCAGGCGATTGCCTCGGCACCACCGCGGCCGGAGTCGCCTCCGGCGTAAAGAAGCGAGCATTTTGCACAGGCAAAGAACCTTGTCCCCGACCGGTCATCAGATTTTCAAGACCGTCTAACAGTTTGGCCGCAGAGCAATTCATCCAGACCGTTGCAACCAGAGAGTTTGAATTTGATGAGCACCTTTCCAGGAAATCCGAAGGCGGCGTCCGCACAACCCGCGCAGCCGCGCTATGGACGAATGGACGTCGGGCTGGATCTGATTTCAGAAGGCATCCAGCGCGCTACCGGCTGGCTGCTGGGCCTGCAACATCCCGAAGGGTACTGGTGTGGCGAGCTGGAGGCCGACTCGATGCTGGAGTCGGACTATATCTTCATGCATACGCTTCTGGGCACGGGCGACCGCGGCAAGATGGAGCGCGCGGTCAATGAGATTTTGCGGCACCAGAATGAAGACGGCGGCTGGAGCATCTACCCCAATGGGCCTTCGAATATCTCGCTGGGGGTGAAGTCCTACTTTGCGCTGAAGCTGATGGGGTGGTCGGTCGATCATCCTGTGCTGGTGAAGGCGCGGACGTGGATTCTCGCAAACGGCGGCGTGATCGAGTGCAATACGTTCACGAAGATCTATCTGTGCTTTCTGGGGCAGTATGAGTACGACGCCGTGCCCGCGGTGCCGCCCGAGATCGTGCTTTTCCCGAACTGGTTTTACTTCAATATTTATGAGATTTCGGCGTGGTCGCGTGCGATTCTGGTGCCTCTTTCCATCGCGTATGCGAAGAAGCCGTTCAAGAAGATCCCTCCGGAGCAGGGAATCGATGAGCTTTTCGTTGGCGGACGTGCAAATGCCGACCTGCATTTGAAGTGGGACCGCAAGCATCTCGTCAGTTGGCGCAACTTCTTCCTGTTCACGGACCGGATCACGCACTGGTTTGAGCGAATCCACATTCGCCCGCTGCGCACCATGGCGCTGAAGAAGGCAGAGAAGTGGCTGCTTGCGCGCTTCGAGATGTCGGACGGGCTGGGCGCGATCTATCCCGCCATGCTGAATGCGATTATTGCGCTGCGCTGCCTTGGGTATTCGGTTGACGATCCGCAGTTTATCCGGGCGCTGGATGAGTTTGAGCGGCTGGGCATCGACAACCCGGAGGGGGAGCCGGGGTATCCGACGCCTACGTTCCGGATGCAGCCTTGCAGCTCTCCGGTGTGGGATACGGCGCAGGCGGTGTATGCGCTGGGCGAGGCAGGCGTGCCGAAGGACGATCCGCGGCTGCTGAAGGCTGCGGACTGGCTGCTCTCGAAAGAGGTGCGGCATAAGGGCGACTGGGCGGAGAGCGTGAAGGATGTGGCTCCGGGCGGCTGGTACTTCGAGTTCAACAATGAGTTTTATCCCGATGTTGACGATTCGGCACAAGTTCTGCTTGCGCTGAATCATGTCAACAATCCCCGGGAACGGTACCAGCATGAGGTTTCGCAGAGAGCTCTGGACTGGATCTTCGCGATGCAGTGCAGGAACGGCGGATGGGCGAGCTTCGACCGCGACAACACGAAGATGATCTTCCAGTACATTCCGTTTGCCGACCACAATGCGATGCTCGATCCGCCGACGGTGGACATTACAGGACGGATTCTGGAGATGCTGGCGAACTACGGCTACACGCGGCGCGATCCTCGGGTGGAACGGGCGATCCAGTTCTGTTTGAAGGAGCAGGAGCCCGACGGAAGCTGGTTTGGCCGCTGGGGCGTGAATTATCTCTACGGGACGTTCCTGGTGCTGCGCGGGCTGGAGGCGATGGGCGTCTGGAGCCATGAGCCGGCGATTCTGCAGGCTACAGAGTGGATTCGCATGGTGCAGAATGCCGACGGCGGATGGGGCGAGACGTGCGGCAGCTACGACGATGCGGGAGAGAAGGGGATCGGGCCGTCGACGCCCTCGCAGACGGCGTGGGCTGTGCTGGGCCTGCTTGCGGGCGGGGATACGCGTTCGGACTCGGTGGCCAAGGGCATCCGCTGGCTGATCTCGAACCAGGGGCCGAGTGGGACGTGGGACGAATCCGCCGAGGGCCGCAATGGCGAGGCGATCTATACCGGGACTGGTTTTCCCCGGGTGTTTTATCTGGCGTACCACCTGTATCGGGATTATTTCCCGCTGCTGGCGTTGACGACGTACAAGCGCGCGATGGAGAAGGAAGCGGCTGCGGCGTAGTTGGGGCGAGACGTTTTTTAGTTCGTAAAGGAGATTCAGTTTGCGGCGAGTGTTTTGGACGGTAATGGGATTGACGATCATCGCTTTATGCGGTGCCACGACGCAGGCGCAGACGCCGACAGAGATCGCGATCTACGGGCAGGCAACTGGAGCAAGCTTGCAGTTTCCGAACACCTCGCATCTGTTGGGCGGGACTTTTGGTATTTACGATGTGAAGCGCACCGGGCCGATTACGATTGGGGCGGATTTTCGCGGTGCGCTGCTGAAGCGAGGAAGCAGCGTCGGGGTCTACAACGACCAGGCGCTGGATATGGGACAGCTTGGAGTGCGGGTAGCCGCTGCGCCAGGCGTGTTGCCGCTGCACTCTCTGATGCCGTATGCGGAGGCCCTGGTCGGGCTGGGGTACTGGCGCGGAGGTGTCAGCGTGACACGGCAGGACAAGATGCATGGGATGATGCAGGTGATTGCCGGCATCGATTACGCGATCGTGCCGAAGGTGCACTGGCGAGTGATTGAATTCAGTTATGGGCGCGCGGGAGCGCAGCCTGGTTTTATCAATCCGGAGACGCTGAGCACGGGAATCGTGCTGCAACTGCGGTAGCGAGATTTTTGCAAGCGCCCGAACCTGGGCGGAGGGAGAGATCAAGATGGCCGTGCCTGTATCGCAAGCCTTGACCGTCGCATCGTACGTGCTCAAGCAGAAGCTGACGGGACGCAAGAAGTATCCGCTGGTGCTGATGCTGGAGCCGCTGTTCCGCTGCAACCTGGCGTGCGCGGGATGCGGGAAGATTCAGTACCCGGCGCATATTCTGAAGGCCGAACTGACGCCGGAGGAGTGCTTTCAAGCCGCTGAAGAATGCGGCGCGCCGATGGTGGCGATTCCCGGCGGCGAGCCGCTGCTGCATCCGCGGATGCCCGAGATCGTTGCGGGACTGGTCGCGCGGAAGAAGTATGTCTACATGTGCACGAATGCTCTGCTGCTGAAGGAGAAGCTGCATCTGTTTACGCCGAGCAAGTATCTTTCGTTTTCGGTGCATGTGGACGGGCAGCGCGAGCATCACGATTTTTCGGTGTGCCGCGAGGGCGGGTACGACATTGCGATGGAGGGTGTGCGGGCGGCGGTTGCCGCGGGCTTCCGCGTGACCACGAACACGACGCTCTTCGACGGAGCCGACCCGAACAGCGTTCGCGCGCACTTCGACGAGTTGATGACGGTGGGCGTGGAGAGCATGATGGTCTCGCCGGGATATACGTACGACAAGGCCCCGGACCAGAAGCACTTTCTGGGGCGGGCGCGGTCGAAGAAGCTGTTCCGGTCGATTCTTTCGAATCGCAAGAAGACGTGGAAGTTCAACGCTTCGCCGATGTTCATGGAATTTTTGATGGGGAAGAAGCATCTGACGTGTACGCCGTGGGGGATGCCGACGTTCTCGATCTTTGGGTGGCAGAAGCCTTGCTACCTGCTGCAGGATGGCTACGCCGACAGCTTCAAAGAGTTGATGGAGACGGTGGAGTGGCAGAACTACGGGACGGAGTCCGGCAACCCGCGGTGCGCGAACTGCATGGTGCATTCGGGGTATGAGGCTTCGGGCGTGAACTATACGTTTGGGTCGATCAAAGGGCTGCTGGAGACGGCGAAGGCGATGTTCTTCGACACGTACCGGGATGACGGCGCGATGAAGCTGCTGAACGAGTGGAAGCCGGCGCACGCGGCGCCCCTGGTGCAGATTGAGCCGGGAATCGTGACGCAGCCAAGTTCGGCGCTGCAGGAAGTTTCGGGAGATTGACGATGGCGACGCCTATACCAGAGCAGGCCACGCAGGAAGCGGCGAAGCTGGATCAGTTGTCGCATGAGAGTCCGGACGAGATTGAAGTTGCAGCCGGGCGCGAGCGCGAGCAGCTTGAAGGCTGGGTGCCTGAGTTCGCGAGCGAGGATGAGGTGCGCGAGGCGCTGGAGAAGGCGTTTGACTATCGCGGCGATGTAACGATTACGCGCAAGGATTCGAGCCAGGTGCAGGGATATCTCTTCGACCGGCGCAGCGGGCGGACGCTGGCGGAGTCGTTCATCCGGATCATACCGGCGAATGAGGGGACGAAGTTGAATATTGCCTATTCGGAGATTGCGGCGATTGCGTTTACAGGACGCGATACCGCTGCGGGCAAGACGTTCGATGCATGGGTGAAGAAGTATTGGGAGAAGAAGGCGGCCGGCGAGAAGAATATTCAGATTGAGCCGGAGAAGCTGGACTGACTGCGCCTCCAACGTCGTAGGCTTCGCGTTCGACACGATTCAACATGAAGGTCTTTCTCACTGGTTCCACCGGATTCGTCGGCAGCCATGTGGCGCGCGCGTATGCCGCCGAGGGCGCGGAGTTGCGTCTGCTGACGCGGGCTACCAGCAAGCTCGATGCGATTGAAGGCATTAGTGCGGATGTAGTGGTGGGCGATCTACGGGAGCCGGAAGGGCTGCGAACGGCGTTGCGTGGGTGCGATGCGCTGGTGCATGTTGCCGCGGACTATCGGTTGTGGGTGCGCGACCCGAAGGAGATGTACGCGGCCAATGTGGATGGCACGCGCGAGTTGCTGCGGATTGCGCGCGAAGAGGGTGTTGCGAAGGTCGTTTATACGTCGAGTGTTGCTACGATGGGGTTCAAAACCGATGGGACGATTGTGGATGAAACTACGCCGGTGTCGTTGGCGGAGATGATCGGGCCTTATAAGCGGTCGAAGTTTTTGGCGGAGCAGGAGGCGATTGCCGCGGCGCGCGCGGGGCAGCATGTGATGGTGCTGAATCCTACGACGCCTATTGGGGAGGGGGACGCGAAGCCTACGCCTACGGGGCGTATCTTTGTCGACTTTCTGAATCGCAAGTTTCCAGCGTATGTCGACACGGGTTTGAATCTGGTCGATGTGGCTGAGGTGGCGCGGATGCATGTTGTCGCGCTGGAGCGTGGGGTGCCGGGGGAACGCTACATCCTGGGCGGCGAGAATCTTACGCTGAAACAGATTCTTGACCGCATGTCTGCGATTACCGGGCTGCCTTCGCCGACGATGAGGGTGCCGCATGCGGTGGCGCTGGCGTTTGCGTTCTTCGACGAGACGATTACGGGCAAGCTTCGCGGCAAAGAACCGCGCGCGACCGTGGAGGCGGTGCGGATGGGGCGCAAGTTCATGTTTGCCTCTTCGGCGAAGGCGGAGCGCGAGCTTGGATTCCGGGCGCTGCCGGTCTATAGTGCGATGCGTAGTGCGATTGAGTGGTTTATTGCGCATGGTTATGCGCCGCCGCTTGCGAATGGGGCGCAATGAAAGAGTTCGCTGCGATCATTGCCGCTCTGCCGCGCGAAGTCAGCGCGCTGGTGAAGGGATGGCGGGTGCAGCAGTTGCCCGGCCGGGTGATCGTCTACACCAGCGAAAACGCTGTGGTCGCTTGCGCTGGGATGGGGGCGGGGCGTGCCACGATGGCGGTAGAAGCGGCGATGAAGGCTGGGCCAGTGAGCGCGTTGCTTTCGGTGGGGCTTGCGGGGGCTTGCGATGCGGCTTTGCGGGTTGGAGATATCGTAAGCGCGGGAGTGGTGGTGGATGCGCAGACGGGGGAACGGTTTGAGAACTCGCAGTTCAGGCAGATTCTGGTGAGCATTGCTGGGATTGCCAGCGTGGAGGAGAAGACGCGGCTGCGGGATTCGTATCGGGCCAGTGCGGTGGATATGGAGGCAGCTACTGTGGCTCGGCTTGCGCGGGCGCATGGGCTGCCGTTTCATGCGGTCAAGGCCATCTCCGATGCGGCCGATTTTGAAATGGGAGAGCTTGCTCGATTTGCTACCGCGGATGGGCAGTTTCGCGAGGGAGCCTTTGCGCTGCATGCGGCGCTGCGACCTGCGATGTGGAGCAAGGTGATGGCGCTGGGTCGCAACAGCAGGAAGGCGCTGGATTCGCTGACGGAGGCGCTTGAGGGCGAGCTAGACTGGTATAGAAAGCGCGCAGGATAGGGAATGGAACGAAAGAGTTTTCGAGTGGATAGCATTCGTACATCGCCGATTGGCGCTGGGCGCATCAGCGCAGACACGATCAGCGTGGCGCCCATCCGTACAGGACGGATTGGGGCGGATGCGATTGAGGTAGACCGCATCTCTGCACGGGAAATTCGGACGGGGCGCATTACGGAGGCAGTGGTCCCTGCGACGATGCGGGCGGCGGTCTATCGTGGCGTGGATGATGTGCGAGTCGAGACAGTGCCGGTGCCTCTGAATGCCGATGGGACGCTTGACGCCGGCGAGGTGCTGGTGCGCATCGATACGTGCGGGATCTGCGGGACGGACCTGAAGAAGATTCATTCGGGTTCGCACACGGCGCCGCGCATCTTCGGGCATGAGATGGCCGGGACGATTGCGATGGTGGGCGACGGCGTCACGCATTTTGCGGTGGGCGATCGCGTGATGGCGTATCACCATATTCCGTGCGGCAAGTGTTACTACTGCCGCAAGCAGACGTTCGCGCAGTGCGAGACGTACAAGAAGGTTGGGTGTACGGCGGGGTTTGCGCCTGCGGGTGGCGGGTTTGCCGAGTACATTCGCGTGATGGACTGGATTGTTGGGGAGCCGGGAAAGATGGCGGGGCTGATCAAGATTCCTGCCGACATTCCTTTTGAGCAGGCGGCGTTTATCGAGCCGGTAAACACTTGCTTCAAAGCGGTGCGATTGCTTGATCTGCAGCCGGATGAGACAGTTCTGGTGATTGGGCAGGGGCCGATTGGGATCTTGCTGGCTGCGCTGGCGAAGCGGACTGGGGCTACGGTTTTGACGAGTGATCTTTATGCTGAACGGCATGCGATTGCTGCGAAGTTTGGACTGGATCGTCCGCTGGATGCGCGCGGCGATGTTGTTGCGGCGGTAACGGCTGCTACGGAAGGGCGCGGTGCGGATGTTGCGCTGGTTGCGGTGGGGACGGATGTTCTGATTCGCACTGCGATGGATGCGATTCGGCCTGGTGGGCGCGTGATGTTGTTCGCTTCGACGCAGCATGGTGAGACGCCGTTCGATCCGGCAGCGGTGTGCATGGATGAGAAGACGCTGATGGGGTCTTACTCGGCTTCGGTTGCGATCAATGATGAGGTGGCGGAACTGGTGTTCGCGGGATATCGCGATGGGAGCTTCGATCTGACGCGGCTGATCTCGCATCGGTTTGCGCTGGAGGATGCGGTTGCGGCAATCGATCTGGCTTCGCATCCGCAGGCTGGTTCGATGAAGATTGTGATTCAGCCTTAGCTAAAAACCTTGGGCATGAGCAGGCGGATTGCGTTGGGCAACAGCGTGACTCGCATCGGTGCGGTTCCGATCCATTCGCCATCTGCCTGCACATGGATTCGACTGGCAGCCGACGGCGTACAGGTGAACGTATCGACGTTGACGATGCGGACCAAGGGATTGAAGCGGCTCATTCCGAGCCAGCCCATAACAAACCACAACGGCAGGGCACACGACGCAGGTGGGCGGACGGCGATGAGCTGCAGATGGGGATGATGGACCCGCGCGTTGCCAGTTAGTCCTGCGAAGAGGCCTCCCAGATCCTCGATGCGTACCGTCATGGTGCTGATGCAGCGCATTCTTTGTTTCTCGCTTGATCCGTTCTCGAGGAACTCAAGATCAAACGCAGGGAAGCGGTGGGTTGCAAAGGTGGACGCGGCGCGGAGGTAGTAGGCGAAACGTCCAAGGCGATGCTTGCCGTCGCTCAGCATCCTGTAGACCAGGGCACCATCGGGACCTGCGCCCGCCATTACCGTGAAGTAGCGGTGAGCGGTCCCGCACTCGATTTTTCCGATCGGAATGACGCGCGGTGCAAATGTCATTTGCTGGCGTGCGGCTTCGATTGGAGACATGGAGAGGCCGAGATGGCGGGCGAGTGCATTGGCGCTGCCCATGGGAATGATGCCGAGTACTGGGCGGCCCTCTGCGGAATCCGCACCGTCCACGATGCCTTGGAGCACATCATGAACGGTGCCATCCCCGCCACAGGCGAAGATGTGGCCGACGCCTTCTGCAACCACCTGTCGCACCTGCTCGCGCGCGGAGCCAGAGGCGGTCGTGGCGATGGCTTCCGGCTGATATCCATGGGCGGACAGGCTTGCGCATACTTTCTGGATCTCCGCGGCGCGCTCGGTGCGAGCCTTACCCGCGACGGGATTGTAGAAGAGAGCTGCGCGCACCAGTTGATTGTAAGGCCGGTGCGTTTCCGAATTCGGGACGGCGTACTATGCTAGCGGAATGACTCCGCTGAACTTGCCTGTTCGAATCAGTTGCGCTGTGGTGACTCTTCCGGTTGTTGGGCTGGCCGGTTTTTACGCGGCGATGTTCCTGCTTAACAAGTTCGAGCCTGCCGATGCGGATGAATTTGGCGTCTTCACTACGGCGATTGCGGTTGGGACAATTGTGGGGTTCGCCGCATCGCTGATTGTGCTTACGCTGCCTGGAATGCGGCCACGGAGACGGAGCGGGCGAACGGGGCGGGCTGTCTTCTCGGCGGTATTTGTGGGGATCATCTGCGCCGGGTTTGCGGCAGACGGACATGCGCTGGTCTATGATGTGGCGCTTCTGGTTTCGCTCTCTTACGCGATGGCCTATACCTATGTGCGGTATGGCGTACTCGATCCGCCGAAGAGGCGTATAGAGAGGTCTTCTGAATCTGCAAAGTGAGGAATTTCGAGGAGTGCCTTCTCCGGAAAAAGCGGCCATCAATGCTCGAACCCGCCCTGCACCCTCAGAAGATTTACTCTAATCCCGCGCGCGTTTTTTGATCTCGACGTTGAGGCGTTTGATCTTCTGGTTCAGCGTGCTGAGCGGGATTTTGAAATACTCGGCGGCTTCGGTCTGGTTCCAGTGGCAGCGTTCGAGGCGGTCGGCGATGATGCGGCGCTCGATCTCTTCCATCAGGTCGAAGAGCGAGGCGTCGGGCTTATGGTCGAGGAGACTTGCGGAGTAGGTGCTGCCGGTGAGCGAGGCGGGGAGTAGCTCCGAGGGGATGGTGCGGCTGGTGGCGAGGACGACGCCGCGTTCCATTGCGTTCTCGAGCTCGCGGACGTTGCCGGGCCACTCGTAGTCCATGAGGATGCGCATCGCTTCGGGAGAGAGGGAGGGTGCGGGTACGTCGTTTTCGTCCGCGTAGAACTTGAGGAAGTGCGCGGCGAGCAGGGGGATGTCCTGGCGGCGCGCGCGTAGAGGCGGGAGTTCCATGCAGATGACGTTGAGGCGGTAGAAGAGGTCTTCGCGGAAGCGGCCTTCGCGGACGGCGGTCTGCAGGTCGACGTTGGTGGCGGCGACGATGCGGACGTCCACCTGAATCTCCTGCGTGCCGCCGAGGTGCATGAAGCGGCGGTCCTGCAGGACGCGCAGAATCTTGGCCTGCATGTCCATGGTCATGGTGCCGATCTCGTCTAAAAATAAAGTCCCACCATTTGCCGCTTCAAACAGGCCTTTTTTTGCCGTGACGGCGGAGGTGAATGCGCCCTTGACGTGGCCGAAGAGGGTGGATTCGAGCAGATCGGATGGGACGGCACCGGTATTGACGGGGACGAAGGGCTTGTCGCGGCGCGGCGAGTTGGCGTGGAGGGCCTTGGCGATGAGCTCCTTGCCGGTGCCGCTTTCGCCCTGGATGAGGACGGTGGAGCGGCTGGGCGCGACCTGGGCGACGAGGTCGAAGAGGCGGAGCATTGGTTCGCTTTTGCCGACGATGTTCTCGAAGTTGTAGCGCTGCTTGAGGGTGCGCTTGAGCTGGACGAGCTCTTCCTCGGCCTTGTGGCGGCCGACGGCGGCGCGGATGTCGGCGAGGAGTTTTTCGTTGTCCCACGGCTTCTGGACGAAGTTTTCGGCGCCGGCGCGGATGGCATCGACGACGTTCGAGACCTTGCCGTAGGCGGTGATCATGATGACGGGCAGGCCGGGCTGCATCTCGAGGATACGGGGGAGGAGGTCGAGGCCGCTCTCGCCGGGGAGCGCGAGGTCGAGCAGGAGGAGATCGAACTCGGATTGGGCGAGTTGATCGAGGCCGGAGGACCCGTCGACGGCGAGGGTGACATCGAAGCCTTCCATGGTGAGGAGGGTTTCGATGGAGTCGCGGATGGCGGCTTCGTCGTCGATGATGAGGATGCGCGCGGCGGCGGAAGATGCCGCAGTGTCGGCGGGATTGGGTGCAGTCTCTTGGGATTTGCTGGGAGCAATTGCTTCAGGCATGGGCATCTTTTCTAAACGCGGACTGCGCTTCTCGATTCGGGGAGACTTGCGTCTTCTGTTTTATGCTGCGGGTTGACGATGCGGGGCGGGGCGGCGGCGGGAAACTCCAGCCGAAATGTGGTGCCTACGCCGACTTTGCTCTCGGCCTGCATCTTGCCGCCGTGCTCCTGCATGATGCCGTAGCTGACCGCCAGGCCGAGGCCCGTGCCTTTGTGCTGACCCACGTGCGGCTTGGTCTTGGTGGTGAAGAATGGGTCGTAGATGCGGTGCAGGTGCTCGGGCTCGATGCCTCCACCGAAGTCCTGGACCACTACTTTGACGCGTCCGGTGGCGTGTTCGGTGGAGATGCGGATGCGCGCTTCAGGCGAGCCGTGCATGGCGTCGCGGGCGTTGAGCAGGAGGTTGAGGAGTACCTGTTGGAGTTTGCCTTCGTTGCCCTGAATGCGCGGCAGGTTGGCGTCGAAGCTGGTTTCGACGCGGATGCCCGCGGTTTTAAACTGGTGATCGACGAGCGTGAGGGTGTCGAGGAGGAGTTGGTTGAGATCGACCGAGGTGAACTCGCTGCTGCCGGTGCGGGAGAAGTTGAGCAGGCCGTTGACGATCTCGGAGGCGCGGAAGGTCTGTTGCGTGATCTTTTCGAGGACGGGGCGGAGCCGTGCGTCCTGTTCCGGCTGGTCCATGAAGGGGCGCATGTACTTGGTCAGCATCTGGGTGTAGCTGGAGATGACGGCGAGTGGGGTGTTGACCTCGTGGGCGACGCCTGCGGCCAGCAGGCCGATGGAGGAGAGTTTTTCCGCCTGGGTGAGCTGTGCTTCGAGTTCGATCCGGTCGGTGATGTCGTCGACCAGGATGATGCGTCCGACTACGACGAAGTCGCGCGTCATCAGAGGGGCGATGGCAATGTTGGCGACGCGGGTTTCGCCGGTGGGCAGGGCGAGGCGGAACTTGTAGAGCGTGTGCGTGCCCTGCTCGTGGCGTACGCTGTCGAAGCGCGCGAGGAATTCGGCGGGGAAGATGTCGCTGAGCGGGCGGCGCAGGGCTTCGGCGCGAGGCTTGGCGTACATGACTTCCATCTCGGCGTTCCAGCTTCCGATGCGGTCGTCGAGATCGACGGCGAAGATGCCGATGTGGATGGATTCGACGATGTTCTCGTGGAATTCCTTCAGGCGCTCGAACTCGGTAATTTTTTGTTCGAGGCGGCGATAGAGCTGCGCGTTCTGGATCGCGATGCCGATGTACCCAGCGAGCGAGCCGAGGACCTCCATGTCTTCGCTGGAGAGGAAGTCGCCATCGTCGGTGCGGCCCAGGCCGATGACCGCGACGGTGCGAGTGCCTCCGCCTTCGCGGTTGGCCACGCGGCAGGGAAGGTAGTAGTTCAGATCGAGGAGGCCGGCGCTGTACTGCTGCGCGTCGGGCAGGCGGAGGACCTGCTGCGGGTTTTCGAGGAAGATATGGTCGTTGGAGCCCTGGCGGTCGAAGTCGAGGAAGCGCACATCGAGGGCGCGCATCTCATCGGCTTCGAGATTGGTGAGGCCGTGGGATGCGGCCAGCTCGAAGTGGCGGTCGGGGCCGGCGGCGATCTCGGTTCCGGAGAGATGAGCCTCGCCCTCTGCCGCGAGGAAGACGGCGACGCGGGTGACGAGGAGGGTTTGCGGGAGGCGCTCGACGATGGAGTCGACCAGGGCGCGCAGGTCGGTCTGGGAGTTCAGGCGCCGACCGAAGTCGATGAGCGTCTCGCGGTAGTCGAAGCTCTTCTGGTCGAAGACGCGGTCGACTCGCGCCTGGATCATGCGCTTGAGCGGGTCGAAGGACAGGCCCACAACGATGATGGCGACGATCGGGCCCCAGATGCCGAAGCTGGGGTAGCGATTGTGGACGACCTCCGAGGTGATGCCGACGACGCCGAAGTAGAGTCCGGCAAGCGCGGCGGTCGCGAGGGTGTAGGTGACGCCACGCTTGAAGATCAGGTCGACGTCCATCAGGCGGTAGCGCACGATCGCCCAACTGAACGTCAGAGGCAGAAGCACGAGGGAGAGGAGCGCCACTTTGGTGAGCAGCCCCGGCATCGCGAGGTCGCTCATGTAGGGAATCGCATAGAGGACGGTGAAGGGGCAAACCGCCAATAGCGTTCCGCGGGTGAGCCACTTCAATTGCTGGCGTTCGAGCGGGGATTCGGCGCGCACATAGCGGGCGCGGAAGACGACCGCGGCGACGACATAGTAAAACGCGAGGTAGCCGACGGCGATCTGGTCCAGACGATGCGCGAGGACCTCGGTGGCGGACCAGAAGTGCATCGCCCAGAGCTGCAGTCCGATCAAAAACGCTCCGGGAACGTAGAGCAGAGCCGCGAGGAGCCCACGGCGGAGGTGATGCGGCAATCTGGTGCGATCGTCCGCGCTGGTTTCGGCGGAGTAGAAGCTGAAGGCGAAGTGGAGGAAGAGCGCCGGCTGGAGCGCATCCGCAACCAGGTTGAACCACAGGATTACATGGTCGAACACACCTGGATCGCCGGTCGCGCGGAAGGCGTACAAGACGAACGAGACCAGGCAGAAGACGTAAAAGTGGGTGGATTTGGGCGCGGTCCAGCGGCGGAAGAGAACGTAGAGGCCGATGCACAGATAGACCAGCGCGATCAGCCGGGAGCCCTCCACCATGCTGCGGTCGGACGGCTCCAGGATGACCTGGACATCGAAGTGGGCTCCTCCGTCCGGGCTGTGGACGCCGGCGAGAGGGCGCACGATCGAATAGGTCGCCTTGGAGTAATTGCCAATGCGGGAGATTTCGCGCTCAAGCGGGGCAAGGCGAGGGGTGGGGTGTTCGTCGACCGCCTGAAGGATGTCGCCGGAGCGGATGCCGGCGTTGTCGCCGGGGGAGTGCGCTGGAACGCGGTCTGCGCGGAGGCCGCCCACCGCCTCCTTCCACCAGATGCCGTCCGTGGGGAAGTCAACGCCCAATTCCTGCGACAGATTGAAGGCCGCCAGCACGCATACTCCCAACGTCGCGACGGCTAGTGCGACGGCGAGAATTCGCGTCTGGAATGCGTCTCTCATGAGTACGGCGAGGGCCCGGGAGTCGTATTCTATCGGATCCTATTCATAACTATGCACATCGATTGCCAAACCGGGAAGCAAAAAGAGGGCCGAAATGCAAGACTTTCATTTTGTTGACTCTACGGAAAACCATAGGCGCTTCCGTTAATTAGATGGCCAGTTCTTGAATTGTATTACGGGCGGCCATTCCCCTTTGTTCTCAATTCCGTCGTTTAGCCGGGGTGGAGTCTTGAGAAGCAGTCCAGAAACTTCGCCTGTGATGGATGCGATTTCGAGGCACAGGGAGAAATGCCTGTCCCAGGGGCTAAAGCCCTGCATTTGTGGTCGCTTTGATGTCCGGGATAAATCCCGGACCTATCTCAGAAGCAAGAGCAACAGCAAGAGCAACGGCAAAAGCAAGAGCAACGGCAAAAGCATCAATCGTTTCGATCATGCAGGATATAACGTAGTGGATGCTGAGGCGATGCGACGCTATCAGCAACCGCAAAAGCAACCGGCACACACTGCCAAGTTTAGACAGCGTCTTACGGCATGCGGCAGACTTGTACGGCCTGGTTGCGATACGGGCAGTTGAAGGCGGTGATCGAGCCTGTCTCGAGGACGACCCACGAGACTCCCAGGGGCTGTAGAGCGGCGACCCGGTCTGCGTCTGGTTCGGCACTGAGGTTTTTCTGGGCTCGCTGTTCGCCGGCCCATTGGACGGTGAGCGCCGGGGCAATGGATGCCTCGCCTCCATCTTTCGAGTAGTCGGCCAGGGCGGAGCGCTCGGCGATCGCGCGGAAGCACTGGGCGTCTTCGCCTGGCGCGTTGATGTAATCGGCGTCGAGCGCGAAGAGCGCGTCCTTCGGCGTGTTGTTGCGAATCCATACGAACGCCTGGACCCATGGGTTTTTCGGATTGCGCCAAGGCATTTCGAGGTGGCTCGAATCGGGATAAGCGGCTTTGGCGGCGGAGAGCATGGCACAGCCGAGGACGGCCAATGTGGCTGCCCAGCGCCACGGGCTTCGTTGCAAAATTCGTCGGCCGAGCTTCGCTCCCAGCGCCAGGATCATGACGAGGTAGATGGTCTGGAAGCTGCGCAGCGGTTGCATCCGCGCGACCAGATGAGTTGCCGATCCCGTTCTGGCGAACGACAGCGCGACCAGCGTGGCAGTCGTTCCCACCGCGAGCGACATTCGGGCCAGCGTTCGTGGAGCCGATGCCTCTTGGGAGTTGGCCGGGCTCCATGCGATGATGGCGAGGATCAGCAGGGGCGCTGCCAGACCGATCAGCTCATACCACTGCCATTGCGTCAGGAACCAGTAGGAGCGGGTGAGAGCTACGCGGATATATTCGGGGCTCTCTGCCGGGGCGGCTGTTTGGAGGGCGACCGCGAGCCCGAAGGCCGCGACACAGAGCGATGCGGTCGCTCCTACGCGGACGCTGCGGCGGGGGGAGCGGACGCAGAGCAGCACCAGCGAAGCGCCCAGTGCGTAGGCGGCCATCAGGGGATGCATTGCGGTCGCGAGGACGATGCTTCCCAGCCACAACGCGAAGCCCTTTCTGCGGACGCTGTAGCTTCCTTCGGGTGCGGTGATGTCGAGCGCTGCGGCCAGAGCCAGCACCATGCAGGGGGTCGAAAGGCTGCGCGCGGTGAGGTAGGGGTCCATGAAGAGAAGGGCGGTTCCGGCGATCGGCAGATCGAGCCAGCAGGCCAGCAGGACGACCGCTCCGGTTCGCGCCTCGCGAGTTGGCCAGCAGCGCGACGCGAGCATCCAGGCAGCAAAGAGCGTTGCCCAGATGGTTGCGAGATGGAGTGCGAGGAGGACGGTGGGAAGTCCCAGATGGCTGAACCGCGCGATCGCAGCAACCATGGGGGCGAAGCACGAGAAGCGCATCGGCTCCAACACAAAGCCGGCGCCGTGCGGGTAGAGAGCGGGGTCGAGCAGCCGTTTGATTCCCGCTGCGTAGAGGCCTCCGTCCTCGGCGTAAGGATGATAGCCATCGACCAGCAGGGCGAACAGAGTCAGGGCGCTGACGAGCAGCAGGGCGAAGTTGCGGTCGCCCCTGTCGTTCCTGTCGGGCCTGAACTCACGGCGGTTCAGAGCGGTCGAGAGGGGATCGGATGTCGCGAGTGTCGCCAAAAAGCTGCCGCTCCTTCTGCCGCGGAGGATAGGCCCGCGTGGTTTCTGCGCGGAATATCTACTGGGCGGTATCTAATGATTTTAGAGACTGATGGGGGAAAAAGGGTCGGCTGCACATCGCAGTTTCGCGAAAAAGTGAGGGTATAGTGGTGGTTTACCCGGCTGCGCCAGGCCGGGGAAGGAGATCGTCGCAATGGACCGCAAAGAGATCGTCGCCAAGAAGCAGCAGTTCGTGTACCCCGCTGTCGCCAACTACTTTACCGAGCCGCTGCCGCTGGAACGCGGCGAGATGCAGCATGTCTGGGACGTGGAAGGGAAGAAGTATCTCGATTTCTTTGGCGGGATCGTCACGGTCGGAGTAGGGCATGCGAATCCGCGGATTACCGGGCCGCAGAAGGCGCAAATGGATAAGCTCGGGCATACTTCGACGCTCTACCCGCACGAGACGATGGTGAAGCTGGCGGAGAAGATTGCGCAGATTACACCGGGGCGGCTGGAGAAGAGCTTCTTTACGAGCAGCGGCTCCGAGGCCAACGAGACGGCGATCGATTCGGCGCGGATGCATACGGGGAATCTGGAGATTATTGCGCTGCGGCACTCGTATAGCGGGCGGACTTCGGTGACAAGGTCGCTGACGGGAATCAGCTCATGGCGCAAGGCTTCGTATCAGGTGGGGATCGTCCATGCGATGAATCCTTACTGCTATCGCTGTCCGCTGGGCAAGACTTACCCGTCGTGCGAGGTTGCCTGCGCGCAGGACATTGAAGGCGTGATCCAGGCTTCGACCTCGGGGGCGATTGCCGGAATGATCGCAGAGCCGATCCAGGGCGTCGGCGGATTCATTACGCCGCCGAAGGAGTACTTCAAGATCGCGTTCTCGATCGTCAAGAAGTATGGCGGGGACTTCATCGCCGACGAGGTGCAGACGGGGTGGGGACGCACGGGCAAGGGCTGGTTCGGCATCGAGCACTGGGAGGTTGAGCCGGATATCCTGACGGCGGCGAAGAGCCTGGGAAATGGATTTCCGATCGGGCTTACGGTTGCGACGCCGGATGTCGCGAATGCGTATCAGGGGCCGACAATCGCGACGTTTGGCGGCAATCCGATTGCGTGCGTTACGGCTTCGGCGGTGATCGACCTGATCGAAGAGGACGACCTGATTCATAACTGCGATGTGGTCGGCGGCTATCTGCGCGATGGGCTGCTTGCGTTGCAGAAGAAGTATCCAGTGATTGGGGATGTGCGCGGGATGGGGTTGATGCAGGCGATGGAGCTTGTGGTCGATCCGAAGACGAAGGAGCCTGCGGCGGCGATGGCAACTGAGATGCTGGAAGCGGCGCGTGAGCGCGGGCTGCTGATCGGCAAGGGCGGAATGTACAACAACGTTCTGCGGATGTCTCCGGCGATGAACATTGCGAAATCGGACGCGGACGAAGCTCTGAAACTGCTGGATCAGAGCTTCGCCGCCGTGACGCAGAGCATGATGGCCTCGGCCTAAGGGAGAATCGGGTCGGTGATGTAGGTCTCCGTCTTCTTGCTGTCGGGCGGCTGGCCGACGAGAAGCTTTCCGTAGGCGAGCTGGAGGGAATAGGTGTTGGGGTCGCCCTGGAACTGGTAGGTCATCTTCTTGTCGTCCCAGGTTCCGCGGCGGGCGCTGAAGGGGATGCGCACGGCTTCGGTGTTGTCGGCGCCAAAGACATAGAGGGCGAGGGTGTTCCTCCGTTCCGTCGCGGCGGTCTTGGGATCGGTGCTGGGAGTCTTGGGGGGTGTTGGCTTCCATTTCCCTAAGAGCGGATCGGAGGGGGTGGGCGCAGTGCCGACGCGACTGTAGGTGACATCGGCGCCGGTGGGACTGACGAGGTGAAGGACTTCGCCTTCGACATGGAACTTGATCTTGGCGGGGGGGCCGCCAGCTGTGGTGGGCGGGAGGGTGAACGTGTCACCGGCACGCGTGATGGCTGTGGTGACCATCGCTCCCTGGAAGACGCTGAAGGTGCCGTCGGGACGGAAGTCGAACCATTCGCCGATGCCATTGCCACCGGGGTGTTCGATGGCCCAGTGACCTATGGGAGATTGGGCGGCGGCGATGGCGGGCAAAGAGAGCACTGCGGCGAGAAGATAGAGAAGGGGGCGAACGATGAACTTGTGAGGCATCTCTACATTTTTCCTTACGAATTATGGTTGGTTACCACTTGAGATGGAGGAGCGAAGTTGCCTGGCGAGGCAGCTCGGTTTGCAGGGTGATCTTTCCGCCGGGCTGGACATCGAGCCACTCGGGGGATGTCAGGAGCTGGAGCTGGCCAGCCGCTTTGAGCTGCGCATACTGTTCCGGCGTGGGGGACTGGGGCGAGCCCATGGCTTTCCAGACAGTGAAAGCGTTGGAGTGGGTTTCGTCGATGCGGTAGTGCTCCAGAAGGACCTTGTGGACGGTGGCTGGGATGCCCGTGAGGGTGATCGTGACGGGAGCGACGGGGCCTGGGATATCGTCGTCGTGATAGTTCCAGAGCATGACGGCGGCTTCGCGGTCGGCCTTGGTGGCGAAGGCGTCGATGTCCGGGTTCGGGCCTCGCACGCCTGATTTGAGGATGTCATCGACGGGGATGGAAGACGTGCTGGTGGCGGCGACGCGGTTGCCGGAGAAGAGGCCCGCCATGCGGAAGACATTCAGGACAGGCTTGTCGACTCCGTTGGTGGAGAGGGTGCGGAAGCCTTCAAAGTATTGTTTGCCTTCGAACTCGAAGGCCCAGGAGAGCATGGCGATGAGGTTGACCTTGTACTGGTCCTGCAGGTCGTAGAGGTCTTTCATCGCGACGGCGGTGTAGGAGGGATAGAGCGGGCCGTTGCGATAGCCGTTGGCGGGGTTTTCCCTTGCGGAGCAGGCACCGCAGCCCTCGGGGTCCGACTCCGAGAGGATGATGGGGATGTTGCGATATTTGGTGGAGGCTGCGACGGTGCGGAAGCCGTTGGCGGCGGCGTTGAGTTCGTTGGAGATACCCATGCGGACGTGGCTGGGCTCGTCCGAAGTGGCAGGAATAAAGCGCGCGTTGCCCTTGGGGTGGAAGGAGACAAAGTCAAGGGGGATGGGCTCGCCGGTCTGGATGTTTTTATCGTTGGCGCAGTGGTTGAGGAAGTTCTGCAGGAACGCGATGGAGCGCTGGGAGCCGGGGCCGGTGCTTCCGGGGCCTCCGACGATGGCGTTGGGAAGAGCCTTGCGGACGCCGGCGACGGAGTAGTCGTAGAGCTTGAGGTATTCGGCCGGGGTGCCCTGCCAATAGGAGATGTCGGGCTCGTTCCAGACTTCGAAGTACCAGGTGGCGACTTCTGCCTTGCCGTAGCGCTGGACGAAGTGCTCCACGACGCGTCGGCAGAGCTCACCCCACATGGCGTAGTCCTTCGGCGGGCTCTGGACGGAGCCGGAGACGGTTTTGGGGTAGGGAAACTCGTAGGGCATGGTGCCGGAGGCGAGATCCTTTGGCATGAAACCGAGTTCGACCATGGGGCGGACGCCGGCCGTTTTGTACTCGTCGAAGATGCCGTCGAGGATGGTGAAGTCGTAGACGGGCTTGCCGTCGGGACCGAGGGTGAAGACGTTGGAGGAGGACCACTTGAGCTTGGCGGTGCCGTCGCCGGAGGTGAAGAGGTGATGCGCGCGGATGTGGACGGGGACGGGGGAGAGGTCGTGCAGCTCGCCGAGGAGCCGGCGGCCGTACTTCATGGTGGTGAAGTTGGATTCGTCGTAGCCGAACCAACTGGAGATGGGCTTGTAGGGGCCGAGGGATTTGGCGAGGTCTACCTGAATGGCGACGGGCGCGGCTGGCGGCGGGGCTGGGGTCTGAGCGAACGCAGGAGAGACGGTGAGGCACAGCAGAACGATTGCCAGCTTGCGCATGGAGAGATAGACCTCGAAGTCAGGAATTTGGAGCGACCGCGAAGGAGCGTGCGGCGACGGCACAATTCTACAGGTTAAGGGCGGGAACGCGGCTTGGTGGCGAGCGGGTCTGCTAGGGGGTTGCGGGCCTAAACGTGCCGCAGTCCGGGCCTTTGTAGGTGGAGGCGGTGGTGGCGCTGAATTCGATCTTGATCGGAGTGGCCCCAGGCTGCATCGATCCGCTGAAGTGGATCTCGCCCTTGGAGTGTTCGCTGTCGGACCAGTTGACCGTCAGCGTTCCTTTGCCGGTCACGGGACCGGAGCAGACCAGGTCGGCGGTCATCCCGCCGGACTTCTTGACGACGTTGGCCAACTGGCAGATATGCGTGAGATTGTCCGGGACGATAGCGCCGTACTTATCGATCATGGCCTGAGTGAGGCAGACCTGGCGGGTGCGCGTGGGAGTGGTCGAGGCGGAAGGCGCGGTTGTGATGGTGCTGAACGTTACGTCGTAGAGGCCGGGCTTTCTCTCCGGCGCAGGAGCAGCGTCCTGTGCACTGGTAGAAGCATGGATCGCCATAAAGAGGCAACCGGCGGCGATGAAAACTCTGAGACCGCGCATAAATTCCCCCAACTGGCCCATGGTGACGTTCGATTCCCGCACCTAACTTTACGTCAGAAAAGGATGTGGGTGATAGAAAAATTTCTATCGATGTGGTTGACCACTCGGCAGAGGATTCACTTTGGACCAGGGAGAACGCTAATCTGTGGATCGATTCGCAGGATACGACTAACTTGAAGGTCGGCACTTGGCCATGATGGCGGAGTGCAGGCGATCGCGGAGATCGTTGGGGAACTCGTAGATCTCGTTCTCTCGATAGATCGCGATGGTCTGGCGCGTGGTGTCGAGGACCACTTCGCAGTGATGGCACTCGCAGATGTGGGCCTGAACCTCGGCGAGAAGGGCGGGATCGACCTTGCCGTCGAAGTAGTCGGTTAGCTGGGAGAGAAAATCGGTGCAGGTCACGGCTTGGGGCCCTCGTTCTTTTCACGGAAGTAGCGGCTGAGCCGCTCCCGAAGCTGCAGACGAGCGCGCAGCAATCTTGATTTGACCGCCGGGACGCTCAAGCTGAGTGCCTCCGCCGTCTCTTCGGTCGAGAGGTTCTCCACGTCGCGCAGGGTGAAGACGGTACGGAAGCCCGGAGGCAGGCCCTGGATGGTCTTGCGGAGGATCTCGCCGAGTTCATTCTGTCCATAAAGCTGCTCCGGGTTCGGCCTCCACTCGGCGAAGTCGCGCGGAATGGAGCCTTCGTCTGTCTGGACGTCTTCGTCCATGGAGACGGTCTTGCTGGTCTTGCGCTTGCGCAACCGCATCAGGCTTTCGTTGACTGCGATGCGCACCAGCCAGGTCGAAAACTTCGAGTTGCCCTGGAACTGGTCGAGCTTCTGGTACGCCTTGAGGAACGCATCCTGCGTAATATCTTCCGCGTCCTCACGGTTTTGGGTAATGTGCTGCGCCACCCGGAATATCTGCCGTTCATACTGCCGGACTAACTGCTCAAAGGCTGCTGTGTCACCCTTCTTGGCGCGCGCAACCAGCGCAACGTCGGGGTGGATCTCTTCGGTCTCTGGAGATTGGATGGCTGGCATAAGCAAAAGGTGCAATTGTCCCGTCTAAATTCAAGGCTGCCGGTCTGGGCAGGTTAGGCGCCGGAGAAGGTTCCGTACCGGGATAAGTGTAAATGGGCTGCGGGGTAAGGAGCAACGGGAGTTGAGAGATGCAGGGGTATGGCCCAAAGAGGGTGTACCTGTGGTGGTTCGCGAGGGATAGCATGATGCGCAGGAGCGGGAAACGCGGCTTAGAGTCGTATTGAGGGTTTGATTTTGCATGCGGAAGCGGCATTGCCTTGGGAGTATCGGCGTTGAGTAGAAGGGCCCAATTCTGGATGGTTGCGACGATGTGGGTCGCTTTGTGCGCGCCTGCGCAGATCGCCGCATCCGACACGTCGGTGACGGCGGGGACCTCGACCAGCGCGAAGAAGGCGCTGGCGGCGAAGAGTTCCAAGAGTTCTACTACAGGCAAGATCTCTACTTCGGGCAAAAGCTCTTCTTCAGGCAAAAGGTCGACCGCAAAGGCAACTTCTTCCGCGGCGAAGGTTCGGGCGGCATCTCGAGTTGCCTCCAGGAAGAGCGCGGTAAAGCGCACGGTCGTCTCCAAACATCCGACCGCTTTGAGCATCAAGCTGACGAATGCGTTTCTGGCTTCCACGCAGTTGCGGCCGATGGCGCAGCAACTGGCTTCGACGCGGGCGGGCGCTGCGTATGCGGGCGTTGCGAACTATGCGCATGCGCATCCGGGAGAGGGTGCGGCAACGGCTTACCTGGCTCTGGGCCATGCCTACATGCTCGACCATAAGTACGCGGATGCGGTGGCCAACTACCGGCAGGCGAAGGTTTCGGGCGAGGCGCTGGATGACTACGCGGACTATCTTGGAGCGCAGGCGGCGATCCAGGCGGGCCGGGGCATGGAGGCGTATGCGTTTCTGGACCGCTTCACCGAACGCTATCCGGACAGCATCTTTGTTGCGACCGCGCCGGTGATGCTGGCGAATGCGCATCTGCAACAGAGCGATCCCCAGGGCGCGCTGAAGGTGCTGGAGCCGCTGGCGGGTTCAGCCCAGGCGGGGCATGTGGACTTTCGCTATGCGTTGGGGCGGGCGTATCAACTCGCGGGCGATACAGGCCATGCCGCTCCGCTCTTCCGTGAGATTTATCTGGGCCAGCCGCTGGCGTATGAAGCGGTGCAGGCGGCGGCGCAGTTGCAGGCGATGGGTGTACCGCTGACGGCGGCGGAACGGAAGACGCATGCGGATGCGTTGTTCAACGCCAAGCGATATAGCGATGCGAGCGCGGAGTACAGCTCCATCGGCAAGAACAACCCGCAGTTGAGCGCGGCCGATCGCGATGGGCTGACCATCTACGCCGCGGTGTGCGACTTCAAACTGAAGCACGTGGGCCGGCGCGAGATTGAGAGGTTGCCCGAGACGAATGACGATACCGCGGCGCTGAAGCTTTATATGCTGGCCGAGCTGGCGCGGAACGAAGACCACCGGACAGAGCACGATTCGCTGATCGCGCAACTGGTGCAGCGTTATCCGGCGAGCCGATGGCTGGAGGAGGCGCTTTACTCCGGCGGCAACATGTATCTGCTGAAGCACGATGCGGCGCATGCGATTGAAGAGTATTCGAAGCTGGTGGCGATGTTCCCGAAGAGCACCTACGCTCCGTCGGCACACTGGCGCGCGGCGTGGATGAACTATCGGACGCGGAACTATCCCGAGGCTGCCCGGCTGATGGATGAGCAGATCGAGCGCTATCCCGCGGGAACCGAGGTGCCGGGCGCACTTTACTGGCGCGGGCGGATCTATGAAGAGGAAGAGCATAACTTCCCCCAGGCTGAGAACTATTACAAGGCAGTGTCGGGAGCGTACACGGACTACTACTACGGCGAGTTGGCGCGACAGCGTCTCGCGGTACTGGGCGCACAACCCGCAGCGGCACCCGCGGCCGTGCTGGCTTCAGTTCCGAAGCAAGCGACTCCGCCACTGACCGGTGAACTGCCGGAGAACGACGTTCACCTGATCAAGGCTCGGCTGCTGGCGAATGCGGCGCTGAACGAGTACATCGGACCGGAGATTCAAGCGAGTCCGACCTCGCCGCAGTGGGGGGCGCTGGCGCAGGCTGAGATCTATGCGTCGTACGGCGAGTACACCCGCGCGCTCCAGTCGATGAAGCACAGCGGGCTCTCGTTCTATTCGCTGCCGATGGACCAGGTGCCGCAGGTCTACTGGCATCTGCTGTTTCCCCAGCCGTACTGGACGGAGCTGGTGGCGGACTCGGGAAAGAACGGCGTCGACCCATACCTGGTGGCGTCGCTGATCCGGCAGGAGTCGGAGTTCAACGCCGGCGCGGTGAGCCGGATGAATGCGTATGGGCTGATGCAACTGCTGCCGTCAGTGGGCAAGTCGGTTGCGAAGAAGCAGGGAATCAAGGGGGTCGACGCGCGGAGGCTGCTGGATCCGTCGGTGAACCTGGAGCTGGGAACGGCCAACCTGAAGCAGGTGCTGGACCGTTTTGGCGGGCAGGCGGAGTATGCGCTGGCAGCATATAACGCGGGCGATACGCCGGTCCGGCAGTGGCTTGCGAGTAACGACTACAAGGATGTGCCTGAGTTTGTCGAGTCGATTCCGTATACGGAGACGAGAGACTACGTACAGGCGATTCTGCGTAACCGGGAGATGTATCGCGCACTTTATCCTGTGCGGTAAAGCCGTTCGCGCCTGCGCGCTGATAGAATCTTGCGGTCGAGCATGTTCCGATTCAGAACCCAATCTCCCCAGGAGAGAATCCCATGAACACGATCCGCCTTCTACTGGCCTGCACGCTGGCCACAGCCGTTTCAGCCACTGCACACGCCGACTTTACCTATCAGGAGACCACGCAGATTACCGGCGGCTCGTTGATGAGCATGATGAAGATGGCCGGGACGTTCAGCAAGCAGGCGCGTCAGGCCACCGATCCCATGGTCACTACAGTTACGGTCAAAGGGAATCGCATGATGCGCGCCGATAAAGATAGGACCGAGATCATCGATCTGGATGCGGGCACCATCACGGTTATTGACCATCAAAAAAAGCAGTACACCACGATGACCTTCGAGCAGATGCGCCAGCAGATGGATGCGGCCATGGCGAAGGCGAAGGCTCAGCAGGCAAAGCAGCAGCCGAAGGCCGCGGACAACGGCCCGCAGAACGTCGACGTGAAGTTCACCGTCAAAGTCCGCAATACCGCGGCTACGAAAGATGTTGTTGGGCTGACGGCAAAAGAGTCCATCCTGACGATGACTGCGGATGCGACCGACAAGCAATCCGGTCAGACAGGCTCATTGGCGATCACGAATGACATGTACCTTGCGCCGGATATTCCGGGCTACGGTGAGGTTCGCGATTTTTATATGCGATATGCGCTGAAGATGGGCACCGTGATGAGCGGCGCCATCAACACGCAGATGATGACCATGATGCAGCAGCCCGCAGCGGGGAAGGGAATGGCTGACATGGTGGAGGAGATGTCCAAGCTGAAGGGCATCCCGGTGCTGCAGATCATGCGCATGGGCACGACGGCGGATGGCACTCCGCTACCCGCCGCGTCCGAGGCTCCGCTTCCGGCTGGACCGCCTCCGCCAACGGCTGGCGAAATCGCCAAGCAGTCGGTGATGAACAGCCTCCCATTTGGCGGCTTCGGAAAGAAGAAGAAGCAGGACGATCCTGCGCCTGCTGCTGGTTCGGGTGGCTCGGCGCAGCCTGGCGCGGCAGTGCTGGTGGAGTCGAGTACCCAGCTGGCGAGCTTCTCGAAAGCGCCTGTGGATGCGGCCCAGTTCGCGCCGCCTGCAGGGTACAAGCAGGTTGAGGCGAAGCAGATCGAGTAGCGGGATTTGCGAAAGCTGCGTTGTTGGTTCCAATCGCTGAGCCTGCGCACCCGCGCATCTTGGTTGCGGCTTTCTTTGGGTGCCCGTCCATGAAGGACTTGTACTAAATGGAGGCTGAGGATACCCTGAAACCCCGTGAAGAGGAACTCAGGGTTGGAAGCGAGCGCGGAATTTCGCCTTTTTGAGGTAGACCGATGAAGCGCACTTGGCTGATACCCATCATTGTTTTGGCGGTGGCAATCATAGGCGTCGTGGCCTACCTGGCCCGGCCGCGCGCCGATGAGGCCAGCAACGATCCGCTGATCAATGAGACACACGCTCCGATCCCACCCCCAATTGAGGCCAGCAGAACGCCGCCCGCTTTGGCAACCTGCGTTGGCCCGATGGACGCCCAGGTGTCCAAGGCAAGCATCGATGCCAAGCATCAGTGGGCAGATTCGCTGCTGGCCAAGAACCACGTGGATGCAGCCGTAACCGAGTTCCGCAATATCGCGACTCTGGATCCTGGTTATCCTGGCATCAATTTCGAAATTTCCGATGCGCTTCTCAAATCCAAGCACACCAGTGAAGCAAAGGATGCCGTAAAGTTGCAGCTCGAAATTTCTGAGTGTCTGTCGAAGCTGCCGCCCCCTGACATGCAGACCTATTGCAAGTCGGAGTCGATGTCCGATGGTTCGTGCGTTCAGGCGCTTGCCAAAATCAATCAGCAAGCTCACTACCAGGCCGGTCTCCTCGATGCAGGAGCGGGCCGCGCGCTTGATCCACATACGACGACTTCCATCAGTGTCAGGCCTATCCCGCCCGCGTCGTCACAACTACCTTCCCATCCAATCGCTTCTCCGGCGACAGGGCCTGTAGCTGCAGCCCAACCGGCGGAGGCTGCGATAGCAACCGCCCCACCCAAGCCGCCACCACCGCCTAAAATTCTCGCTGCTGAAGCGTCCGGGCATGTAGGCGAAAGGGCCACCGTATGTGGCGCGGTCACCAGCAAAAACACCTCGGAACAATCCAACGGGAAGCCGACCTTTGTTAACCTCGACAGCTCTTTTCCGAATCCGAGCTTCACCATCGTCATCTGGGGGAGCGATAGCGCGGCGGTAGGCGATTTCCCTGGAACCGGCCGCGTTTGCGTGACGGGAACAATTGCTCTGTATCGAGGAACCCCACAGATCGTCGTCCATGACGCGCAGAACTGGTATCGATCCGGCCAGTAGCTGATGATTTGCCGGAGGCCTGCGACGATCCACTCAGAGGTTGTTCTCATGAGCGGACTTTGCTGCCGACGGTTTCACAAAACCGAGCAAGAGACCGATTATGCCCCCAACCCCCAAGCCAATCGAGGCTTGTAGGTACCAGTGGGGATACACCTGGATGCCTGGCCGCGACGCAGCATCGATCGTGTGAGCGGGTTCGAAATTCTCTTGAGGCGATGCTGCATTTGAGAGCTCTTCTTCTAAGGAAGATGTCAGCTCATTGCAAAATGTGGCAGCGAACTGCGCGCTCCAGGAGTCACATGTAATCACATAGAGATTCTGTGGCTGAACATGCAGAACCTTAACCTGGCGGGCCGTTTCTGCGACCAGATCGGCATACAGGATCGGCTCGTTTCCGCCCAAGTCAAGATCGCGCATCCCTCTGGATACGACATCTTGCCGAAAGATCGATTTCGCACCAGGCCACGTCAACAAACGCTCCGCCACTTTTTCCGTCAAGGCTCCATTGAGGAGCGAAGCACCGCGAGCAGCGTTCGTCACGCCGGAGATGGAAGCGCCAGCATTTGCGCCTGAGTCGGTCGAGTTCGCCGGGGCGGACGGCAGGTAGATCGAAACGCGAGATCGATAAACAGGCAGTGAGCCAGCACTGAAAAGTAGAGCAAACATAAGGCCGGTCAATGCCATGGCTAGTATCTCTGCCATGCTTGGCTCGAATCGCCGAGTCGGAACCAATTCGCTACCGGTATCGGTGGCAGGGGAATACTCCAAAGCTCCGTTCTTGCCTTTTTTCTTCCTCAGATCCTCCTCTAAGGCTTCGTAAAACGGCGGGCGTTCTGTAGAGAGAGCCCGTCTATGTTCCTGGGGTGCCACAGCCGAATTGTCGGCGAGCGAGGGAGATGGGGTTTCAATCGAGATGGAACCATTGACCTCGCTGTTCTCTTTTTCGTGGCGCTGGATGTCCAGCGCTGTCGGAGGCATCGAAAGGCCTGGACTGATCTCAAATTTTCGATTCGTTTCGGACATGCCTGAAGATGCATCCAGCGCCTCCGGCTTTTCGGTCGAACTCGAAATCGGGCTGTCTGTGCGGTGGCCCAGCACTCTGCGGGCCAGCGCCTTTTGAAGAACGGTCCGTAGTTCCTCCAATAGGTGCAGAAACTGAGGCGTAGAAACATCTGGCTCTGCTCCGGCCCAGGCGACCGCAACAAGGGTCAAGAGCTCCGTTTCCGAAGGCCGAAAGTTCTCTCGAAGGGCAATGGAGCGCATCATGCAGCCAAATTCTTCGGTAAAGTTCGGCGATTTTTGGAATGCCTCCAGCAGCTGCACCAGATCCTCCGGGTGTCCGTGGGGGAGTTGGTGTGTATTGCTAAGTTCATGCAGCTCAGCAACATATTCGGAAAATCGGTCGACTAGGGGCATGTTTTGTATGTGAACCTATCCGTTTTTCGATCTCGTGCAAGCTCTGTTTTCTCTGGACTTAACACTACCGACAGTTACATTAGTAATGTGTTGGGCGCGTTCCGGCAACAACGAAGAATCTGTGCCTCTACCGAAGAGCAGTGACCGCGATTGGCCTTGCGCTGGAAGATCACAAGAAGTGATCGATCCAACGCTCAAAGAGTGGGAATAGGCCAAGTAGAAACATCTGAAATTTCAAAGTTGCGGCAATCCACGGATTGCACTGCTCCTCGAAATACGGGTCAGGTACTGCCAAATCACATTTTTAGACGAATGACCATGTACGGATAGAACCGACTTCATTCGAAGGGTGGAACCTCAATGAACATCCGATTCAGTTTGATTGTGCTTGCGGCTCTTGGACTTGGAACGTTGCCATGTGGCGCGCAAGCTCCAGCGGGTTCAACTGGACTTTGCAAGGATGGCGCCTACACCACCGCCGCGAAGAAGCGCGGGGCCTGTAAAGATCATGCCGGGGTCAAGGCATGGTTCGGCGCTCCGATCCCGCAAGCTCCGCTGCCGCCACCTTCACCAGAAGCTTCTGCCGCAGCGAAATCGCCGACGCCTGCCGTTGCGGATAGCACAGCGACATCATTAAAAACTGTGGCGCCGGCGCAGGCCGCGGTTGCTCCTCCATCATCGGCGATACCATCCAAGCCGCAATCTCCAGCGGATGCAATTAAAGTCTGGGTCAATGTTTCTTCGAAGGTCTATCACTGTCCCGGCTCGGAGTGGTACGGGAAGACACAGAGCGGCAAATACATGTCGCAGGCAGATGCGATTGCGATGGGTGCCCGTCCCGCTTACTCCAAACCCTGCTTGCGATAGCTTTTGAGGTTATGGTGCCCGGAGGGGGACTTGAACCCCCACGACCGTATTAAGGTCTGCGGATTTTAAGTCCGCTGTGTCTGCCGATTTCACCATCCGGGCAGCCGTGGCCGCCCTCTCATCGTATCGCACTGACTCCATCGCCGAGATCGGCTGAGCCTCCGGCTCTTACTGCGTTCCAGGGAGTATCTCGCGGATTGATTCGGCGATGTCCTCGATGGATGTGCTTTCACTCAGGATCTGGGCTTCCGGGCTGTTCGCCGCCTTGCCCAGGCCGGCTTGCCTGGCGATCTGACGGTCGATGTCGAGGATTGCGGTCAGTTCCCGCTCCGTCAAAAGGAGAATCTGTAGCATCAGATGGTCGCGTTCGTCGTTTCGCCGGCTGATGCGGGACTGGCGCATCAGGATGAAACAGGCCAGCAGGATCGCCTCCAGCGTGACCACCGTTCCCAGCAGCGAGAATGGAGGTGGGTCGAAGTGGCGGATCGCAGCAATTTGAAATGTGTTGACGCAGATCCAGCCGGCAAAGACGAGGAGATGGAAGCCGACGAAGGTCAGGCTTCCTGCAAGCCCGGCAATCTTATCTCCCAGGCGTTCGGAGCGCGTGCGCTTGGCGAGGAACTCCTGCTCGTGCCTTGCGATGAGGTCGATGTGTTCCTGAATCGGGTGGAGTGCAGGCATTCAGGCGCCGGGACCTTCTTCGTCGATTGCTTCCACTACGTCATCGCCGGTTGAGGGGCGGCCGTCTCGAATGCTCTCCGCACCGAGGGAGTTTTTGCTGCCCGCGGGCGCGTTGGGGTCGATTGTATTGACGTGCGGCTTGGCTGGGGTTGCCGTTGGGTCCTTGCCGATGTTGCCGGTTGCGTCTTGCTGAGTTGCGGCCATGATGTTCTCCTCGCACTGCCTGCAAGGTAGGATGCGGCAACTGGGGTATCTGGATTTTGAAGCCAGTGGAAGTTAGAGCTTTTCGTCCATCTGGAAAGACTCGATCCTGCCGGCGAGGCCGTCCTTTGCGGCTTGCAGGGCGGCCTGGGCGGCAGCGAGGTCCTTCTGGGTGGCGGCGATCTGGTCCTCTGTGGTGTTGAGGTCGTGGACGAAGCGGTCGCGCGAGGCCTTGTCCGCGGTGGCCAGGGCGGTAATGTTGGAGCGCTGGCGCTCTTCGTCGGAACGCAGATCCGTGAGGCGGACGTTGACCTTGTCGAGCGCCTGCTGCGCGTCGGCGACACGGCGGCGGGCAGCGAGGATGGGTTGCAGAGCGGCTTCGAGTGCGGGGTTGTGGCCAGTCTCGTTGAGGATGAGATTGAACTGGTTGTCGTCGGAGCGGGTGAGTTGGTAGTTGGTGGTGGTGGGCCGCCGCTCGCCGACGTGGAGGCGGATGGTCGCGCCGGGATCGGTGAGGACGCGATAGCGGTAGAGGGTTGGGGTGGTCTCGGCTGGCCTGGGGTCGGAGTCCAGGGTGTAGCCCTGGTGGATGGGGTGCTCGATGACGACCATGCGCGCTTCGGGTGCGGCGTTGTGGACGACGTAGACGATCTCGGTGATCTGGGTGCGGTGCAGGGCCAGGACGCCTTTGGCGGCGGTGATTGAGGTGACGTGGCTGGAGTTGAGATTTGACTCCGTGGTGACGCGAACTGCCTGATCGACAGCGTAGGAGAGCAGGCGCTTTTCGTTGGGGTGGATGGGGTCGAGGAGGCCCTCGCCGCCGAAGTTGCCATCCTCGACGATGGAGAAGGAGCCCCGGTCGAGCGTCAGGGCGGAGGTGTTGGTGATCCAGAGAGCACGAAGAGGGACGGGTTGCTGGGGTGACCAGAGGGTGACGCGTTCCGCGTCGACCTTGGTCTGGAGGATGGGGACAAGGGCGGACTCGTTCTTGCGGATGGTGATGGGGTCGGAGAGGTTGTAGGCGAAGTAGTCGTCGAAGGCGGCGGTGGTGGCGTTAGGCACGACGGATGCGGCGGCGGCGACCTGGTAGACAGCGCCAGGCAGGACTTTCATGAGTTCGGTTGTGTCGCGGCCGGTCATGGCCAAGTCGCTAAAGTCGCTCACCGCCGCACCGTCAATATTGTTGGCCTGGGTCTTCATGATGCGGCCACCGAAGTTGCCGCCGCTGCCTGGTCCCAATCCAGAGCCATTGCCTGAGCTCCCGCCCATGCCCACTGCTAGCGACCGCGTTGGTGCATTTTCGCCGCTCTCGTGGGTCTGTGGAGTGAGCTGGGCCTCCTGCGCGATGGGGATCTCCGGACGCCGGCTGTAGATGGGTTGCGAGATCGGCTGGATGAAGGACTGCGGTGCTCCGGCGATGAGCGAGAGCTGGACGTTGTTCCAGTCGGAGCCGGTGGTGTTGTCGACGACGGACCAGCCCTGCAGGGTCGCAGTCTGAGTTGCGGGGGCTGGGTTGGCTTTTGGAGAGGTGAAGAGGATGCGGTAGGTGGACTTCCAGACAGGGACTTCGGAGATGTAGGAGACGCGAAGCTCGCGCGGGGTTTTGGCGTTATCGGGCGCGTTGTCCTGCAGGGTAAGGTGGCGCAGGCCCTGGTTGCGGTTGGAGTCGAGGACCTGGAGATATTGCGTGAGGTCGGAGTGGGCGGCGGTGTCCAGGAGGCGGACCGTGAGAGACGGCGTGAGTTGAAAGATGCGGACTTCGCCTGAGTCGGAGGCAACGGTAAGGAAGCGGCCTTCAGTCATTCCGGCCTGGTCCTTGCCGGGGCCGGTCTTGTGCATCTCTTCATCGACGAGGCGGCCCGTGAAGGGTGCGCCGGAGCCGGTTACTTCAACGCGGGTGCCGCGCAGCTTTTGGAAGAGCGTGGAGAAGGTAGTCTTTTCCGGCAGGGCGAGCGAGAGCGCTTTAAGCTGCTGATCGAGCGGAGTCGTGGAGTTGTAGCCCGCACCGGCAATGCGGCCGCCGTTGAGGTCGATGGCGGTGAGGGACTGGAGGACGTCGTTGAGCTCAGCCGTGGTGAAGTCGATAGTGACGGACTGCGAGCCGGTGACCTGGCCGGAGTGCTCGAAGAAGCCGACGCCGTTCTTGTAGAGGGCCACGCGCGTGACGGGGAGGGTGGAGGCGACGGGCGGTTCGGCGGGCGCCTTGTGCGGGGCGGCGGCGGGCTTGTGAGATTGGGCGGCGGCGAAGGCAGGGATTAGAGCAACGAAGAGGAGAGCTTGGAGCTGGCGCACGGTTGGCCTTTCGTTCGGCGACGGGTTTTGCTGTGTGAATAGACTCTGAGCAATCGAAATAGTTCCCGAGCCTGTTGAATTGTGCGGAATTTCTTCGGAGTACAATTCCTCTAAACTTGAAAGAGTAATACAACGGGGTGAAGATTTGCCGGTAACGATTGACTGGCCCCAGGAGCGCGAGCCGCGTCGGCGTAACCGCAAGCTCCTTTTCCTTGTGATCGCGATTGCCGCAGTGTTGTTCGGGGGGCGGACCGCGCTGTCGTATTGGGTGGACCTACTGTGGTTCGGATCGCTGGGTTACAGCGATGTCTTCTGGAAGAGCTGGTTCCTGCAGGCGGAGATCTTCACGATCTTTACTGTGGTCACGTTCGCGATTTTGTACGGGGTCTTTTCCGTGCTCAAGCGGGCAAATCAAGCCAACCTGCCAAGCGATCACAAGATTCTCATCGGCACGCAGCCGGTCAATTTGTCCGTCGAGCCGGTCCTGCGCATCCTCGGCGTGGGCGTTTCGCTTGTCGCTGCGATCGTCGCCGGAGCCGCGATGATGGCGGAGTGGCCGACGCTGGCGCTGTTCTGGTATGCGCCCCCGGCGACGACCGGTGTCGTCGATCCTATCTTTGGAAGGCCGCTGAACTTTTTTCTGTTTACGCTGCCGGCGTGGCAACTCCTTATCGGATGGCTGCTGACGCTGGCCGTCATTATTTGCGTCTTTGCCGTGTTGTTCCTGCTGATCGCGGGCAAGCTGCAGACTCTCGGCGACCGGCGCGTCAACTACGATCCGCTGCCGTGGCGCGGGGTTTCGGTCGCGGTTGCGTTTCTTCTGCTCGTGCTGGCAATCAATGTATATGTCGATCGATTCGAGCGGCTGTTCGAACACCACACGATCTTCGATGGCGTCACGTACACCGACGCGCATGTGATGCTGACCGGGCTGCTCTTCGTCTGCGCAGCGCTGGTCTTTGGAGCGGTGGTTGCGGCGATCAATGCTGTGCGTGAGACGCGGACGCGATGGCTGGTAACTGCAATCCTGCCGGCGGTGGTTTGTTACGGCGTTTTGACGGCGGTCGGCTGGTACGTAAGCAACTTTGTGGTCAAGCCGAATGAGTTGGTGCGCGAGCAGCCCTACATCGCGCACAACATCGAGATGACGCGGCAGGCGTTCGGCCTGGATAAGTTCGCGCAACGCGAATTTCCCGCGGAGACGACGGTGGACGCAACCGATCCGGCGAATAACCAGGTCACGCTGCAAAACATCCGGCTGTGGGACTGGCACGCGCTGCAGGATACGCTGCGCCAGGTGCAGGAGATTCGCACCTACTACGACTTTCCGGATATCGATATCGATCGCTATATGATCAATGGCTCGATGCGCGAGGTGATGCTGGCGACGCGCGAGTTGAACGTCGACAAGCTTCCCGAGAGCAGCCGCAACTGGATCAACGAAAAGCTGGTCTATACGCATGGTTACGGGATTACGATGAACCCCGTCAACGGGTTTACTCCGGAGGGTCTTCCGACGCTGCTGCTGAGCAACATGCCGGTCCAAAGCACGGTGCCGGGCCTGAATGTGAGCCGGCCGCAGATCTACTTTGGCGAGCTGACCGACACCGACGTGTACGTGAAGACGAGACAGCAGGAGTTCGACTATCCGCAGGGCCAGACGAACAGCCTCACGTCGTATCAGGGCACCGGCGGCATTGTTCTGGGGGGATTTCTGCGACGGCTGATGATTGCCTTCGATCGCGGCGATATCGGCAAACTGCCCTTCAGCGACGACATCAACCCGGAGAGCCGTTTGCTGATGCGACGGAATGTGCGGGACCGCGTTGCGGAGCTGGCGCCGTTTCTGACGTTCGATCAGGACCCTTACATCGTGCTGGGCGAGGACGGACGGCTCTCGTGGGTCATGGATGCGTTTACGACCTCGGATAACTATCCCTATTCGAGCCACTACGGCCTGGACGACCAGTCGGTCAACTACATGCGCAACAGCGTCAAGGTGGTGATCGACGCCTACAACGGGACCACGACGTTTTACGTGTTCGATACGGAAGATCCGATCCTTGCGGGATATCGACGAATCTTTCCGAGCCTTTTCAAGGATGCTTCGGCGATGCCTGCGGGACTGCGCAAGCACATGCGTTATCCGGAGCAGTTGTTCAGTCTGCAGGCCGAGGTCTATGGGCTTTACCACATGACCAATCCGGAGGTCTTCTTCAACCGTGAGGACTTATGGACCGTTGCGACCCAGACAGGCATGGGAAACGATGGCGAGCAGGTGAAGCAGACGATGCAGCCGAACTTCGTGTTGATGAAGCTGCCGGGAGAGACGGACGCCGAGTTCATCGAGATACTGCCTTTTACGCCGGCGAACCGGAACAACATGATCGGGTGGATCGCTGGGCGTTCGGATGGAGCGCACTACGGGACATCGGTGGTCTACGACTTTCCCAAGACGAAGCTGGTGGATGGCCCGCAGCAGATTGAAGCGCGCATCGATCAGAATGCGCAGCTCTCGGGGCAGTTGTCGCTGTGGAACCAGCAGGGCTCGCATGTGCGGCGTGGCAGTTTGCTGGTGATTCCGTCGGGGAAGTCGCTGTTGTATGCGGAGCCGATCTACTTGCAGGCGCAGCAGAGCCCGATGCCGGAGCTGCGTCTTGTGGTGCTGGCGCTGCAGGACAGGCTTGCGTATGGTCCGACGTTTGAGGCTGCGCTGGCGTCGCTGTTCGGCGGCGAAGCCTCGTCGCTGAGTTCGACGGAGACGGCGAATGCCGCGCCTGCGGCTGCTGCGGCAACTCGGGGAGCGCCGGCGGCGGCTTCGACCGACCTCAATGGGCTGATCGGGGAAGCAGGCAAGGACTTTGAGGACTATCAGCGGTTGACCGCGGAAGGAAAGCTGGGCGAAGCGGGACAGAAGCTCGATGACCTGAAGCGCGTTGTGAATGAGTTGAACGCGCACCGCAAATAGACTGACGAACGTCCGCTTGTTGCGGGACAAGGAAGAGAAGCCGATGAACTTTTCAGCCGTTGTGTTGAGCATAGGACTGCTCTCCGGTGTGTGCGTTGCGCAGAATTTGAATTGCAACATGCAGGACTACAAGAACGTCGATGGCGTGAAGGCCGACTGGGACCACAAATCCGTGACGCTGGCGTGGACGGGCGAAGCGGAACAGCAGTTGCGTGCGCAGTTCACGGTGCGCAATGGGCAGCCAGTGGTCGAGGAGCTTGCGGCGCGGAAGAAGGGCGGATCGTGGGTCGTGCTGGGCAAGGACCTGACGCCTCAGTTCGAGGTGACGACCGGAAAACGGCGCATGTCGAAGACCGAGGACGACATTCTGAAGCGGTTGAACGCCGAGACGCCGGAGAACCAGGAGCGGTACAAGTGGAATGTCTTCTGGGATGCGCCGCTGGCTGTTCCCGGAACGGACAACAGCCATCTGATCGGCGGACCGCGGTCGGAGAGCGAGATTGCGCGGGCTGCGGTGGCGTACAAGGCAGACACGTGCGCGGTGAAGACGGATGGCGACCGCGTGAGCGTGACGTTCAACGGATTGAGTCTTGGACTCTTTGCGGGCGATCTGGAGTTCACGGTCTACAAGGGCTCGAACCTGCTGCGCCAGGAGGCGGTTGCGAGCACGAATGCGAAGGATGTTGCGTTCATCTACAAGGCAGGACTGAAGGGTTTTGCGATCGGCAACGATACGAAACTTGAATGGCGAGACACTTCGCAGGTCTGGCAGGAAGAGGACTTCGGCGGCGACTTGAACGAGCAGCCAGTGAATGTGATGGCGCGCAACCGGCTCGAGATCTTGAGCGAGGGCGCTGGATCGCTGGCGGTGCTTCCTCCGCCGCACAAGTTTTTCTTCGCGCGGGAGAACGAGGTGAACCTTGGGTATGTGTACTACCGCAAGGACTCCGCCGGAGCGTTCAGCCTGGGCGTGATGCAGCCGGAGCGGGGCGAGGGGTATAAGCCGTGGGGCGTGTCGGACGAGGTGTGGAGACATCGCTCTTCGACGGCGCGGAACCAGGTGCTGAACTATGCGCTGTACAACGCGCCTCCGGGAACGATGCAGCACATGGCTGTCTACTACTATCTGAGCCCGAACGCCGCGCACGAGACGGATGCCGCGGTGCTGGCGTATACGCACGACGATACGTTCAAGCCGGTGCCGGGGTTCAAGACGGTGACGGGACACTTTCACCTGGAGCTGAACGAGATGGTGCGGGACCGCGGGACCTCCGACTTTCAGCCGACGTGGGTACCGGTGTTTCGCGGGCTGGGGATCAACATTGTCTACCTTGGCGACTTCCATGACGACTCGGACGGACACGATCCGGGAGCGAAGCGGCTGGAAGAGCAGAAGCTGTACTTCGAGGCCTCGCGCAAGCTTTCGGACAAGAATTTTCTGGTGATGCCGCAGGAGGAGGTGAACTCCTTTATCGACGGGCACTGGTACCTGATGACGCCGAAGCCGATTTACTTCACTCATGCGGAGCGCGGGCCGAAGCAGCCGTATGTGGAGCAGGACCCGACTTATGGGACTGTCTATCACCTCAGTTCCGCGGACGATGTGCTGAAGTTCGTGAATGAGACGCACAGTATTATCTGGGCGGCGCACCCGCGAACGAAGAGCTCGGCGCTGTTTCCCGATATGTACAAGGACAAGGACTACTTTCTGAGCGACCGGTTTATCGGCGCTTCGTGGGAGTCGCTGCCGGTGGACCTCTCACAGAAGCGGCTGTGCGAGGTGCGCTGCTTCGGGCTGAACGACGAGATGAGCGACTGGGCGCCGAAGCCGAAGTTCATGCTGGCCGAGGGCGATACCTACATGAAGCGGCCGGACGACGACACGTATCCGTTCCTCGCGATCAACTACATCAAGCTGGACAAGGTGCCGGCTTACAACGAGAGCTGGTTGCCGATCGTCGAGGCGATTCACACTGGCAACTTCTTCGGGACCACCGGAGAGATTCTCTTCCACAACTGGGGGATCGAAGGGGCGGGCGCGGAGAGTGTCTATACGGCGAACATCGAGTACACCTTTCCGCTCGACTTTGCCGAGCTGGTCTGGAGCGATGGAGCGAAGGTCGATCGGCAGATCATCAACCTGACCGACACCACGGCGTTTGGGACGAAGAGCTTCCGGATTCCTTTCGACGCTACGGGGAAGAAGTGGGTCCGGTTCGCGGTGTGGGATTCGGCAGGGGATGGAGCCTGGCTGCAGCCGGCGGCGGTGAAATAAGGTACCCCCCCACCCCCATACTTTTTCGTCAAAGTATTCAATCCTTGAGGCTTATGGGTAAAGTATTCAAAACATTACTGCGTTTTGTAACCTGCTGATAAGAAAAGGCTTGTTCGCAGCCTCCACCACTCGTCCTGGAATATCCTGATCTATATCAAGAATAGCAGTTTGGGGAAACTCGATTGCCAAGTTTATCTTCCATAGGAATGTGAGATTTAGGCGGTTTTTGGGCTTGACATGCGATTTTGCTGGGATTTTGGCAGGTGGTTGAATTGGAGAGCACAAAGAGCACGTTCTCCTGCTCGAGGCAGACTGATGACGACCGCTGATACTTCTTTTTCCCCGTGATCGCATCTGTGAACTGATATGCTCCGATCATGATTCGTGTCCTGGGGGTGTCTCTTCTGGCGTTGTGCGCTTCGGTATCCTGTTGGGCACAATTGCCCTCGCCTGTTCCGGAAGTGTCCGCAGATGGGGCGAAGGCGGATCGTTATCCAGCCCACGATGTGGCCTTCCCGAACGGTGTCAGAGGCATCTCCGGCGTCGTTTATTCGGAGCCGGCAGGGTATCGTGCACTGACACTTGATCTGTATCTTCCTCCAGGCTCACTACGCACTCCTGCCGGATTTCCGCTTGTACTCTACATCCACGGGGGTGGGTGGCTCGCCGGCAATGCACGTCGAAGCGTGCCCTTCGTTGATTTTCCGGGGGTATTGGCCTCCCTCGCCTCGCGAGGGTATGTCGTCGCCTCGATGGAATACCGGCTGAGCGGAGAAGCGAAGTTTCCTGCACAACTTGAGGACGTGAAGGGAAGCATTCGCTGGCTGCGCCTTCATGCTTCCACCTATGACATCGATCCGTCTCGGTTCATGACCTGGGGGGTTTCGGCGGGCGGCTATCTGTCGGGCTTAGCGGCAGTAACCTGCAACAAGTTTGCGCCGGGTCAGGGGATGCGGGAGCAAAGCTCCATACCGGACGCGAAGGCGGCTCCAATCCCGTCCTCGAGCGTCTCCGACTGTGTGCAGGGGGCTGTGTCGTGGTATGGCATCTTCGACTTTGCGACGATCGCAGCTCAGGCGCAACAGGACAAAGCGCTGTCGCGGGAGGATCCCGGGGCTCCTGAATGGCAGTTGCTCGGCTGCTTCGGCAACAGCAAGTGCGACCGCGGAAAAATTGCCGCAGCAAGTCCGGTCACCTATGTGGATCGCAATGATCCTCCCATGTTGCTGATCGTGGGTTCAGGAGACAAGCTGGTCCCATATCAACAGACAGGGGAGATGGCGGAAAAGTTGAAGGCGGCTGGCGCGCCGGTTGAGCTCATCGTTTTACCGGGCCTGAACCATAGCTTCCTCGGTAAGACCGCGGAAGAGACGCGCGATGGGAATCTCAAAGCGCTGGATGCTACGTTCCGCTTCATTGATAAGACTTTTAAAAACGAACACTAAGCCAAGACTTCGGAGAGGGAACGGGCTCATCCTCGATTCCGGCGTGGCGGCGGGGGTAGGATGGCTGCATGGTGGATGCGGCGTATTTGACGGATGCTTCCGGGTTCACGGGGTGGGCCGAGCGGGTGATTGTGCCGGAGACCGAGGCGCAGGTGGTGGAGATTCTGGCGGAGGCGGTGCGGACGGGGACGCCGGTTACGATTGCGGGGGCGGGTTCGGGGTTGACGGGGTCGCGGGTGCCGCAGGGCGGATGGGTGCTGTCGCTCGAGCGGTTTCGGCGGCTGGAGGTTGAGGTGGGAGCGGCACAGGTGGGGGCGGCGGTTTCGCTGCTGGAGCTGCGCGATGCGGCGGCGCGCACGGGACAGTTTTATGCGCCCGATCCTACGGAGATTACGGCTTCGATGGGTGGGACGATTGCTACGAATGCTAGCGGATCGCGGAGTTTTCGGTTTGGGAGTACGCGGAGGTATCTGCGGGCGCTGCGGGTGGCGACGATGGATGGAAGCGTGCGGTGGTATCGGCGGGGCGAGGCGATCGATTTTGACGTGGCGGATATTCCGCTGCCTGCGACGACGAAGACTACGGCTGGATATCGGCTGGCTCCCGGGATGGATTGGGTTGATCTATTCTGCGGGTCGGAGGGGACGCTGGGTGTGACGCTGGAGGCGGAGGTTGCGCTGCTGCCGATTCCTGCGGAGCTGTTTTCGGGCGTGATTTTTTTCGCGAGCGATGAGGATGCGCTGGACGCGGTAGGGAAGTGGCGGAGCGTGGGCGAGCTGCGGATGCTGGAGTATGCGGACGTGCGGTCACTTGAGATGCTGCGGGTGCGGTATCCGGAGATTCCGCGGGCGGCGCAAGCGGCGCTGCTGATCGAGGCGGAGGGCAATGATGTAGACGCGTGGGAGACGCGGCTGGAAGAGGCCCATGCGCTGATCGAGGCGTCGTGGTTTGCGGTGGAGGCGCGGGATCGCGAACGGTTTCGCGGGTTTCGCCATGCGATGCCGGAGCTTGTGGTGGAGACGATGCGGCGGCGCGGGTTTATGAATATGGGGACGGATTATGCGGTGCCGCTCGACCGCGATCGCGAGATGCTGGCGTTCTATCGGCAGAGGCTGGAGGCGGAGCTGCCGGACCGGTACGTCATCTTCGGCCACCTGGGGGATGCGCACCTGCATGTGAATATGCTGCCCGCGACGCAGGCAGAGGCAGAGACGGCGACGCGGCTGCTGAAGGAGTTTGCGGAGCATGCGGTGAAGCTGGGGGGGACGGTTTCGGCGGAGCATGGGCTGGGGAAGCGCAAGGCTTCGCTGCTGGGGTTGCAGTTTTCCGAAGAGCAGATCGAGGCGATGCGCGCGGTGAAGCGGCGGTTCGATCCGCAGTGGCTGTTGGGGCGAGGGACGCTGTTTGGGGCAGGAAAGTTGTAGAGGCTTGACTCTACCAGGCGCGTGACCAGTTGGGGCCGGAGCTGGAGTTGTCGCGGAGGCTGGCGTCTACGCCGGCGGTGGACTCGATGAGGCGGCCGAAGAGCCAGATGAGGTCGGAGAGGCGGTTGAGGTAGGGGATCACCGTGGGTTCGGCGTTGCCGCCGTCTTCGATGAAGCGAACGGTTGCGCGCTCGGCGCGGCGGCATACGGTGCGGGCCATCTCGTAGGCAGCGGATTCCGGATGCGCGCCGGGCAGGGACCAGTCGGAGAGAATGCCTTCGGTGGCTTCGATTTGATGGACAAGATTTGTGAGGACGTCAACGTCTTCGTTGGAGAGGAACGGCTTCTTGCTGCCTTCGGGCGGAGTGGAGATCGCTGCGCCGACGCGGAAGAGAGTGCGCTGAATCTCCTCTGTCCATGGGGGGATTTGCGGATGGCGGCAGATGCTGCGGGCGAATCCGAGGACGGCGTTGAGCTCGTCGACCGAGCCGTAGGCTTCGACGCGAAGGTCTGCTTTGGAGATGCGGATGCCGCCTGCGAGGCCTGTCTGGCCGGCGTCTCCGTGTTGGGTTGCGATGCTCATGCCGATTTCTCCCTTGAGAGCGATGGTAGTGGAGGCGGTGCGGCTTGGCGATGCTGTTTGCCTGGTTGCACTTTGCCGGGGTTGTGAATGTGCTGCGAGGAAGAAATTGTGTTTACCACAGATTTGACGGTTGTGGAAGGGGCCGTGTCCAAATGAATTCCGCAAAGTATGCAATTTGTTGCTGAGATCGGGTTCGTTGGCTTTGTAACTGCCTGAATCCATGGATTCCCATTTTGGCACTAGGATTGCAAACTCCTCGATCAATCGGGCCCCCATGGATTTTGCAGCGTTTTCTCCGCCACAAGCGGATCGTTTGTCTAGTTTCAGCTAGTGATTGATTCAACTTTGAGGTGCCATCCCATGAGCCGTAAGCTGCTTAGTTTTCTCGCCATTCTTCTGGTTGGAGCTTCCTTCACCCCAGCCGCCGTTGCCGACGATACTGTCGGCGCCCTCTTTTTTGACCTCAATGCGCCAGGCGCTTCTCTCGATATTCTTAACATTACCGGTGTGAACTCAGGTTTTGGTCTCTCGCCGGATACGCATCCCATCACCTCTGAGGTTGACCTTACCGGCTTGAGCCTGCTGGTCACTTTCAAAGACGGTACGAGCTCAACGTTCGGCTCCTCTTATTTTGCGCTCAGCTCGGACGCTATCTCGTTCGACGGGACGGGAGAATCCTCCTTCATCGCTTCGAGGAACCCTGCGATTTCGGCGCTCCTGACCGGGGATTTCGTCGAGTCGACGATTACCCTCGACGATGGCAGCACGGTGAACATCAATTCGGCGTTTTCCACGACACTGAGCGATGCTGCTGGGCTGAGTGCAGGAGAGTTTGCTCTCATCGTGGCGACGCCCGGAAGCGGCGGCGGCCCTGGCGTTACGCCTGAGCCTGAATCGCTGTTGATGGTCGGCACTGGTTTGACGGCGCTCGCGGGGTTCCGGCGGCGTTTTCTCGCTGAGAAGGCGCGCAAGATTGCCGGCGGCCTGTTTGGCGCGGTTGCCGTTGTGGGCCTGCTGGCTGCTTCGACCGGAGCGCGGGCGCAGACGATCCACCTTGCTACGGCGGCTTCGCCCAGCACGGGTCTTGCCGGCTTCAACTCGTCTACCGTTACAGGCAGCGGGTTCCCCTCAGGCGCGATCAGTCCCAGCGCGACGACGGTGACGTTTGCCGCGACCTGCGGCGGCGCAGCAGTTGCCACGGTGAATCCGAATTCGGTGACTCCGTTCCTTGGCACCAGCGACCATGTCGGGTTCGGTATTCCGTCATCGCTGGCGGCCGGCAACTATTTCCTGTCGGTTGCAGGGCACAACGTCGCCAACGTCGCCTTCGCCAGCGTCAACTGTTCGGCGATCACCGTAACTGCTACCACGACTACCCTTGCTGCCTGCGTGCCGACCAGCTCGCTGGCTGTGACAGTGGGAGCCAACGTAAACGCCTATGTTCCATTCGGGTATTGGTCGGGTAGCAGCTCAGGTATCGAAGAAGTGCCACTGGAGGGAAGTGCCGTTGCGCATAACTTCGCTACTTCGGGCATCGTGAACTCATGCGCGGCGAACTCGGTCACGGGCGAGGTTGTCTGCACTGAAAACACGGCGAACGTCGACCTCATCAACGGCACTACGCTGACCACCATCACCAGCGGCTCGAACACCTTCACCGGCTTCTCCGGCGGCTCGTGCGAGAACTGCGGCGTCGGCATCAATGCCTCCAACAACACCGCGGTTATCGGTATGGGCCTTAGCGGCTCACCGTCCGGCAGCGGCGTTCAGTTCCTCAATCTTTCCAACAACACCTTCAACACTCCAATTCCGTTGAGCAGCCAGGTGTCGGAAGACGTCTCGATCGACTCGGGCCGCAACCTGATCCTGTCGCCTTCAGAGGGAGGGGTCTACGACCTGCTGCAGATTGGTGCGGGCAATACCGTTACCGAATTCGGCAACTCGATCGGCGGAACTCTCGACTCCGCGGCTGAGGATTGCACGACTGGCATTGCCTTAGCCAGTAACGAATTCTCGGACAACATCTACATCACGGATCTGACGCAGGCCGCGTTCACCCCTGGTTCTCCGGGGACCTGGACCGCTCCCGGTCAGTTCTTCAACCTCAACGATGGCGGCTACAGCGCCGGAACCTGCGGAATCTCCTCGGCGCCTGGCAGCGGCCATCTGGCTGTGGTCACCGGTGAGTTCGGCGGCAGCGCCTATGCGGCTCTGCAGCTTCCCGCCACCTCGGGTAGCGGCACACCCACCCTCGCAGATTATGCGTACGTTGCGGCGATGCCAAACACTCCGGACGGGAACGGTTTCAGTGCCGGATTCGATCCTCACACAGTCACTGCATACACCAGCCCGAATAGCGGCAAGGGTTTTGCAGTATTCGCGGACTATGAGTCCGGCACTCCGCAGTTCCTGGGCGTTGTCGACCTGGCCTGCGTGCTGGCTTTGCCGCGTACCGCTGGAACTCATAATGTGATTGGGAATGCTACCTCCTGCACGCGGTATGTTGCTATACCGTAGGCTCGAGCGATCCCTTCAACCTTAGCCCGGCTGAGAGATATCCATCTCTCAGCCGGTACTTTTTCTGCCTTCTCGTGCCTGCAAACTGAAGGCAGCGCACTGCAATCGATGCACTATAGTGAAGTTGGCCGCTGTCTGCTTGCTCCTTGCCCAGTAAGGGCACTGGCTCGGATGGGCCTGCAGTTCCGAACCGAAGGAGACAGGTATGAGAGGGTTGTGCTTCGCAGGCATTGTGATTGGCTTACTGGCCGGGGCTCCGCGTTCGGAATCACAAGCGGCGCACAAGCCGGCCATGCGTATGGGAGCCGCAGCGCCCGCCAAGGCCAAGGCACTTCCTCCCGGCAAGGTCCGTACCTATTACATCGCGGCGGACGAAGTGCAATGGAACTATCTGCCAACCCCGCAGGTGTACCTCCTCCACGGCGAAAGTGAGATCGTCCCCGTACCTGCAACCAAAACCAATACCTACACCAAAGCGCTCTATCGCGAGTACACGGACGCCACCTTCAAGACTCTGAAACCTCGCACTCCCGAGTGGGAGCACCTGGGGATACTGGGGCCACTGATCCGCGCTGAAGTTGGGGATACGATCAAGATCTTCTTCAAGAACAACACCCGCATGATCTGCACCATGCATGCTCACGGCCTGGAATACGACAAGGAATCTGAAGGCGCCTATTACAGCGAAGGACCGATCATTCCACCTGACGCCACGAAGAAGGGAGATGCCGTAAGGCCTGGGGAGAGCTTTACCTATACCTGGAACGTTCCCGAGCGCGCCGGACCTGGGCCGATGGATCCGAGCTCGATCCTGTGGATGTATCACTCGCACTTCAACGAGTCGCGGGACATGAACTCCGGCCTGGTGGGGCCGATGATCATCTCGCGAAGGGGATCGACGAAACCCGACGGAACTCCCAAGGATGTAGATCGCGAGTTTGTGGTGTCGTTCGCGATCTTCCAGGAGAGCGGCAGCTATTTCTTCATGAACAACATCGTGCATGACCAGAAGTATTCGTCGGCGAACATCAGCGATCCCAACTTCTTCAAGGCGCTCGAATACTACACGATGAATGGTTTTATCAAGGGCACGATGCCGATGCCTGTAATGAAAAAGGGGGAGCGCGTGCGCTGGTACCTGATGGCAAATGGCAATGAAGACGATGTGCATGCCCCGCACTGGCATGGCCAGACCGTCCTGGTCAACAGCATGCGCATGGACACGTTGAGCCTCGGGCCGATGGCCATGATGGTGGCGGATATGGTCCCGGACAATCCCGGCACATGGCTCTTTCACTGCCACGTGAACGATCATTTCGATGGTGGGATGTACGCTCTGTTCAAAGTATTACCCTGATGTCTTAATTCCGCTGCTTTGAGGTATTCAACGATGGTTCCCTGGAACTCTGAAGAAGATCGGTTAGCCCGCGTTGCAGGAAGACGTTTCGGCTATGGCTCATGCACTGCGCGGCTTCGACGGGTAGTGCTCGGAGGGCTCGCCTTCGCGATTCTCGCCCCCATGGTCCCGGCCCAGGAGAAAGACCTGCCCGAGTCGCAGCCTCTCGCCATACTTGGCGGACAGCCCATCGGGGAAGACGAGCTTCCGGCCAGCGAACAGGCGCAACTGCTGCGCATGATGGAGCAGGTTTATTCCGTGAGGCTTCGCGCGCTGCACGCCGTGCTGGACAAAAAACTGGTGGAGGCCGAAGCGAAGAAGAAGGGCGTCACCGTCGATGAGCTCTTTCGGTTGGAGGTGTCCTCCAAAGTTCCCGATCCCACCGAAGAGCAGATCAAGGCGAACTACGAGTCCCGCCCGGAGCTGAGATCTCAGCCCTACGATGCGGTGAAAGAGAAGATCAAAGCAGGATTGAAGGGCGTTGCGACTCAGAAGGCGCAGATGACCTACGTCCAGGGGCTCATGCAGGAGGCGATGAACAATGGATCGCTGGAGCTACTCATCAGCCCGCCGAAGATCGAGCTTACGGTGGATCCCTCGCGTCTTCGTGGCGATCCGAAGGCCCCCGTCACTATCATCGAGTTCTCCGATTTCAGTTGCCCCTTCTGCCGGAAGGCTGAGGCTTCGGTGAACGAAGTGCTCGCGAAGTATCCGGGGAAGGTGCAGCTCAGCTACCGGGATTTTCCCCTCCGGCAACTGCACCCCAACGCGCAGTTGGCCGCCGAAGCCTCTCGCTGCGCGGGGGAGCAGGGCAAGTACTGGGAGTACCACGATCTGCTCTTTGCCAATCCCGACAAGCAGGATCATAATGGCCTTCTCGCAGGCGCACACAGCCTGAAGCTGGACGATCAGAAGTTCGATGCCTGCCTGACCAGCGGCCGCTCCGCGGGCAAGGTCGAATCGGATACGCAGATGGGAGGCCGCGCCGGCATGGTCGGCACGCCCGGATTTTTCATCAACGGCACGTTCCTGAGCGGCGCTCAGCCTCCGGCCGTGTTTGAGAAGATCATCGATGCGAAGCTGGCTGCTGCTGGCAAGGAACATCCCGCACACTGAGGCTCCGCGGGCTGGAGGAGACCAAGACCGTGAACCGCAACGCTCCAATGCGCCTTGCCGCTGGTCTTCTTGCCCTGGCGTGCGGCTCTACCTTCGCGCAAACGCCGGGCGCGCCTGCAGGAGTCCAGGGCGGAAGCATTGCGGAGGTCGTCTACGCGCAGGGCCAGCTCGTGATTACGGCCGATAACTCGAGCCTGAACCAGATTCTCCGCGGCATCTCCCGCCAGACCGGGATGAAGATTACCGGAGGGGTTGCCGACGATCGGGTGTACGGGAGATATGGGCCAGCCCCGCCGAGGGAGATTCTGGCAACTTTGCTAGCCGGAACGGGCACCAATATGCTGCTGCGGGAGACGGCTTCAGGGGCTCCCGCCGAACTCGTCCTTGCGCCGCGGCAGGGTGGTCCCACGCCTCCGAGTCCGGGGTCTTCCGCGCCGGAGTCAGAACGACAGGCTCCTCCTGCGACGTTGATCAGCGGGCGGGTTGCCGGACCCGCGAATCGGCAGGGAACTGCTCTCGATCAAAATGGGCAGGCGGCTGGACTGAACCCTGAAATGGCACCGGATGGGTTCCAGACACAACAGCAGATCGCCGAGCACCTGCAAAAGGTGCAGGAGATGCAGCGTCAACTTGGCGCGAAGCCGCGCTAGCTGGTCGCGTGTGTTTTTGATTTGAAAAGGAAATGGCGGAGAGACAGGGATTCGAACCCTGGATACCTTGCGGTATACACGCTTTCCAAGCGTGCGCCTTCAGCCACTCGGCCATCTCTCCGCGT
>OLLV01000146.1_pt1 | contig 51675 bp, 33 predicted proteins | sample 1604641 | NCBI WGS metagenome assembly OLLV01 (sample SAMEA104055725, study PRJEB20765) | soil metagenome | biome: Arctic tundra; feature: Polygonal ground; material: soil | place: USA | collected 2011-09 | depth 0-0.5 m
GAATAGGGAATAGGGAATAGGGAATAGGGAATAGGGAATAGGGAATAGGGAATAGGGAATAGGGAATAGGGAATAGGGAATAGGGAATAGGATGCGATGCTGCGCGGAGGGTTTTGGGCTCCGCGCAGTTTTGTTTGTGGTGTCTTGCGGGACTAGTTGGGGAAGGGGGGTTCGCTGCCTGCCGGGAACTCGGCGAAGCGATAGCCGACGTAGGCGTCGGTGAGGAGATATTTGGGGTCGGAGGGGTTGTCCTCGATTTTTTTGCGGAGCTGGCGGACGAAGGTGCGGAGGTAGTCGACCTCCTGGCGGTAGTCGGGGCCCCAGACGGAGGTGAGCAGCTTGCCATAGGTAACGGCGCGGCCTGCGTGAATCATGAGGTAGTAGAGGATGTCGTATTCCTTGCGGGTGAGGTGGATGGGCTGGCCGGCCTTGTTGACGATGCGGCGGACGGGAAGCACCTGAATTTCGCCGATGGACAGCGGAGCATCCTCGGTACGTTCGGGGGCCTGAACGCGGCGGACGGCAGAGCGCATGCGGGCGACGCACTCGCGGATGCTGAAGGGCTTGGTGATGTAGTCGTCGGCTCCGCACTCGAGGGCTGCGACTTTTTCTTCTTCGCCGTCGACGACAGTGACCATGAGGATGGGCAGGCGCGGAGCCATCGCGCGCATGCGGGCCAGGGTTTTCATGCCGCCGATGCCCGGCATGTTGATGTCGAGGAGGACGACGTCGAAGGTCTGGGTCTGCATCAACTGGAGAGCCTCTTCGCCGCGGGAGGCTTCGGTGGTGACAAACCCCAGTTCATTGAGCGGAGTGCGCAGGGCGCGGCGGATCGCGGGCTCGTCATCGACGAGGAGAACGCGGATTGCAGGGGTGGTGGGACTCAAGCTCATGAAGGAACACCTTGCGGGGTGGTGGGCAGAGATGCGTAAAAGGTGGTGCCCTTTTCGAGGTCGCTGGTGACCCAGACGTGTCCGCCCTGGGCCTGTGCAGTGCGCTTGGCTACGGAGAGGCCGATTCCGGTTCCAGGCACTTTGTTGGTGGCGATGGAGCTGCGGTAGTAGCGGTCGAAGATGCGCTCGTAGTCGGTGGTCGGAATCGCGGGCCCAAGACTGTGGACGGAGAAGATGATCTCGGCGGGGTATTCTCTCGCGCCAATGGTAACAGTCGTGCCTGCGTTGCCATACTTTGCGGCGTTATCGACGTACTGGGTGAGCAGCGCGACGAGGAGGTTGCGGTCGCAGCAGATGGAGAGGTCTTCTCGCGAGAGGTCGACCTTTACGGAGACGCCGGCGAGCTGCTCGCGCAGGCTGGCCACGACATCTTCGATCACAGGCTCAATGGCGACGTTTCCGGCGTGGGGGACGAGGTCGGCTGCGTCGAGCCGCGCGGTCCTGAGCAGGCGGGTGGTGAGCTGGTTGAGGAGGGTGGTCTGCTCATCGATGAGGGTGACGAGGCCGGCCTGCGTGGGGGTGAGGTTGCCCATGGCGCTGAGTCCTCCGCTGGCCGCTGCGATGGCGGTGAGGGGCGTCTTGTAGGCGTGGGCGAGGCTGTCGAGCACGGTGGTGCGCAACTGCTCGGTCTGGCGGGCGCGCTCGTTGCGGCTTTCGTTGGCGAAGGAGTGGTAGCGGTCGAAGGTGATGGCGATGACGGAGGCGATGGCGCTGGAGGTCTGGGGGCTGACTTCTCCGCGGAGCAGCATGGCTCCGATGGAGAGGTTTCCCATGCTGAGGACGCGGCGGCTGAGGCCGGTCTCGGGATCTTCGCTGACGGTTCCGAAGATGCAGATGTTCTGCAGGAGGTCATGCAGGTCTTCGAACCACTCTCCTGCGCGGTGGACTTCGTTGAGGTCGGCGTCGAGGATGGCGACGGCCTCGACCTCGAAGAGGGTTTGGAGGATGACGGCTAGCTGGGGGCCGGGCTTGCGATGGGGGTCGAGCTGCGTGGTCTTTTCGATGAGATTGCAGAGCCGCTGCGCCTCCGCGAGGGAGGGTTTCGCAGCCTTTTCGGGCGCGCGCGTCGCGTGGCTAAACCAACCGAGACCTTTCATCTGACTCCGTACGAATGATCACATTTGGTCCGGCGACTGCCGGGACTGGATTAAGGAACGCCGGACTCCGCAAGCCGGCGAACGAGGCGTTTTGAATTCGGCGAAGGAGGAGGCTCTCTGTACTTGTGTTCGAGAGCCATTAATTTGAGGCTGCCTTATATCAGAACTTCCATAAAGTTTGCAGGTGTCTTGTTTGAAGATTCAAGCATCTTCCGAAAAAAATCAAGGTTTTTCCCGGCGAAGAAAAGAAATCCGGGGTCCTGGGGATTTCTTTATGAATTCCTTATGACAATCCTGCGATTCCTAATAAGTATCCGGGAGACACAAACACATTCCTCGGCGTGCGAAGTGGACGCCGGTGGATCAAGGGATGGCTGGAGGCCGTTGAGGCACTGGCGTCTACCCGGCGGGAACTGACCTGATGCCCAATTTTTCTGGAGGAACAAAGTCAATGAACGTAAAGCCGCAAAGCGTGTTGCAAGTGATGGCGGGAGCAATGCTCGGTCTCGCCTTTGTCGCAGGAGCCCAGACGACCCCTCCTCCTGCCCCAGACACTACAGCGGCTGCTATTCCTGCCGCTACCCCACCCGCGCCGGTATGGAGCGTGGGGTCGATCGACTTCAGCGGGTACGTGGATGGCTACTACAGCTATAACGCCAATAGGCCCGGGCAGGAAAACGCAAACGATACAGGGCAGACCAATCAGCTTTACAACTTCGACGATCAGGCGAACCAGTTCAGCCTGGAGGCAGCGAAGCTGACGATCAACCACGATCCCGACCCGATCGGCGCGCATGTCGATCTGATCTTCGGGCGCACGAATACGTTCCTCCATGGCACCGGTACCCCCGATGCGAATAACTCGAACTACATTGAGCAGGCTTACCTGAGCATCAAGCCCACGAAGGGCGCGCATGGGGCTGAGATCGACTTCGGCCAGTTCGTGACGTCGGCCGGTCAGGAGGTCATCGAGACGATGAACAACTGGAGCTACTCGCATGGCATTCTGTTCGGCTTTGCGATTCCGTACTATCACTTCGGCCTGCGGACCTCCGTTCCCGTGACCAAGTCGTGGACTGCCGGAGTCCAGGTGGTGAACGGCTGGAACAACACAATCGATAACAACGGCGGCGTGACGATCGGCCTGACCAGTTCGTTGGTGAAGCCGAAGTTCACGTGGAACACGAACTACTACACCGGGCCGGAGAACTTCAATACGCAGAAGGGCTATCGCAACCTGTTCGATACGACGCTGCTGCTAACGCCGACCCCGAAGTTCAACGCATATGTGAACTACGACTATGGGCAGAACAATACTCCGGCGTTCACCGTGAGCAATGGGGAGGGCGGCACCACCACGGTCAAGCGGCAGGACCCGCACTGGCAGGGTATCGCCATCTCCGGCCGCGGGCAGGTGACGGGCAATGCCGCGCTGGTCGCACGCTACGAGCATTTTTACGACAACCAGGGCTTTTCGACTGGGACCAAGCAGAAGCTCAACGAGATCACCGGGACCTATGAGTACAAGTGGCCGGTAGGTTTGCTGTTGCGCGCTGAATACCGGCGTGACTGGTCCAATCAGAAGTTCTTCCACAAGGGGAATACCGGTATGGTCACGGCGCAAACCACCGCGACCGTCGGGCTTATCGCATTCTTTGGTCCTAAGCGCTAGCCGCAGTCAGCATCCGTCTCAATGGCGGAAATTTAGTGTTTCCAGAACTCAAGGAGATCAACATGAACATCAGTGCCACGACCACCCTATTTCTGACCATGGCCGCCGCCTGTTTCATTTTCATGACCATGCGCAGATTCATCGCAAAAAAACGAGCAGTCGCTCCCACCGGGGGCCGGCTTGCGCGTTGGGCCGAGCGGCTGAAGAATAAGGAGTGGCAACGCTACGGCCTGCTTCTGGCCGGCGGCAAGCTCGCCGGACTGGCGCTTCTGGCCGGTGCGGTGTACTACTTCAACCCCGGGCTCTTCGGCCACAAGGTCTACGCGGCGGATGCCGTGCTGAAGGGGAACGATATTGTGAACCCCTTGAACACGGTGTGGACGCTGATCGCAGCGTTCCTTGTGTTTGGCATGCAGGTCGGGTTCACGATGCTCGAGGCGGGCTTCTGCCGGTCGCGTGAGACGGTGAATGTGCTGATGGAGTGCATCGTCGATACCTGCCTTTGCGGTCTTCTCTTCTACGCAATCGGGTTTTCGTTCATGTTCAGCCATGGGAACGGGTTCATCGGGTATCACTGGTTCTTTCTGCAGGGCGCTCCGGCGACCTACGAGACCAGCGGCGTGGCGTTTCTGGCGTTCTGGCTCTTCCAGTTCGCCTTTGCCGATACCTGCTCGACGATTACTTCGGGCGCGATGATCGGCCGCACCGACTTCGTCGGCGACCTGATCTACAGCTTCGGCGTTTCGGGCTTCATCTATCCCATCATCGGCCACTGGGCATGGGGGCCGGATGGCTTCCTCGCCACCATGGGCGCAACGGGATTCTTCCTGCCCAGCCTTGGTCTTGGCTTCCACGACTTTGCCGGTTCGACGGTGGTCCACACGATTGGTGGCATGGTCGCTTTTGCAGGCGCGATCGTTCTTGGGCCGAGACTTGGGCGCAAGTTCAAGCGCGACGGCGGCGGGCCGATGATGCCGCACGATCTCACGATCGCGGCTTCGGGTGGACTGCTTCTGTGGTTCGGCTGGTATGGGTTCAATCCGGGGAGCACGCTTTCCGCGATGGACTTCGAGGGAATCGGCCGCGTTGCCGCCAACACCACGCTGGCAGCCTGCGCGGCTGGCCTGACGGCGATGTTCACGGCGTACTTCATGAGCAAGAAGTGGGATGTCAGCTTCACGGTCAACGGCTTCCTCGCCGGCCTGGTCGCGATCACCTGCCCCTGCTACTGGGTCAGCCCGCTGGGTTCGATCCTCCTGGGTGGCGTTGCCGGTGTCATCGTTGTCTTCGGTGTTGAGCTGCTGGAATGGCTCCGCATCGACGACCCGATCGGCGCGGTTCCGGTCCACGGCATCTGCGGCATCTGGGGGACGTTGTCCCTGGGCCTCTTTGCCGCGGGCAAGTATGGCGCAACCGGGCCGCTGGCTCCCGATAACACGGCTCCTCTGACCGGTCTCTTCTATGGCGGCGGCATGACGGTGCTGAAGGCGCAGTTCATTGGCAGCGCAATCATCACGGTATCCACTTTCGCAGTGGCCTACGTGATGATGTACCTGATCAATGCGATGGGCATGCTGCGTGTTTCGAGAGAGGGCGAACTCCACGGCCTCGATCTGTACGAGCACGGCATCTCGGCCTATCCCGAGTACGTCATCTCGGCGCTTGGTTCTCCCTCCGGTCAGCTTTCTGGAGACTAACCCTTGGCTGCAGGAGTGGAGGATTATGCTTCCTCCATTCCCGCAGTGCGCCTAACATCGTTTGCGGGATTCTATAAAGTTCAGCACCCAACCATGGATCGACGATCGACAGGAGGCAACATGACCAAGGTAGAGGCGATCATCAGGCCGAACCGGTTTGAACAAGTGAAGGACGCCCTGGCAACCCTGGGCGTTGAGGGAATGACTGTGTCCGAGGTTCGAGGACATGGCCGGCAGAAGGGGCACACAGAGAGCTATCGGGGCCGCGAATACGACATCAGCCTTCTTCCGAAGGTGAGGCTGGAGGTAGTGGTGCAGGATGATCGCGTCGAGAAGGTGGTCGAGACGATCATTCAGCATGCGGCCACGGGCGAGATCGGCGATGGGAAGATCTTCCTCTACAAGGCTGAGGATGCGATCCGTATCCGCAATCGCGAACGGGGCGAGATCGCCCTTTAGCCTGGAACGACTCGGCCCTGTTGCAGCTTGCAGCTTGTTGTCTGGGAACCGCCCCTCCTATGGCTCTGGAGGGGCGGTTCTGCGTGGCTCAGGAAGATAGATTGCTGCATGGAATAATTTGCCGAGTTTTTGCGGAATTTTCCGGGGAGTTCCGTGGTTTACTCAGGGAAGGAAGCGATGTCTTTGTCTCTTCCGTTTCCCGCAAATTCTTTGGGTTTTATGATTCGTCTTGCCGCGTTTGAGCGTCTTCGTCTGTCGTCCAGGGCAACTGGCGACACGCCCGCCGATTGTTGTCCTCCGAGAAGCATGCGGGCTGTACGCCGTTGGGCCTACGCCGTCGCCGGATGGGTGACGTTGGGGATGCTCTGCCTGCCCGTTGCGGCGCAGGTTGGCGCTCCCCAGGTTGCGATTCGCCCTCAATTTCGCACTGCGCCACGTTCGCTGATTACGCAGAATATCGATCGCGCTCGCCTGGCGCCGATGGCGGGAGCCGTACACAGTGAAGTTGCGGGCGCGCAGGATCTTGGGGCTCGCGATCCGCAGTCGTTGCTGGAACACATTCAGCTTGTTCTCGCACGTCCGGCGGAGCGGCAGGCGGCGTTCGATGCCGAGGTCGAGGCGCTGCATCAGTTCGGCAACCCGAGTTACCACCAGTGGCTGACGCCGGAGACGATCGGCGCGGAGTTTGGGCCATCCGCTGCGGACCTTGCGACGCTGACCGGATTTCTTCAGTCCGAGGGGTTCACGGTGAACAACGCCGGCAAGAGCGGTATGTTCGTCGACTTCACGGGCACCGTGGCGCAGGTGCAGGCGACGTTTCACACGGAGATCGATAACCTGCGGCTGGCGAATGGGGATGAGCGCTACTCGGCGGTGCGCGAGGCGCAGATGCCGGAGGCGCTGGCGCCGGTGGTGTCGGGCTTTCTTTCGCTGAGCGATATTGCGCCGCGACCACTGGTGGTGCCGGCGCGTTCGCCGGTTGTGGGCACGGCGCGGACCGGGGTGCATCCGAACGATACGCGTGGCAGTGGTGAATATTTCGTTGGGGCGCAGGATTTTTACACCATCTATAACGAGAATCCGCTATTGACCGCGGGCACGACCGGGGCGGGGATCACGGTTGCGCTGCTCGAACAGACCGACATCAATCCGGCCGATGTGACCGCGTTTCGTACGGCGATGGGCGTCGTGCCAAATACGCCTACGCTGAATATTTTGCATGGTTCCGGGTCAATTGCCTGCTCCGATCCGGGGATCACCAGCACGAATGAAGAGACTGAAGCAGTGCTGGATGCCGAATGGGCGGGCGCAGCGGCTCCCGGGGCGACGCTGCTGTTCATGACCTGCAAGACATTTGCCACGGGGGGCATCTTCCTCTCGGCGGAGGCGGTGATCGATAACAACCTGGCGACGACGATGAGTTTGTCGTATGGCGCGACGGAGGTTGGCGCCTCCAGGATCAACACGTTTCTTTCGAATCTGTGGGAGCAGGCGGCGGCGCAGGGGCAGACCGTGGTGATCTCGGCGGGGGACGCAGGCTCGGCGAACACGCAGGACCAGAACAAGCCGATTGCGACGCATGGGCTCGCGGTGAACAGCTTCGCTTCGACTGCGTATAACGTCGCGGCAGGGGGCACCGACTTTCAGGACGTTTACAACGATGCGGAGAGCGATCCCTCTTTCGGCGTCGCGCATTACTGGGCTTCGTCGAATGGCGCTAATTTTTCTTCGGCGCTGGGTTATATCGCGGAGACGACCTGGAATGGCACGTGCGCCAGCGCGCTGCTGAGTTTTCAACTTACGGGGAGCATCCTGCCGAATGCGCTGTGCAACGTTTCGACGCTGTATGACGCTACGAATGGCGCCGGGGGAGGCGTCAGTATTCTGCAGCCGCGGCCTTCGTGGCAGAACGGCACGGTCTTCGGCATTCCTTCCACGACGACTAACAACAACCGCCTGCTTCCCGATGTCTCGTTGTTTGCCGCGGTGAATACCAAGTCGCAGCACTCCCTCGATTTCTATCAGTCGGACAGCGGCGGCTTGCTGCTTGCGGGGGGAACGTCGTTCGTCTCGCCGCAACTGGCGGGGATCTTTGCGTTGATTGCGCAGAAGACGGGTGAGCGTCTGGGCCAGCCGAACTACGTGCTCTACAACATGGCCGGGGCGGAGTACGGCACGGCGGTCTTTACAGGGGGCAACTGCAATGGGACGGGCGCCAGCGGCTTGGCGACGACCTCCACGGCGCCTGACAGCACCTGCATCTTTTACGATGTGCAGTCGGGGAATATCTCGCAGGCGTGCTCGGTGGGTTCGACGAATTGCTATACAAATATGGGAAGCGTGGGGATTCTGTCGACGAGCACGCTGGCGGCGCTGCCTGCCTATCCGGCGGGTCAGGGATACGATCTGGCGACGGGCCTGGGGTCGCTCAACCTCACGAACCTGGTGAACAACTGGCAGACGGCAGCCTCGGGCGGCACGAGTTTTACGCCGACGATCGCGGTAACGGCGACTTTGGGTGCGTATCCCTATGGCTCGCCTTCGGCGATTGCGTATACGGCGACTGCGTCCGGCTCGGGGAGCTTTCCAACGGGCTCGGTGACGTTCTCGGGCTCGCCGACGATTGCGACGATCGGCACGGATGTTCTGGTGCAGAGCGGTGGCTGCTCGAGTGGAGGCACATGCACCGAGTCGGCGACGCAGGCTTTCACTCCGCCCGCTAGGCTGGCGGCGGGAAGCTATACGATCTCCGCTGTCTACAGCAGCACGAATGAGAACTACCTGAATGGCTCGGGCACGACATCGCTGACCGTCAACAAGCAGACGCCGGCCGTGACGGTGAGCGCGGCGGCCGGGAGTACGACGACGGCGAACTTTTCGGCGACCATTGCCTACGCCGGCAGCGGCCTGAAACCTTCCGCCGGGCTTACCTTCCAGGTCGATCTGGGGGCGGCGGTTACGGCGGCGTGCGTGGGTTCGTCGAGTCCGCTGATTTGCACCTATACCGGGTATGACACCTCCGCACTGAGCCTGGGAGCGCATACGCTGACGGCGACCTCGCTTGCGGATGGCAACTATGCGGCGGCTTCGGGCAGCAATACGCTGACCATTCAGACTGCGCCGACGATTGGGTTTGCGGTGTCGATGCATCACACGCTGGATACGCCGTTCGCCGTAGTGGCGACCTCGAATTCTCCCGGGGCTCTGACTTACTCGGTGATCGGCGGGCCGGCGACCGTTGCGGGCAACACCGTGACGCTGACCGGCGTGGCAGGTACGGTGACGCTGCAGGTTTCGCAGGCGGCGAGTCCGGGCTATACGGCTGCCACTCAGAGCGCCAGCTTCCTCGTTCTAGCGGGCAGTGTTTGGCTGGGCAACGGCTCGGGCAGCTTGAGCGCCTTCGACCTGACCGGATCGCCGATTACAGGTGCGACTGGTTTTATCGGCGGTGGCGTGGCGGGGATTTCGAGTCCGCTGGGTTTGGCGTTCGACTCATCGGGAAATGCGTGGGTCGCGAACGTCAACGGGGTGGGGGAGTTCAGCCGGCAGGGGATTGCGGTGACCGCAACGCCTTATACAGGCGGTGGGGTCAGCCTTCCGCTGGCTGTGGCGATCGACGGGCTGGGGCAGGTGTGGGTCGCGAATGCGAGCGGAACTGTGAGCTTGCTGAACAATGCCGGCGCAGCAGTGTCGCCTTCGGGTGGATATCCGGGGCCGGGGAGTACGCCGGCGGGAATTGCCATCGATACGTCGGGGAGCGTCTGGATTCCGAGCAGCGCGGCGAATACGGTGACGCGGATTCTTGGGGCGGCTGCTCCGGTCGCGCCGCTTGCAACCGGAGCGGCCAGTGGGACGGGGGTGAGGCCATGATGCGCCGCTATTGGTTACAAATTATTTCTTTGGCCGGCGCTGCATGCGTGGCGCTTGGTGTCAGCGGATGCGGCGTGGGTGTCGCCCCGCCGACCTCCGATGTTCAGCCGCCGGTGACCGTGAAAGCAGCGGCGGTGCAGGGCATCTTTATGGGTGGGCAGCAGCCGGTTGCGGGAGTGACGGTGCAGCTGTACCAGGCTGGGACCACCGGGTATGGTTCGGCGGCGACGCCTCTGGGGCCCGCGGTATTTACCACGGGGAATGGGAACTTCGACCTGCCGAGCTACACCTGCGCGCCGGGCTCGCAGGTCTACCTGGTGGGGACCGGCGGGTACCCGATCGCGGCTGTCGGCACCACGCCTGCCGTCCTCAATAACAACCTGGCGATGATGGCCGGTCTGGGCACATGCGGCGGAACGTATCTCAACAACTTCATCAACGTGAACGAACTGACGACCGTGGCAACGGTGTGGGCGCTTGCGCCGTTTATGACCGGGATCGCGAATATTGGCAGCAGTTCTACGAACACGGCGGGCATGGCGAATGCGTTTGCGGCGATCAACGAGCTGGTGGCCACGGCGAATGGAACGCTGTCCGGCCCGACACTGCCAAGCGGCGCTACGCTGCCGCTGGCGGAGATCGATACGCTGGGCGACATCCTGGAGCAGTGCGTCAACTCCGGTGGCGGCATTGCGGGCGATTCGAGCAACTGCGGCAACCTCTTCAACCTTGCGCCCAATGCGGCAGGCACCGTCTTCCCGACGGACACCATTACAGCAGCGTTGAATATCGCTCAGTCGCCGGGACGAAATGTCGCGGCGCTCAATCATCTGCGGTCTGCGTCGCCGGTGTTTCAGCCTGCGCTGAACGTCAATGCGCCACCCAGCGCGTGGACGATCGCTATCACCTATGTTGGGGGCGGCCTTAGCGCGCCGACCTCGATTGCAACCGATGCGGCAGGTGCGGTGTGGGTGACGAACAGTGGGAATTCGAGCGTCACCAAGCTGGATAACACTGGCGCGGCGGTCTCGGGCGCCAGCGGATTTACCGCAGGCGGCTTCAGTACGCCCTCGGCGATCGCGATCGATACGGGCGGCAATGCGTGGGTTGCGAACTCCGGCAACAACACAGTCACGATGCTGAACTCGACCGGCAGCAGCGGCATCGTCTTCTCGGGCAATGGCTTGAGCGTGCCGAAGAGCATCGCGATCGACGGCTCGGGCAATGTGTGGGTCGGTAACAGTGGCAATAGCACCGCCAGCGCCTTTACGAGCAGCGGGGGAGCACTGACCGGCTCACCCTTTTCCGGTGCGGGAACTGCCGCGCCTGTCAGTATCGCGGTTACTCCGAAGTGATTTTTGGCAGGCTGGTTTTTGTCAGGCAAGGATGAAGCGCAGATGAAGAGTTTGGAGACACCTCGCAGGCTTCAGCACGACCTCTCGATCCAACAGGTCGGGAGGGAGACGCTGGTGTATGACGAGCGGGGTCATAAGGCGTATTGCCTGAATGAAATCTCTTCGGTTCTGTGGAGGCTTGCGGATGGCGAGCATACGGTTGCGCAGATGAGCGCGGCGGCCTCGCTGGAGTTGGGAGTTTCGGTGAGTGAGGCGTCGGTGTTATTTGCGATGGAGGAGCTGCGCAGAGATGGCCTGGTCGAACCTTTGACCTCAGCCGAAACCGGGGAGCCGGTATCGCGGAGAGCGATGTTGCAACAGCTTGCGGTGAGTGGAGCGATGCTGTTGCCCGTCGTCGCCGCCATCGTCGCGCCGACGGCCGCGCAGGCTTATAGCGGCTGCATCGATTGCACCGATAGTCAACAGACCCAGTCGGCGCAGTTGGCTAGGGCAAGGGCAAGAAATCAGTCGTTGAATGGCGCGAGCCCGTTGATCTCCAATCCGAGCAGCACGGGTGCGCCGGCTTTTTCGCAGTACACATCCCCTGGGATCGGGCAGCCGATTTCCATCGATCCAGAATTGCAGCCATGAATTCGCGGAAGGCATGAGAGTCCATTTTTCCATCTCGGGCGTGAGGCAGCGGCGACGGCACACGGGAGTCAGTGCGTTGGCTGTTGTTGCGTTCGCGACGCTATCAGGTTGTGGTGTGCCGACTGCGCCGCAAGCGACTCCCGGGGCTGCCCTGCAAGGGCATGTGCGTGGGGGACAACAGCCAGTGAACGGGGCGTCGATCGTGCTCTACGCCGCGGGTTCCGCGGGAGTGGGGGCAGGGGCGATTGACCTGCTCGCGCCGCACGTTGTCACTACCGATGCATCCGGATCGTTCAGCATTACCGGGGATTACGTTTGTCCAACAGCAGCCACGCAGGTCTACGTGGTGGCGCGTGGAGGCAATCCGGGGCTCGCAGCCGGAGGGAATAATCCTGCATTGGCGATGATGGCTGCGCTGGGCAACTGCGGCGACCTGACGAGCGGCACCAGAATCGTCATCAACGAGGCTACGACTGCGGGCGCTGTCTGGGCGCTCTCGCAGTTTATGAGCGCCGGTGCGAGCGTTGGCTCGACTGCAACGAATGCCGTTGGCCTGCAGAATGCGTTTGCCGTGGCGAGCCATCTCGTGGACTCCAGTACGGGGATTGCGCCTGGAAGCTCGCTGCCGAGTGGCGCGGTGACGGAGCCGGCAAAGCTCTACACGCTGGCAGACATTCTTGCGGCGTGTGTCAACTCGGATGGCAGCACTGCCTGTACGCCGCTTTTTGTTGCGGCGACAACCCCGGATGGCGCTCCATCGAACACGCTCGATGCGGCGTTCAACATTGTGCGGCACCCCGCGGACAATGTTGCGGCGGTCTTTCGCGCATTTGAGCCGCATGGGCCTTTTCAACCCGCGCTCAGTGCGCAGCCTAACGACTGGACGATGTCGATTACGTATGGAGGGTGTGTGGCGGGTTGCGGGGGGCTCAATCTTCCGGGCTCGCTGGCAATCGATTCGGGCGGGAATGTGCTGGCTGCGAATTACTTCGGCGGGGCGGTCTCGAAGTTCTCGGCTGGCGGTGTGCCTGCGTCGGTAATGGGAATTCCTGGCGTTGGTCTCAGCCAGTCTTACGGTATCGCGATCGACGCTTCCGATAATGTCTGGGTTGCCAATGAACAGAGCGTCACGGGTGCTAATAATCATCACGTTGGCAGCATCAGCGAGTTCTCGTCGAGCGGAGTTGAACTCTCCGGGTATGGATACACGGGGGGCGGTGTCTATTATCCGCTGGCGGTTGCGGCCGATTCCACGGGAGCGATCTGGGTTGCGGACTATGGGAGCTCCGCGGCTACGCTGCTGGCCGATGATGGCTCACCGATTTCGAGTGGCGCGGGTTACCAGGCCGGGGCTCTGCCGTTTACCTCGGCAGTCGCTGTGGATGCGAGCCACAATGCGTGGTTCGCCGCGGAGACGGGCGCGGTGCGAGTGACTCCGGCTGGAGCGGTCAGCAGCTTTTCCTGCTGCACGGATCCGGCCGGCATCGCCGTCGATCTCACGGGAGATGTCTGGATTGCGGACTACACGGGATCGGCTGTCGTCGAGCTGGCTCCGGCGGGAACGCTTGCGCATCGTACGGTTTTGTCGGGCGGGAATGCGGGGCCGCAGGGAATCGCGATCGACGGCGCGGGGAATGTGTGGGCGGCAAATTACTACGGCAACTCGCTCGCCGAATTGAGCGGCGTGACGGCGGCTGTGGTTTCGCCGACGCCTGGCTATGGGCTGGATGCGCCGCTCAGCGAGCCGTATGGATTGGCGGTCGATGCGGGCGGCAATTTGTGGCTCTCGAATGCAGGGGCGAATACGCTGACGGAATTTGTAGGACTCGCAAGTCCGATCAAGACGCCGCTGCTGGGGCCGCCGGTCCAGCCATGAGTTCTGGTATGCACTCGCAGCACTGCGTTGCGTTTGGGGTGGAGTTGGAGCTCGCTGCGGACTCTGAGCCCTTGCTTGCGTTGATGCGGGAGAGTGTGCCATTCGGCACACATTTTTCTGCTGCTTTCTCGCGAGATGCGCGCCAGTTCAAGCTGGTGGTGCGTGGGCAGGATGCTGGCTATGCTCTGAGTGTCGATGGGGAGGTGGTTGGAGGGGGCGCTGAACTTGAGCCTCTTCGTGAGCAGCTTGCGCGCGACCTGATGGTTCATGTCGCGAATCATGCACCCGATCGGGTCTTCCTGCATGCCGGGGTTGTTGGATGGCGAGGGCATGCCCTGGTGCTTCCCGGCACCAGCTTCGCCGGTAAGACGACGCTGGTGGCTGAACTGGTGCGTTGCGGCGCAACGTATTACTCCGATGAATATGCGATCCTCGACGAGCAGGGGCTGGTGCATCCGTATCCGCGCGATTTGCAGATGCGCACGCAGGGTGCGGCGAGGCAAAGTGCAGTGGCTGTCGCGGAGTTGCAGGGAAGTGTGGGTATGGAAGCCCTTCCCGTCTCTCATGTGGTCTTCGCGAACTATGTGGAGGCGGGATGCTGGCGCCCCGAGCCTGTGACCGCTGGAATGGCTGTGCTCGAGATGCTGCGCCATGCGATTCCGGTACAGCGTACGCCCGCACGCGTTATGGCGACGCTCGGAAAGATGATGGAGAGCGCGACGGCGTTGCGCTCCGAGCGTGGCGAGGCAAGTGAGGCGGCAACGCGGTTGCTGGCGGAGATGAATCCAGGCCGGCCGGCGGTATGAGGCGGGGCATGCAGTGCCTGCTGGATATTCTGCGGGGGCAGGCGTTCGATCGCGCGATCGATCAAGCGGAGTGGGAGGTGGTGTTTGCGCTGGCTGAAGAAGAGTCGGTGCTGCCGTGGGTGGCGGCTAGTTTGCGTGCCCGGCAAGGCGATCTCCCTCCCGCGATTCTGAGCCGTCTCGAAACGATTGAACGCGACGCGGCGCTCGCTGCCTTCTATTGGAGTTCTGAGTTAAAGGGCGTGCTGCGTGCGTTCGGGCAATCCTCTCTGTGCGTCGTGCTGCTTAAAGGGCCGTCGCTCGCGGAGCGGCTCTATGGCGAGCGCTCACTGCGTGTCAGTCGCGATCTCGACCTCCTTGTTTCGCGAGCCGATCTGCCGCGCGCGGAATCCATTCTTGCTGCGATCGGGTTTGTAGCTGCTCCTTATCCCGACGACTACCATCGCGCGTGGTATCGCGGGACTACCACGGTGGAGCTGCACCATGACGTCGAAAATCCGCTGGCGTTTGACTTCGACGTTGCGAGCGCTCTTCGGCAGGCGCATTCCTCGGTCTTTCAGGGACAGCCCTGCCGGCTGCTCGTTCCGGAAGATGAGCTGGTTTTTCTCTGCGTCCATGCTGTGCGCCACCGCTTCGAGCGGCTGAGCCTCATCGTCGATCTGCAGCTTGCGTTTGAGAAGCTGGCCGGCAACGCAGAGGAGTGGCGTTTTCGGCAAGAGGTTGCTGGACTTAGTGGCGTCATCACGCTTGGCCTGGCGATGGCGCGGCGTCTTCAGCCAAAGATGCGCGTGCCGGAGCTGTTCCGTGAGATGGAAGGTAGCGATCGCCATCTGGAGAGACTCGCGGATCGCCTCTGGAATCGGCTGCTTTCGCAAGTGAGCGAGGCTCTCGACTGGCGGTCTGTGCATGCGTTCTATGTGGAGATGGAACGTCCGGGTTCGCCTCGGTTGCGGCGACGCGTTCGGCATCTTTGGATTCTTGTGGGGCGCGTGATTCAGCCGGACTATGCCTTTGCTGCGCAATTTGGAATGCATCGGGGATGGCAGGCGTGGATGCTTCGTCCTCTGCGACTTCTCTCCCAGCTTGTGCGGCGTCGCGCCTCGAACGATTAGCGGGCGCCGCGAACAGCAAGAATGCGGATGCTTCGTGAGCCCTACCATCATTGGCTTTCTGAAGACGCAGACCGGTACGCTGAACTCCGGGCTGTTTCTGATTGCGGGATGCATGGTGGCTTCGGCGCTGCTGATCGTTACACTGGTTCCGGCGAAGCTGGTCAATCGATAAGGAGTGAGATGACGAAGGGACTGGACAAAGGGCTGCATAAGGGGCTGACCAGTTATGGCGATGCGGGCTTCTCGCTGTTTCTGCGCAAGGCGTTCATCAAGGCGATGGGCTACTCCGATGACGCTCTGGATCGGCCGATCGTCGGCGTTACCAATACGTTCAGCGACTACAACCCGTGCCATGGCAATGTGCCGGACCTGATCGAGAGCGTGAAGCGGGGCGTGCTGCTTGCGGGTGGCTTGCCGATGGTGTTTCCGACGATCTCGATTGGCGAGAGCTTCGCGCATCCCACATCGATGTTTCTTCGCAACCTGATGGCAATGGATACCGAGGAGATGGTGCGCGCGCAGCCGATGGATTCGGTAGTGGTGATCGGCGGATGCGACAAGACGCTGCCTGCGCAGGTGATGGCTGTGGCGAGCACGGATATTCCGGCAATTGTGGTTCCGACCGGGCCGATGGTGGTGGGGCATCATCGCGGCGAGGTGCTGGGCGCGTGTACGGATTGCAGGCGGCTGTGGGGGCAGCATCGTGCTGGGACTGTCGATGTTGCAGAGATTGAGTTGATCAGCGGGCGGCTTGCTCCTTCGGTTGGGACCTGCATGGTGATGGGGACGGCAAGCACGATAGCATGCATGGTGGAGGCGATGGGGCTGGCGCTGCCGATGAGCGCGACGACGCCTGCGACCCATGCGGATCGGCGGCGCATCGCGGAGGCGAGCGGCAAGCGGGCTGCGGAGATGGCGGTTTCCGGTGCGCCGAGGCCGAGCGAGTTGATTACCGAGGCTTCGGTGCGTAATGCGATGGTGGTGCTGCAGGCGATTGGCGGGTCGACGAATGGGTTGATTCATCTCATCGCGATTGCGGGGCGCGCGGGCGTGACGATCGATCTCGACGCGTTCGACAAACTGGGGCGCGAGGTTCCTGTGCTGCTGAATCTTAAGCCCTCGGGGGCGCATTACATGGAGCATTTTCATCATGCCGGTGGAGTACCTGCGTTGCTGCGGGAGCTGAGTTCGCTGCTCGATCTGGATGCGCCAAGTGTTTCGGGCGGCACGCTGGGCGATGCGGTTGCGCGGGCGGAGCTGGTGCCGGGACAGGATGTGATCCGTACCATGGCCGCGCCGTTGAAGCAGGAGGGTGCGATGGCGGTGCTGCATGGCAACCTTGCTCCGCGCAGTGCGGTGATCAAGCAGTCGGCAGCTTCGCCGGAACTGATGCGGCATACCGGGCGGGCGGTGGTTTTCGAATCGGTGGAGGATATGGCTGCTCGCATTGATCTGCCTGACCTTGATGTAAATGCCGACGATGTTCTGGTGCTGCGGAATGCGGGGCCGATCGGGGCGCCGGGCATGCCGGAGGCGGGGTATCTGCCGATTCCGATGAAGCTGGCGCGGCAGGGCGTTAAGGACATGGTGCGGATCTCCGATGCGCGGATGAGCGGCACGGCGTTTGGGACCGTGGTTCTGCATATTGCGCCAGAGGCCGCGGTGGGCGGGCCTCTGGCGGTGGTGCAGACGGGGGATCGCATTCTGCTGGATGTGGAGGCCCGGCAGATTGAGCTGCTGATCGATGACGCAGAGCTGCAGAGACGACTCGCGGCGTGGAGGGAACTGCCGCCGCATCGCGAGAGGGCCGCGCGTGGATATGCGCGGCTCTTCGAGGAGAGCGTGTTGCAGGCTGATCAGGGATGCGACTTCGATTTTCTGCTGCGTGAGCGCTCCTAATCTCTGTGCTACCCCCCCCCATGGTTTAAGCGTAAAGTCTTCTATCGATGCGACTTAGATGCGCGCTTAGCGCGTGCTTAGTTCGTGCCTCCTTCTGGTTCATTCAACTTCTGGCCATTTCTGTCCCCTACTTTAAGGATAGTGAATTGCAGTAACTCAACGGCCAACTTTGTTTTCTTTGGATTGAACGAGATAGGCGGTTTTGGGGCTTGACATGCGAATTTGCTGAGGTTTTTGGGCAAATATATTTTGCGGGTGGTTTGCGGAGGCTTCCTGATGGCCTCGGCTTCCCTGATCTCGTGGCCGCATCCTTTATGTGTCGCGCCTTCAGCGCGAAAGGGCGGGTTGCAGCGCTTCGGCGAGTAAGAATGGGTGGGTAAGGTGTTTCGACTTTTCGGAGAGGGACTAACACGGGCCTTCAGAGGATGCTGATGCGGCTGCTGTCCTGGGGCTTCCCCACCCCCAGCGGGCAAAAGGCACCCGCCGGGAACCCCCGGTACGCCCAGGGTAGCGTGGGCCTTTGGCCCGGAACGGCGGCTTCTATAGCAATGCGAAAAATACTCTAGGGGAGAAGTTCGGGGACGATCTGCGGGTCTTCAGGGGCGCGGCTGGCGGATGGGTGGAAGATAGTGCGGAAGAGGATGGCTACGGTGACGGCGACTGTAGCGATGCCGAGCAGCACGCGGGGATATCCAAATCGCGTGAGCAGGCTTCCGGATAAGGCGGTTGCGATCGAGCCGGCGAGCGCGTTGCAGAACATGGTCATGGCGGCGGCGGTGCTGCGGTTTCGGTCGGGGGTCTCGCTCATCAGCAGGTTGTAGAGGCCGGGGGCGCTCATCCACTGGGCGGCGGAGAAGGCGAGGTAGAAGCCGACCGCGACTTTTCCATTGCCTGCTCCGGCCATGGAGGCGAGGGCGATTGCGGCGGCCATCTGGGTGGCGACGATGCCGTTGACCAGGCCGAGGAGGCGGAAGATCAGAGGCGTCAGGATGCCGAGGCATAGCTGGATTCCCTGCACGGTGGTGAAGAGGAGGCCGATGCGCGTCAGGGGAATGTGGAGGACGCGCGTGAGGTAGATGTTAGCGAAGGGCGTGAACGCGGCGAGGATCGCGGACCATAACGCCATCATGGGCAGAAAGCGCAGGAGGAAAGGATCGAGCCTGAGGGTGCGGAGCCAGCTGAGGCGCGGAGTCTGGGCGTCGGGCTCCTCCTCGGCGGGTTGGGGCGGCAGGCGCAGTCGAAGCAGGGGGATGAGGCCCATCAGGGCGATGCCGCACGAGGCCAGAAGGATGAGGCGCTTGACCTCGGCGGGTTGCATTGCGATGCCGGCCATTTTGAGCCATTGCTGGAGGTATCCGCAGACGATGCCGCCCAGCGCGCTGGTGCAGATGCTGGCGGAGAAGATGATGCTGAAGCCGGCGGTGCGGTTCTCATCAGTAGTGAGACGGGCGACGGCGGAGAGAAAGCAGACGCCCCAACTGCACATCGCCAGGCCGGCGAGAAATGCGAGGACGAGCTGGGCGGGCGTCCACACCCAGAGGGCGCGGGATGCCTCCATCAGCGGGCCGCCGATGAGGCAGAAGAGGAAGAGAGGGCGGAGGCCGAACTTGCGGGCGAAGATGCCGGCCGGGAGCATTCCGGCGAGCGTGCCGAGGGTCATCGAACTGCCGATGAGGCCCATCATGCGTTCGTTGAAGTGGAAGTCGAGGAGGAAGAGGTTGAAGAGGAAGACGTAGATGGAGAAGCCCGCGTCGTAGAAGAAGGCGATGGCGAAGAACCACCAGTAGTCGCGGCACAGCTTCTGCGCCCGCAGCCATTGCGCCGGGTTTCTCCAGAAGGAGGGGGCGTTTCTGGCTGCGGGTCCTGCCTGTGGCGGCATCGATTGCTTCTCCTTGGACTAGAAGCTGTACTTCGCCGCGAACTGGATGATGCGCGGGTGCGGGCCATCCTGCTCGCCGGTGATCTGACCGAAGGAAGAGCTGGCCGATGCAGGCTGGTTGGGATCGCCGTAGCCGAGGAAGTTATTCGGATTGGCGAACTGCGGGGTGTTGGTTAGGTTGAAGAACTCGGCGCGGAAGCGGAGGTTGCCTGCCTTTTCGATGGGGAAGGCGCGCTCGATCGCCAGGTCTACGCTGTGCTGGCCGGGACCGCGCACGATGCCGACGCCGCTATTGCCGAAGTCTTCGTCGGCGATGCTGGTGCCGTTGGCGACCTCGGGGGCGCGGGTGAAGGCGGCGGGATCGAGGTAGCGGCCGGTTCCGACGACGCGGGAGAAGAGCGAGCCTTTGGTGGAGGGATTTTTGCCGCTGGCCTGGGCGCGGGGGTTGAAGTTGCCGTAGACCGAGCCGGCGTTGCCGTCGAAGATGCTGAATGGGGCACCGGACTGGATGATGCCGATGGCGGAGAATTGCCAGTCGGTGAGGGTATGGCGAGCGAAGGCAGGGGCGGATTGGAACTTCGGCGTGGACCAGACGAAGTTGACGACGACTCTCTGGTCGCGGTCGTTGTCGGTGAGCCCGTAGGACTGTTCGCGGATCTTGTGCTGGTCGTTGGTGGGGAGCCCCTGTTCGAAGGTGTCGTTGCCGGTCTCGTTGTTGTTGAGTTCGTCGAGGTTCTTCGACCAGACGTAGCTGGCGTCGATCTGGAAGCCATGGCTCAGACGCCGGGAGAGGGTGGTCTGGAGGGAGTTGTAGTTGCCGATGAAGATGGATTTGGTGAGCAGCGAGCCCTGGGGGATTCCCTGGTAGGGCTGGCGCGCGGCGACGTTGGAGACGGAGTTGGCGGTCTCGCCGTTGACGGGATTCTGCGGGCCGGCGAGCAGGGACTGGTTGAACTCGATCTGGCCGACGCGGTTCAGCGACCGGTTGCCGACGTATCCCGCCTGCAAGAGCCAGTTCTGGGCGAAGGCGTACTGGATGTTGACGTTGTACTCTTCGGTCTTGCCGTCCTTCATGCTGGGGTCCAGGCCTTGCATGAAGGGGAGCGGGTTAGCTGCGCTGCGCAAAGGGAAGATGGGGTAGCTGGAAGTGGGGAGTACCAGGGGGACGTAGGGGCTCTGGAGGGTTGCGGGGCCGTCGGCGGCTCCCTGAACGATGTTGAGGGTAGCGAAGGGAGGGCCGGAGAGGCCGGACTCGAAGATGTTGGCGGAGTGCTGATCGTAGCACCAGCCATAGCCGCCGCGCAGGACGAGGACAGGTTTCTCCGAGATCTGCCAGACGAAGCCGAGGCGCGGTGAGACGTCGCCGTAGGGGGTCTTCCAGAAGCCGGAGTATGAGTTTTTGACGACACCCGCGGGGATGGGGCCTTTGAAGTTGGAGGGCACGGTGAATCCGCTGAGGGTTCCGCCTGCCGGGGTTGGGCCGGTGGCGATCTCGGGGTCGAAGCTGGCGAGGCGGCCGTCGGGCTCCTGGGCGGGGCCAAAGATCTCGTAACGGATGCCGGCGTTAAGGGTGAGGCGCGGGCGGAGTTTGATGTCGTCCTGCGCGAAGAAGGCGAGGTTGGTGTAGCGCTCGTTGCGGCGGAAGATGCCGCCTCCGGATTGGGTGGTGCCGACGTTGCTGACGCCCTGGGGGCTGCCGTTCTGTGCGGCGCTTTCGCCGAGGAGGAAGTCTTCGAAGCCGGGCGTCTGGAGGAGGCCGTCGGACTCGGTAGGGGTATCGGTATCGAACTGGTGGCGCTTGACCTCTGCTCCGAAGCGGGCGTTGTGGCGGCCGCGCGTCATGGCGACGGTATCCTGCCAGACGAAGGTGTTGGTGACCTGCCATTGGGAAGGGTTGCCGGCGTCGCCGAGCATGAAGCCGCCGATCCAGATGCCGGGGGCGTTGGCGCCGGGGCCGGCGGGGCCGGTGGGAGAGCCCATGCCGATGGCCTGAGCGGTCAGCGGGTTCTGGACCTGGGAGATGCCGTCAAAACGGATGTAGCCGAAGCGTGCGATATTGACGAGGTTCGTGGTGAAGCTGTGGGTATCCGCGAGGACGAACATGATATTGTGGCCGAGCTCATCGCTGCCCCAGCCGGGGACGTTGGCGGCTCCGTTGGGGGAGAATGCCGTGGTGGTGGGCGCGCGCGAGAAGAAGAATCTGCCAGCGAGCGAGTTTTTGGTGCTCAGCGTCTGGTCGAGGTTCACGGTGAACTGGTCTTCGCGGTAGTGCGCGGGGATGGAGAAGACCGACTGGCCGACGGGGAACTGGTTGGAGGCGTCGGGGCCGCTGTTGGGAATGTCGATCTGCGGGGAGGGCACTACGAACTGGCCGTTGGGGAACTTTGCGTTGAGGATCGCGAGGGCGACGGGGTTGATATTCGAGCCATTGCAGGCGACCTGCTGTCCGCCGGCCTGGGTGAAGTAGCCGGTGGCGGGCTGGGCCGAGCTGTTGAGGTGTCCGGCGGGGCAGAACTGCGCGCCGAGGGCTGAGGCGGAGCGGTTCTGGGTAAGCTGCGGGAGGATGGCGCTGGTCTGGTTGCCGAGGCCGTTGACTTCAGTGAGTCCCTGGTAGGCGACGAAGAAGAAGGTTTTGTCCTTCCAGATGGGGCCGCCGAGCGCGCCGCCGAACTGGTTGTGCTTGAGGTCCGCGCGCGGCTGACCAGCCTGTTTGGAGAAGAAGTCGTTGGCGTTGAAGCGATTGTTGCGGACGAACTCCCAGGCGCTGCCGTGGAATTTGTCGGTGCCGCTCTTGCTGACGAGGTCGACGTTCGCGCCGACGTTGCGGCCGTAAGCTGCATCGTAGTTGGCGGTCTGTACGCGGAACTCCTGGATGGTATCGGGCGAGGGGATGGCGACGCCGGTGATGGAACTCTCGGTGTTGGCGGCGGAGTCTTCGGCCATGTTGTTGGCGTCGATGCCGTTGAACTGGATGTTGTTGGAGGTGGGCATGGCGCCGTCCGAGGCGACGTTCATAGTGCCGCGGCCGAGGGCGGTGGGGACGGGCAGGTCCATGACGACGCCGGGGGCCAGCGAGAGGATCTGCGTGAAGTTGCGGTTGGCGAGAGGGAGGGCCTGGATGGCTGTCTCGTTCACGAGGCCGCCGATGGTGGAGCTTTCCAGTTGGGCGACCTGCGCATCGCCTTCAACCTGGGTGCTCTGGCTGACGCCGGGGAGGGCCAGCGTTACATTGAGGGAGGCGGTCTGGCCTACTGTGACCTGGATTGCATGGGAGACGTTGGGTGCGAATCCCGTGGCCTTGGCGGTGACGGTGTAGGCTCCCGGAGGCAGGAGCGGGACGTGGAACTCACCTTCTGCCGTGGTCATGACCGTTCGCGAGACCTGGGTGGCGTCATTGACGGCGAGGACTTCGGCATGGACGACTACGCGGCCCGCGGGGTCGACGACTGCTCCGGAGATTGCGCCGGTTCCGGGCGTCTGACCGATGGCGGTGTGCGTCAGCAGGAGGAGGAAGAGGATTGCCGATACAAAGAGAGATCGTCGCGCGGTTTTGGGGATCATGCGGTTGCCTTTCGTACTCAGTCTCAGGATTTCGCTTGCTTGAGATTGAGTATGAAGAGAACGTCACGGCGACTTGTTACCAGTTTGTCATTGCTTTGTCGTGATATCGCTGCGGGGATTGGAGTGTCGGCAGACGGGAGGCGCATCGGATTCGGGGTTGTGGGGCGTGCGGCTTTAAAAGCGATCGGGGGAGCGCCTCTGTGTTGCGAGAGCGCTCCCCCGTTCTCAGCAAGGCTCGGGTTTATTTGATCTTGCGGGCGCGGTGCTTGTTGCGCAGATAGGCGATTCCCGCGCCTGCCGAGCCGACGAGCGCCAGCACGGCGGTGGGGTTTTCGGGGGAGTCGGCGCATCCGGTCTGGGCATGAGCGAGCGCCGGGACCATCAGGACCGCGATCGCGACAAGTCCGATGCGAATTGCCTGGTCCCGCGTAATGCGAATTCCCTTGTTCATCGCGATTGTCCTTTCAGGATCGTTTCAGAAAATCAGTGTGCAGGCCGGGTATGCTCGGAAGACTTTCCCCTGCCGTCTGGGGGTTAGGGTAGTGGAGCGACCGTTGAGAGACCGGGCGAGAGGCCGGGCTTGCCAGTAGCGAGCAAGGGCCATGTGGGAGCGCCGAGGCCGATAAATTGCGTAAAGCCACCGGTGGTAATGCCGGCCCATACGGAACCTGTGCTATCGACTGCGGCTTCGCGCGGATTGTAGGTGGCAGAGGTAAAGGAATTCGTGCTGACATTACCGCAGACGGTGGCAGAGGCGGTTGCCAGATAGCAGCCCAGATAACCCGATGGCGGCGACAGTACCTGGCCGCCGGTGTTGGAGCTGGTAACCGGAACTGTGGAATAGACATGGACTCCCAATACTGTGGCGGGGGTAGCCGCGCCGAGGTTGTCCGACAGGTAGAGAGCGCCGGCGCCGTCAATTGCTGGAATTCCGGTAGCTCTGGCGCCTAACGGTACAGATACAGTCGTTGCAGTCAGCGGTTGAGGGTTGAGCGATGTAATCGCTGAACTGGTCAACGCGGGAGTAACCTCTTCGACGCCGGTCGCGGCCGTGGTGTTATCGTCCGCCGGGGTGCCTGTGGGGCAGGCGGTGGGGCAAGTGCCGACGATGCCATACCAGGCATTGCCGCTGGCATCGACGACTACGCCAATTGGCCTGACGGCGCTGCTGGCGAAGGTTGTGGTGATGGGAGTGACGGTTGTGCCCGTGACGGTGTAGGTCGGCGCAGCCGCCGGCGTGAGGTTTGGCAGCACCGAGGCAAGAGTTCCATTGGTGAAGTAATCGGCCGTCCAGATATTCTGGTTTCCATCGATAAAGACTGCAACGGGCTCAAACGTGCCGGCCGCAGTAGCCGTGTAGTTGGTCGTGTAGCCCGGGGAGACGAGCTCCGAGACATTTGGGGTGGTCCCGACGGCGTTGCCGACCCAGACGTTGTTGGCTTTATCGACGGCCACGCCGTAGACGTCGCCACCGGTATAGGTGTAACTATTGGTAATAGTTCCTGCGGTTGCCGAGTATTGCACCAGGAGCGTGCCGTTGTTGGCGACCCAGATATTGCCGAGGGCGTCGGGCGCGATCTGCCGGGTGGAGGTGCCGCTGGCCGCGGCGGCGTAGGTTGGGGTGGCGACGCCATAGGCACTCAATCCAGCGATTTTGGCGGAGGTAGCGGAAGTACCGGCGTAGACAGTGTCATTGGCATCCATACTCGTGAAGTATTGTGCAGGAAGCGCAGTCGCATTTGTGTAAACGACGGCGAGGCTCCAGTCTGGCGGAGCGGCGGTCAGCGTGGGCTGGAATGCCGGGCTGGAACTGGCAAGACTGAAGAGGCCGGTCGAAGGGTCCATCGCGGCGGCGCTGGGATAGGGGTTACGGGCGAGGTTGATCATCGCCTGGAGGGTGTTCGTCGGGACTACGCCGGAGATGGATGGGGTAAAGCTGAAGAGGCTGACGCACTGGGCGTTCCCGGTGGCTCCATTGACGCAACTCTGGAGGATGTTGCCGAGGGCGTTGATCTCGGCCAGGGGCACGGCGCCGTTGACGGTGGAACTTCCCACGGTAATCCCGGCTGTCTGCGAGTTGGCTGCGCCCTGCGCATAGCTTGCCAGGCTGGCGGCGTTGAGGAATGCGTGCGGGAGGCCAGCGGCCGCGGTGGCGGTTCCGGTGGCGGCGCGGTTGGCCGCAGGAGCACTGACGTTGGCCTGGAAGACCGAGAAGCTGAGGGAGGTGCTCGTAAAGCCGGAGAGCGCGTAGGCCGCGGCGACCGTGGTTACCTCATTGAGGATGACGTTGGTGCTGGCACTGACGTTGGCGCAGTCGCCGAGGGCGGCCATCATCAGGATGCTGGTATTGGCAAGCGCCGGAGAGCCGCTGGGATATCCGCCCGAGGAGGTGATATAGGCCTGCTGCCCGGCGGGGCAGTTGACCGAGGTGGCCGACGGGGAGATGGCGAAGCTGCCGTTAACGTCGGTGGTGCTGCTGCCGATGAGTGTCGCGGCCTGTCCGTACCCGGTCGCGGAGGCCGAGGTGACGTAGAGGTTGACGGTCGCTGCCTGGATGGGGCTCTGTCCGCCGTGGACGAAGCCGCCGAGCGAGGCGATCGACGTGTCGACGGGGCCGGTGGAGTTCAGAGCGCAGCCGGTGAGCAGCGCGAAGGGCACTACAGCGGCGCAGATGAAGGCACGCTTAAGGAGGGGATTAGGCAGGAACATCCGAGGCGTCTCCTGTTGGTAGCTGTGGAGTACAAAAGATGACTGAAGCCGGAACATACAGAGAGCGATGAAGGAAATATATCTGAAGAAAAGCTAATCTGGGTATCAAAATGGGAAAAACCCAATCTAAATTTGAGCCTGGCTGGTTTACCGGCGTGGGCGAGATGGTAGGAATGCCGTTCCACTGCCGAGCCTATAATGACGGATGCTTTCTCCGATTCGGGTCTCCGGGGCAATGACCCTTCGTAAAATCCGTGCCGCCGGCTGGCTTATTTTTCCTTGCCTGCTCGCCGGGTGCGGCAGCAGCACGTCTCCGAGCAACGGCGGTTCCTCGTCGACTCCTCTACAGTTTTCCTCGGCGGGGATCAGCTTTCCCGGTACGGTTGCGGGCACGGCGAGCTCCTCCTTGAGCGTTACGCTGACGAATATGGGAAGCGCGACGGTGAATATTTCGAGCATTGTGCTGGGTGGGGTGAACCCGGGCTCGTTTACCGAATCGAACACCTGCGGGGCTTCGCTTGCCGGTTCGGCGGCGTGTACGATCTCGGCGACGTTTACGCCCGCGGCCGCCACGAGTTACAGCGCGTCGGTGACGATTGCAGATAGCGCGTCGGTCTCGCCGCAGGCGATTACGCTGACGGGTTCAGGGCTCACGTCTGCGTCCACGCGCACGCTGCTTGTGTTTCCCGAGACCGACAACAGCGTGACGCCGCTCTATGCGCTGGTCAACGCCGCGCAGAAGACGATCGACATGACGATGTATGCGCTGGAAGATACGACTTTCTCAGCCGATCTGGTTGCGGCCTGCCACCGCGGGTTAAAGGTGCGCGTGATTCTCGACCAGAACCTGGAGAAGAGCGGCAATACTCCGGCTTACAACCAACTGAATGGCGTGAGCGGCTGCAGCGCCGTCTGGGCCAATAAAGCGTTCCAGGCGACGCACCAGAAGTCCATCATTCTGGATGGAACGCAGGTTGCGATCATGTCGCTGAACCTGCAGTCGCAGTACTACTCGACTACGCGGGACTACGCGCTGCTGGAGAACGATGCCGCGGATATTGCGGCTGTCCAGGCCACCTTTGAAGCCGACTATCTTGCCGGCACTCCCAGTTCCGGGGTTGCCGGGGTCAGCGATTTCAGCTATGCGCCGGGCGCGGGCAACGGCGACCTGATCTGGAGCCCCACGACCGCGCAGGCGGCAATGTTGGGGATTATCAATGGCGCGCAGAAGACGCTGCTGGTCGAGAATGAAGAGATGGGCGCGAGCAATATCGTCAGTGCGCTCGTCGCGGCGTGTCAGCGCAGCGTCTCCGTGCATATTGCGATGGTCACCAGCAGCTCGTATGCCACGAACTTCAAGGCGCTGGAGGCTGCGGGATGCGGCGTGCATGTGTATCAAAATACTGCTACCGGTTTCTATGTACATGCGAAGGCCGTGGTGGCGGATTATGGGCTGGGCACGCAGAGCGTCTACATGGGGTCGATCAACTACTCCAATGCTTCGATGACGCAGAACCGGGAATTGGGCCTGTCCATCACGGACGTGGCCAGCGTGCAGACGCTCTATACGACCATTGCCAGTGATTATGCGGGTGGTTCGGCCTACTAGGTTTTCTTGTTGGTAAAGTTACGGAGCCGCCGGCAAAGCGAGCAGCGGTGTCTTGACGGGGGGAGCGAGACCGATGAACTCGGTCAGGGTATTGTTGCCTGCGTTGCTGACCCAGAGGTTTCCGCTTGCGTCGACTGCGAGGGCGAAGGCGTCGCTCAATGCAGCGCCTGAGCCTAACCCGGCGGCAGGGGAGAGGGCTGCGCCGGGAGTGATTGCGGCTGCGCCGGCGAGTTTGGTGATGGAATTCCCGAGGAAGTTTCCGATCCAGACGTTTCCGGCTCCGTCGATGGCGACGCCCTGGGGATGGTTGATGCCGCCGCCGGTGTAGGGGACGGGGGAGAGGATTGTGCCGGAGCTTGAGATCTCGCTGATGCTGTTGCCCTGGTAGTTGGCCACCCACACATTGCCGAACTGGTCGATGGCGAGGCTGGAGGGCGCGTTGCCGCACTGGTAGCTGTTGAACTGCGAGCCATCCGGAGAGACCTTGGTGACCGTGGTCCCGCTCTCGTTCGCGAGCCAGACGTTATGGCTGGCGTCGACTGCTGCGGCGACCGGAAAAGCAAACTGGGACGAGGTAAATCCCGACGCGCCGGAGAGGGCCAGGCCTGAGCTTGAAAGATGCGTGAGATGGTTGTTGCCATTGTCGACGACCCATGCGCTTCCGTCGGTATCGAAGGCAATCGAAGTAGGGTAATCGAGGCCGGCGCCGGTGAAGCCGCTGCTGCCGGAGAAAGATTTGCCGGTGGAATCGAGCACGCTGATGCTATTGCCGACAAACCCTGGATTTGGTGCGTTGGCAACCCATGCGTGGTCGTTGACGTCGATGGCCAGTCCATAGGAGACGCCTAACCCAAATCCGGTGATGCCCTGGGGCAGAAGCGGCTTGCCGAGGGAAGAGAAGACGGAGGCGACCCCGAAGTAGTCGGCGACCCAGACGTTTCCAGTGCTGTCGACGCCTATACCCCCTGGCGTATATATCCCGCCGCCGGTGTAGTTCACGTAGAGGGTCCAGTCGGAGGGTGGGGCGGCGAGGGCGGGGCCGAAGGCGGAGCTGGCGGTCGAGAGTGTGTAGAGGCTCGCGACGCTTGCGGACGGGTTGCGGACCAGATTCAGCGCTGCGTCGAGGGTATTGGCCGGGGCGATGGCGCCCGATGGTGTGGTGGCAGAGAAGAGCGTGTTGCAGGCGTTGCCTGCGGGGGCGATCGCGCATGCGTTGAGCAGGTTCGCGAGGCTATCGATGATTGGAGCGGGAGAGGTTCCGTTAGCTGCGAAGGCCGGGCCAGGGCTGGTGCCTTTGGTGATATCGGCGAGCGCTGAGGCGGTCGCGACCGCGTTTTGCAGGCCGACGGCGTTGGTGGAGCTTGCGCCGACGTTTCCGCCGGAGGACAGGAACTGCGAGAGCGCGTACGCGGCGGCCGCCGTCGTGACTTCGTTGGTGACGATCTGGGTTGAGGTGGTGATCTGATTGCAGGCTCCTACCGTGGTGAGCAACGCGATTGCGGAGTTGGCCGAGGTGGCTGGTCCAGGCTTGCCTCCTCTTGCAATGACGTAGAGCTGCGATTTGGTGGATGGGCAGGTGTAGGTGGCGGGGATGGTGAAGGCTCCGCTGGAGTTGGTGGTGAGGGCAGTGGAGAGGAGCGCGGAGGCGCTGGAGCCGTTTCCGGCTGTGCCTGCGGCATAGAGCTGGACGGATGCTCCGATCAAAGGGAGGCTGCCGGCCATCGCCTTGCCGGTGAAGCTTACGCCGGTGGCCGGAGGAGGAGGAGGGGTGTCCACGGTTGGGCTGTTTGAGCTGCCGCAGCCGATCGTTCCACACAGCAGCAGGCAGGCCGCGAAGATCGCGGGGAGTGTTGCGGCGTGGAGTTCAAGGCATGGACAACGCATCGAGATCCCCATTGGTTCAGAACACTTTCACAGTGTAGGGGCGGATCAGATCGTTTAGCTTGACCGAGGCGAGAAAGGTTCGCAGGTCCTGGGTAAGCTGCTGACGCGCGGCATCGGCAGGCAAGGTTGTGTCGAGGGTCTCGGCGCGCAGGAGAACCGGGATTGCCCGCTGGCCATCGGGGCTGAGTAGAGATTTTGCATCGGGGCGGCTGTAGACGAAGCCGAAATGAGTGCGTTCGGTGGCGAATTCGGAGCAGGCCCCGTTGAGACACTGCGTGGATGCCTCGAGAGACTGGGTGACTCCATCGCTGTAGAAGGCCGAGCTGAAGTTGATGGGAGCAACGTCGGAGGTTGCAATCGCGAGATGCCCCTGCCACAGCGGATGTTCGCCACGGGTGGCGTGGCAGATAAGGGGATCGTGCCAGCCCAGTACGGGAGATACTCCCAGAGCAATCGGAGTGCCTCCGCCGGCCGGCGCATACTGGGCCCAGTAATAGGCAATCGGTCCGGTCAGAAGGGTTTCGTTCCACGTGCGCACCAGGGTGTAACTGCCAAGATGTGCGGGAAACTGTTGCGCTGTTGCGTTGGGCAGCGAGGAGTGGATTGCGGCCCTGGCGCGGGCCAGATCGACGCATCCCAGAAGAGCAAGCATGGCCATCGCGGCCAGAGGCGCGTATCGGGTGCGCGGCTTTCGGGACTGAAATTCTTCGGGATGCGGGAGAGCCGGTGTCTCTGGTTGGTCCGGAGGGCTGGCCGCCCGGAGGCGATGGATAACGATAAACAGAAGCATGGTAGCCAGAAAAAACAGCGCGGCGCCGATCACGTAGTCTGCATTTTCCGCCTTGTTCTGGAGTGAAGGAAAGTGCAGCGCCACCAGGTAATACAAGACGAGCAGGCAAAGCCGTACCAGATTGAAGACGTAACCCAGCAAGATGGACCCCATGACGACGAGGGCGTTGGTGTACCAGCGAAATCGATAGACGTAGCCGGCGATCAGCGCGATGAAACCCATGGTGACGGAGCCGCGGATGCCATTGCATCCGGGAGCGATGAACATGCCGAATTCGGGGGTGAACATCAACCGAAGACGATCCGGAGTCAACGGTTGACCGAGATGCATCGCGAAGGCGCGGGCGATCTCCGCGGAGACGCGCTGCAATGGAAGATCGACCCACAGGCTGAAGACATGCGGGACCGGATTGGCGAACCAGAGAAGGAGGATAGGAAACAAGGCAGCCCGATGCAGCCGTACTCCCCCGAAGAGCAGGACCACCCCAGAGCCGAACGCTAACAATACGAGGGAAGGAGGTGGAAATACCGTCGTCCACCTGGGGGACACGACCAAGAGGATCACTGCGCGCTGCTGGATCCACACGGTCGCGATTGTGATCAGGAGGATGGGCAGACCCCACCAGGTTCCTTCAGCCTCCCAGTGCAGACGCCGCCATGCTCTCAGAATGAGAATGAGACTTACCGGCGGGACGATCATTCCGATGGACTTCAGGGCATCGGTGGTCCACAAGCTCCAAAGTGCGGAGATGGCCGGCCAGATGGTCGAAGACGCGAGGATTCCGGTGGCGACCGCGATAGCGGCAAACTGCCTAGGTGAAAGCCCTCTCGAATGGACGAGGGGCACACCGATTTCGGAATCTGGAATAGCAGACATGCGTGTGGCACCTGAACTGCGTGATCCGAGTTTACGCGAAGAGGAGTTGCGGTGGGCTTTTGCGATTGGGATGGGGCCGCTGACCTTCTATGCAGTAGCAGGATCGCGTTTGCCGATGGTGGAACCGCGCACGACGAGCGTCGGCCTCAGCAAGACGGACATGGGTGCATGATCGGACTTCTGCCGGCGCTCCTTGATGGAGCGCAGCGCGAGATTGGCTGCCTCCTGGCCCAGGAGTGTCGCGTTCTGATCGACCGAAGTGAGCGGCACACGCATGAAGGCGTTGTAGAAAGTGTCTCCGCAGCCCACGAGCGCTATGTCCTCCGGGATGCGCAGGCCAGCCTCGAGAATGGCGAGCATCGCACCCCACGCGGTTGGATCGTTATAGCAAAATACGGCATCGGGCCTTGGCTTCAGCTTGAGCAATTGCCGCATAAAGCGCGCGCCCATGGTGTGGTTCGTCTCTTCTTTCTGGGGGAGCCTGACTGCATACTTCGGAGGAGCCTTGAGACCGGCTCGTGCCAGCACAGCGCGATAAGCCTGTTCGCGGTCGCTGGTGGGGCTGAAGCCTGCGCCACCGATGTAGGCAATGCGCTTCCGCCCAATATCGACAAGGTGTTGCGTTGCGAGCTCGCCGGCCAGCAGATCATCGGTGCCGACGAGCCAGAATGCGCCGCGGTCGCCCACGCGCCGATCCAGAAGGATCACCGGCACCTCGCGGTCGGCGTATTTAAGGCCAGCCACCTGGGAGTCGCAACTGGCGACGATGAGCGCATCCACGCTGCGCGACAACATCTGCTGGATCTCTCTGTTCTCAAGTTTCTCATCGTCGCGCGAGGAAGAGAGGATCAGGCCGTAGCCCTGCTGCGCGAGCGCATCCGACATGCCCGCAGCGACCTCCGCGAAAAATCCGTGGAACAAGTCGGGAACGACGAGGCCAATCATCCTGGATTGCCCTGTCACCAGGCCTTTGGCGGCGAGGTTGGTCCGGTAGTTGAGCTGCCGCGCGCATTCGAGCACACGCTGGCGCGTCGCCTCGCTGATGTTGGAGTCGTTCTTGTTCAGCACCTTCGAGACCGTCACGATGGAAAGGCCGAGGGCCTTTGCAATGTCTTTCATGCGTGTTGCCATCGAGGTGTGGCTCCTTCAAAACTTCAATATCCCGTTGCCGGGCTCGCCCAAGTATATGGAAGTCCGCGGACAGAGAGGTGGCCGTTCTCTTTGCGCCGACGTTGAAGTATGACGTTCCGGAACTGGCGAATTCGAAGGACAACGCGATGGCCAAGGCGCCGTCGAGTCATAACCGCGGCTAGTTTCCGACAAAGAATGCCGACGTGACGGAAGGCAGTACCAGATGCACGGTGGTAATGGGCTGGCCGTTGGCTTCGCCGAGCGTGCTCTCTGCCGGTTGCTGCATTCCTGTGTGGGGATTCCAGATCGTCAGTGTCTTATGGCCTCGCAGGACCACCTTGGTGTCGAGGTCCTTCGGGGATGAGTTCGCGAAGAAGTAAATGTCGCGGTCATCTTTTACCTTGTGGATGTAGGTCAATGCGCCTTCATACTCCGAACCTGCGCGCAGCTCACCGAGAGGCTGTTGGAAGTCCACGTCGCGCGTGGGGATTGCCAGCTTGAGAAGAGAGTCCAGCAGCCAGGGATGGGTGTTGGGTGCGTACATGGCCTGTCCGCCGGCACTGTTCTTTTTGGAGTAGTACCAGAAGACGTAGAGGTTGTTGCGGTCCTGCGCTCGCTTTACATCGGCCTTCAACGGCTCGTCCGGAGCGACGCCGAAGATCTCGCCGATCGTCTTCTGGACTTCGCGGTCCTTGCCGAACTCCGACGAGTGGGTGGGAAGCTGCTCGGTGGCGATGACCGTGCCGCCCTGATCGTAGAAGGCCTTGATCTTGGTGAGTGCCGCAACGGAGATCGTGTCCTCAGCGGGCATAATCAGGACTTTGTATTCTTCGCGATTCTCTTTGTTGTTGAGAATCAATTTTCCGTGGTCGACGGTGCAGTTTTCGACCAGGACCTCGGGGTGCAGATAGGTGTAGTCCACGCGCGATGCGCGGAAAAGGTCTTCGCCGATGGCTTGATAGTCCGAGCCCGGTGCGTCACCGCCTTCGCGGGCGTAGTTCTCTTCACGGATATCAGGGGCCTTTTCCCCCGTGGCGAGCGGGAATTGCTGCCCGCCGAGGTTGTGATACTCCGCGTGGAGCGCGTCGATGGGATAGAGCACCGCGACATCCGCCACGTGGCGGCCCCCCTGCAGCATGTAGCTGAGACGCCCGACATAGTCGTTCAACTCCGCGCGCTTCGGCTGCACCGTGCGGGCCGGAACCTGGGTGTTGATGCCCATGGCGTACTGGTCCATGGCCACCTGGAAGGCGATCTTATCGGTCAGGCCTTTGTAGGCTGCGTAGGTTTCCGCGCGAATGAGGCGATGGTCATAATTGAAGCCGGATGAGGTGACGATCTTGTAGGAGATGTTCGACCGGCCATACCACCAGATATCGTCGACCGTGGGGATCGTCTGATACTTGAAGATCTTGATGAGATCGCCGGTGAGGGGAGTCGGGTTTGCCGGCTCCTCCTGGTCGGTATGTCCGCCGAATTGCAGGTTGTGCTCCCGGCACCAGTCGTCCAGGCGCTTGATGTAGTTCTCCTCGTACAACGTGGCGCGGAAGCCGAAGAGGGCATCGCGCGCGGCGGCGGTGTTCGGGCCGATGTCGTACCAGAGCGCGGGATAGTATTTCATCGGCGAATAGCCGTAGCGCTTCTGGAAGGCGGCGTTGAAGTCCGGGGTCCACATGCGGTCGGCGTGGTGCATTGACGGCTCATCGTAGAAGGTCTGAGTGATGATGTTGCCGAAGTATTTGCCCAGATACTGGTTGTACCGGTCATACGTCAGGGACATGTACGCGGTCATCGCCTTGGGGTCGAGGTAGTCCACGACCTTTGCCTTGCCTTCGACGAGGTAGAAGGCCATCGCCTTCCAGTTGCCCTTCGGCACCTGCGCGATGAGGTGGCCTGCTTTGCCGCTGCTGCTCACGTCCACCAGTTCACGGGTGTCCATGTTCATCAGGACTGAGCCCATATAGATCCCTTCCGGAATCGCGAGGTCGATCTTTTTCGGCCCGGTGACGTCCTCCTCCGTCATGTCGAGGCTCTTAGCGGCAAACTGGGGGAACTTGGAGTAGAGCAGGCCGCCCGCAGTGCCGCTGGGGAAGGAGTAGTCGTCGTAGAGGACGACTTCGAGGCCATCCTTTTTGGCCGCCTGCACTCCGGCGTCATAGAGCTTGAAGTAGTCGGGGCTGAGGAACTCGACGCCTGCTGTGCCCGGCGGCCTGCCTAAAAAGAATTTTTTGAGATAGTCGGGGGAGAGACCGAGAGAGGTGCTGCCTCCGGGTTCAAAGAAGAGGCCGCCGTAGTTCAGCTTTTTGGCCTCATCGACCTCTGCGGTGAGGCTTTCAGGGGTGTCCCGGGTCATGTTGATGCTTCCCATGGCGTGCCCGCGGTACTGGGCGGGAGGAGCCTTGAAGGTTTCCGGGTTGAAGTCGCCGGCGGTTGGCTGGGGCCGGCTCTGTGCGGCCGCTCCCGCAGCCAGAGCGAGAAGCGCTCCTATGAAAAGAACAGCCCGGCCAGATTGCAGTCGCATGCGATTTCCCTCGTGTCTATATATAGAGAGAGGCTTCGGAGAGCCTGCGCAGGCGTCCCTTTTTCCCTCGGTAAAAGATTTCAATATTGAAACCAGCACACTATATTCATTCCGGTAAATGCATGTCAAACGCCGGTTTCTGCCTTCAGATCGTCATGGGCGAGGTGACCGAGATCTCCGGAAAATATCTTTCAGGATAAGCGTCCAGGCGTTACCGGGGGCTCAATCTTATTGAGCAGACTCTATGCTTTACTGCAAATGCCCACTTATGTCCCAGGCCGAAGTTAAGGACGGAGCAGCACAGGATCGCGATGCCGTTTGCGACGAGCAGTGGACGATGGGCCCGATGAACCAGGATTTGCATCAGGCCAAGGTTTCCGAGCATGGGGACGATCCCATTGGAGAGATGAAACCGCAGCAGTTGGGCGAGCCAGACCGAGTCGCCACGACGGTCGCGCCAGGTGTAGCGCATGTGCCATGCGAAGTTATGCAGAAGCGTGAGCTCGAGAGCTGCAGCGGTAGCGTAAAGGTAGTGGCCCGGAGCCATTCGATTGAACAGACTGAGCGCGCCAAGCTGCACGATTACACCCATGGCTCCCACCAGATTGAACTTTCCCCAGCGGATGAGCGTGTTCATGGCAGAGGCTCCTCGCGGTAGAGCTGCGCCGTGTGGCGCAGCGTGATGACGACCGCCATCGCGAACATGCAGGCGGCCGCGATCGCGCCCCCCAGATCGAAGAGCAGCATCCTATGGCCGAACACGGTGGAGTAGGGGCTTCGCAATAGCGCCAGATTCCCGAGGATGAGCAGGATGCGAATCTCCGTCGGACCGAACAGGCCTTGCGAGAGTTGAAAGCAGGAGAGGGTGTAGGTGGCGAGGTAGCTTTCGCTCGAGAGCAAGAGAAATGCGATCAGCATCGCGATGGCGGTTGGCCAGTGCAGCAGCCCCGAGAAGCCGAGGCCGCACATCAATGCGATGGAGCCAAAGATGTCGACCATGTGGTCCACGTAGAAGCCGTAGCGCGGGCGCTGTTGCCGGCGCACGCGGGCCAGGGTGCCATCCAGACTATCGCCGAGCCAGTTCAGCGCGATGCAGAGAATCACGAGAAAAAGAGCCTGGCGATGGGAGCGCGACAGGGCATAAAAGAGGCCAGCTGCGATCTGCGCGGTCAAACCGAGGATGGTGAGCTGGTCGGAGGTGATCCAGTGCGGCGCCCGCTCGGCCATCCAGCGCAATGCGCGCTTTTCGAGCGAGGCGGTGAGAGACCGGTTGATCCGGCGTGCGCTTCGAAAGATGGTTTCATCCTGTGTTGCGGCGATTGGCGCATTCATCTTGTTGTGTCCTTTCGACTGCTGTTCGTGTGGTGAATGAGGCGCGCTTGATCGCGCTACTTTCGAAGCGCGTTGCAGGTGGAGCGTAGCGTGAACTCCAGCGACTCGCGGGGAATGCTTTCCACGAAGGGCTGCACCGCCCAGCCGAGTCCCTTTGGAATGGAGCGCGTGAGGGAGACGGACTCGACCTGCATATACAGGCCGCCGTCTCGCTCCTCGTAGCTCCAATAGGTGTTCTGCCGCCAGAGGAAGCCGTGCTCTTCGCTGGAGTTGAGAGCGTGTTCGCTGCGAGTGCCGGGCGAATCGATCTCGGAGATTTGTGTGCTCCTGGAGATGCTGTATCCATGCTGCGCATCGAGCCGCCCGAAGGAGATGTCGTACGTCGTATCCATCACCACGGTGAGGATGTGCTTCTGGCTCACCCGCATCGATGCCTGAAGATGATCGCCCTGTTGCGCCAGCACCTTCGCCTGCAGCACCTGTGGGGAAAAGCGTTGCGGATAGGCATTGAAGTCCTTCATCAGCCGTTCAAAGTCCGCGGCGCTGGCTCCCGGGGCAAAGGCAGTCCCCCGCCAGTGGTGCAGCAGCGCTCCGGGCAAGGCCGCGCTGCTGGAAGGTGTGAGTTGCTCGACGATCAGCTCCCCTGCGCGGAGGCGCGCCTCATTTTTTGGAAGCCACGCTGCGGGAGCGAGAAAGAAATTCGCGGACCGATGCTGACGAACCAGACGCGCCTCAACCGCACTTACATACGTGTTGAAGCCGGTGGTCGCCGCGGGCGTGGGTTCTCCCGATAGGCGGCTGGGAAAGGCCCCGAAGATCAGGAGCCCGCAGAGAAGGGAGAAGATTCGGGAGTTGGGGAATCGGCGTTTCATGGACTGCACCTTGCTCCGCTCCGCCTTCGGAAGCAATGCATGGAAGCTCACCGGCACCTCGTTGTTTTCTCACGCGGCAAGTGACGGCAATCGTTAGGCTTATGAAAAGTTCTTCATGGCGTCCGTGGGCATGGATGCGGCTTGCGATTGGGTACACTGGACACTCATGCCCGACCCGCAGCCAATCCGCCGCTATCGTTTTGGAGCTTTTGAAGCGGATGCCGCCACCGGGGAGCTTCGCAGGCAGGGGCTCCGCACGAAGTTGAACGCGCAGCCCTTTCAGGTGCTGGTCCTGCTGCTGAGCCGTCCGGGCGAACTGCTGACCCGGGAAGAGATCTCCCGGGAGCTGTGGCCCGATGGGACGTTCGTCGACTACGAGCATGGGGTGAACTCGGCGATCAATCGCATTCGCGAAGCGCTCGGAGATACGGCGAGCAATCCGAGATTTGTGGAGACCCTGGCGCGCCGGGGGTATCGTTTCGTGGCGCCTGTGGAACGGATTGGCCTCAGGGAAGATGCGCCACACCCCACGGTCGAGTTATCGACTCCGGAGTTGCGGGAGCAGACTGCGGCCCCGGCGGCGTCTGCGATCGATTTTTCACGCGGGATTCTGGCGTCCCCGGAAGACCTTCCAAAGACCTCGCACTCCGTGGTGCAGACGCTGTTCATCCTGCTGCAGTTGATGTACGTGGGCTTCTATGTGGGCGCGCTGGCCAACCTGGCGGAGATCGAGGACCTTCTCTCCGTGCTGCCGCGAGCTACGCAGGTGCTGATGGTCCTGATCGTGACGGCTGGGATTCTGATTCCGGTTCGTGCTTTCGTGCTCTGTGCGGTGCTCTTTCATGCGCCGCGGATACGCGAGAAGTTCCTCAAGCTCTGGCGGCTTCTGCTGCCGCTCGATGTGCTGTGGTCGCTCTCGCCCTTCCTGCTGCTGCACCACATCAACTTCGGGCTGGCGCTTTCGTGTACGGCGCTTCTGGTGTACTCGCCCTTCGCGCAGCGCGCGCTGGTGTTGATGGGCGCGGGTGAGGTTCCGACCTGACAACGGGCATCGCTCGCTGTCGCTATATAATAAGAGGAAATGAGGTTTGGCTGGATAGGGAGCGCGAGAGACATTCAGCCGCCGGATCGATCTCGCCAATCGGTATGATTTGGAAGCACTTGGGAGCGGCGGTTGACACTCGCTGGAAGGCTCGCGATTGCGACCGCACCCCACCTGAGAACATCAAAGGTAGATGACGAAAGCCCATCAGCATCCTCTGCGGAAGATCCTCGAGAACCGGATCGCCATCATCGATGGAGCGATGGGCACGACCATCCGCACCTACGGCATGAAAGAAGCCGACATTCGCGGAGAGCGCTTCAAGGACTCGACCAAGGACCTGCTGAACAATGGCGACCTTTTTTCGGTGACGCAGCCGGAGATGATCTGCGACATCCATCGCCGGTTTCTGGAGGCTGGCGCTGACATTATCGAGACCAACACCTTCGGCGCGACCAGCATTACGCAAAGCGAGTTCTTCGTGGAGGACCCGCGGGAGCATGGCCGCCGCAAAGACCCCGAGTTTTACCAGAAGATCATCGACGACACGATGCTCAGCAACCTGGCCTGGGAGATCAATGAAAAATCCGCGCAGCAGTGCCGGGAGTGGGCCGACCGTGTAGGGAATGCGACGGGACGCCAGCGCTTCGTCGCTGGAGCGATCGGGCCGCTGACCGTGTCGCTCTCGAACTCGCCCGACGCCGAGGATGCGGGCTTTCGCGTGGTCACCTTCGATCAGGTCAGGATTGCGTATAAGGAGCAGGTGCGCGCTCTGATCGCGGGCGGTTCCGACCTGCTTCTGGTCGAGACGATCTTCGACTCGCTGAACGCGAAGGCCGCTCTGGTCGCCATCCGCGAGGTGTTCGATGAGGATGGCCTGACGGCTCAGGGCAGGGAGTTGCCGATCATGATCTCGGCGGCCGTCGGCCGTGGCGGGGAGACGCTGATCTCCGCGCAGACGACTGAGGCCTTCTGGAATGCGGTGCAGCATGTGAAGCCGCTGTCGGTGGGCCTGAACTGCTCGTTGGGGCCTGACCTGATGTATCCGTTCCTCAGCGAGCTTTCGGAGAAGGCGGATGTGGCGATCTCGGCTTACCCGAATGCGGGTCTGCCGAATCCGCTCTCGGAGACGGGCTTCGATCTGGGGCCGCCAGACATGGCGCGCTATCTTGGCAGCTTTGCGGAGGCGGGGCTGATCAATATCGCCGGCGGCTGCTGCGGCAACACGCCTGAGCACATCGCTGCGATCGCGAATGCGCTTGAAGGGCTGGCTCCGCGAGAACTGAGGTCGGCGCAGTGACAGAGACCAAGCCCCTTCGACTTTCGGGATCGCAGCCCTTTACGCAGCAGCCCGGCGTCTACATCATGATCGGCGAGCGAACCAACGTCGCCGGTTCGCCTAAGTTTGCCAAGCTGATTAAAGAAGGCAAGTACGAGGAAGCGGTCAGCGTAGCGCGCCAGCAGGTCGAGAATGGCGCGAACGTGCTCGACATCTGCATGGATGAGGGCATGATCGATGGCGTCGCGGCCATGTCTCGCTACCTGCAACTGCTGGGGAGCGAACCCGAAGTCGCCAAAGTGCCCTTCATGGTGGACTCCTCGAAGTGGGAGGTCATCGAGGCGGGCCTGAAGTGCCTGCAGGGCAAGGGCATCGTCAATTCAATCTCGCTGAAGGAAGGCGAGCAGAAGTTTCGTGAGAACGCCGCAAAGGTGTTGAAGTATGGTGCCGCGGTGGTGGTGATGGCCTTCGATGAGCAAGGCCAGGCCGCGACGTTCGAAGAGAAGATCCGCATCTGCGAGCGGGCCTACCGGATGCTGGTCGATGAGGTCGGTTTCCCGCCCGAAGACATCATTTTCGACCCCAATATCCTCACCGTCGCTACCGGCATGGAGGAGCACAACAACTACGCGGTGGACTTCATCAACGCGACGCGTTGGATCAAGGCGAACCTTCCGCATGCGAAGGTGAGTGGAGGCGTCTCGAACATCTCGTTCAGCTTTCGCGGCAACAATAAAGTTCGCGAGGCCATGCACTCCGCGTTTCTGTATCACGCGATTGCAGCGGGCATGGACATGGGCATCGTGAATGCCGGGATGCTCGAGGTATACGAGGAGATCGAGCCCGATCTGAAGGTGATGGTCGAGGACGTGCTGCTCAATCGCCGGCCCGACGCAACGGAACGTCTCGTAGACTACGGCGAGAAGCTGAAGGCTGAGAACGCCGGCGTATCCGTAAGTGAGAAAAAGGCCGAAGAGTGGCGCAACGGCACGGTGGAAGAACGCCTTTCCCATGCGCTGGTCAAGGGCATCGACGCCTACATCGAGATCGATGCCGAGGAGGCGCGCGTCAAGCTCGGTCGTCCTCTTCTGGTGATCGAAGGCCCGTTGATGGACGGCATGAGCGTGGTGGGCGATCTGTTCGGCGCAGGCAAGATGTTCCTGCCGCAGGTAGTCAAGTCCGCGCGTGTGATGAAGAAAGCCGTCGCGCACCTGACTCCATTCATGGAGGCCGAGAAGGCGGCGATGATTGCGTCTGGCCAGGAGGTGAAGGCGCAGGGGAAGATTGTGCTGGCGACGGTGAAAGGCGATGTGCATGACATCGGAAAGAACATCGTTGGCGTCGTCCTTGCGTGCAACAACTACGAAGTTATCGACATGGGCGTGATGGTTGCGTGCGAAAAAATTCTTGAGCGCGCGAAGGCAGAAAAGGCGGACATCATTGGTCTCAGCGGCCTGATTACGCCATCGCTCGACGAGATGGTGCATGTCGCCAAGGAGATGGAACGGCAGGGTTTTAAGCTGCCTCTGCTGATCGGCGGAGCTACCACGAGCCGCAGGCACACGGCAATCAAGATTGCGCCGCACTACAGCGAGCCGGTGGTCCATGTGCTGGACGCAAGCCGCGCGGTGCCCGTGACCACAAGCCTTTTGAGTGACGGCGGCAAAGAGGCGTTCGTGGCGCAGCATCGCGCCGAGTACGACGCCTTACGCAAGGCCCACGCTGCGCCGCCCCAGTCCGTTGTGCCGCTGGATGTGGCTCGCGCGCGGAGAACTCCAATTGAATGGCGGGCAGAAGACATCCCTGCGCCCGCATTTACCGGGGTACGAGTGCTTGACGACTTTCCTCTGGCAACTCTGCGCGAGTTTATTGACTGGTCGCCGCTCTTTCACACCTGGGGGCTCAAAGGCGTGTATCCACGCATCCTTGAGCATGCGGAGCAGGGCGAGCAGGCACGACAGATTTTTGCCGACGCCAACGCTCTGCTGGACACCATGATCGAGAAAAAACTGATCACCGCACGCGGTGTTTACGGCTTCTTCCCCGCCAACGCTGTGGGGGATGATGTGGAACTCTACACAGACGATACCCGCGCCACGGTGCGCGAGCGATTTCACTTCCTCCGCCAGCAGGCCAACCGGGAAGGCAGCGAACCATGCCGCTCGCTCGGCGATTTCATCGCGCCGAAGGAGACGGGGCTGCGCGATCACATCGGCGCGTTCGCGGTTACCAGCGGCATCGGCATGAAGGAGCTGTGCGATCAGTATCGCGCCGACAACGATGACTACAACGCGATCATGGCCGAGGCTCTCGCCGATCGTCTCGCGGAGGCCTTCGCCGAATGCCTGCACAAGCAGGCGCGCGATGATTGGGGCTACGGTCTCGATGAAGGCCTGAGTCCTGCGGACCTCATCCAGGAAAAATATCGTGGCATCCGTCCGGCCGCAGGCTACCCGGCGTGTCCAGACCATACGGAGAAGGGCCCGCTCTGGAAACTGCTCGACGTGAACGCCAACACCGGCATGATCATTACGGAGTCGTTTGCGATGTGGCCGGGCTCGAGCGTGAGCGGACTTTATTTCGCTCACCCGGAGTCGCGGTATTTCAGCCTGGGCAAGATCGATCGCGATCAGGTCGTCGACTATCACGTCCGTAAAGGCATGAGCGTGGCGGAGGTGGAGCGGTGGCTCAGCCAGAACCTGAATTACGATCGTGTGGAGTAGGTACATTTCCACAACTGGTCAAGATATGGGGCTTGCTCTGGTCACCAACACAAGATAGTGTAGTCCTCATTCGTGGTGCTCGAAGGCTTCGCGGCCTAGAGTGAAAAGGGAATTCGGTGAAATTCCGGAGCTGCCCCGCAGCGGTAAGCAGGTACGAAAGCCCAAGATGACACTGGAGCGATGCTCCGGGAAGTCCGGCGAGTAGGGTTGAGCCTGCAGAGTCCGAAGACCTGCCACGGATAAATTCGCTGCGCCTCCGAGGGGAGGCGAGGTGGCAGTGGCTGTGAGTCCCGGCTTTCGGGTTGTCGCTGTTTCTTCGCACGCTTCAGAGGCCAAGGAGATTCATCCATGGCCGCTTCCGTCAGTCAGACCATCGACATCGTTCCCATTCAAACCAGCCTGTCCGACCTTGCGCCGAGCTTCCCCGTGCGCGAAGAGACTCCGGTGATGCACGTCCGCAAGCGCAACGGCGCGCTGGAGCCGGTGGACGTCAACAAGATCGTGCGCGCCGTGCAGCGATCCTCCTACGGGCTTACGCATGTGGATGCCATCCGTGTCGCGTCGAAGACCATCGGCGGCCTGTATGACGGCGCTACGACGCGCGAGCTCGACACGATCTCCATCGACACCGCGGCGTCGCTGATCGCCGAGGAGCCGCAGTATTCGCGTCTGGCCGCGAGGCTGTTGCTGGCCACCATCGTCAAGGAAGTCTCCGCGCTGAATCTGCATTCCTTCTCACAGGCCGTTGCATATGGTCATCAGGAGGGCGTCGTCTCGAAGGCCACCGCCGAGTTCGTCCAGACGCATGCGCGCAAGCTGAACCATGCCATCGACGACAATTTCTCAGACCGCTTTGAGTACTTCGGGCTACGTACTGTCTACGACCGCTACCTTCTGCGCGATCCACTCTCCCGCGGCATCATTGAGACGCCGCAGCACTTCTTCCTGCGCGTCGCCTGCGGCCTTGCCGGCACGCCGCATGAGGCCATCGAGTTCTACCGCCTCATCGCATCGCTCGACTACATGCCCTCCTCGCCGACGCTCTTCAACTCCGGTACGAAGCACGCGCAGATGTCGTCCTGCTACCTGCACGACTCGCCGAACGACTCGCTGGAGAGCATCTACGACACTTACAAGAATGTGGCGATGCTCTCGAAGTTCTCCGGCGGCATTGGCCTTGCGTTTCATCGCGTGCGTTCGGAGGGTTCGCTGATCCGCGCGACCAATGGCCTGAGCAACGGCATTGTGCCGTGGCTCCGCACGCTCGACAGCTCCGTCGCGGCCGTGAATCAGGGCGGCAAGCGCAAGGGCGCATGCTGCGTCTACCTTGAGCCGTGGCATGCGGATATCGAATCCTTCCTCGAACTTCGCGAGAACACGGGCGATCTCTCGCGCCGCACCTACAATCTCAATCTCGCCAACTGGATTCCGGATCTATTCATGCGCCGCGTGGAGGCAGATGGTCTGTGGTCGCTCTTCGATCCGAAGGATGTGCCGCATCTTCCCGATCTCTTCGGCGACGACTTCACCGCAGCGTATGAAAAGGCGGAGGCGGACAAGATCTATCACCGGCAGATCAAGGCGCGCGATCTTTATGCACGCATGATGCGTTCGCTGGCCGAGACTGGCAACGGATGGATGACCTTCAAGGACGCCACCAACCTGAAGTGCAATCAGACAGGCAAGCCGGGCAATGTTGTGCACCTCTCGAACCTCTGCACGGAGATCACTGAGGTGACCTCGAAAGATCAGACAGCCGTCTGCAATCTCGGCTCCATCAACCTCGCACGCCACATTACACAGGATGGATCCGGTGCGCCGGTCTTTGATTTCGAGAAGCTGGGCGCGACGGTGCGTACGGCGGTGCCGATGCTCGATCGCGTCATCGATATCAACTACTACCCCATCGGGCAGGCGGCGGACTCCAATGCGAAGTGGCGTCCCATCGGGTTGGGGATTATGGGGCTGCAGGATGTCTTCTTCCAACTGCATCTGCCGTTCGACTCCGCCGAAGCTCAGGCGCTTTCGACGAAGATCCAGGAGGAGATTTACTTCCACGCGCTGACTGCATCGGCCGCGCTGGCGGAAAAAGACGGGTCACACCCGGCGTTCTCCGAGACGCGTCTCGCCACGGGCCAGTTCCAATTCGATCTATGGGACGTAACACCCGCGGACGCCGAACGCTGGCAGGCACTCCGTATGCGCATCGCAAAGACCGGCGTTCACAACTCGCTGGTCATCGCGATCGCTCCTACCGCGACGATTGCGTCCATCGTCGGCTGCTACGAGTGCATCGAGCCGCAGATTTCGAACCTCTTCAAGCGCGAGACGCTCTCCGGCGAGTTCCTCCAGGTCAACCGCTATCTCATCGATGAGCTCAAAGCGCGAGGCCTGTGGACCGAAGAGATGCGCATGCGGCTGAAGCTCTCCGAGGGCTCGGCGCAGAATATCGCGGAGCTTCCCGCCGACCTCAAGCAGCTCTATCGCACGGTCTGGGAGATCCCGATGCGGTCGCTGATCGATATGGCGGCGGCGCGCAACGCGTACATCGATCAGTCACAGTCGCTCAACCTCTTCGCGGAATCGCCGAACATCGGCAAGCTCTCTTCCATGTACATGTATGCGTGGAAGAAGGGTCTGAAGACGACTTACTATCTGCGTTCGCGGCCTGCGACGAAGATTGCCAAAACTACCGTGCAGAACACCTCGACCCATGCGGGTGCAGCCGCTTCAAACGCTTTGCCTTCTGCGGCGGTTGCCTGTTCCCTGGAAAATCCAGGAACGTGCGAAGCGTGCCAATAAAATCATCCGCCACACGCCTTCCAGAAACGAGAGCCCATGCCTGTTGAAGTCACCTCCGCCCCTGCTCATGCTTCGCACAACTCTGTCGCTGCGCCTACCCACATCCTTGATCCGGGTCTCTGCCTTACACTCCGCCCCATGCGCTTTCCGGTGTTCTATGACATGTTCCGCGACGGCATCAAAAACACGTGGACGGTCGAAGAAGTGGACTTCCAAACTGATCTTGCGGACTTGAAGCAACGCATCACGCCCGCAGAGATCCATGTCATCCGGCGCCTGGTCGCTTTCTTCGCTACGGGGGACAGCATCGTCTCGAACAATCTCGTCCTCAACCTCTACAAGCACATCAACTCCCCTGAGGCACGCCTCTATCTCTCTCGGCAGCTCTTTGAGGAGGCCGTTCACGTGCAGTTTTATCTCACGCTGCTCGATAACTATGTGCCCGATCCCGACGAGCGCGCAGCAGCTTTTGCGGCCGTCGAGAACATCCCATCCATCTCCAAGAAGGCCGATTTCTGCATGAAGTGGATGGACTCCATCCAGCAACTGGAGGCGCTGGAGACACGCGAGCATCGCCGGCAGTTCCTGTTGAACCTCATCTGCTTCGCGGCGTGCATCGAAGGCCTGTTCTTCTTCGCGGCGTTTGCTTACGTGTACTTCTTCCGCTCGAAGGGCCTGCTGCATGGCCTGGCCGCGGGGACCAACTGGGTGTTCCGCGACGAAAGCTGCCACCTGGAATTTGCATTTGAAGTCGTCAACGTCGTCCGCGCGCAGGAGCCGGACCTGTGGGATGCCGAGCTCGAAAAACAGATCGTCACGATGCTCCACGAAGCAGTCGACGCCGAGGCGCAGTTCGCTGAAGATCTTCTGGCTGGAGGTGTCGCCGGCCTCTCACTTCGCGATATGCGCCAGTATCTCGGCTACGTCGCGGACGCGCGTCTGCACCGAATGGGAATCACTCCGGTCTTCAACGCAAAAAATCCCTTCTCTTTCATGGACCTTCAGGATGTGCAGGAACTTACGAACTTCTTCGAGCGCAGAGTCTCTGCCTACCAGTCCGCGGTCCAGGGAGAGGTCGAATTCGGGGAGGAGTTCTAAGCTTCTGGTCACCACCTGTTAACGCTTTAGGCATCCCATTGCCAACGTTCCGATCTCGCGCTTACACTCTTTCAGAGACTTCTCATCAGACCCATTCCTTCTGCACCTTGGCCCATTTCTCCCTAAGCTCTGAAAAAACGCCGCCGCGGATTTCAAAGCGAGCGCCTCCCCAGGAGAGCCGATGCCGAGCCGAGTTCTTGTTGTAGAAGACGACCACAGTCAAAGACTGCTGTCGTATGAGATTCTTTCGCGGGACGGCCTGATCGTTACCTGCGTGAGCGATGGCAGGCAGGCAGAGTTCGAACTGCTTACGAATCCACCGGACCTGGTGTTGCTGGACGTAAACATCCCCCACAAGGATGGGTTCGAGATTTGCGCGAGACTCAAACACAATCCTGATACGCGGCTGATTCCGGTGGTCCTCGTGACGGGGCTCGCCCAGGCGGCAGATCGGCTTCGCGGCATCGAAGCGGGGGCCGATGATTTTCTGATCAAGCCGATGGACCCCATTGAACTCAAGGCGAGAATTCGGAGTCTGCTGAAGCGCAAGGAGTACACGGACGAGCTGGAACGCGCTGAAAAAGTTCTCACTGCTCTGGGTGCGAGTATCGAGGCGAAGGACTCTTACACGGTTGGGCACTGCGAACGCATTTCCCGATTCTCCGTAATCTTCGGCAGGGAGCTTGGGCTGGCGGACGATGAGCTGCGCGCCCTGAATGTCGCAGGTTCCGTGCATGACATCGGCAAGGTTGCGGTGCCAGACGCCATCCTGCTCAAACCGGGCCGCCTGCTTCCAGCGGAGCAGGAGATCATGCGCGAACATACGATTGTCGGCGAGCGCATCTGCATGCCTCTGCGGTCCTTTCATCTGGTGTCCCCCATCATCCGCCATCACCACGAAAAGCAGGATGGCAGCGGATATCCCGATGGCTTGCGCGGCGAGGAGGTGCCGGTGCTCGCTCGCGTGATGCAACTCGTGGATATCTTCGACGCGCTGACGACCGATCGGCCCTATCGGCTGGCGATGACTCTCCCGGATGCGCTGGCTCAGATGCGCGGAGAGGTAGACAAAGGCTGGTGGGATCCGGGCATGTTCCAGATCTTCGCTTCCATCGCGGAAGGAGGCGCTTTTCGGGAGACGGCGAAGGAGGCAGCTCGCCCATCGAGTGCCGCGGCCCTGTTACGAAGCGAAGAGATCGCCGAGGCCCGTACCCGTTCCGTCGCCTGATCGCCTGGACAGCTCTCCCCCGCCGAAGATGTTCCCCGGAAATGGCGGTTTGTCAGAGGGAGATAAGGAATTCCAGCGCCTCCCTTGATTTTGTCACAGAAGATCAGCCAAAGATTTTACTAAGAGTCATCATTGAGCGTATCGTGGAGAACTCTATGGATCGTTTGTTCCGCTGCTCAATCAATTCCTGCCTCCTCTTTCTCTGCTTTTTCTCGGTTGGCATGATTCAACCCTGCAATGCGCAGACCGATCTGACCGGCTATTGGGATGCGCGCACGCCGAATGCAAGTGGAGACGGAACTTTTCGCGATACGTACTTCGAGATTCAGCAGAGCGGCGAGACTCTTGGCGGAACGTTGATTCGGCGGTCGAACGGAATCCCCATCTCCGGGAGCTTCAAGGAGGGCGCAATCCACTTTGTCACGGTGCCCCCCGCGGCGCCGGCTCCGCCCGCTGGCTCGGCCGCCCCCGCCCGCCCCCCGCAACGGTCGATTGCGTATGACGGAACCTACGAAGGCGGCAAACTGCTGCTCTCGACTCAGGGGCGCGATGGCCTGGTGAAATCGGTTGCCGAGAAGGTGAGCAAGGAAGCGACCATGCCGCCTGCGCCACTGCCGTTGCCGGCACTCAAGGACCTGCCCGACAACGGGCTCGCCAAAACCCCGCCGATGGGCTGGAATAGTTGGAACAAGTTCGGCGGCAGGGTGGACGATGCCGCGGTGCGCGGGATGGCGGACGCGATGGTGTCGAGCGGCATGAGCAAGGCCGGGTACGTCTATATCAACATCGACGACACCTGGGAGCTCGGCCGGGATGCGAATGGAAACATCACGTCGAACAAGAAGTTCCCGGACATGAAAGCGCTTGCGGACTATGTGCATTCAAAAGGGCTGAAGATTGGGATCTATTCGGGTCCTGGGCCGAAGACGTGTGCAGGATATGAAGGAAGCTTCGGGCATGAGGTGCAGGATGCGAAGACCTACGCAGCATGGGGCATCGACTATCTGAAGTATGACCTGTGCAGCGCTCGCGACATCTACAAAGACGACGCCCCCACGCTACAGGCGATCTATCAGAAGATGGGTGAAGCGCTCGCAGCGGTGCACCGCCCAATCATCTACAGCCTATGCGAGTACGGCGACGCGGCTGTGTGGACCGGCTGGGGAGAGAAGAGCGGCGGCAACCTCTGGCGCACGACGGGCGACATTTCCGACCGCTGGGAATCGATGGACCGCATCGGGTTTAGCCAGATCAAGCTGGCAGAGTATGCGAAACCCGGGCACTGGAATGATCCCGATATGCTGGAGATCGGCAACGGCGGCATGACGGCCGACGAATACAGGACGCACATGAGCCTCTGGTCTCTGCTGGCGGCGCCGCTGATCGCAGGAAATGATCTGCGAACGATGACGGATGAGACGAAGAGCATCCTGATGAACGCCGACGTGATTGCGATCGACCAGGATCCGGACTACAAGCCCGTGACGCAAGTGGCGAGTGAAGGCGGTATTGAAACGTTGATGCGTCCTCTGCACGATGGCTCGGTTGTGGTGGGGCTGTTCAATCGAACCGGTGCTGCGGCCGATGCTCAATTTGCGCGCAGCAGTCTGCCACCCAGCCTGGCGGGCAAAGGAACGAAGGTTCGGGATCTGTGGAAGCATGACGCTGTGGAGATGAGCGCCGACGGCCTCAAGGCGACCATTCCGAGCCATGGCGTAGTGATGTTACGAATCAGCGCGCGCTAGCGTCGCTGTTTGACAAATATCCTGGATATAAACGAGTGTCTATGTACTCGAAGTCGTATCCGTTTTGTGTTGCAAGCTAAACGCGAAGTAGTTCATGGAGTTGAGGGAAAAATGAACCTGAACAAATTGACGCGCAGACATTTTCTCGGCGGCGTTGCCGCGGCGGGTACTTCAACCCTCCTGCCCTTGAAGGCTGGCGCTCTTTCCAGAGCCATGGCAGATGGCAAGACTGGCGCTTCGGTCGATTCCGCGAACGCCTCGCTCACTCGCGCGGCCGTCGCCAAAGTTAAGTGGAAGGCGGAACCCTTCTCGATGACCGAAGTCCGTCTCCTGCCCAGTTTCTGGAAGGACATGATGGAGCTGGATCGCAGTTATCTTTACTCGCTGCCGAACGACCGGCTCGCGCATAACTTCCGCGTCACCGCGGGCATCCCGTCCGACGCCGACCCGCTCGGCGGCTGGGAGGCTCCCGACGGGGAGCTGCGTGGGCACTATATTGGCCACTATCTTTCCGCTTGCGCCATGCTGCACGCAGGCACGGGGGATGAGGCCATCGCGGCCAAGGCGAACGCTCTCGTCGCCATTCTGGCGCAATGCCAGGCAAAGGATGGATACCTGAGCGCGTATCCGGCTACGTTTTACGATCGTCTCCGCGCCTATCGGAATGTGTGGGCGCCCTTCTACACGTACCACAAGATTCTGGCCGGCATGATCGATATGTATGAGCACACGGGCAACAAGCAGGCGCTCGATGTCGCGGTGAAGATGGCGGACTGGGCCGACGCCTACTCGCGCGCCATCTCCGACGACGCATGGCAGCGCGTCCTGCTCACGGAACATGGCGGGATGAACGAGGCATCCTTCAATCTCTATGCGATCACCGGCAATCCAAAGTATCGCGACCTGGGCTACCGCTTCGAGCACAAGAAGATTTTCGAGCCGCTCGCAGCCAACCAGGACATGCTCAAGGGAAATCACGCCAACACGAATATCCCGAAGATAATCGGAGCGATTCGCGGCTACGAACTGACCGGGGATGAGCGTTACAGGAGCATCGCGCAGAACTTCTACCGCATTGTGACCGATCACCGCAGCTATTGCACAGGCGGCACCAGCAACGGCGAATTATGGCACGAGCCGGATGGCATCGCCAGCCAGCTTGGGCCCGCCGCCGAGGAGTGCTGCTGCTCGTACAACATGATGAAGCTTACGCGTCATCTGTTCGGACAGCAGCCTGACGCGAAGTTCTTCGACCAGTATGAGCGCACGCTGTTCAATGTCCGGTTCGGCACGCAGGACCGCAACGGCATGCTGATGTACTACGTCTCGCTGCGCCCCGGCATGTACAAGACATTCGGCACCCCGTTCGACTCGTTCTGGTGCTGCACCGGAACGGGCTCCGAGGAGTATTCCAAGCTCAACGACTCGATCTACTTCCACGACGACTCTTCGGTCTATGTCAATCTCTTCATCCCCTCCAAACTCGATTGGAAGGAGCGCGGCCTGCAGCTTCGCCAGACGACCAAATATCCGAACGAGTCGCGCATTACGTTTACCGTAGATGCGGCTCCGTCCAAAGCCACGAGTCTCAAGATCCGGCTGCCGTACTGGGCCACCAAAGGCGCTACCGTCGCGATCAACGGCGAGCCCGTAAATGTGACCGCGACTCCATCCACCTATCTTGAACTCAGTCACCCCTGGAAGGCCGGCGATGTCATCCTCATCGACATGCCTCTGACGCTGCACATCGATCAGGCGCCGGACGACAAGCAGGTGCAGGCCGCGATGTACGGCCCGCTGGTGCTTGCCGTGCGACAGGGAACGGAAGGCCTCACCAACACCATGATCTATGCCGGTTCCGGACCGCGCGGCAACGACGAGGGCTATCCAATGCCTGCCGTCAATACTCATTTCGCAGGCCAGCGGCGGCAGAACGCCGCCCCCGTCACAACGCCTGTCATCGACGACGGGGTATGGTTCGAACAGACAGAAGGCTCGCGCCAGTATCCCTTGCAGTTCCGCAGCAAGGGGCGCGGCCCTATCCACACGCTTGTGCCGCTCAACGTCATCATGGATGAGCGGTATTCCGTCTACGTCCGGAACGAAGGAGTTGTGTAGCGCGGGATTAGCAACTCCATCGGGGAATAATCCGCGTTGTCGACTATTTTGAATACATTATTTTGTGGCGCATCAGGAAGTCATTCGCGGTATCCAGGCAGGCGATCCCGATCGCGTCGAAAATGGGCTGCAGGTCAATTCGGCGAACGCGGCAGTTGGTAACCACAGGCTGGCTACTCATTCTGAATGAAGAGAGCCACGGAAGCCTCAGTTTTCTTTGGTGTCACAAAAAAAGGATGCATATAGGCGATATCGCCGCATCCGCCTGAATCTTAACGAGATGTATTGGTCGGGGCGGAGGGATTCGAACCCCCGGCCCTCTGCTCCCAAAGCAGATGCGCTACCAGGCTGCGCTACGCCCCGACTTCCTTCATCTTATCGCACGCCCTGGGCTCAAAGCCCACGCACCCAATGCGCAAACACCACGGAGAGCCATCCAAACAGCAGCATCGGCAACACCAGCATCGCCCCCAGCAGCAGACACAGCCCGCCAAAGAACAGCCAGCTCCGTCGCTTCACTCCCTGCGGATCCGCAAGACTCCCCGTCAGCAGCGCATAGTTCCGCCGGTTCGCCTTCCATCCAATGTCGAACAGGTTGCCCAGCACAGGCACCGTCCCCAGCAGCACTTCGATCCCCCAGTTGGCCAGCATCCGCGCCAGCGTCACATAAGAAACCCCGCGCATCCACGCCGCGAGAATAATGATGCACGACGCGATCCCGCCAATCGCATCGCCAACCCCGGGAATAAACCCGACAATCCCGTCCAGTCCAAACCGGATCGCCGTCCCCGGAATACGAAACCAGTCATCCAGCAGGTGCGCCAGCAGGTCCAGATGCTCGTCATCGAACGCCTTGCCGCCACGTCGCGTTCTCGGCGACAGAATCTCCGGCCTGCTCGTCAACTCCATCGCATCGCCTCTCAAATCACGGCAGCGCAAGCACTCGCCCCGCAATGCTATAATTTCCAGTATACGGCGGCTATAGTTCAGTGGCAGAACGCCGCTCTGTGGCAGCGGATGTCGTGGGTTCGAAACCCACTAGCCGCCCCAAAT